>Ga0307374_10000047_pt1 | contig 183019 bp, 170 predicted proteins | sample OX3MG_FD_202532 | JGI IMG/M metagenome (GOLD analysis project Ga0307374, IMG submission 202532) | Soil microbial communities from Risofladan, Vaasa, Finland - OX-3 | ecosystem: Environmental > Terrestrial > Soil > Coastal area > Acid sulfate soil | place: Finland: Risofladan, Vaasa...
CTTGTTGGGAATAAATTGTTCCCCGAGCAGTGGCTTGCCAAGAACGATACGATTGAAGATCTGATCGAAATCCCGCCGGAAATCGAAGAGATCTTGGAAGAAATTGTCTTGCGGAATCAGATTTGCCATTATAAGTCTCCTTTTGAAATTCTATGGATCACGAAGTTATCTGTGCCCCGTACTTGAATGCCTCCAAAATCGGTGTCCGAACCGGCGAGTGCATTGCGAAAGCATCCGGCCCTGGAGGGCCGGTGCGTCGAACAACAAGGCGCTTCAATCTGGCCTCGCGCATCGTCGCCGGCTCGGAGAGAAGAGGCAGAGATTTCTGCAACGGTCATACCCAAACAATGCCCACCCCATGAGACGTTTCTTGGGTGCAGACCGCAGGCTGGCCTCATACTTTCGGGCCCGTCGCCTTTTTGGCTGCCTTCCATTTGCAGTCTCCGTCTCTTCAACGCCACATTGATATATCATCACGCACGAGTGAAGCAGTGATTGCCGGCACAGTTCGGAGTGATAGCGGTCACGTTGGGAATTCGCAGGCAAAGTTTCGAACGAGCAAAGCCTTCATCTATTCCGCGGACCGGCTTGGCTTTAGGTGCCAACTGTCTAATGTCCCCAGTGGTGGTGGACGGCAAAGGAATATTTGCGTCCCACGTATTCGCGGAAAATAAGCAGTGGCTGGGCTAAAGCGACGTGCGCGCGTACCGCGCCTTGCACCTTGTGGACTAAAACCTGGCTGAACCAATCGAGCAGGACAAGCGCGAAGCAAAAGACCGCGACAGCAGCGAACACAAGGCTAAACAGAAACAGCGTGGCGAGCAGCTCCTGAACAATATAAACCCGCAAAACCAAGGAAACGCCCAACCCTGCTGCAATTACCGCGATTGCTCCGTACATGTACTTCAGAGTCATGAGGCCCTCCCAAATTACCGGCCCCTGCACATTCCAATTGGCCTTTTTGCGCCACGCGCTCCCAGAACAGGAACTAAACGTACCTCGCACACGGCTCGGCGCATGCGACAGGCATCACGGTTTGACGTGATGTGCGTCACAGCGTCCAAGAACGTCAAGGAGCTAACTGGGGTCGTGTAGGGAGTGAGTATTGAAACCGATCACCGCGAGCACTCACGTTCAGTTCAAGAATATCCTCTTTACCACCGATTTTTCGGACGCTGCCAGAATTGCAGCTCCCTATGCTGCCGCGTTGGCCAGGCGCTATGGCGCGAAGCTCTACGCTTTGCACGTGCGGCGGCCGATTGCCGACACCGGAACGCTGCCGGAAAACTGGAGAGCTTTGGAGAAAATCGCCGAGATGGAAGCGCAGCGGGAGAAATTTGCGCTCGCCCACACATTTGAGGGCATGCAGCAGGAAATCATGATCAATGAGGGAGACCTTTGGCCCAACATTAAGACCGCCATTCAGGAACATGACATTGATCTGATCGTGATGGGGACCCGTGGACGCTCTGGAATCGGAAAACTCCTGCTGGGCTCCGCAGCCGAAGAGATTTTTCGGCAGGCACCGTGCCCCGTACTAACCGCCGGTCCGCACTCCTGTGCCATCAGGAAAAGAAGCGGTGAGATTACGCGAATTTTGCTGGCCACGGATTTTGGGCCAGAATCGCAGGACGCCGCCTCCTATGCCATTTCGCTCGCACAGGAATGTCAGGCATACTTGACTCTGTTGCATGTGATTGACGCCCCGAAGACCGGCGACTTGGTTCACCCCTCCGAACTGTCGTCATCGTCCGGGAGGATGTTGCGGAACCTGGTGCCGCTGCAGGCCGAGCTCTGGTGCGTGCCAGATTATGTTGTCGAACAAGGTGCGCCGGCCGAAAAGATCCTGGAGGTTGCGGCTAAGCGCGAAGCGAAGCTCATTGTTCTCGGTGTGCACAAGCCGGCCGGCTTGCAAGGAGCGGCCACGCACTTGCCGATGGCCGTCGCGCACAAAGTAGTTTCGCTTGCGCCGTGCCCGGTCCTGACGGTGCGTGGCTGATCGTTCGATAGGATTCACGGGAAAGCGTCATGTTGATCCAGGAAATGACCCGCAAGGCGAGTCTGGACCTGCTGGTTCGAACGCATCTTGGTAGATTAGCGTGCACGCAAGGCCCACAGCCATATCTTGTTCCCATCTATTTTGTCTACGACGCCCACTACATTTACAGCTTCTCCACTGTTGGACAGAAAATCGAGTGGATGCGCGCCAACCCGCTCGTATGCCTGGAAGCGGATGAGGTGGTGAATTCAACACAGTGGAACAGTGTCGTCGTCCTCGGTCGTTATGAGGAACTCCCCGACACCCCTGAATGGCATGACGCGTACGCATTTGCATACAAACTATTGCACCAGAAAGTTATGTGGTGGGAACCCGGTTACGCGAAAACCATCATCCATGGCGCAGAGCGCCCCTTGGTTCCAGTCTTCTACCGCATTTTCGTCGAGCAAATCACCGGTCACTGCGCCACTCCTGAGCCCGGGCGCACGGTCTGAGATAAATTTTCGTACCCGCCAGCTCTCGTCTTCTAGTTGCCCCTGAGAAGCGGCGACTTCGAGTTCGCAATCGGGCTCATCTGCGGTTATGCGGCCTTCGCTGTCACAGGCGCTGGAACGTTACCATTTGGCGTGCACCCAGGCATTTTCTGGCCAAGAATCCTGGCGGCGGCTCTTTCGCTCTCGGCCACGGGTGCATTCATGGTTCTTCTCGATGTTAGTCATCCGCCCGCTGGCGCGACTACGCTGATCGTTTCTCTCGGGATTATTTGGAGGCCGCGTGAACTAGTCATCATCGAAGCGGCGGTGTTCCTGCTCGTTGCTCAGGCTTTGGTGATCAATCGGCTCGCCGGATTACCTTACCCCTTGTGGGACGCTGCGGCCTCATCCACGTGAGAAGGAAGGGCCCGTGGGCAACGGAAAGAAGACTTTAGCAAATTTCCTTGTACACTCGATTTGCGGGATTGCGGCATGGCATGACTCGAATCATTTGAACTGCGACGAACATCGAAGAAGAACGGTGCCATTATGCCAGACGACCCTCCAAGCCTTTCTAATGCACGACCGCAAGATTCCGCGCTCAGTGCCGTAGTGCCTTCTCTCCCGGCGGTACCCTGGAAGCCAAAGGTAAACCCGTGGCTGATCGCCGTGGTCGTTGCCGTGGCTGCATTCATGGAGGTGCTCGACACCAGCATCGCCAACGTCGCCTTGCCTTACATGGCGGGCAGTTTGGGAGCGAGCACCGACGAGAGCACTTGGATCCTGACATCATACTTGGTTTCCAACGCTATCGTGCTCCCGATCAGCGGATGGTTCGCTGGCCTGTTCGGCCGCAAGCGATTCTTCATGATATGCCTGACCATCTTCACCGTCAGCTCGCTGTTATGTGGTATAGCACCCAGCCTCGGCACGATCATCCTGTTTCGTATCTTCCAAGGCGCGGGCGGAGGCGGGTTGCAGCCGATGGCCCAAGCGATCCTGGCCGACACATTCCCTCCCGAAAAACGCGGCCTCGCGTTCGCGCTCTATGGCGTCACGGTCGTCGTCGCTCCCACGATCGGGCCTACTCTCGGCGGTTGGATTACTGATAGCTACACCTGGCGCTGGATTTTCTTCATCAACCTCCCCGTCGGCATTCTGGCGCTCTTCCTGGTCTATCGCCTGATCGAGGATCCGCCATGGTTCAAGCGCCTTTCCGGGGCCGGAGTGAAGTTCGACTATATCGGCGTCGCTTTGCTCACGCTCGGTGTGGGTGCCTTGCAAATCATGCTCGACAAGGGGCAGGAAGATGATTGGTTCGCGTCGCATTTCATTCTCACGCTTGCCGTCCTCGCCGCCGTGGGCCTGATTTCCCTCGTCATTTGGGAATGGCGCCAGAAGGAACCGATCGTCGATGTTCGCCTGTTCAAGAGCCTTAACTTTCTCGGCGCGAACATAATGATTTTCATCCTGGGCATCATGCTCTTCTCGAGCCTCGTGATGATGCCTCTGTTCCTGCAGACTCTCGTGGGCTATACTGCCGAGTCTGCTGGTCTGGTGCTTTCGGGTGGCGGCCTCGTTTTGTTGTTTCTGATGCCCGTGGCAGGCACGCTCGTCTCTCGCTTCCAGGCTCGCTACCTGATCGCGTTCGGCTGGTTGGCCCTCTCCCTCGCCATGTATTATTCCACGCAGCATCTTGATCTCGAAATCAGTTTCGGCACAGCCAGCTTATTGCGAATAGTGCAGGTGGTCGGTCTTGGTTTCCTGTTTGTTCCCATTACCTTGGTCTCCTACGTCGGAATGCCCGCGCAGAAGAGCAACAGTGTTGCGGGCTTGGTGAATTTCATGCGCAACATCGGAAGCAGCATCGGCACGTCCATGGTCACCACTCTCATTGCGCGCCGGTCGCAATTCCATCAGGTGTACCTGGTTGCACACACTACACTCGGAGAGCCGGCATTTACGCAGGCGGTCAAAGCTCTGGCCGCGCGCCTCACTGCATCGGGCCTAGACGCTTCACGAGCAACGAGCCAGGCATACGCCCGGCTGTACCGGTCAGTCATTGGACAAGCGACGACGCTGGCTTACATCGATACGTTTTGGCTTCTGTGCATCGGAGCGGGAATTATGTTCCTGCTGTCCTTTGCGTTGAAGAGCAATAAGCCCGGCGCTGGCGGAGAAGTAGCAGCAGGATAAGAACTCGGAAGCACCGGCTCGATTAAGAAATCTCAAATACGAAACAGACGCTCCATCTTCCATCCCATTACGGAGCGGACAGTTTTCGTACCTGAGAACCCAGCGAGGGACTTATGCCGATTCGAATAATCACCCTGGAGCGCGAATACGGGAGCGGAGGCGGCGAGATCGCCGAGCGCATCGCAACGCGGTTGGGCTGGAAGCTCTGGGACCAGTTGCTGACCGAGGAAATCGCGCGCCGCTTGGATTGTGATTGCCGGGCTGTTGAAGAGCATGAAGAGAAGAGAGACCCAGCCTACTACCGGCTTCTCAAGGCTTTCATGCGAGGCAGCTTTGAAGGCAGCCTGAACGCCCCGCGCTTGAAGATGGTGGATACGGAGTGCGTTCGTGAGGTGGTGCAAAAACTCCTGCCTGAAATTGCGAATGCCGGCAATTGCGTTATCGTGGGACGTGGGGCGGCTTATTATCTCGGCAAGCGTCCCGATTCTTTTCACGTCTTCATTTATGCTCCCTTCCAGGAGAGGGTCCGGCGCCTTCGATCGGCGGGAAAAAGCGAGAAGGAAGCGGTCGAACTTGCCGAGACCGTGGACCGTGACCGCGCGGACTTCATTAAACGATATTTCGACGTCGAGTGGCCTGGAAGGCATCGTTTCCACGTAATGGTTAATTCCGGCATGGGCAATGAAACAGCTGTCGAGATTGTTCTGGATGCCCTTGCACGCTATGCCAAACGGAGCAGCTGATTCGTCATCTGCGCTTCGGGGAGGAAGGACAATGTTTGGTAATCAACGGACTCGGCATCTCATATTTTCCCCGTTTCTTCTGCTGGCCTTGCTCGCCAGTTGTCCACGGTTGAGCCCGGCGCAGGCGCAGAGTCCTTTCCTCGGGAGCGTGCCTGCCGGTCAAGCTACTGGAACTATGCTCGAGCTCTCTCTCCGCGATGCCTTCGACCGCGCCTTGCAATACAACCTCGGCGTGATTGAGAGCCGGGAGGACACTCGTGCAGCTCGCGCCGTGCGCCTTCGCAGTTTGAATGCTCTGCTGCCGAACCTCTCGGCACGAGTTACCGGTTCACTCGAACAAATCAATCTCAGAGCCCAAGGTTTCAACATTTCTATTCCCGGTGCCAACATCTCGCCGATTGTTGGGCCCTTCGGTGTTGAGGATGCTCGTGCTTATCTCGCCCAGGAAATTTTCAATTGGTCCGACATCCAGCGCTGGAAGTCGTCAGCGGAGTCCGAAAGGGCGTCGCAGTATACCTATAAGAGCAATCGCGACCTCGTCGTGCTTACCACAGCCAATGCTTATCTTCTTGTGATTTCGGATGTCGCCACCGTGGATTCGACTCACGCTCAAGTCAAAACCGCCGAGACGCTCTACGAGCAGGATGAGGATCGAAACAAGCAAGGCGTGGTAGCCAGCATCGATGTGCTGCGCGCCCAAGTGGAGCTGCAAACCGAACAGCAGCGCCTCATCGCCGCCCAGAACCAACTAGCCATCGACAAACTTACTCTTGCGCGGGTGATTGGTCTGCCGAATGGCCAGGAGTTCAACTTGACGGACTCGGTTCCCTACGCGCCGCTCGATGGCATCACCTCGGACCAGGCACTTAAGCAAGCCTATTCAACTCGCCCGGACTATCTCAGCGCCAAGGCGCAGGTCCAGGCAGCCGAGCTTGCCGGCGGGGCGGCTGCCGCCGAAAACTATCCTTCCTTATCCGCGGATACGAACTATGGTGACATCGGCAGTCCGAATTTCGGGACCTCACACGGCACTTTCTCTCTTGCTGCCTCACTGAATATACCCATCTTTCAGGGGAGCCGCGTGCGGGCAGACAAATTGCAAGCGGACGCGGCGCTGCAGCAACGCAAAGCAGCGCTCGCGGACTTGGGCGGCAAGATCGACGATCAAGTGCGCACGGCGTTCTACAACCTGAAATCTTCATCGGATCTAGTCGCCGTGGCGCGGAGCAACATCGATCTCGCCACTCAGACGCTGGCGCAGGCTCGCGACCGTTTTGCGGCGGGAGTCGCCGACAATCTCGAAGTCGTTCAAGCGCAAGAATCGCTGGCCTCGGCGAATCAGTCCTACATCGCCAGTCTCTATTCTTTTGATTTATCGAAAGTCTCTCTCGCGCAGGCCGTGGGCGTAGCTCAACAGTCTGCCCTGCATTACCTCCTGGGAGGGAAGTAACCATGGGAAGCACACCGGCGCAAACCTCGGAAACAGCTAGGCTCGACGAATCGAAGTCGCCATCAGGCTCGGGGGTAGGTTCAGGCCGGACTCCGGTACACCACTCCAAGACACGCAGGCTAATTCTGTTTGCGGTGCTCGGGCTCGTCGTTCTTATCATCGCCTTCCTGCTGTATCGGCACTTCGCAGGTTGGGAGTCTACCGACGACGCGCAGATCGACGGCTACATTTATCCCGTCAGTTCCCGCGTCACCGGCTACGTGACTCACGTCGCCGTGGATGACAACCAATACGTGGAGGCCGGGACCGTGCTCGCGCAGCTCGACCCCAAGGACTACGACGTAGCTGTAGCGAATGCCAAAGCCACTTTAGCGAACGACCAGGCCAGCGCCGCGGCCCTGCAGACCAACGTTCCAATCACTTCCGTGAACGCTTCCAGCCAGCTCTCCAGCGCTCAGGCCGACATTGACAATGCCAGGGCCGGGCTGCTTGGCGCCCAGAAGGGCTTTGATGCCGCGCAGGCTTTCCTGCAACAGGCCGAAGCCAATGACCTGAAAGCTCAGGATGACGTTAACAGATACAAGCCGCTTGCAGCGAAGGACGAAATCCCGCAGCAACAGTACACGCAATCGGTGGATAGTCAGAAGGCCACAGCCGCCGCCGTCGAGGCTGCCCGAGCCTCTGCCGCCGTTGCGGAACAGACGGTCACTCAGGCGCGCGCGCGGCTCGCACAAGCTCAGGCCCAATTGCAGTACGCAGAGACGAAACCTCAACAAGTATCCGTGCAGCGCTCACGTGCTCAAGCAGCTGAGGCAGAAACCGGAAAGGCAGCCGCGATCCTGCAGCAGGCGCAACTGAACCTGCAGTACACGACCATTGTGGCTCCGGTGAGCGGGATCGTGGGCCAAAGATCAGTCCAGCCGGGCCAGAATGTCTCTCCGGGCCAGCAACTTATGACCATCGTCCCTCTCGACAGCCAGAACATATGGGTGACCGCGAATTTCAAGGAAACGCAATTGAAATATATGCGCCCCGGCCAGCCCGTGAAAATCTCCGTGGACGCCTACGGCCGCACATACAATGGGCGTGTTCTCAACATTGCCGGAGCCACGGGCGCGCGCTACAGCCTACTCCCTCCCGAGAATGCCACCGGTAACTACGTCAAAGTCGTCCAGCGAATCCCCGTCAAGATCGTGTTCGAAAAGGGCCAGGATTCCCGGCACTTGCTCAGGCCGGGAATGTCCGTAGAGCCAAACGTCAAAGTGCGATAAATTCCGTCCGTCGCGGTATGATATTCGTTTGTTTGGTCGCCTTGGGAGACGGTGGAATGAAATTCGCAGCGCTCACACTCTTGCTCACACTTTCCGTCTGCCCGGCTTGCCAAGCGCAAGCGGACCAACAGGAAGTAAAGCATCACGGCATGATGCATGCCATGGACGCGCAACATCCGCCATCGGCCGCGAAGCTCAGCGTATCCAACAACGCCGCTGCGAATGAATTGACTGTTCGCATCGGCCCCGTAGGCATGCCCGCCCGCGCCGGCATGAACTTCACGCAGCCGCCCGCTTTTCTCCTCACCATTCCGTTCGACGGCTGGCTTACCGCATTTCATCCCCGGCTCGCGAACTCGCGCGGTCACCCGCTCCCCAACAAGCTGCTGCATCACGCCGCTTTCTACAATACAGCGCGCCGCGATTTTCTCTGCGCTAACAAAGAAGAACATATCTTCGGCGCCGGCGGCGAGATGAATGATTGGCCTGCCGTTCCCGGCTTCGGTTATCGCGTCAAGAAGGGTGATCGCATTCGCATCAACACGATGTTCGCGAACGCGACCGCCAAAAATTATCCCGACGCATTCTTCGAAGTTCGCATCGATTACCACGTCGCGCAATCCACCGCGAATGCCGCGGCCCTCAAAGACGTCTATCCCGCCTGGTTCGACGTCATGGGCTGCGCCAATTCCGCCTACGATCTTCCTCCAGGCCCGAGCACCAAGACCGGCCAATTCACGCTGCGCTTTTCCGGGCGCCTCTTGGGGGTCGGCGGCCATCTCCACGATTACGGCGAATGGCTCGTCCTCAAGGACGCCACCACGAACGAAACCATCGGCACGCTTGCCGCGAATCTCGACCGCTCCGGCCAAATCCTTTCGATGCCCGTCAAACTTTTCACGGGCCTTTCTACCGCCCCTTCTGCCGGTCTGTCTGCCGCCGGCGGCGGTTTCGCGCTCCACGGCGGAGACGTTCTCACCGTCACCGACGCTTACAACAATCCCACCGGCAAATCGATTCCCGCCGGCGCCATGGGCATCGTAGTCGGCTACTTCCTCCCCGACGACCCCGCCGCCTTCGCACCCCTCCGGCGCCACCCTTAGCTGCCTGACGCGCAGCTTCACCGATCAACGGCCCTGGCAACGCGGTCCTGCTGGTTGTGTTCGTTCGCTGATTTTCACGGGCCGCTGATTTTTCTGGCGTCTCTGACGGTGCTGATTGCCTGCGTTCCGTTTTTTGTGCGGCGCGGCATCGTTCGCCACCAGAATCTGATGGAAAATGAAGCCGTAGCGATGGCGCGCGTGACGGGCCAGCAGACCTTGAAGAGCAATTCGATAATTACCTACGAATTCGAGGATGCCAAGGGGACGACCGTTTCAGAGTCGGGGCCGGATTTGACGCGGTTGCTTCACGAGGGAATGACCGTGCCAGTTTTTTACGATGCGCAGAATCCGAAGCGGAAGGCCTGCGCGTCATTTTTTGAAATTGTGAATCCGAGCGAAGGCTAAACTAAATGCGGGAAGAGCTAGTGTTCCCGTTTCCAAATTCGGGACAGATGAGCTTCGGAGTCACCATAGAGGTCACTTTTTTCGGTCACGCGGCATTAGAATTCGTTGGCGGAGCCTTCGAGGAAGGCGCGGAGTTTGCGCGAACGCGAAGGATGGCGGAGCTTGCGCAGAGCCTTGGCTTCGATCTGGCGAATACGCTCGCGGGTGACGGCAAAAGACTGGCCGACTTCTTCGAGCGTGTGCTCGCTGCCATCGTCGAGACCGAAACGCATCTTGATGACTTTTTCCTCGCGCGGCGTGAGCGTTTTCAAAACGGAAGAGGTTTGCTCTTTCAAACTGAGGTTAATCACGGCGTCGGAAGGCGAGACGACGGCCTTGTCCTCGATGAAGTCGCCAAGATGCGAATCTTCTTCTTCGCCGATGGGCGTTTCGAGAGAGATGGGCTCTTGCGCGATTTTCAAAATCTTGCGCACCTTCGAGACGGGGATGTCCATGCGCTTGGCGATTTCTTCCGACGTAGGCTCGCGGCCGAGTTCCTGAACGAGCTGGCGGCTGGTGCGCACGAGCTTGTTGATGGTCTCGATCATGTGCACCGGGATGCGGATCGTGCGCGCCTGATCGGCGATGGCGCGGGTGATGGCCTGGCGAATCCACCACGTGGCATAGGTGGAGAATTTGTAGCCGCGGCGCCACTCGAATTTGTCCACCGCTTTCATCAAGCCGATGTTGCCTTCCTGAATCAAGTCGAGGAACTGCAATCCGCGGTTGGTGTATTTCTTGGCGATGGAAACGACGAGGCGGAGGTTCGCTTCGATTAATTCCTTCTTGGCCTGCTCGGCTTCGATTTCGCCGCGAACGATGATTTGCAGCGTGCGCTTCAGCTCGGCCGGACTGACTTCGGCGGAAATTTCGATTTCGCGAAGTTCGGTGCGGCGGTCTCTCAGGTCGCGGCGTGCTTCGGCGAGAACGTCGCCCTTGGAAGCGTCAACGCGGCGCTCGAGCTTGGTGATTTCGCGTTCAAGAGCGTGCACGCGTTCGACGGTTTGGCGGAGCTTGTCGATCAGGCGCTTGCGTTCGAAGAGATTGAATTCGATTTCGCGAACGCGATTGGACATCTCGATGCGCGTGCGCGCCACGGCATACTTGGCATGGAGGTATGCGCGCTTTTTGGATTTCACTGTGCGCTCGAGCTTCAGCGCTTGCTTCAGGGCCTGGAGGTAGAGTTTCGCGATGCGGTCGAGCTGCTTGAGCGTTTGCTTGGTTTTGTTTTCGATTTTCTCTTCGGTGAGCTCTTCGTCGTCGAACTGGACGATTTCCTTGATGGAGCGCGCCCCTTGACGGAGATCATCACCGATGGCCATGATTTCCTTGAGCACCACGGGCGAACGCGTAATGGTTTTGAGGACGAGGAGCTGGCCGCGCTCGATGCGCTTGGCGATGGCGACTTCGCCTTCGCGAGTGAGCAGGGGAACGGTGCCCATCTCGCGCAAGTACATGCGAACCGGATCGTTGGTTTTTTCAAGCGCGCCGGGAGTAAGGTCGAGTTCAACTTCATTGTCTGAGGCGGATGACGCCTCTTCTTTTACAGGCTCGGCGGCGTCGCCTGCTTCACCGGCAGCGATGGCGGCCTTGGCGCTCGAAAGATCTTCGTAAACGTCGATGCCATAGCGCTCAAAAGTGGAGAGCAAGTCATCGATTTCCTCGGAGGAATGGACTTCGGCCGGAAGGATGTCGTTCACCTCGTCATACAGGAGGTAACCGCGTTCCTTGCCCATGTTAATAAGCTGACGTACCTGGTCGTATTTCTCTTCAATTGCCAACGTCAAGAGTTCCTCCCCCAAGCGGGGCGCGCGTTCGGCCGCGGGCAGAACGCATAGCAAATCGTTCGCTCAGCCGGAGATGACACTCCGGCAAGCAGAGTCTTTAACAATAACAATATGACGGATAAAACTGATGGCTTCGCACCACGAAGAAAACCCTAAACTTTCCGCCCGCGCCCGATGTTCCACCGGCTGTGCCGCGCAACCTGCGCCCATAGTATCAGATGCACCAGACCGGCCGTTCGTTTCGCCCGAAACCCTACGAGCATAGCTTGGAAGGAGTTATCACGTCAATTTAGTTGTTACTGCAATTCTCCCAGCAATTTGCGGACTTTTTGGGCGCGAGTGAAAATTTCGCGGCGCTCGATGGGATTTGGCTGAGCGGCAAGGCGCGTCTGGAGTTCAGCGATTTCGTGCTCGAGTTCGCGTTTCTTGAGCGCGCTGAGGCAGCTTTCCGCTTCTTCCCAAGTGCCCTCGGGAGCGGACTCAAAAAGAATTTCGAACAGGAGACGCCGGTCGTTTTCCGACAACGATTCGGCGAGGGCGGCGGGCTCGGGGCGCACGCCGGCACGCGCGCCTTCAATAAGCGCTTCAAAAATCTTCTCCGTTTCGAGCCCCTTGTGATACGAGCCTTCGGCGATGCTCCGCGCGAGATTTTCGCGAAAGCCTTCGGCTTCGACGAGCATCTGCATCAGGCGGCGCTCGGCAGGACGCACGGCGGGCGTCATCAATTCGGCTTTCGGCTTCACTTCGCTGCGACGCTCAGCAATGGCGCGACGAAGAGCTTCGCGTAAGACAGGTTCCTCCACGCGCAATTCAGAAGCGATTTTCGAGGCAAGCTCGGAACGCAGGAGGCGATTCGGAACGCGCTGCGCGTAGGGCATCAGAAAATTCACGGCGGCGAGCTTGCCTTCGGCGGTGGAGCGGTCCATCGCGCGCGCGCGGGCAATTAAATAATCGAGATAGGGCGGTGCTTCGCGAAGACGCTTGGCGTAGCTCTCCGATCCTTCTTCTTTAATGAACTTGTCGGGATCGGCGCCGGCGGGAAGGGCGAGGACGCGCGCGTCGAATTCGCGTTCGAGCAGAAGCGTGAGAGAACGCTCAGTGGCGGCCTGACCGGCAGTGTCGGGATCGTAATTCACAACGACGTGGCGCGAGAAACGGCTGAGCAGTTTCATCTGCCCTTCGGCGAGGCTGGTGCCGCAACTCGCGACGACGTTCGAGATTCCGGCGCGCGCAACGGCGATGGTGTCCATGTAGCCTTCGACGAGCACGGCGAAATCATTTTTGCGAATGGATTCTTTCGCGCGATCGAGATGATAGAGGACGTTGCTTTTCGTATATATGGGTGTCTCAGGTGAGTTGAGGTATTTCGGGATGTCGTCACCGAGCGCGCGTCCGCCGAAGGCGATCACTTTGCCGGCTTCGTTGGCGATGGGGAAAATAATCCGGCGGCGAAAGCGATCGTAGAGGCGGCCTGCTGGGTCGCGCGAGAAAAGGCCGGAAGATTCGAGAAGCTTCTCGGCGCACTTGGGTTTGAGGTGGCGGAGAAGCGCGTCGCCAGAGGAGGGCGCGTAGCCCAAGCCGAAACGCGCGATTGTTTCGTCATCGAGGCCGCGATCCTCGAGATAGGCGCGCGCGATTTTGCCTTCATCTGTTGAATTCAGCGTGCGCGCGTAGAAGGTTGCCGCCGCGCGATGCATTTCGACGAGCGCCGTGCGCTGTTGATTTTCGCGGCGCTGCTCGGGCGAACGTTCGCGAGGCTCGGGAATGCGGACGCCGCATTTTTCGGCGACGGTGCGCACGGCTTCGGGAAACGCGGACTTGTCCATCTCCATCACGAATTGGAAAACGTCGCCGCTCTTGCCGCAGCCGAAGCAGTGGTAGAACTGCTTGGTGGCGTGGACGGAAAAGGATGGCGTTTTTTCCTGATGGAAGGGGCAAAGGCCGCTGAAATTCTGCCCGCTCTTTTTCAGGCGGACGTATTCGCCGATGACGCGGACGATGTCCGCCTGCTGCTTGACGCGATCCGCGAATGAACCGGCCTCAGCCACGTGAATCGAGAGTCGAAAGACGTCTCAATGTAGCGCGGCGGGGCTAAGACTTCAAATCGACGATGGTGATGGCGGTGCCGCCGCGATCTTCCGCTTCGGCGTAAAACTTGCCGACGAGCGGATGCGCGGAAAGAAACTCCGCAAGGCCGCGACGAAGCGCGCCTGTGCCGTGACCGTGAATGATGCGTACGCTCGGCAGGCTTTCGAGCGCGGCGGCATCGAGAAACTTATCGACGCGGCGTGAGGCTTCTTCGACTGTGCTGCCGATGACGTTGATTTCGAGCGCGGAAGGCTCGTCGGCGCGCGTCGAGTGCACGGTGACGTGACGCTGCGCCGCGGCGCTGCCCGATTTGCCTCCCGATGACCCGGCTGCTTCTGATTCAATTCCAAGAATATCGGCCAGGGGAATTTTCATGCGCATGGGGCCAGCCTGAATTTCGGCGAAGCTCAGGTCGTGGCGACGCAGAATCACAGGCTCTTTCATTCCGCGCACGCGGATGCGCATGCCTTCCGCGAGGCGCTCCGGTTCGACAGGTTTGGGAACCCCTGGCATCGCCCCAAGATCTGCCTGCGAGGAAGACAAAGTGTCGAGCACGGCGGCGTCGGCTTCGCTGCGTGCGTCAGATTCAATTTTCGACATGCGGCGCGCGCCGAACTTCTCGGCTTGCGCGCGGAATTTGCGGTCTGTGATTTCGCCGGTCAGGCGCGCGACTTCCGTTTCCAGTTTCTTCGTCGTCGCGGCGAATTGTTTTTCGAGTTCCGCAATGCGTTTGCGCTGGCGTTCGACCCAGTCGGTTTGCAGGGCGCGACGCTCGGCTTCGAGCTGGCGCAATTCGTCTTTCGCCTGGCGCTGCATTTGCTCCATTTCGCCGCGGCTGCGATGGAGGTAGGCGATGAGTTCGCGGGCCTCGCGCGTCTCGGGCGAAAGTCCGGCCTTCGCGTGTTCGATGACGCGTTCAGGCAAACCCAAGCGGCGCGCGATTTGTATGCCGCTGGAAACGCCGGGCACTCCGGTGAGCAGGCGGTACGTGGGCCGCAAATTTTCCTCGTCGAATTCGACGGCGGCGTTGACGATGCCAGGAGTGGTGGAGGCGTAGGATTTCAGCCGGTCGTGATGCGTGGTGGTCAACGTCAGCGAGCGGCGCGCGCGAAATTCCTCGAGAAGTGCGACGGCAATGGCCGCGCCTTCCTCGGGCGCCGTGCCGGTGCCCATTTCGTCGATGAGCACAAGCGTGCGGTCGGTGGCGCGCTCGAGCATCGATTTCAGATTCAGCATGTGCGCGGAAAACGTGGAAAGGTCCGCGCTGATGGATTGCTCGTCGCCAATGTCGGCGAGAACGCAATCGAAAAGCGGCAACTCGGCGCGTTGCGCGGCAACCGGAATTCCAGACTGCGCCGCGAGCGCGGCGAGCCCGACATTTTTGAGCGCGACCGTTTTGCCGCCGGTATTTGGTCCGCTGATGACCATGACCGTCTCGCTGCCGCCAAGTTCGAGGGACATGGGCACGACGGCGCGATCTTTGCGGCGGAGATTGTCTTCCAGTACAGGATTGCGCACCGCTTCGAGACGCAGATGATTGCCTTCGGAAAATTCCGGGATGGTGGCGTCGAATTCGCGCGCGTAGCGGCCGCGAGCGAAGACGGAATCGAGATCGGCAATTGTGGCTGCGGCGAATTCGAGCGGGCCGCGATCGGCGCGCAGGCGCTCGGTGAATTCAAAAAGGATGCGCGCGATTTCCGCGGCTTCGTCTTCGGCGAGCTGCACGAGGCGGTTATTCAGCTCGATGGTTTCGAGTGGCTCGACGAAGAGCGTTTGCCCAGTGGCGCTGGCTCCGTGGACGACACCGGGAATCGCACGGCGGTCGGCGGAGCGCACGGGAATGACGAAGCGGTCGTTGCGCAGTGTGACGTAGTCTTCGTGCGAATCGCTTTCGCGCGCGCGCATAATTGTTTCGAGCGAGCGCTGAATGCTTTCGCGCGATTGTGCGATGGTGACGCGAATGCGCTTGAGCGCGGGCGAAGCGTTATCGCTAATTTCGCCGTTGGGCAGAATGGCGCGACGAACTTCGGCGGCGAGAGAACGAAAATCGGCGAGCGATGAGGCGCGTTCAGCTAGGCGCGGATATTTTGCCGTCGCTTCACCGCGAAGCGTTTGCTTAAGGCTCGTGGAAGTATCCATAAGCGAGGCCGCGTCCAAAATTTCCGCAGCCGAAAGCGACGATGCGGGCATGGCGAGGCGAGCGAGCCAGTCGGCAGGATCGGCGAGGCCGCCGAAGCCGAGATCCGCGCCCGAGCGGAGGTAGGCGATTGCCTCGCGGATCAGCTCGAATGCTGTGCGCAGCGCATCGGCGTCCGTGCGCGGAGCGAGAGCGTCAATCGCGCGATGGCCCGGCGCGCACGTCGAGTAGCGCGCGACGATTTCGCGGAGACGGCCAAATTCGAGGAGTTCTTCGGCGGAGCGGCTCACAGATTCAAAATGCGGGAACGGACGCGCAGTGTCAAGTTGATCGAAAAACGAAAATCGAGATTCGAAAAGCGAAACTCGAAAATCGGGAAGAGCGTGCTGCTACGTTCGGAGAACGGTGCCTGCGCTGCGGGATAATTTTGAGGCGAGGTAGTTGGCGGTTTGCACTGGGTCGTGGGCGAAGTGGATGAGGCGGGCGATGGATTCGCCCCAGTTGGAGGCGTGGCCAATTTCGACTTCGCGGACGCGGTCGATGATGGGCTGCCAGAAATCGCCGAGTGCCACAAATGGCTTGTCGCGCATCACGCGTTTGTTGATCATTTCCCAAACGACGGCGAGCTCGACGAGCGTCCCGGTGCCACCGGGACAGGCGACGTAGCCAGAGCCGCGGCGCACAAGCTCGAAGAGGCGCTCCTGCCAAGTGGCAACGCGCACTTCTTCGTCCACCCAGCGATTGGCGCGGGCGCGAAAAAATTCGGCCGTAACGGCGAGAGTGCGGCTGCCCGCTTCTTTCGCGCCGCGTGACACCGCCTCCATGACGCCGCCATAGCCGCCGCTGCAAACGACGAATCTCTGAGCGGCCAGCGCGGCGCCCAGATTTTGCGCCATCGCGTAATGCGAATCGCCTTCGCGGGGGCGCGAACTGCCGAAGACGGTGATTACTTTGGCGGCGCTTTCGACATGTTTCGCAGCGGCGCTCACTTGCGTTTTCTGTTCACGGGCGCGCCGAGATCCTCGACCATGGCCTGAGCGATGGCATCGAGAACGCGGGCAGCGTCGCGGCCCTTGCCGCCATTGTGATTATCGAACATGGAAAAAATCAGATGCTCGCCGTGAAGCGTGGTGGCAACACCGGACATGGCTTGCGTGTGTTCGACGGAGCCTGTTTTCGCCTGGACGCGGCCTTCGGCGGGTGTGCCCTTCATGCGATTGTCGAGCGTGCCGTCGACACCCGCGACGGGCAAAGTGGAAAGATACGCATCGCCCCAGGACTGACGGCTGTCGTATTGAAGAAGCGAGACCACGGCGCGAGGCGTGACAAGATTTTGGCGTGAAAGGCCAGAGCCGTCGTTGACGAGCACGTCGGTGGGCGCTATGCCAATGGAGGTGAGGAACTGGCGCTCGATTTCGAGGCCGGCGGCGAGGGAGCCTTCGCCGGTTTTCTCCTTCGCGACGGCGCGCAGCAGAATTTCGGCGTGGAGATTCTGGCTGACTTTGTTGAGGACGTGGACGATTTCGATGAGCGGGGGAGATTGATGTTCGGCGAGAACGAGCGTGTTTGGCTGCGGGGCAGGCCTTTGCGCGAGTCCTTGGGGAGGGTCGAACGTCATTCCTTCGCTGGGCGGAGGAGCGTGAAGCGCGCGGGCGTGGCCCGTGATGCGAATGCCGCGAGCGAGAAGCATAAGCTTGAGCACGTGGGCGGTGTAATTCGCGGGACGTGGCATGGCCATTCCCAAATCGATGGGCGCGTGACCGAGCGGAATGGAGCCGCGTACGAGAAAGGGCTTCGGGCCGGCAGTTTCGACTGTATCGAAGTTGGATTGCGAGTCAGCGGGACCGGTGGTGATGCTGTAGGTATAAACGTTGTAACCGGGCCAGGGTTCGACGACGACCCAGGCATCAGCGCCGACGTGATCGGCGGGCGTTACTTTGACGTCGAGACCGTTGTCGTCGAAGCAAATTGCGCCGATCGCTGCGCCGTAGTCAAAAGGCATGTCGCCGACGGCCCAGCCTTCGGGAAACGGAGCGTAGGGAAAATAGCTATCGTCAGCGACGATGTCGCCGTCGATCTCCTTCACGCCCTTAGCGACGATTGCGTCGACGAGTTCGGCGAGCGGCTTATCAGACGGACCGTCGATGGGATTCTTGGCGTCGTAGGGAATGCGGCGATTGGAGAAATCCGGGTCGCCGCGGCCGACGAGCGTGAGGTCGCCGCGCAAACGGCCCGCGGAATCGAGAGTGCCGTGCGTTTCAATCGTGGTGCGGAAGCGATACTCAGGACCCAGAGTGGACATAGCAAGAGCGGTGGTGAAGAGCTTGGTGTTCGAGGCTGGAGTGAAGTAACGGTCTGCGTTAAGCTCATAGAGAGTTCTGCCCGTGGCCGCGTCAACAATCAGAACGCCGATGAAGGATTTCTGCGCCACCGGGATCGCCAGAGCGGTTTCGGCGTCCTGCTGGAATCGCGCGATATCGGCGGCCACGCGCGCCGGCGAATTCTTCTTGGGCGGATGCGCAAAAGAATAGGGAGAGCCGAGGAGAGCCGCGACAAAGAACCACGCGCGGAGGGAAATAAATTTCGGGCGATACGTGATCGAACTTGCTAACGGCCATTTCGCAAGCTGAGGCACGGAAGACTCCTTGCCGGAATTTTATGGCGCAGAAATTAGCCGCGCGATTATATGCCAATTTAATCCAGCCCGAAGCGCGGAGTTGCGAGAGCGTTGGCGATTTCCAGAACCAAGACCGCAGGGTGGCGATTTCTTGTAGCGAGCCGAGGAAAGCGACTAAAATCCAAGTCAGGAGGCTTCTCGATGCGAAAACTGCTTTCTCTGGTGCTAATCATGACACTGGCGGGACTAGCGGCATTGCTGGCTCCCACCGCGGCGCGCGCCGCGGAGCGGAAAGAAAACAAGGCCAATAAGCGCTTGGAGACTGCCGGCGAAGTGATGAAGGAAATCCTCGACATTCCCGACGACATTCCGGCGGATCTGCTCGACAAGGCCGAATGCGTGATTGTGATTCCTTCGGTAATCAAAGTAGCGTTCGGCATCAGCGGCAGCTTCGGGGCCGGCGCGATGACGTGCCGCGGCGGCGAGGACTTCACAGGGCCGTGGGGCGCGCCAACGATGATGCGCCTGGAAGGCGGAGGTTTTGGATTTCAGCTTGGCGGCCAAGCAACGGATTTTGTGCTGCTGGTGATGAACAAGCGCGGCGCCAGCGCAATCCTGACTAGCAAGGTGAAGCTCGGCGCGGACGCCTCCGCAGCCGCGGGTCCCAAGGGCCGCAATGCCGCGGCGGATACGGACGTCACGATGCGTGCCGAGATTCTGACGTACTCGCGCGCGCGAGGGCTTTTCGCAGGCATCTCTCTGCAAGGATCGACACTGCGCCCCGACAACGAAGCGAATCAGAGCGTCTACGGGCGAAAAATCGAGGCCAAGGACATCGTGCTCAAGCACGCCGTTGGAATCCCTCCGGCTGCGCGCGCATTAATCAATACACTCGAGAAACATTCGCCGAGGAACCATTCGGATCCTAAATCGCTGAGAGACTAGCCGCGAATTCCTACGGCGCTCGCGAAAACGGAGTCGACACACGAAACGGCGTAGCTTGAAGCCACTCAAACAGCAGAGCAAACAGAGCGCGGGCGAAGGACTGAATTCACGCCCGCGCTTTGTTTGGCGTCCCACTACTGCACCAGGACGGAACGGCTCTGGCCTTTGAAGCGAACCTCCTGAATTCTCCCAGTGCTTGTCACGATGGCATTTTGCTGGATCTTCTGCGCGCCGTCCTTCCATTGAATCGGAGCTTGGGCGATCAGTTTTTTGCCATGGAAGAAGGAAAGAGTTGAATCGCTGGCAACCACGTTGTACTCGCCCGACGCCAGCGTAACGCCGTTGAGAATCTCGCCACCGACGACATAGAACTGACCCTTAGCGGCCGAGTTGGGCATCTTTGCGCCTTTTGGCGACGCCATGGCGGGAATCGCCAGGCCGAGCATCAACGCCATCACGAAGAAGTGAAGCAGCCTGCTATATTTCATTTTTTATTCTCCTTTTTCAAAACGGGCCCGCTCTTACTGATTGCTTTAGACGTGGAAATATTTTGAAGGAATCAGATTCGACGCAAAGAAGTGAAAATAATTTTTGCGGCGTCTGCGGAGTGTTCGGAATCGTTTGCCCGTGCCGACTGCGGGCAAATTTTGGGTTGGTGGTACGAAAGAATGCATAGGCAATCTCCGCAATTTCGGATTATTCGATTAGAAAGCGCCGCCTGTTGGAGTTCGCGCCTTCCTGTGCGCGCGTGTTGCGTTGACACACCCAAGCCGCTAATCAATAATCGCTCGAGATGATTGGACAGCTTCGTGGAGCGCTCGTTGATAAACGGCCGAATCAAGTGATCGTGGATGCCGGCGGCGTCGGGTATCAAGTGCAGATCCCGCTTTCGACGTTTGCCGGGCTGGGCGCGCTGCACGCGGAAGTGACGCTGTTGATCCACACCCATCTGCGCGAAGACCAAATCGCGCTGTACGGATTTTTGACGGCGCGCGAAAAGCAATGCTTCGAGATGCTGATTTCGACCTCCGGCGTGGGGCCAAATCTCGCGCTGAAAATTTTGTCGGGGATGAATCTGGATGAACTGGTCCCTGCGATTCGCAAAGGGGACGTTCCACAGCTCAAGCGCATTCCGGGGGTGGGGCAAAAAACGGCGGAGCGGATCATTCTTGAATTGCGCGACAAGCTGGCGGTGGTGGAAGTTGCAGGCACGGGGAAACCGGCATCGCGCTCGCAAGTGGAGTCGGATGTGGTGTCGGCGCTCGTGAATCTGGGCTACGACGAGCGTTCGGTGGAGAAAACGCTTGAGCAAGTGCGCGGCGGAGCGGGGGCGAGTTTCGAATTGCTTCTTCGCGCCGCTCTGCAAAAACTGGGCGGCGCTGCAATTGAGAAAGGCGCGCGAGCAGGTCGCGGCGACTAACGATCTCGCCGAAAACAGGATTACATGGTTGAACTGAAACATCGCATTGTTTCCGGTCAGGCATTCGACGAGGACGCGCGCGTCGATGCGAGCGTTCGTCCCAAGAGCTTTGACGATTTCGTGGGGCAATCGCGCGTGAAGGAAAATCTGAAGATTGCCGTTGAAGCGGCGCGCAGCCGGGGCGACGCGCTCGATCACGTGCTGCTTTACGGTCCGCCTGGGTTGGGGAAAACGACGCTGGCGCAAATTCTGGCGAATGAGATGGGCGCCAGTATCAAGATCAGCTCGGGCCCCCTGCTCGAACGCAAAGGGGACCTGACGGCGGTGCTGACAGCGCTCGAAGCGCGCGAGCTTTTCTTTCTGGATGAAATTCACCGTCTGCAGCCTGCGATGGAAGAAATTCTCTATCCCGCGATGGAGGATTATCGCATTGACCTGGTGATCGGGCAGGGCGCAGGAGCGCGCATCCATCCATATCAATTGCAGAGGTTCACGCTGGTTGGCGCCACCACGCGCGCGGGACTGATTATGGCGCCGATGCGTTCGCGCTTCGGCATTGTGCACCGCTTGGATTTTTACACGGCGGAAGATTTGCTCGAGATCGTGCGCCGCTCGGCAAAAATTCTTGGCATTGCGATGGACGATGCGGGGGCGGAAGAAATTTCGCGGCGCAGCCGGGGAACGCCGCGCGTCGCGAATCGTTTGTTGCGCCGCGTCCGCGATTTCGCTGAAGTTCGCGCGCAGGGAAAAATCACGCTTGCAGTGGCCAAAGAAGCGCTCGGAATGCTGGGCGTTGATGAGCACGGCCTCGACGAAGTGGATCGCAACCTTTTACTTGCCATCATTCAGAAATATAGTGGCGGTCCGGTGGGACTGAATACGCTGGCCGCGTCGCTGAGCGAGGAAGAGGATGCCATCGAGGAAATTTACGAGCCGTATTTGATGCAACTTGGCCTGCTCGATCGCACGCAGCGCGGCCGCGTGGCCACGGCGCTCGCCTACAAATATTTCGGCATGGATGAACCGCGCCGCCAGCCCCAGCTTTTCTGAAAATGCCTTCGAGTCACAATCAACATCGATGAAGACTGTCTACTTGTCGTTGGGGTCGAATGTGGGCGACCGCGAAGGACATCTTGCGGCGGCCATCGCCGCACTGGGCGTGCGCGGCATCCGTGTCACGCGCCAATCGTCTATTTATTCCACCGAACCAGTGGATTTTGAGACGCAGAATTGGTTTTTGAATTGCGTGGTCGAGGCGGAAACGGATTTAATGCCGCGCCAGCTTTTGCGCGCGATTCGCCAAATCGAAAATGAAATCGGGCGCCGCCGTTTGGTGCGCAGCGGCCCGCGGGTGATTGATCTTGATATTCTGCTTTGCGGTTCGAGCATCATCCGGACGCTGGAGCTCGAAGTTCCTCATCCGCGCATGGCTGAGCGGAGATTTGTTCTTGTGCCGCTGGCGGAAATCGCGCCCATGGCCCGTCATCCCGTCAAGAACAAAACCGTAACTGAGCTTCTGGCGGAGACTCCGGATCGCAGCGGGGTCCGTCCGTGGAAACCCGAGCCTGGGCGGAAGGTAAACGAAAGCAATTCACTCAAACGTTCAACCTAGAGCATCTCGCGTTTCTTTTCTTCTTCTTTGTGTTTCTTGCGGTCTTCTTCTTCCTGCTTCTCGTAGTCGGCGATTTCTTCCTCGGTCATCATATAGTCTTCGCGGGAGGCGAACATCTTGCCGTTGCGACGGTCGCGGCCGGAGCGGCGGTCTTTCAGCCGGCGTTCCTTGTTCTCCGATAGCAGGCTAACGTCGCGGATCGCACGCGGAATCGCACCGGCATCAAGGAGCAAGTCGCTGACTTTGTCGAGAAAGTCATTCAGGTTGAGGGGCTTCATCGCGAAGGGCAAGCGCTCTTTGTAAAGAATCGGCCGAGCCCATCGCGCGGCGATTGCCGGGACAAGGAAGAGAACGCGCAACCCTTTCTGCGCCGCATCCGGATCGGGTTCCACTTGTGAGAGTTCTTTCAAGGTATTGAAAAGCGGTCCGGTGATATCAGCGAGTGCGACATTGACAATCACCAGAGTCCAATGACCGCGTGCGAGTTCACGCATGGCCTCGCTGGCAAATGGAACTACGCAGACACGCCAGCCCTCGGAGTCAAACACCTGTTGCAGGGCATGTTGGCTCACTGCGTCGTCATCGACAATTAGGATGTGGACGTCGCTCAACGGGGCTTCCCAATAAAGTATAGGGCTTTGGCGAGAACGCCGACGGAGGCAGCGTTGGGAGGTTTCCAGAGGCGAGGACTGTACGGGAGGCCAGCCTTTTTAGGCGAATAAATGGCGAATAGTTTTCCCTTGACATGGCGAATAAAAGGCGAATATAGTAGGAACACGACCTCAGCGAGGTGTTCGTTACCGATGGCTACTTTTCCCACGCTTCGAGCCGCTACGGCGCTGCACAAGCCCCGTTTGCGCCGCTCGATAGCGACCAGCCTCACCCTTTTCCCCGCCGCCCCCAGCGGCACTGGTGAGGCTCACGACGCTTCTCCGCCCCCTTCGGCCAATCGCCGGAGTTTGAAGCCCGTAGAGAATCTGGTCGGTATCGCACGCCTCGCCGCTTCCTCCTCGCTGGCGGAGACCAAGCGCGGCACGGAGTATTTCCTGCTGGCCGTCCGGTCGATCCTGAACCGTTGCAATTCGCCACGCGTGCCCTTTGCCTGGACGGTGAACCCTTATCGCGGATGCGAATTCGGCTGTCACTATTGCTACGCGCGCTATACGCACGAATATATGGAACTCGATGGCGGCGATTTCGAGCGGAAGATTTACGTCAAGGACAATGCCAGCGCCCTGGTGACGCGAGACCTAGAAATCGAGAAGGTCTGGGGAGAGCACATCGCCATTGGTACGGCGACCGATCCTTACCAACCGGCCGAGGGCGAATTCAAAGCCACGCGGGCGATTCTTGAGCAAATGGCGAAGCGCGAAGGTCTGCAACTTTCCATTACGACCAAGTCGAATCGTGTGGTGCGCGACATTGATCTGCTGAAGAAAATCTCCGAGCGTTCCGCTTTGAGCGTCAATCTTTCCGTCACCACCGTCTCCGCGCGGATCGCTCGTCTGCTGGAACCTCGCGCGCCGCGTCCGGACCTTAGGTTCGACGCTGTGCGCCGTCTGCGCGATGCCGGTATTTCTGCCGGCGTATTGGCGATGCCAATTGTGCCGGGAATCACCGATGGCGAAGACGCCCTCGACGCTCTTGCAAAGGCCGCACGAGATGCGGGCGCGCAATGGTTCGCAGGACGCGTACTTTTTCTGATGCCAGCGGCTCTTAAACAATTTATGCCATTCGTGGAGGCGAAATTTCCGAAACTAACGCGGCAGTACCGCGAGTGGTATGTGAAGCACGGCAACGCGCCGGAGAGCTATCGCAGAGAAATGTCGAAGCGGGTGGAACGTTTGCGCAAGAAATATGGCTTCGACGTGCGGCCTGATCGCTCGGGGGACAACTCCTGGCATTCGCCGCAGCTGGCCCTTGAGCTGGGGACGCAAACACCTCCATGCGCAACGCCACCGATCCCGCTTGCGGAGCAATTTGGTGGCCGATTTGCGGGTCAGCGTAAGGTTCAACCTGAGGCTCAGCTCAAGGCAGGATAATTCGCGGGGCTGCGGATTCCGTTTTAGCGGTTTTTGGGAGTTGCGCGCGGAGAAAATCGAGGAAAGCGCGCGAGCGCGACCGGCCATTCGTCTCGCGACGGCCCATGCGCAGAAGAAAAACGAGAAGCCGGAAAATTTCCGAATCCTTCAATTTGCTGAAACCAGTCTGCTGCGCCTCCTGCTTCTTAAATTCCCGCAGGGATTGCGCGAGATGAGCGTAAAGCGCTCGCGGCAGAGGCGCTTCCGGCGGCCGTTCGAAGTAGATGCCGGATTCGAGCGTGCGGTAGGTTTCCGCCAGCGCGGCAACCGCGGCCAGGATTTCCGGGTCGCGAACGGCGCTATTTTGCTCCGCAAAACTCAAAATCGTCAGGCCGATTCCCGAAAGCGCCTCGCCATTACGGCGAATAATGTCGACGGGAAATTGCACATCGGGAAACGGGAAATCCTGCGCGGCGAGCGGTTTGCGATGCTCGATTTCGTAGCGGCGCGCAGCAAGCAAGTGAGGGCAATCCGAGGGGCAGTCGATGGTCACCTCGCGATACGTGCCGCAACAGATGGCGCAGATGTTTTCGCCCTTCGCGGGGCAGAACCGTTTGGGCCTGCGTTTTTCGCAGATCGGACAGATCACGGCGTCTCCGTGTTCAGAAAGCGAATCATCGAGAGTAAAGGATTGGACTTGCGGCGGCAAGGGCGCGCGACTGTGGAGGGGGGGACGAAATTCCTCAATTGCGCCCGGGAAGCGGCGCGTGATTAGCGTGATTGGGAGTTTGCAGCCTGTTGCCGCAGGAGGGCAGCAGTGTCGGTTTGACCTTTTGCCTCCGCCATGGAGAGCGGCGTCTGGCCATCATCGGTGAGGGCGTTCGGGTCGGCGCCGTGATCGAGGAGAAGCTTAACGATTGCGAGCTTGCCGCCCGCGGCAGCCTCGTGGAGAGCCGAATATCCGGTTCCATACCGATGCGACGCATTTGCCCCATGGGATAAGAGGAGGCGAACAATTTCCGCGTCGCCGCGAGCCACGGCGCCCGTGAGAGGCGTGTAGCCCGTCGGATTTTTTGCAATGGCATTTACGTCCGCGCCATTCGCGAGAAGCCATTGCGCGACGTTTCGCTGTCCAAAAAACGCCGCCAAGGCGAGGGGCGTGAACCCGTCCGCGGAATATGAATTGATTGCAGCGGGATTCTGCGCGGCCAACGCGGCAACGTGTTCGGATTTGCCCGCCGCTGCGGCTTCGTGAATGTCCAATCGCGCGCCGCGTTCAAGCAGCAGATCGCGAATATCCGTCTTGCCGTGATAAATCGCCGTCATCAGAGCGGATGCGCCTGGTTCCGCGCGCGCATTCGCAAGTCCCGGCTCGATTACCAGCATCTGTTTCACACGAGCGGCGTCCCCGGCCTTTACAGCATCCAGAAACTTCTGCGCGCCGAGCATGGACTTATTCCTTCCGGTCGAAAATGAAAGAGGGCCCGTCCAGCGCGACTTTAGCGCCGCGCGCGATCGTTTCGAACAGCTTCTTCGACCAGGGCTTCGAGGTCGCGGCGAGTCAGCGTGATGCGATCCGGCTCAGCCGTATCCGCAGTGACGGGGCAGGTGGTGCTTGCGCCCGCTGCGGTTTCCAGACCGTAACGCGCGCGGGCCGCGAGAAGCTTTTCGACGTCTTCGCGGGATAGCAAAACCTGCTTGTGGAGGAGCTCCGTGACCAGCGCGACGCGCGCGAAGTGCTCGACCGTTTCCATGCGATGAAAAGCCGTGAGAAGGTCTGCACCATAGGTGACCACACCGTGATTGGCCATGAGAATGGCGTCGTGTGATTGCACGTAGGGTTCGATCGAATCGGTAAGTTCGGGTGTGCCAGGAGTACCATACTGCGCCAACGGGACGCTGCCGAGCGCCATGACAGCTTCACTGAGCAGAGCTTTGTTGAGCGCCAAGCCCGCCGAAGCGTATCCGGTGGCCGTGATGGGATGTGCATGGCAGACGGCATTTACATCCGGACGCAAACGATAAATTAGAAGATGCATCGCCAGTTCCGAGGAGGGGTTGCGGCGACCTGAGATTTTGTTTCCTCGATTGTCGGTGATGACCAGCTCTTCAGGCGACATCATGCCCTTCGAAATGCCGGTGGGGGAAGTGAGCACGCGATGGGGATCGAGGCGGAGAGAAATATTTCCGTCGGTGGCGGCGACGAAGTTGCGCTCGTGAAACCAGCGGCCGACTGCGCAAATGTCTTGGCGATGCTCTTCTTCGCTCTTTAACGCGCCGTGCGAAATAGATCCAGAAAGCATTGCGAGCCTCCGGTTGCCCCGTGTCACCCCGCGAACTGCTCCCACTCGGGGAGAGTTATTCTATCCCTGTTGTCCAGTGTTGGCGCGATTTTTCGGAATTAAGCGTAGATTCCACGGTGTTTGAGGGCAATCGCGACACGATCGATCGCCAGCATGTAGGAAGCGATGCGATTATTGACGCCGTGCTTTTCGGCGTAACGCACCACGTCGTCGAAGCTGCGATCCATGACGTCCTGCAGGCGCTCATTCACTTCGCGCTCGCGCCAGAAAAATCCCTGGCGGTCCTGCACCCATTCGAAATAGCTGACGGTGACGCCGCCTGCATTCCCGAGGATGTCGGGAATAATGAAGACGCCCTTCTTGCCAAGAACCTCATCGGCGGGCGCGGTAGTGGGACCGTTCGCGCCTTCGCAGAGGATTTTCGTCTGAACACGGCTTACGTTTTGGCTAGTGATCTGATTTTCAATAGCCGCGGGAATCAGAATGTCGCACGGTTGAAAGAGAATGTCCTGCGCGGAGATCTTCTGGCCGCCGCCGGGGAAATCTGGCAGAGCCCTGTGCTGGCTGTAAACCCATTCAATCACTTTGGGAACATCGAAGCCCTTTTCGTTGAACAGGCCGCCGTGCACGTCGGCAAGCCCGATGATTTTGTATCCCGCTTCGTGCATCAGCCTCGCGCCCATCGAGCCCACGTTGCCGAATCCCTGAATGATCACGCGGCATTCTTGTTTCTTCATGCCGAGCTTCGCTATCGCCTTGTCGCAGACCATCATGACGCCGCGGCCGGTTGCCTCGGGACGTCCGAGAGAACCACCCAGTTCGAGAGGCTTGCCGGTAACAACTGCCGTAACGGTGTGGCGCATGTGCATCGAATAAGTGTCCATCACCCAAGCCATCACTTGCGCGTTGGTGTTCACGTCGGGAGCGGGGACGTCGCGCTCTGGGCCGATCCAGTCGGAAAGCTCTGCGGTGTAGCGGCGCGTCATGGCCTCGAGCTCGCGCTGCGACATTTTGTCGGGATCGCAGATGATGCCGCCCTTCGCTCCGCCGAACGGGATGTCGACCACAGCGCACTTCCAAGTCATCCAGGATGCCAGCGCGCGCACTTCATCAATCGTGACCTGAGGCGAATAGCGAATTCCGCCCTTGCCGGGGCCGCGAACGAGCGAGTGCTGCACGCGATAGCCCGTGAAAACTTCCAGCCGCCCGTCGTCCATCTTCACGGGGATGTAGACAGTGATTTCCTTATTCGGGTACTGCATATAGCGGTAAAGGTCCTGCGGGAGGCCGAGGTGCTTCGCTGCTTCCTCAAACCGCGATTCCGCCGCTTCATACGGATTCAGTTCGTGTTCCAGTGACAGTGCCATGGTGACGCTCTCCTCGACGGAATAAAATTCGACGATAACACTGGCGGTTCCATTCGGCGGCTCGGCCAGGACAGCGTCGGCCAGTATACGAAGCCGCGCCCTCGCCACGCAAGACAGCGACTCCAGACTTGATGCGTATTTAGAAAACAGCGTGGCGTATCGGGAACGTTGCAGGGCTCTGAGGACTACCCGTTACGACTGCGCGCGCCCTCGGCAAAATGCCGGAGCAGAAGGCGCGCGAGGCGCTTTTGATCGTGTCGCACTACGCCGTCTTGCTGCAGCAAATCTCCCGTCACATATTTCAGTCCCATGCGGCGCAATTCATCGAGAGATGGATCAACAGGCTCGGCGCCTTCTCCGCGATAGCGCCGCAACAACGCTGGCGAGGAAGCGGGCGCGCGGTTCACCACCACCCAGTCAAACAGTCCCACGCGAGTGTGATCGTAAATTGCGCGAACATGATCGGCCACGGAGTAGCCGTCCGTTTCGCCAGGCTGGGTCATCAGATTCGCGATGTAAGCACACTGAGCGCGCGAGCGGAGAATGGCATTGGCGACTCCGTGAACGAGCAAGCTGGGAACGATGCTCGTATACAACGAGCCGGGGCCGAGGAGAATTAAATCAGCTTCGCGAATGGCATGCAGCACTTCGGGCAAGGGCCGCGCGCCAGACGGGACTAATCGCACCCGGCGGATACGGCGACGGGAGCGAGAGATTTTCGTTTCCCCGGCGACCACGCGGCCGTCCGCCAATTCTGCCTCTAAAGTCACATTCGCATTGGTCGACGGGAAAATCCTTCCGCGCGTAGCGAGCACTTTTCCGGACAACCGCACCGCTTCGGGAAAATCCCCGGTGACCTGCGTGAGAGCAGTCAAAAATAAATTTCCGAAGCTGTGCCCCGAAAGGCCGCGGCCGCTGCCACTCGCGGCAGGGAAGCGATACTGAAACAGGCGGCCGAGCAAAGCTTCGTCGGGCGACAACGCGACCATGCAGTTGCGAATATCTCCCGGAGGCAGAATGGAATATTCGCGACGCAAGCGGCCGGAGCTGCCTCCATCATCCGTGACGGTGACGACAGCGGCAATGTCGGCGATGGGCCACTGCTCCCCGTTCTGCCGCGAACTCGCGATGTGCTGTTTCAAACCGCGCAGCAGCATCGAAAGGCCCGTGCCTCCGCCAAGCGCAACAATGCGAATGGGTCTTGAACGAGAATGTGCGGACTTACTCACGGACGGGAGGACTAACCGCTGGTGCCTTCGCGCTCCGGGTAAAGCAGCTCGGTGAATCGTGGGTCTTCTTGCAGAAACGCAAAATCTTCGTCATTGCGCGCGCGATAACGATTTTCGCCTCGGAGCTGAATCGCCACTTTCAGGTTTTGCATTGACGACTCCGCTTCGCCCGTCAAGCAATCGAGCGCGGCCATGGCGTACACAATATGGTCGGCCTTGGGCGCGGACTTGCGCGCGCGGTCGAGATGCACGCGAGCTTCGTCCCAACGGCCAAGATTCATCATCGCGATTCCCTGATTATAGTGATCCTCAGCAGACTTCGCCGCAGGCTCAGAGGCGCGCGATGCTCGCTGATCGCAAATGCGCAGATGAGTTCGCGCGCGGTCGGCCAGCTCCTTGTTTGGACCCTCCAAAACGCGCTCCAACGCCTGCTTGGCGCGAAGAAATTTCTGCTGTTGAAACTGCTTCAACCCTTCTTCGTAGGCTTTCAACTGCTGCTGAGTGGCGTGATCGTTGGTATCCTGGAAGATACTGGCATGCCTCTTGTCCTGCAATTCTTTGTTTTTCAGAGGTTTATGGCCATTGCGATGGCCGGAACTGGCGGAGGAGGTCCGATTGCTGCGCTGTTTCGTCTTGCCTGTCGAGCGCGCCATGATGGCGGTAGAGTAGCAGGGACGCTTTGTGGCGTCAACTCGCCATATTTTGGCCGCTTTTTTCATTTTGGAAACTTGAACCACTGGGGTTTCACCTGAAACAGCGTTATAGTCGCAGTTGGAACACCGCTTATTGGGCGAATTTGTGCTCTCTTTGCGAGCCACAGGCGTCATTGCTTGTTCCGAATCAAGACGAAAGACGCCAGATGCCGCACTTGACCTCCCTATGCTATAAGTAAACGGCGACAAAAATATTGAGGTACTTGTGCCGTTTATAAATTTTCCCGCTCGCGAGATCAACTGCAAGCTCGTTTACTACGGCCCCGGCCTTGGTGGCAAGACCGCCAATCTGCAGTGGATCTACGACCATACGGGTTCAAATCAAAAAGGAAAAATGGTCTCGCTGGCGACGGAGACGGATCGCACTCTGTTTTTCGATTTTCTTCCGCTCGATCTTGGCACCGTGCGCGGATTTCGCACGCGCTTCCATTTATATACGGTGCCTGGGCAGGTTTTTTACGAAGCGAGCCGGCGATTGATCTTAAAAGGCGCGGACGGCGTTGTGTTCGTCGCGGATTCGCAGGAAGAACGCCTGGACGCGAATTTCGAAACGATTGACAACTTGAAAGAGCATCTGAAGGATCACAATCTGAATTTCGACACGATCCCCTACGTATTGCAGCTCAACAAACGCGATTTGCCCAACGCCATGCCGGTCGCGGAATTAACGAAACAACTGCAATTAAAAGGGGAACCGGTGCTCGAAGCCGTCGCCATCCAAGGCCAGGGAATTTTCGACACACTAAAGGAAGTCGCCAAGCTCGTCCTCGCCGAACTGAAGAAAAACTCCTGATTATCGCCTATCAGTACACTCGAAAGTCCACCTCAATTAGCATGTGGACCGCGGCAGGTTTGCCATCCGGCCCGTTGGCTGGTCTGAATCTCCAGTTTTCTACAGCATCGACGGCCCGTCCATTCAGATCGCATGACAGTCCGCTCGCAATGGCTACGGAATGCGCTTTGCCATCCGGAGCGATTACGACATCGAGAACCACTGTGCCTTGCTCCTTCATCGCGAAAGCCCGATCCGAGTATTGAGGAGTCGGGCAATACAGGCAACTCGGTTTCGTATAACCCCTCTTACCGGCTTCAGGGATATTCGTCTTTGATTCTGGAGTTTTTCGCACGGGCGGCGATGGGACCAGCCGGTCTTGTAGCTCCGCGAGCTCAGGCGTGCGGTCGAAATCCACATTGCCTTTGAAGGAAACCTTCGCGTTCTTAGCTCGAAGGAAGGTAACTAGCTGCAACTCGTCCCCAGACCGCTGAATCGTTCCGTCAACAATAACCGTGGCGCCTGCATCGGAAGCAACACATGTGAGCGTTCCCGGATCACGCAGCGCTACGAGCGGGATTTTTTCTTCGTCCTGCGTCTGTTGAAGCTTCGCGCTAGTCATCAGCGAAATTCCGCGCGCGGCGAGGGCGCTGCGGAATTCGTTGGCAATCCTCGCGCCCAACTCTGTCGGCCCAGTGCCTGGTTCGGAGATCACCACCATGATCAGTTGTTGATCAGAAGTTTTCTTGAATGATTTGTGGATCGCGGAAGCGACTTTCGCAGCCAGAGAGTCGATTTGCTCCTGTTGACCGCCGTACGACGGAATCGCCGAACAGAAAAAAGTGACCGAGATAAATGCTAGAACGCGGACAGACTGATTCCGGCAGCACAGAGTTTCGCTATAGATGGGCATGAACGGACATTATCCCGCGGCAGGAGCGCTGGCGGAGTGAAAGCTGGCGACGGCCTGTGTTTCGTCGTCGAGTGTGGGAATTATATCGATCAGGCGCGTAACAGAAAGCACTTCGCGGACGCGCCCGCAGGGATGCAAAAATTTGAATGCACCGCCCAGGCGCTTCATTGAGATGAACCCGCCCGCCAGGGCGCTCAGGCCCGAGCTGTCGAGCTGCGTCACGTTTGTCAAATTCACCAGGATCTTGCGGACCGACTGGGTCTCCAACTCCCGCAGGCGTGCGGCCACCAAATCGCTGTCGGCGCCGATGGTCAGGCGGCCGTCAAGATCGACGATGGTGATGTCACCCGATTGCCGGGTTGAAATTTTCAGTTGCAAGTGTTTATCCTCTGCAAAACGCATTGTCGCTGGCCGCGGCGGTCTCCCGGGAACTACATGGAACAGGGATTATACGCCCGGAATCGCGTTCGCTGTTGGTCCACTCTCTCTTTCGCCAGTGTCGAATCGACTGTCGAATATGCACCTCCGCCTCTGTCTTGACAGGCCTCTTCCCGCCGCATAGTTTCGCAAAGATGGAATATTTGCGATTGCACCGCTGGCGCATCACACCGCGCGAAGAGGCGCGTATCCAGTTGCGCATCCGCGACCGCCTGGAGCTTACGGACGGGCTGCCGCGCGTTTGCCGCGTGGCTGGAGCGGACCTCGCCTACGATGCCAAGCGCGACCGCGCAATCGCGGGCGTTGTGATCTCCCGTTACCCCGAAATGGAAGAAATCGAGCGCGTCTGGGGGGAAAGCCCGATCGTGTTCCCGTATGTCCCGGGCCTGCTCAGCTTCCGCGAGATACCAGCGCTTTTGAAAGTTTTTGCGCGCTTGCGAAATGATCCGGATCTGATTTTTTATGACGGCCACGGATACGCGCACCCGCGGCGCTTCGGCATCGCCTGTCATCTCGGTGTTCTGCTCGCACGACCACGGCGAAATCATCGGCGCGGTGCTGCGCACGCGCGATAGTGTAAATTCAAATTACGTCACCTAAGGACATCGCATTTCTCTCTCTCTCGCCCTCGAATTCGTTTCCTCCATTCTCGATGGTTACCGCGTCCCCCGGCCCACGCGCGATGCGGATCGCTTCGTCGCCGCCGTGAAGCGCGGCGAGTACCGTAGCGGCAGGAAAAAGTAGAAAACACAGGGCGATTGCCTCGAAGAACGCAGCACATTTCCATACGAATTCCTCGGCGTTCACGTGCAGGAAACTTGTCTGCCTTCGACCCGTCGCGGAATCACAATGAAGCTATAATCGTTTCAGAGCCCCCACAGAATTCCTCCAGAGTGTTCGTGTGCGCGCGCCCGGTCCTACAATGTTCGAACCGTTTTCCGACTTGCAACTCCGCGAGATGGAGGACGCGCGTAAAAATTTAAAGTGGCTCGAACGCCGCGATTCGTGGCTGTGGTGGAGCGCCATCACCGTCATGCTTCTGTTGACCCTTGCGGTGATCGCCGTTTCGCTGCCCGGGATACTGAAGGAGTCCGATCAAATCTTTCAGCTCAACATTAGTTTGGCCATCCATGCACTCGTGGGACTGGTGCTGCTCTTCAATGTCTACGCGGTTTACCAGCAATGGCTGATCAGACGCCTTCGTGGACAAACAGCCGAGCATTTGGAATTGCTTTCCAGTTTAAAAATTCGCGCGGAGGAATTTCACCGGTTGGCGACGCGCGATCCGCTCACGGGCCTCTCCAACCGGCGCCTCGGGGAAGAGCGCTTGACCGGCGAAGTCTCCCGTTCCGAACGCTACGGCCATCCACTCAGCGTTTTGATGCTCGATTTGAATCGCTTCAAGGCCATCAATGATCAATATGGCCACGCCGCCGGCGATGCAACGCTTCAGGCTTTCGCGGACCGTCTGAACAAGGTGATTCGCACATCCGACCTGGCCGTAAGGCTCGGCGGCGATGAGTTCCTCGTCATCCTGCCGGAGTGTGCGGCCGAGCGCATTCCGAGTTTGCTGGCGCGCCTGGGTTTACTGGAAGTGGACTATCAGGGAAATAAAATCGCGGTTTCGAGCGCAGCAGGTTGGGCTGGCTATGAAAATGGGGAAGCGCCAGAGCAATTACTGGAGCGCGCGGACAAAGCTTTGTATGCCAAGAAGCGCGAGCAACAAGGCCGCGCATCCGTGCCAGTCTTGCTTCGCGATTCTTGAGCGGCTTGCCCGCACGTTTCGCGGGAATCTATCTCCTAGCCGCCAGATGTTCGCTCCGATCCAGGGCGTCGCGGACTCTCTGCGCCAGGTCACGCGGGCCGTACGGCTTCTGCAGGAGCGGCAGATTTCTTCTCTGTATCGAGTGGAGCATTTCGGTGCCCGCGCTATACCCGGTGACGAATAGCACAGGCACATCAGGCCGCTCACCGTTAATGTAATCATAAACTTCGAGCCCGCTGAGCCTGGGCAGCATCACGTCGAGCAAAACGAGCCCGATTTCGCCGCGATGAGCCTGGAATTCCCGTACAGCCTCTTCTCCGTCGTGCGCGATCCTTACGCGATACCCGAGCCCCTCGAGAGTTGTGCTGGCAATTTCGCACAGGGCGTCATGGTCCTCCACGATTAGAACTGTTTCCTTTCCGCCTCGGACCGAGGTCTGTGGTGCAATCGTAGGTTTCATCGCTTTTTTCTTGTCCGCGGCTGCGGGAAAAAAAACGTGAAACTGAGTCCCGCGCGCAAGTTCGCTATCCACATGAATAAATCCGCCATGTTGCTTCACAATTCCGTAAACGACCGCCAAACCCAGGCCCGTTCCTTTGCCAACCTCTTTTGTGGTAAAGAACGGCTCGAAAATTCGCAAGATTGTCGCCGCGTCCATTCCTGTGCCCGTGTCGCAAACGCTGAGTCGGACGTAGAGACCGGGCTTCGCCTCTTTGTGACGATAGCAAGCCGAATCGTCGACCTCGACGCTGACCGTTCGCACTTCGAGTTGCCCTCCGTGAGGCATCGCATCCCGTGCGTTCAAACAAAGGTTCATGATGACTTGCTCCGTTTGCGTCGGATCTGCTTTCACGGCGGGCAAGTCCTCGGCCAGCGCCAGATTCAATTCAATGTCGCTGCCGATGACTTTGCTCAGAAGGCCGGTGACATCGCGGATGCTCCGATTCAGATCAATGTTGCGAGGTTCGAGAATCTGGCGGCGCCCGAAAGCGAGTAGTTGTTTGGTCAGCACCGCCGCGCGCTCCGCTTGGCGCTGCACTTTCCGGAAATAGCCTTGCAGAGGAGCGTTTTGGGCGCTTTCGTCAATCCCTAATTCGACCCATCCCAGAATCGCTCCCAGCATGTTATTGAAGTCGTGGGCGATTCCGCCGGCCAGTTGGCCAATCGCTTCGAATTTCTGCGCTTGCCAGAGCTGGGCTTCGAGCCCTCGTTTCTCTGTCACGTTGATGGCAGCGATGAGCCACGCCGGCCGGCCCGCAAAATCCATATGATGCAGCATAATTTCGGTGTCGATAGTCTGGCCATCCTTGGTTCGGTACTGCCAAATTCCTGCGTGAGTTGGCTGAATAACATCCTGTTTCAGAAATTCGGCGAGGCGCGCCGCTTCTTCCGCCGTGCGAATGTCGGTGGCGCGCATTTGCAGAAATTCTTGGCGCGAATAGCCGTATTGCTCGATGCAAACGTCGTTGACCTCCAGATACTGCAGCGTGTCACGATCGCATAGCATCATCGGAATTGGGTTTTTGGCAAAGACGAAACGGAAGCTCTCGGCGCATTCCTCACGTATCTTCGCATCGCGCGTGCTTTGCTCCGCAAGAGACTTCCGGTCGAAGGCCCGGCGAACGGCCATCGGAAGCCGCGAAAGATGATCCTTTAGCACGTAATCGGACACGCCAAGTTTCACGCATTCCACAGCTTTCTCTTCCCCGAGCGCGTTGGTGACAAGGATCAGTGGGACGTTCAACCCCTGCTTTTGTATGACGGCGAGCGCATCCAGGCCGGACCATCCGCGCAATTGGTAATCGGCGAGAACCACATCGCAGGGATTTTCTCGAAGCTTCTGTTCGAATTCTTCCTGCGTCTTCGCGAGGTCTGCGTGCTCAGCCAAGCCGTCGCTTCCCAGTGCGCGCAGAAAGAGCTCCGCATTTGCCGGGTTATCTTCAACCAGCAGCACGCGGATCGGTGAGGACGTCACACGCTGTTCCTGTTTGGACAGGTTGCCGCTGCGATTCGACCGTCGAAAAGAATTTTACGCGAAACCTCTTGCATGACTGGACTCCGGCGCGGCCTCGTTCAACGGAGCCGCGCACACCTTGCCGCGAGAGGGAGGAATTCAATTCGCCTCGTAAGCCAGCCCAGAGAAGGCGAGGTACGCCAAGAAAGGTCTCTTTGGTTCGAAGAGGAAAGGGGTAAAGCTATTCTGTGCCTTAACAGGCCAAAGTCAAGTGAACCCTGAGGGAAATGTGCGGTCGCACAGCAACCGAAAAGCGACGAGCCGCCGGACGTTCGTCCAGCGCTTTTTGTATACCCGCGCCGTTTTGAAACTTGACTAGCTCCGATGATCCATGGGTATGTAACTGCGCTCGTCGCTTCCCAGATAAATCTGGCGCGGCCGGGCGATTTTCTGCTCCGGGTCGAGCAGCATTTCCTGCCATTGTGCGATCCAGCCTGAGGTTCGCGGAATCGCGAACAGCACCGGGAACATCGTCATGGGGAAGCCCATGGACTGGTAAATGAGTCCAGTGTAGAAATCCACGTTCGGGTACAGCTTGCGCTTGACGAAATAGTCGTCTTCCAGCGCGATTCGTTCGCATTCCAGCGCGATGTCGATCAGCGGATTGCGGCCCATCACGTCAAACACTTCATAAGCGATGTGCTTCACAATTTTCGCGCGCGGGTCGTAGTTTTTGTAGACGCGGTGGCCGAATCCCATCAACTTTTTTTCGCCGGACTTTACTTGCTTGATGTAATCCGGCACGCGATTCACGGAGCCAATTTCGAGCAGCATGCGAAGAACGGCTTCGTTCGCGCCGCCATGCAACGGTCCATAGAGGGCGGCTGTGGCTGCGGCGATTGCCGAATAAGGGTCCACGTGCGAGCTGCCGACGCCGCGCATGGCGCTCGTCGAGCAATTCTGTTCGTGATCGGCGTGCAGGATAAACAAAACGTCCAACGCGCGTTCAAGGGTCGGATTCGGTCGGTACTTCAGCTCCGTCGTGCGGAACAACATATTCAGGAAATTCCCCGGATAGCTGAGCTCGTTGTCAGGATAGGCATATGGCATTCCGAGGCTGTGCCGGTAGGTAAAGGCGGCCAGCGTCGGCATCTTGCCAATCAACCGCCACGTCTGCTTGCGGCGTGAATCTTCGTCGAAGATATTTTTCGCGTCAGGATAGAACGTCGAGAGCGCCGCCACGGCCGAAATAATCATGCCCATCGGGTGCGCATCGTAATGAAAACCGTCGAGGAATTTCTTGATGCTTTCGTGAATGAACGTGTGATGTGTGACGTGATACGTCCAATCTTCCAGCTGTGCGCTCGTGGGCAATTCTCCGTGCAGAATCAAATAGGCAGTTTCTAAATAAGTGCTTTTCTCGGCGAGTTCTTCAATGGGATATCCGCGATAGCGTAGGATGCCTTTATCGCCATCAATGAACGTGATGTAGCTGGTGCAAGAGGCGGTATTCGTGTATGCCGGATCGTACGTCATCAAGCCAAAATCGTCTTCGTTCACTTTGATCTGACGCAAGTCGATCGCGCGAATCGTGTCATGTTGTACGGGAACTTCATACTGCCGACCCGTGCGGTTGTCGGTAATCGTAAGCGACTCGCGTCGCGCCGCGCTTGACTTGTCGCTCGCTGGCGCAACAATGGGTTTGGTCGGATTCAAGTTTGGGCCTCCTCGACTCGCTGCCTTGCGGCGACGGCGGGTAACAAACAACAATTCAGTTTACACCAACTGCAGGACGCTGAAATAATTTCCGTTCACCGCGATGGCAAAGCGGCACGCGGCGTATGCCCATTCCATTCGGACGCGTATGGAACCGCCTTATCGGCCGGCAATACCATGATGTTATTTTTGTGCCGCGAATGCCTCGGACGTCACGCGATGTCGGTACGCGAACAGTTTTCGAAGTTTCCGCCTCACGAACCAGCCTGCAAGCAAACTGGCGAGCGCTCCCGTGGGCAACTGGTATTCGATGCAATCTTCCAGCCAGCAGGCTGCCGGACCGTCAGGAATAAATCGATGCGTGTGTTCCCAACGGCGGAATGGGCCTGACCGCTGGAAATCCTGGAACTGGCGCCCATCGATGTACCCACGATGCTCGAACTCCCAGCGAACGCGAAACGGTCCCACGCGCACACGAAACGCGCCACGCGATCCGTTGTGAATGCCCGGCGCAGGCTCCACGATTTCAATCGGCTCCCACGGAGGCGTAAGCCGTTCGAGAGCACCCGGCTGAGCGTGCCACGCGAAGACCTTCTCGGCTGGAGCCTCGATGCGCGCTCGTCGAACAAAAGTCTCACTCATGATGGCGGAGTCTCGATTTGATCGGGAAGCTTCACGAAGAATAATTATGGCACATCGAAGTTCGCGCCACGAAGACGACGCGCGCGCCCGCCGTTCGTCTCAGAACAATCGTCCCAGACGAACAGATCTATATGACTGACGGAGATAGAGAGTCCGGTCGTTGTTCGCTGGCCAATTCCGCGCGTTCCACGCGGTTTCGTCCGGCACGTTTGGCGCGATACAGCGCCACGTCCACGATGCGCACCAATTCGTTGACGTCGTTCTGGCCCGAGCTGTGCGTCACCAAAACGCCGAAGCTCGCCGTGATACCAATTTCCCCTTCGGGAGTTCGCACTGGTGTGGCTTCTATTGCCTTGCGCATTCTCTCCGCCAACCGCACGATACCTTCGTCGGTCGAGGTAGGAAATATCATCAGAAACTCTTCGCCGCCGTAGCGTCCCACGCAATCATAGGGACGCGTACATTTGGTCATGCGTCGCGCTATTTCCTGCAGCACGACGTCTCCCGCCATATGCCCGTATTTGTCGTTGATTACCTTGAAATGATCAATGTCCGCCAGAACAATTCCCACGAGTTTGTCTTCGCGATGGGCGCGCGCCAGCTCACGAACCAGGAACTCGAAGGCCGCGCCGCGGCTCGCCACGCCGGTTAAAACGTCATGAGTCGCCTGGAAGTGCAGGGCATCTCGCGTGGCAATCAGTTCGTCCTGTACTTTCAGAATGCGCTCCCCCACTTGCAGGCGCGCACGCAATTCTTCAGCATCGAAAGGCTTGGAGAGATAGTCATCGGCGCCGGCCTTCAGTCCGGCGAGCAAACTCTGCTTTTGCCCGCGCGCGGTCAGCAAGATTATGAACGTATACGGGCGTTCGCTCTTCTCGCGGATTCTACGGCAGATTTCGATGCCCTCGATTCCAGGCATCATCCAATCGAGGATCGCCAATCGCGGAGGATCCTCGGCATCAAGCAATGCCCATGCGTCATCTCCTTTGGCGACGGCGACGACTGCATAGCCCCACTTTCGAAGGAACGCCTCCAACAGGCGGCGGGAAACCGGATCATCCTCCGCAATAAGAACCTTCATGCTCATTTTGTCCTAGTCGCTCGGCTCTCTCTGCCCAGGCATCGACGCGATCACGGCAGGGCGGAAAGGCTCGAGCGCCAAGCGCAACCGTTCGAGTTCGGCTTCGACAACAACAAGTGCCGTTGCTGTTTGCGGTATATCGTTTTGCCTGGCGAAATTCTCCATTTGCTCCACTGCGCGATAAGCTGCCCGGCGGCCGAAATTTCCGACCGATCCCTTTAAGGTATGCGCTGTGCGCGCAATCCCCGCGGCATCATTTTGTGCGACGGACAGACGTAGCCTTTCCAGAATTCCCGGCAAACCAGTCTCGAATAGCTGAATCACTTCCGCCAGCAACTCCCGGTCGTCTTGAACCTGTTCGAGCAATTCGGCCGCATTCAACGCATCCGGGACGATGGCAGCGGAGGGCCGCGTTTTATGAATTCGCGCGGGATCGCGCATTCGGTCGATCGCTGCGAACAGATTCGGAGGCTGAATCGGTTTGGGAATGTAATCATCGGCGCCGGCCTCGATGCACTTCTCGCGGTCGCCCTTCATCACGTGCGCCGTCAGGCTGATGATCGGCAGATGCCGTTCGGATATTTTTTCGTTCGACCGAATTGCGCGGATGGCCTCAAGCCCGTCCATTTCCGGCATCTGCACATCCATCAGGACCAAGTCTAGCTCCTCGCGCTCCACCGCTTCGAGTGCCTCGATTCCGTTCTTCGCGATCACCACGGTGTGGCCCCGTTTTTCGAGAAGGCGCAAAACCAATTGGCAATTCACCACATTGTCTTCGGCCAGCAGAATGCGCATACCGCTCCCCCTATTCGAAATCTGTTCAGGGGATTCGATAGCCAGCGCATCGGGGGCTAGCTCTGCTGTCCCTGTCAATCCGCCCAGAATCGCATCCAGTAATTGCGAAGGCTGCACGGGCTTGGTAAGGAAGCCCGCCAAGCCAGCCTCCTGACTGCGCACAATATCGCCCGATTGCATGGCCGAGCTAAGCATGAACATGGTGACGGAAGAGGCTGCGGGGAGTTTCTTGACACGCTGCGCCAGCATTAATCCATCCATTTCAGGCATGTGCGCGTCGATCAGTGCCAGCCGGAACGGAGCACCGTGGGTGTCGCGCCGCAGCAACTCTAGCGCTTCACGCCCCGACGCTGCTTGCTCTGGCATCATGCCCCACTGGGTCAATAGCTCCGTCAGGATCAATCGATTTGTTTGATTGTCATCCACGACCAGCGCACGAAGCCCGCGGAGCGCCACCGGCTCGAGCGTCACGGGGGGAACAAAGTGAGCGTCGGGAACCTGTAGCCGCACTGTAAATTGGAAGACGCTGCCTTTCCCTGGCTCACTTTCAACGGAGATATTGCCATTCATCATCTTGACCAATCGTTGCGAAATTGCCAGACCCAGGCCAGTGCCGCCGTATTTCCGGGTAGTTGAGGTGTCCGCTTGCGTGAAGGCTGCAAAAATGAGCTCCTGCTTTTCGGTGGGGATTCCGATTCCCGTATCTCGCACGCTGAAATGTAACTCGATCCCGTCCGTTACGTGAGTCTCTACACGCGCCGACACAACAACTTCACCGTGTTGCGTGAATTTGATTGCATTGACTACCAGGTTCACGAGTATCTGCCGCAAGCGTCCGCTGTCGCCAACCAGCCATTCCGGCACTGCGGGTTCCACTCGCCACGCCAGTTCCAGACCTTTTCTGTGCGCCAAATGCCCCAGCGCCTTCAATGCTTCTCCCATGCTTTCGCGCAGGGCAAACGGCGATGGGTCCAGATCGAGCTTCCCCGCCTCGATCTTTGAAAAATCCAGAATGTCGTTCAGCAGCGTCAACAGGGAATCCGCCGACGATTTCACCATTCCCAGATATTCCCGCTGCTCGCTGTTGAGTTGCGTTTCAAGCGCGAGCTGCGTCATGCCGATGATTCCATTCATCGGTGTGCGGATCTCATGGCTCATGTTGGCTAGGAACTCGCTCTTGGCCCGGTTCGCCTCTTCGGCTTGTTCCTTAGCCGACCGCAATGCTTCCTCCGCCTGCTTCCGATCCGTGATGTCCGCAACAACGTCCACGGTGCCGCAAACCGTGCCCGATGCATCTCTCCATGGCGCTCTGGAAATGCTGGCATCAAATAGCGAGCCGTCCTTTTTCTGAGCGACCACTTCCAACCCGCTCACCCCCATGCCGGCGATTACTTTGTTATGCAACGTCTTGAAGAATTCTTGCCCGCTTTCGGGAACCACGGGCAGCGGACGTCCCAACACTTCCGCAGCGCTCCATCCAAACATCCGCTCGGCGGCGGGATTCCAGATCTGCACGTTTGTATTAAGATCCAGAATGGTGATAGCCAGTGAGGATCCGTCGATGATGGCGGTAAGTTTTTGATTGGTTTCTCGGAGCGCTTCCTCGGCGCGCTTTCTGTCGCTTATATCGTGATAAATGACTAGCGTTCCGGTGTTTTCCTCGCCTACACGCATTGGCACGGCGTACAGTTCCACATCCAGCAGTGTTCCGTCGTTCCGGCGACGTTGCGTGGTTGCTTGAATGTTTTCCCCAGCATCGCGCCGGCGCGCAAATTCCGCCGCTTCTTCGTCGAATTCCGGCGGCGTAACCAGGGAATTCAAATCCGTTCCAGTGACCTCCGCACGAACACATTGAAACAGCCTTTCGAACGCGGTATTGCAAATTCGCACGCGTCCCTGCAGGTCGGTGGTGACAATACCCAGCGGGCTGGTTTCGATAAGCGTGTTTAGGTAAGCCGTACGCTCGGCCAGCTCTTCCTCTGCCCTCTTCCGTTCGGTAATGTCCTGATACAAAACCAGGAAGCCCACATGTCCACTGTTTACGTCCAAAGGACCGCAATACAACTCAACGTCCACAAGCGTTCCGTTGCTCCGGCAGCGTTGCGTCGTCGCGTGAACGGTCTCTCCCGCCGCTAGCTGGCGCGCGAATCCTGCTGACTCCTCGCTTCGCTCGGGAGGCGTTACCAACGAAGCCAAACTCACACCGATCACTTCTGCTCGAACACATTGAAACAAACGTTCGAAAGCGGAATTACAAATCTTGATAAGACCGTTCGAATCCCCCGCGACGATGCCCAGTGGACTGGTTTCGATGAGCGTGTTTAGGTAAGCCGTGCGCTCCGCCACGCGCTGTTCCAACTCGCTGCGGGCCTGCTCGAGTTCGCTGTCCCGGTGTTGGATCCGCGCGAGCATTTCATTGAACTGGTCGTAGAGAAAGCCGATTTCGTCTCCGGTTTTCGAAATCATGCGAACTGAATAGTTCTTGTCGACGGCTATGGCAAATGCTGTGCGAGCAAGCTCCAGGATTGGCCCCGAGATGGAACTTTGCAGCCGCGATCCCACCAGCCCCGCCAGAATCAGCGAAACAAGCAGCGCGAAACCCACCATTGCGGCAAGCCTTTCTTCGCGCGCCACGATCGTGCTCAGATCAGATTCGAGGTAAATTGTTCCGGCGGCCTTTCCATCCAGCTGAATTGTGTGGAACGCAACGATCTTGCCCTGTGCAAAACGCGCACCTTCCGTTTCGATCGGCGGGGGCGTGAAAGCGCTGGTGCTCAGGTCGCGGCTGTAGACGGCGAGCACCTTTCCTTCCCGCGCGTACAGCGCGGCGTGCGTCAACTGTTTGTCGGCCCGTAACGATCGCAGAATCCCCCTTCCCGCTTGTTCGTCGCGGAAGGTCAAAGCCGCTACCGAATTCGTCCCGGTGATTTCCGCAAGTGTTGTGACCGTCCGAAGCCGCGATTGCCGGACCATGCGAATGTCGTATGTCGCGAAAATCGCGCAAGCGGACACGACCGCCAGCCCGCAGGAAATCAAAATGATGCGCGTCAGCTTACCGCGAATTGATTGATGCTTGGGGGATGCGGGCATTCTATCCGCGGTTTTTTGGGTGCCCATCGTGAACGATCCGCGCTAATGCGAGCAAGGCCGATCGAATTTTCAGGCCCGCCCTGTTGGCCGCATCCACATTGATCAAAAAATCCACGCGGCCGCCTTCCTGAACAAATTGGATAATGCCTCCGCTTGCCGCAAAATCACTTGTCTCGCCCACAGTCAGGACGCTAGAGTGACCCAGTTGATTCAAAATTCGGGATTGTCGTTTCGCTTCCGAAGGACTGACAAACAGGACGTCGCACTCGCCCAAATCCTCCAGCCGTTTGGCGCGGACCACCGCAGTCTGCCGATCGCCGATCGGATGCCCCAAAATTGATGCGTCCAATGAAATTCCAAATGGGTCCTGGCCCAACACGCAAAAGTTTATGCCTGTTTTCGCCGCGTCTTTCACAGCATTCGCCGAAGCGGGCCATTCCACGAATTCCGCAAAGTGGTGCAAATCTTCCGCTTCGATCCGATAGTCGGTCGAACTCAGCCCCGGTGCCGGCAAAGAATTCGCTGTTAGGCTAAATGCAATTGTGCCCAATAACAGAAAGCGGAACATAGCTTGCGCACTTCGCATCACGGTCTGGAAATCAGCAGGAAGGTGGCCAAACACAGAAGGCGGCGCCGAGGACAAGACTCTTATAATGACAGGATTGGGAGAGCGCTCCGCAGCACATGAGAAGGAGGTAGCGCGGTCCTCTGTGCCAGTGTCAACCGTTTGTACCACACTGAAACGCGAGAGTACTGCTGCCTGTTCCTGCCGACTCCTATGTTAGACTCCGCCGTCCGTCGCGAATCTTCTGACTACAGCGCACGGAACCAGGATTTCATGGGAGGATCCCAGAAAATGAAAAAGTTGACCATTGCGGCGATATTGTGCGCAGCCATCTTCTGTACTGCTAGTGCGAACGCACAGCAGCAGTCACCGCCATCAACAGCAGGCGGCCACACTTTCGAGCTCAAGCCCACTCCGAACACAGTCACCTGGGGTTACTACGCCGCCAGCGCTTCTCCTGTTCTTCGCATTCATTCCGGCGACACAGTTGTAATGCAAACGCTGATCACCTCCAGCCCGAAGGCTCTGGAGAAAGCTGGCGTCCCGGCCGATCAGGTGGAACAGTCCCTTCGCGATATTTTTGATCGAGTAAAAGACAAGGGGCCAGGCGGCCACATCCTCACTGGACCCGTCTACGTAGAAGGCGCGGAACCGGGTGATGTTCTGGAAGTGCGCATAAAATCCATTCGACTCGCAATTCCGTACGCCTACAACGCGTTCGGCCCCGGGCGCGGATTTCTTCCCAACGACTATCCCTACGGTCGAATGAAAATCATTCCTCTCGATTCGCAGCGGATGGTTGCGCATTTCGCCGATGGAATCGAAATTCCCCTTCATCCGTTTTTTGGCAGCATGGGAGATGCTCCGCCGGAATCGGCCGGACGCGTCAGCAGCGCGCCGCCGTGGATGCACGCGGGCAATCTGGACAACAAACATCTGGTCGCGGGTACGACGCTGTACATCCCCGTGAACGCCGCGGGCGCTCTTTTTTGGGCCGGCGACGGCCACGCGGGACAGGGCGACGGGGAAGTGGACATCACCGCGATGGAGACTTCACTCGTTGGCACGTTTCAGCTCATTGACAGGAAAGATATGCATCTGCTTTGGCCGCGCGCCGAAACGCCGGATTACTACGTGACAATGGGCATCCATGAAGATCTGAACGAAGCCACGAAGATGGCCGTTCACCAGATGATTGATTTCCTGGTGCATGATAAACATCTTTCGCGCGACGACGCTTATATGCTTTCGAGCGTCGCCGGCGATCTGCACATCAATGAACTGGTCGACGGCAATAAGGTGGTCAGCATGATGCTGCCCAAGGCAATTTTTGTTTCTCGTGAAGCGCACTGAGTGGCGGATCAGTCATAAGAAAGCGCAGCCGCCTCGTCGGCCGCGATATCGAGAACGGAATCAAGATGCGCAACTTTGATAAGCTGCATGACTCGCGCCGTAGGCGAAAAAAAGACGCAGCGCCCTCCGCAACGCCTTACTTCGCCACAGTGTCGCACCAGCGCGCCCAGGCCCCAGCTATCCATGTCGGACACGCTGGCTAGATTAATGGCGATCTGCCGCGCTCCTTCGTAAAGGAGCTCCTTGAGTTTCTGTCGAAACTCCAGCTCGCTTTCGCCTACCATCAGCGGGCCATTGAGATCGAGAATCGTCGTCGCGCCGGATTTGCGAATCCTGATTACCACGTAGACCTCGTGAACCGCACGCTATCCGAACTCGCCACTCCAGGCAAGCAAAACGCCTCACTCCCCTCGCGCTGCGTTGCTCCACAGAATGCCATCCCCACCGATACGTGCGCATTGACGCGTGTTAGAAGTTCTGCGTTCCTGGTAGCTTTATATCCTCGCAGCCACCCCACAAGGAAAGTTTGCAAGAATTGCAGCGCTCAGCCGTCGAAACTAACCGGAAGTGGCGCTCGCGCGCGAACACGCGTCCGCAGCGCGGACACGGAAAGCGGCTCACGTTGTAGCCGGTTACCCACAGCATCGCAATATATGCGAGCAGAAGTTCGACAGATTCGCCCGGCCCGAGGAGCAGAAAGCTCTTGACTGCGAGACCGAAAAACAAAATCGGAAACAATCCTGTGAAGAGAATCCAGAAAGCCGCGCGCAAACGGCGAAATCTTCGCCATTCGCGATCGTAACGCGCCTGCCGGTCTGGCTCGTGCGTCGTCATTTTATTTTCGGCGGCAAAAACTTCTTGTCGATTTTCGCGATCACCACGTAATTCGGATCCACCATTTCCGCCAGCCGAATCCGCGCCACCTTCGATAGCAGTTCATAGGCATCGAGATCGCTCAGGCCGTAATCCTGATGAATCCAGTCGACAAGCTGCGCAAAAGCGATGCGCAGCGAGTCGTCGAGCGGACGCGTGATCCCAGCAGCCATCAGTTCATGCTCATTCTCGAAGCGCGGCCAGGCAATTTTCCACCCTTTAATCACGCGCACTTGCAAGCGGACGCGCAAGGGAACTTCAATCGCCGTGCCCGCCACTTCTCCGTCGCCCATGGCCGCGTGCCCATCGCCAAAATAGAGCAAACCGCCCGCAACATTGACGGGCAGATAAAGCGTGTTGCCTACGCTCGCCTCGGGCGAGTCCATATTGCCGCCAAAATCCGCGGGAACAACTGAACTGCGCGATTCGCCGCCCGCGGGCGCGACGCCAATGCAACCGAGAAACGGATGCAGCGGAATTTTCGTTGTGAAACTCGAATCATCCGCCTTGAATGTCGCGGTATTGGTCAACGGATCGATGGGATAAAACCAGATGCGCTCGGGTAGCGGCTGATTGATCATCGGCGTAAAATCGGTCGGGTTCAGCGCGCCAAACCCCGGAGCCAGCGCGCCGATTCCTTGTTTCCCGTTCACTTCGAGCGAAAGAAAACGTATCGCCAGCGTGTCTCCCGGCTCCGCGCCATCAACGTAAAACGGCCCCGTCAGCGGATTATCGCCCTTCGCCATCGCCAGCGTGTCGCCGGGATGCTGGATCGCGTCGCCAAAACAATCGAGTGTGTTCGCCTCGATGATATCGCCCGAATGAACGTGCTCCACCGCCGGCGCCACGCAGTAGTCGTATTTCACATTGTTATTCGTGGCGTGATATTTCACCACGTGCGCCGAGTTTGTCGCCGTTTGTGCGCCCGCCCGTGTCGCCAAACTCGTCGCAACAACGAAGAATAAAAGTAGAATACTTGGTCGGTTCATCAATCCCCCTGTTATCTCAACGAATGCCCGCTTCAAAAAGCCTAACGCTTCCCACAAAGAGCAGCAGGAGTATAAACGTCGCGAGGTACACCAAGAGCAAGCGCGCCAAAAATTCCAGAATCACGCTTATCCGACCGTCACCTATAGAGCGGTGCATAATCGGATTTTTTGTGACTGAGTCCTGAAGGATCACTTTCGAGGTGCGTCGGTTCAGGACCAGCGCCGCAAGGAGCGGGACGAGCCAAGTTGCGTACCAAGACACACGCGCGTCGAATTGGAGCCTCGGTATCCGCGCCTCGTAACCCGGCAGGCCGATCCAGGCTCCCACTGTCATTCGCTCGGCGAACGATCGCAGAAAGGCAAGAGCCGAGAGCGCCGCAAGCACTAAGGCGCCTAGCAACTTGGCGGGTCTGGCGGAGAACCACTCTCTCACGGCTAACATGTTTGAGGATTCTACGGCAATCGGCGTGTGCTGCGAAATACTCTGTTGTTGATGAAGGTACGGCGTTAAGCGGTCACACAATTTCGAGCATGTGCTCGATCGCGCGGCGCGCACGGCGGGCGGTCTCTTCGGGGACGCAAATCTGCGGCGCCAGAATTTCGAGCGAGCGCAGAATCCGATCCAGCGTGATGGTCTTCATGAATTCGCAGACCGCCTCCGGATTGACGGGACGAAATACTTTTTCCGGCGCCATCTTCCGCAGCCGGTGCAGCATCCCCACTTCGGTGCCCACGGCAAATTCGTCCGCCTTCGATTCACCGATGTGTCGCATCATGCCTTCGGTCGAAAGAAAAAGCGTGCGCTCGCGTGGCAACGTGCCATCCGCAACGCGCGCCATGCACGAAGCGACGCAGCCGCACTCCGGATGAATTAGCAATTCGATGTCCGGATATTCGTCCATCATGTTCACGACTTGTTGGGGACGTATCGCGCCATGTACGTGGCAGGAGCCCGGATACGCTATGATATTCGGCCGCCCGGTTTCCCGCGCCACGAAGGCCGCCAAAAATTTATCAGGAATAAACAGAATCGGCCGCTCCGGCGGAATCGCGCGCACGATTTTCGCTGCGTTGGCCGACGTGCAGCAATAGTCGCTCTCCGCTTTCACTTCGGCAGACGTGTTGACATACGCCACCACCACGGCATCCGGATAGCGCGCCTTCCATGCGCGCAGTTCGTCGGCGGTGATCGTCGCGGCCAGCGAACATCCCGCGCGTAAATCGGGCAGCAGCACGATTTTCCGCGGACACAAAATCGCCGCCGTTTCCGCCATGAAGTGCACGCCGCAAAAAACAATCACGTCCGCGGGTGTCGCGGCGGCCTGTTGCGAAAGCCCCAGCGAGTCCCCGACGAAATCAGCGATTTCCTGCACTTCATCACGCTGATAATTGTGCGCCAAAATCACCGCGTTGCGTTCTTCCTTCAGCCGCGCAATGCGCTCCTGCTGCAGGCGAATCTCCGCGGGCGAGTCCTCGATCAACTCGACGGGCGGCACGAAATAGCGCGCCTCAAACGGAACGAGATTCGCAGCTTCGCTCATGCCTAAATCACCTCGCCTCGGGAACAATCTTTGCACTCAAATCGAGCGCGCGCACGGAATGCGTCAGCGCGCCAACGGAGATCGCGTCCACGCCGGCCGTCGCATAAGCCGCGACCGACTCCTCGGACACATTGCCGCTCGCTTCGACGAGCACGGCGTCATGCAGGCCGGCGTCACGGAGTGATTGCACCGCGCGTCCCGCATCCGTCGCGGAAAAATTATCGAGCATCAGAATGCATGGGCAAGCGTCGTGCTCGGTTTGTAATTGAGCAAGCGTGTGCGCGGCGGCAAGCGCCTGATCAATGGCCGTCACCTCGACTTCGAAAAACGCGGCTGATTTTCGCCGTTTCCAGGCGCTTCGCAGCACCGCATCGAGTGTCGCCCCGGCCCGGTCTGGCGTCAGGTCCGATGTGTCATTAGATGCCAGACGAAGGTGATTCGTCTTGATCAGAATTGCGTCGGCCAGGCTCAGCCGGTGGGTCCCGCCTCCGCCGCAATGAATCGCGCGTTTGTCCAGCAGACCCCACGCCGTTTTGCGGGTGCCCACAATATGCGCTGTGGGCGATGCCTCGCGTGCCGCGTCAGCCAACTTGTTCGTCGTCGTGGCGATACCGCTCATGCGCTGCATTAAATTCACCACGGTGCGCTCGAGAGTCAGCAGACTCCGCGCGTTCCCCGCGACGCGCAAGATTACGTCACCCGGCGGCGTCTCGCTGCCATCGCGCATAACTGGCGTTGCTTTTTGATGCAAACGCGCGTAAATCCACGCGGCCTCGGCAACTCCGGCGACGATTCCAGCTTCCTTGGCGCGAATCTCCACGGTACACGGACGCGCGTCGATTTCCATCGCCTCGACCGTCAAGTCTCTAGGCTCCGTATCTTCACGCAGCAATTCATCGATCAGCGCGCGTACAGCGCGGAGATACAGCGGATTTTCGAGTGTCAAGCTATCGCCCCGGTAAAACGCGGCACGCACGCGCTCTTCGCGCGTCATGCGATGCAGCCCTCCGGCGATTTCAGCCCTCATCGTCATATGACTTCAATTTTCAATCGCGCGTCAATCCCACCGAGAGTCGTCTCCGCCATGTACACTTGACGAAGCGTAGCGCGTAAATCCGAAAGCTCAATCTTCCCGTGACTCATGCGTGAAAGTCAATCGGTGCAATAGCAGTATAATTATGCACTATTCCAACTTCGCGCCCGTCATACTCTGCTCTTCAGGCAACTCGCACCCGTTTTCAGCTATCATGTCTGGGAGGCCATCAGGCGCTCGATGTAACCCCAACAGGTCGGCCACGCGACAGGAAGCAAAATGAACAACCTTGCACGAAACTCATTAATTGCAATGTCACTCTTTTTCTCAATAGCGCTGAATGTCTTGGCGCAAACTGCGCAACCGAGTCTTCCCACGCTGAAGCGGCGCGCGCCGGGGCAAACCGCACCGAAAGACGTGCCGGGAGGCGACAGCGACCTCGCATTCTTGCAGGATTCTCCGCCGATTGTTCCGCCCCCGCTGCAACTCGTAGTCGACGCCGGAGTTCCCCTGCGCCTGATGCTGAAGAAATCCGTGCCTGTAAAAAAAATCGGCCAGCCAATTCAAGCGTTCACCACGGAACCGATTTATTCTTTCGACCGCGTCGTGATCCCCAAAGATACCGAAATCGACGGCCACATCACTGAACTGCGCTCGCCTTCAAAGATGAAGCGCACGGCCGCATATCTGAATGCCGATTTTTCGCCGCATCGCGTCGTCCAAGTCGAATTCGACACGCTGATTCTGAAGGACGGAACGCGAATGCCGTTGCTCACAAAGGTAGTGCCTGACGCGGGGCCGGTCGTGCGCCTCGAAACCAATCCACAAAAAAACGGAGTTGTGCACCGCGCCCGCGGCATGATCAGCCAGCAGTGGCATCTTGCCATCGCGCAAATAAAACCCTCCGCCGTGTGGCAGCGCGCGAAACAATTCGCGTGGAGCGAATGGCCGTATCACAAACAGAGAATCGCGGCCCGAACTGTGTTCGACGCGGAGCTCGAACAGCCGCTCGATTTCGGCTCAGTGGCGATTGCGGCGGAAGAGATGGGAGCCATGGGCCAGCTCCCCGCCGTGAATAATGACGCATACGCACGTCTAGCCACGCCTCTCAGTTCAGCGACCGCGCATTTGGGCACGCCGGTAAGCGCCATCCTGACGCGGCCGGTTTTCTCTCCCGACCGGAAGCTCTTGCTGCCCGTGGGCACCGAACTTCAGGGGATGGTCGTTCACGCGGTGCCCGCGCGGCGATTGCATCGGAACGGCCAGCTCCACTTCACGCTTCAGCGCGTGCAACTGCCGTCGAGCACCCCGCTTTCTGTGGAAATGGCGCTGGAAGGAATTGAAGTCGCCAAATCATCGCACATCAAGCTCGATTCGGAAGGCGACACCAGTGTGGCCAGCAATAAGGAGTCGCGCGTGCTGCGCACTGCACTTTCCGTGGCCATTGCGACTTCGACGATGCGCACCGATTCTGACGGCGGCGCTGCCGACCGGGGGGGCGACCCCGGAAAGAGTGGTGTCGCTGGCGGCTCCGGTTACAAACTGATCGGCTTTGCGCTCGGCATCGGGCTGCAGTCGCGCGCGTTTGGCCAAGTGATGGGATTCGTGGGCGCCGGCGAATCGGTCTATTTCCATTTCATCACACGCGGCAATAATTTGGTGCTGCCAAGAGATACCCCTATCGAAGTCAGCTTCGGCCAGCACCGGCGTCCCGCAGGCTCCTGAACCGAAAGGAAGCCAGCCTGGAAATGAAACTTTCTCCGAGGGAGCGTTATTGAACCGCGGATTAACTGCAATGGCTCCTGCTGCGATCGTGCTATTCAGCTTATGCGCCGGCTGCAAGTCCGCGTCGAGACCGAGCGGAACAGCGCCAAGCATCACCGCGCAGCCGGCGAACCAGAAAGTGAGCGTGGGCCAGCCCGCGACATTCACGGTCGCTGCCACGGGCACGGCACCCCTCAGTTACCAGTGGCAGGAAAACGGCGCGAGCATTGGCGGAGCCACTTCCGCGACCTATACGATCGCAGCGGTAACCGCGGCGCAGAACGCCCATACCTTCCAAGTGACAATCGCCAATGCCGCCGGTTCGATAACCAGCAACCCGGCGGCCCTCACGGTTGTTTCACCCGGTGCCATAGCGAAAGTCCTTACCTATCATAATGACAACGCGCGTACCGGACAGAACCTCAATGAGACAATTCTCATTCCTACCACGGTGAACTCCGCGAATTTCGGAAAGATCGCGTTCCTCGCCGTGCAAGGGCTGGTCGATGCGGAGCCGCTCTACGTCTCGGGCCTCACAATCAATGGCGCGGTCCACGATGTTGTATTTGTGGCGACGGAACACGATCTGGTTTATGCGTTTGACGCGGACACGTTCATGCAGCTCTGGGAGGTATCGATAGACCCTGGCGAATCACCAAGCGACAATCGCGGGTGTAGCCAGGTGACGCCAGAAATCGGAATAACTTCGACGCCCGCCATCGACCTTAACGCTGGCGCTCACGGGACAATCTACGTCGTAGCCATGTCGAAAGATCCCGCCGGGAAGTATCACCAGCGCGTCCATGCTCTCGATATCACCACCGGCGCGGAGCTCGCGGGAAGTCCGCAGGAAGTCACTGCCATATTTCCAGGATCCGCCTCGCCCACCTCCAACGGACAGACCATTTTCGATCCCGCGCAGTATAAAGAGCGCGTCGGGCTGCTGCTGCTCAACGGAGTGCTTTACACCGCATGGGCATCACACTGCGATTTTGTGCCATATAGTGGATGGATCATAGGCTATAACGCGGCGACGCTCAAACAGGTGAGCGCCCTGAATTTCACGCCAAACGGCAGCGACGGCTCGGTGTGGATGTCGGGAGCCGGCCTCGCCGCGGACGGATCCGGGAATATTTATTTCCTAGCCGCGAATGGGACGTTTGACACATCGCTCGACGCAAACGGTTTCCCGAGCAATGGCGATTTTGGAAATGCGTTCCTGAAACTTTCGACTTCGGGCGGTGCGCTCGCAGTGGCCGATTATTTCACCATGTTCAACACCGTGAACGAATCGAATATCGATCAGGACCTTGGCTCCGGTGGTGCGCTGGTATTGCCCGATTTTGTAGATGCTTCAGGAACGACGCGGCACTTGGCGGTCGGGGCCGGCAAAGACGACAACATCTACGTTGTCGATCGCGACTCGATGGGCAAATTTAATCCCAGCAATAATAATGCAATTTATCAGGAGATTCCCTCCGGCAGCGGATTGATAAGCAGCACCGGCGTGTATGCGATGCCGGCATATTTCAACAATAAAATCTATTACGGCGCGGTGAACGACGCGCTGCGAGCTTTTACGATCACGAATGCCCGCCTGATCGCTCCTGCCGCATCCGTGAGCGCAAACACATTTGGCTATCCGGGAACCACGCCGAGCATCTCGGCCAATGGAGCCTCGAATGCAATTGTTTGGGCGGTCGAGAGCGAGTCCGGGGTCCCGGCAATTCTCCACGCTTACGACGCAACAAATCTCGCGAATGAACTATACAATAGCAATCAGGCGGGAGGCCGCGATCAGTTTACGGGCAACAAATTTGTCACGCCGATGATTGCCAATGGCAAAGTTTTCGTGGGAACGCCCACGGGTGTTGCCGTTTTCGGACCGATACCTTAGCGGGCGTCTTGCCCGTCTCTGCGAAAACCGGACGGTCGTAATTTGGTAACGGAAATCACGCCCTTCGCATCTTACGTGCTGCGTGAAATATACTGTTTGATTCGTTGCGAAAATGTCGCTACTTCAAGGAAAATCCCTTTGAGCTATACGATTTTGACGAGCGTTCGTGTTCCGGCTCTCATTGCGGCCCTCAGCGTATCTTTCACCATCGGCGCAATCGGCGGATGCAGCAAGTCGCATTTGTCTGAGTCCAATTCCGTAGCGCAGCCAGGCGATTCATCCCCGAGCGAGTCTGAAGGCGTCGCCGCCGCGCCGAGCGGCGCAGTGAATGTGGTCACCTATCACAATGACAATGCCCGCTCCGGGCTGAATGACCATGAAACAATTTTGACGTACCGCAACGTCGACTCGCGCGACTTCGGCAAAATTGGCTTTTTGCCCGTTCAGGGCCTGGTGGACGCGCAGCCGCTCTACGTTTCGCAACTCACAATCGCGCGGGCGAAGCACGATGTTGTTTTCGTGGCGACGGAACACGACCTCGTTTATGCCTTCGATGCGGATACGTTCGCTCAACTCTGGCAAGTTTCGCTCCTCGGTCCAGACGAAACTACCAGCGACGACCGTGGCTGCGGCCAGGTGAAACCGGAAATCGGAGTCACATCAACTCCCGTGATTGATTTACAGGCGGGAGCGCATGGCGCGATTTACGTTGTCGCGATGTCCAAAGACAGCTCGGGAAAATATTTTCAACGCCTTCACGCTCTCGACATTACGACTGGCGCGGAAATCGATGGCGGTCCGCAGACGATTGAGGCCACCTACCCTGGCTCGGCCGTGCCCAATTCGAACGGCCGGGTCGATTTCGATCCCAAGCAATATAAGGAACGCGCATCCTTGTTGCTGCTCAATGGCGTCGTCTACACCAGTTGGGCCTCTCACTGCGACTTCGATCCTTACACAGGATGGATTATCGGTTACGACGCCCTAACTCTGAAGCAAACGAGCGTTCTCAACATCATGCCCAATGGTAGAGAGGGCGCGATCTGGATGTCCGGCGGAGGCCTTGCCGCGGATTCGTCGGCAAATATTTATTTTCTTGCGGGCAACGGCACATTCGACACCACTCTCAATTCCCAGGGCTTCCCGGAAAAGGGAGATTACGGCAACGCGTTCCTGAAGCTTTCAACTGCCGGCGGTAAACTCTCCGTGAGCGACTACTTCGTAATGCATAACGCCGTGGAAGAATCGAGGAAGGATCTGGATCTCGGTTCCGGGGGTGCGCTCGTGCTGCCAGATCTCGCCGACGGTTCGCAAAAGACGAAGCATTTGGCCGTTGGCGCGGGGAAAGACGATATTATTTACGTTGTGAATCGCGATTCGATGGGCAAATTCAATCCCGCCAATGATAATGCGATCTACCAGGAAGTTCCGCGTACCGGAAACGACAATTCTCAGGGGCTTGGTGGTACAGGCGGCGTGTTCGCAGCGCCTGCGTACTTCAATCATACGCTGTATTACGGCGCGGTCGACGACTCGCTGCGGGCATTCAAGATCCTAAATGCGCGCGTTGCCAGCCCTGCGGCGTCAAAAACCACGGTGACGTTTGGCTATCCCGGGACCACACCGAGCATTTCCGCAAATGGCACCAAAGACGGTATTGTGTGGGTTGTCGAGAACAATTCCCCCGCCGTGCTCCGGGCTTACCTGGCGAGCGATCTAAGCCGCGAACTATACGATAGCAACCAGCAGCGCAAGCGCGACGAGATAACCGGAAACAAATTTATTACTCCGATGATTGCGGGTGGCAAGGTCTTCGTCGGCACTCCATCGGGCGTGGCCGTTTTCGGTCTGCTGTCGAAGCCTTCTGCCTCGCACCAATGATCCCACTGCTGCAAATATTTCGCGCTTTCCGAATTCCACGATAAGCTAGAGCAACTTCGTCACACGCGGCGAAGAAGCGTCGCGCCAGAGCGCCACTGCTTCATCATTTTTGCCGTGTGCCGCGGCATCAGTCGCGCCCACAGGCGGATCATCCAGTCGCCGGGCATGGGGCGATTAAATTCGCGCGAAGCTTGGAAGAAGCCGCGAAACTCGCTTGCTTCCCAACCATAGGGACGAAAAAACTCTTCACCGCCCGCCGGAGCAAACTGAATCGGCGCCCCTGCGGCACGCAATTCCTTGCCCCAATGTTTTTCCATCATTTGTTTCACTTTCGGTGAGGCGACGTCTGTAAGCCAGTATTGAAAGTGCTGGTACTGGTGCAGATCGCGCGCAAGATTGGCTACTTGTTGCTCCGAAAGGTAGGCGAGCAATCCTTCCGTGATCACCAAAGTGCGGCTGGCGCTCGCATCCAGTCGCGCGAATATCTCACGGCGCGCTGCATCATCAGCCAAGTCAAGCGCAACACGCTCCAATCGGCAATGAGGGCTCTCGGAGCCGAGCATCTCGGTCTTGTATGCGATCATTTCTGGCAGGTCGATTTCGATCCAGGACAGGCTGGCGGGTAATGCCAAGCGATACGGACGCGTGTCGAGGCCTGCCGCCAAGTTCACCACCAGATCGACTCGTTCGCTCGCCACCACGCGCAGCAGCATATCGTCCAGCAGCGCCGTGCGGACGATCATTGCCCACGATTGGCGCTTTCCTCCGCGCAGCGTGTTGACAATTTCTTCGCCGCGCGTGCCTGCAAGCTTCCGCGCGTACGGATCGCGAAATATCGCATCCGCGCGCTCCGTCTCCATCGCGCGGTAATAGGCGACCCAGCGCGCCGTATCGGAGATGTTGCGTATCGCCGGGCCTTTGGACGTATCACTCACTGCATCGCCTCCATGAGCACCGTTTCGACGTTGCTCCATTTTGCCAGCTTGCCTCAAGGAATGATACGGGGGCGGGCGCGGAGGCCTGGGCGGCTCGCTTTTTGCGCGCGACGCTTTCACGCAAATATTTCTTTTCGCGGAGCGCCGGGAATGATTTATGCTCTGATGTTTTTCCGCCAAATCGAGAGGTGCAACTTGATTCAAATTCGCCGTATTGTCCTGTTCGCTCTAGGTGTAGTAGCGATGGCCGCCCTCGCGCCCATTGTGACCGCGCAGCAGTATCCCGAAAATTTGTATCAAGGCATGCGTTGGCGGATGATCGGCCCATTCCGCGGTGGGCGCACGAAGGCCATCTCCGGCGTCGCCAGCGAGCCGAACGTTTTTTACATCGCGCAGGTGGACGGCGGAGTGTGGAAGAGCACGGACTACGGCGAGACATGGAAGCCCATTTTCGATGCCGAACCTACGCAGTCGATCGGCGCGATTGAAGTCGCGCCTTCGGACCCCAACACGATTTACGTCGGGAGCGGCGAGGGTTTGCAGCGGCCGGACCTCTCCGTCGGCAACGGTGTCTACAAATCGACCGATGCGGGAAAGACGTGGACGCATGTGGGTCTCGATGACGCCTTCCAAATCGCCGAGCTTGCCATCGATCCGCGCAACGCTGATCACGTGCTCGTCGCGGTTGCCGGTCATCCGTATGGCCCCAACGATGAACGCGGAATTTTTCGCACCACCGATGGCGGCCGGAGCTGGCAAAAAGTGTTGTCAAAGGATCAGTACACCGGCGGTGGTAGCGTCGAGATCGCCCCGTCTAACCCAAATGTGGCTTACGCCTCTTTGTGGGATTCCGTTTCAGGCCCGTGGGAAGACGGCAACGAATACAATGGCCCCAATAGCGGCCTTTACAAATCCACCGATGGCGGCGCCACGTGGACTCAGCTCACGCGGGGCCTGCCTGAGGGAATCATTCAAGTGCACACGGCAATCGCGCCTAGCGATTCCAGCCGCATCTATGCTTCCGTGGCGCACGGACGCGCCGTCGACATCTACCGCTCCGGTGACGCAGGCGCCACGTGGAGAAAAGCCACGACCGACCGCCGTCCAACGGGCCGCATTGGCGGGGGCGATCTTAATGTTTTGAGAGTCGACCCGAAAAATCCCGACGTCGTCTATTCCACCAGCACCGTCACGTGGAAATCCATCGACGGTGGACGGACTTGGTCCGCGTTCAAAGGCGCGCCCGGCGGCGATGATTATCAAAATATCTGGATCAATCCAAAGAATCCCAACACGATTTTGTTGACCAGCGACCAGGGTGCTGTCGTCAGCGTGAACGGCGGAAAAACGTGGAGCTCGTGGTACAACCAGCCGACGGCGCAGTTCTATCACGTCATCACGGACAATCGATTTCCATACTGGGTGTATGGCGGGCAGCAGGAAAGCGGCTCAGTCGGCATCGCGACCCGCGGCAACGATGGCGAAATCACCTTTCGCGAATGGCATCCCGTTGGCGTAATTGAGTATGGCTACGTCGCGCCAGATCCTTTGCATCCGGAGATCATTTACGGAGCCGGTCGAACAGAGGTCTCCAAATTTGATATGGTCACTGGACAGAAGCAGAACGTCACGCCGATCGCTGCCGCTTCGGACAAGTATCGCGCCGATCGCACCCAGCCAATCATGTTTTCGCCTGTCGATCCGCACATTCTGTATTACGCGGCGAACGTCCTTTTCAAAACCGCGAACGGCGGCCAATCGTGGGAGACGATCAGCCCGGATTTGACTCGCAAGAGCCCGGGCATACCCGACAGCATTACTGATATGGATAAGAACGACCCGCAGGCGGGTAAGCCGCGCGGTTCGATTTATTCCATTGGGCCCTCACCAAAGGACATCAATCTGCTCTGGGCCGGCACCGATGACGGCTTGATTTGGGTGACGCACGACGGCGGCAAAAATTGGAAGAACGTCACGCCGCCGGACATGACGCCGTGGAGCAAAGTGACCCAGATCGTAGCGTCGCACTTTGACCTGAATACCGCCTTCGCTTCAGTCAGTCGCTTCCGCATCAACGATATGAAGCCTTATATCTATCGCACCGATGATGGCGGCCGGCACTGGCAGCTCATCAGCGACGGCTTGCCAAACAACCAGCCCGTGGACACGGTCCGCGAAGATCCCGTATGCAAAAATCTGCTTTTCGCGGGGACGGAAACCTCCGTGTGGGTTTCGTTTGATGCGGGCGATCACTGGCAATCGCTGCAACTGAATTTGCCGCACAGCTCGATGCGCGATTTGTGGATTCACGATAGCGATCTCGTCGTGGGCACGCACGGCCGCGGATTCTGGATTCTTGACGACATCACGCCGCTTCGCCAGATCACCGACGCAGTGGCGAAATCAGACGCGCATCTTTTCCAGCCCGCGCCGGCGTATCGCTACCGTCGAGACACAAATACCGACACGCCGCTGCCACCCGAAGTTCCCGCCGGGAAGAATCCTCCCGACGGCGCGATCATTGATTATTACCTCGGTGGCTCATCCTCGGGCGACGTAACGCTCGAAGTGTTTGATCATGCGGGGAAGCTCGTGCGGCGGTACTCGAGTACAGACCAGCCGCCGTATACATTGGAAGAGCAAGGGAAGACGCAGATCATTCCCACGTATTGGATTAAGAAACCCAGAATTTTGTCCGCGGAATCCGGAATGCATCGCTGGGTTTGGAACTTGCATTACACCGCGCCGGAATCCCTGCGATACGATTATCCCATTGCAGCCGTTCCGCACGACACGCCGCGCTATCCTCTCGGCCCGCGCGCTTTGCCGGGCGTTTACACGGTGAAGCTGACGGCGGGCGGCCATACGTATTCGCAAACGCTCACGGTAAAAGAAGACCCGCGAGTTCATGCCACGCCGCTTGCGCTTGGCGCGCAATTCGCAATGGAGCGGCGCCTCGCTGCGGGAATGAATCGCAGTTACGATGCGCTCCAACAAGTAAAGAAGTTTCGCGAGGATTTGAAACAGCGAGGCGGCGACGATGCAATCGACAAACAAGCGGCAGGACTCGAAGGCGGGGCGGGTGGTCCGGGCGCATTCTTCGGTCGCGGAGGTGGCGGCGACAGCTTCATGCGCATGAACCTGGAATTCGCGCAGCTCTATGCGCAAGTCGACGGCGCCGATGCGGCTCCCACGGTTGCCCAAGATGCTGCGGCGCGCTCGCTCGAAGCGAAGCTGGCCTCCATGCTCACAAAGTGGAAGCAGTTGCAGGCCAAATCAGCTCCAAAGTAGGAACAAGCGGAAGAACATCGCTGCAGCCAGCTTAACCCGGATTCAGCGGGTGATTTGACGAAAATACATTTCAACGCGGATGACCCAGAGAGCGAATGTCGTTAACCCAGACTCGCGGGTGCAGACTCTGCTGGGCGACGGCGGCTGAGAAAGTCCGCGACAATCCACGCCGACGCGGCGATCGCGAGAGTCTCGAGACCTTCGGACCAGTTCACAAAACTATGGGGATTGGCAAAGAGCGCCGGCAGCCATACCAGCAACCCGAAACCCACGAGCATCGCGGTGTTCAATCGAGACGCGAGCAGGGCCATGAAACCCGTGAGTAGAGCGATAGCGGCAAGAGCAAACGCGGAGGTGGTTGCAATCGCCCAGAACATTTGTCCAGGCGGAATCCATTTCGGAACAAGACTTGCTGTGGCAGAGAGATAGAAAAGCTGCTCCAGCGCGAACGAGACAACACAAATGCCGAACGAGTAGTACCCGATCTGGGCCAATCTTGCCGTTCGAGCCGGGGCGATTGGACCGGGATACGCATACAGGATCAGGGCCCCCGACACGTATGAGAATTGTTCGAAGAAGTTGCCAAAGTTATTGTAGACGAGCGGATGCTGAATGATGAGCGGTACCCCCAGCAAGGCGAAGAAGAAATAGATTGCACCCAATGCGACAGCGCCGGCTCGGGCCGTCCCCGGCCATAGAACCGGCAATTGAACGGCTACGCCTCCAAGGATTTCGATGATGGCGAGGATGTAGATGAGCATCCCGCGGTGAGGAACTGCTGCAAGCGCGTCGTAGTTATGCCACACAAGGGCGCAGATACCGGAACCAATCGTCGCCAAGCCGTAAACGTAACACCCTAGAGAATATTTCATCGTAGCGCCTTAGCCGGAATTAGTGCGGGTACCTTAGGCAGACTGAGGCAGTTTGCCGCCGGGGAGCATCGGCATCGTGCGGATGCGCATCCCTGTGGCGTTAAAAATCGCGTTGCCCACGGCGGGCGCAAGCCCCACGATGGGCGTTTCGCCCGCGCCTGCCGACGGCAGATCTTTGCGGTCGACGAGCACCACTTCGATTTTCGGCTCGTCCTTGAAGCGTCCCACACGGTACTGCGAGAATCGCGGATTCAAAATGCGGCCATTGTCGAACTCGATGGCTTCATACAACGCGCCGCCGACGCCCATCGTGATCGCGCCGGAAATCGAATTCTCCAAGCCCTCGGGATTCACAATCGCGCCGCACTCGAACGCCTGAACCACGCGTACGATATGCACTTCGCCCGTCGCGCGGTCCACGGCCACTTCCGCGCACGTGGCGATGTGCCCGCCTTTATCAATTCCTCCAGCGATGCCGAAGCCCCGACCCGCCGCCGCTTTGCGATTCTGCCAGCCGAATTTCTGCGCGGCCGCTTCGTAAACGGCGCGCAAGCGAGGTTCCTGCAAATTCTTCATGCGGAATTCGAGCGGATCCATCCCTGCGGCGTGCGCGCATTCGTCCATGTGCGATTCGCGCGCGAAATGATTCGCCGCCGCCGCAAGCGAACGGTACGATCCCTGGCGCAGCGGCGAGTTCACGGGATGGAATTCGGTGACTTGGTTCGGCACTTCGTACATCGTCGCAATCGCCGCCGCGCCCGAATTGTAATTGTGAAATTCCCACGCTGTCAGCATGCCGTCGGAGTTCACGCCGCTCTTGATTTCAATCACGCCCGCGGGACGGAAATACGCCCACGTGAATTCCTCTTCGCGTGTCCACAGCAGATGAACGGGCTTTCCCGCGGCTTGCGCGAGACGGGCTGCTTCCACCGCGCATTCGCCGGTGTGTTTGCCGCCGTACGCTGCGCCCGTGTCCGGCACCATCACGCGCACATTGTCATTCGAAATATGAAACGCCTGCGCGAGTTCTTCGCGGACGGCGAAGGGCCGTTGCGTTCCCGTCCACACGGTCAACTTCCCATCTTTCCATTCCGCCAGCGCCGCGCGCGGCTCCAGCGGACAGTGCGCAATGTACGAAATGTGATACTCCGCCTCAACGCGGTGCGCCGCCGCGGATAATCCGTCGCTCATCGAACCTTTTGTTTGACGGTAGCGATTTTCCTCCGCCGGATTTATATCCGCGTTCTTCTTCAAAAATTCAAACAGTTCTTTGTTGGAGATCTGCGGCGTCGTTTTCCATTCCGCTTTGATCGCGGCGGCCGCGCGCTCGGAGGTCAATTCATCTGGAGCCGCAACGCCGATGAAATCGCCATCATGAACCACCGTGACGCCGGGCATCGCTTTTGGCGCGCTCACATCCACGGACATGAGCGTCGCATCAAACGCGCTGGGACGCACAACTTTTCCGTAAAGCATTCCCGGTCGTTTCAAATCGGGCGTGTATTTGTGACGTCCGGTGACAAAATCGCGCGCGCCAATTTTACGAACCGGGTGCCCGGCGATTTTCCATTCTGTCGCGGGCGTCACGGGATCCTCGGCCGGCATCATCCGCGCGAGCGATTGCCCTTGCGCCAGTTCCGCGTAGCTGATCGAACGTCCTCCGGAACGCTCGGAAATTTTCCCATCCTCCGCGACCAGCTGCCCCGCGTCCACGTTCCATCGCTTCGCCGCCAGCCCCGTCAGCACATCGCGCGCCGCCCACGCGACTTTGCGAAGCTGCGTGCCCATTTGCGGAGTGGTGCGGCTGCCAAACGTTCCCATATCAAACGGCGTCAATTGCGTGTCGCCCATCACCATCGCAATCGAGTCGAGCTCGACGTGCAACTCATCGGCAACCGTTTGCGCCAGTGAGGTCCGAATGTTCTGCCCGATTTCAACTTTGCCCGTAAAAACCGTAATGCTTCCGTCCTGCGCGATGTGCAGCCACGCGTTGATTTCGCGCGGCATGTCTTCGCGCATCCCCACGCGCCGTCCGGACTCCTGCAGCGCCAGCGCTTCTTTCGCCACCAGCAGAATGGCGATACCGCCGCCAATTGCTTTCATGAAGTCGCGGCGATCCATCGCGAACAAATGCATCGGCGCCGCGCGAAATTCGTAACGTTCCGGTTCGAGAACCATTTTTGTCTCCGGCCTCGCGCTCATGCGGCACTTCCCTTCATGCGCTTAGACGCCAGCGCGATGGCTTGGCCAATGCGTTGATAAACGCCGCACCGGCAAATGTGCCCGTTCATGTACTCGACGATTTCCGCTTCGCTCGGGTGAGGATTGCTCTTGAGCAGCGCCACGCCGCCCAGAATCATCCCCGAAGTGCAGTACGCGCATTGCATCGCGTCCACATCGATGAACGCCTGCTGCACGGGATGAAGCTCGCCATTTTTCTCGAGCCCTTCGATGGTCGTGATTTGCCGCTGGCCCACCGCGCCCACTTTCGTTTGGCAGGAGTGCCGCGGATTGCCGTCAATCAGCACCGTGCACGCGGCGCATTGCCCTTCGCCGCATCCGTATTTCGTGCCGGTCAAATCCAGTTGATCGCGCAGCACGCTCAATAAAGTGGATTCGCCGTCCACGTCGATCGCGTGCCGCGTTCCGTTCACATTTATTTCGGTGACTCTGGCCATCGCGAATTCCTTGCCGGGGGAAAAACTCCGCTCTCAGGCTGGAGGGATTCCATTTTAGTTCTCGCCGCTTCCCCGGGTCAATACGCACGCGCAAACGCAGATGGATTCGGCGTGGACGAGAGGCGGAGGCTGCGTGGTCGAAAATGGGCTGGAAAGCCGCGCGTTACAAATGAAATTCATTACCGATCAAGAAAATGCAAGTAGCCCGTTTTAAAATAGTTGCGCTTGCGGGACTGTGCATGTCATTAGCGGTCAAGGTTTGGCGTTTTTGCGGAGGTTTTGGGAGTTTTGAGGTGGCTTGGCTCTGTTGACATCCTCGCACGACCATGAGAATTCGCGATACTCGATCGGTTGAAATTGTTGTTTGCTACACAGGCAGGAGGGGCAATGGCCCAGGTCGGACTCCTGCCGTTCGCTCGCATTGCCCTGCAAGTTTCTCGGGCGGTGCGTCCGCGCTACCGAAGTCGTTTCAGCAAGCACCAATTCAGCCAACCGCAGTTGCTGGCCATTCTCTGCCTGATGCGTTACGGGGACTGGACCTTTCGCGAGGCCGAAGTGCGGCTGGGCGAACACTGCGAGTTGCGCCAGGCGCTGGGGCTTGGGAGCGTGTCCGACTTCACGACGTTGTATCGCTTCCTCGAACGCCTGGACGACGTAACCATCGACCGCGCCGTCGGCGAGACGGTGCGCCGGTTGCGCGGCACGCGCAGAAAAGGACGGCGGCGCGCTCGCGTGGCGGTCGATGAGACGGGCTTGGCGCAGGGAGCGGTCAGCACGTTCTTTGTGCGGCGCATGCATCATCATGGGCAAAAACCGCTGCCCTGGCGCCACTGGCTGAAGTGGATGGTCGTGGTGGATCTGGATCAGCAGTTCGTGTTGTCGCAGCTCGCGCGGCGTGGTCCGTGGAACGATTGCGCGAATTTGCCCGCGCTTGTCGATCCCGCTCTGCAAAATACGTGCATCGGGCTGGTCCTGGCCGACGCCGAATTCGACAGCGAAAGGAATTATCCCTACATCCGGCAGCAACTCGGGGCGCAGAGCGTGATCCCCGCCAAGCGCGGAAAGAAAACGTGGCGCATCCACGGAGTGCGCGCGGAGATGCGGCGGGCGTTCCCGCAACGCCTCTTTGCGTCGTTCACCTTGGAGTACATTCAAGCCAGCGGGTACCGCACCTTTCATTAGTTTTCGCTGGCGGCGGGGCGCGGCATGCCCAGCTCGACTGGCTCGATATGCGCGCGATGGAGTTCCTTATTCAGCGCCGGCAAATCGGTGGAAACAATCGCTTCCCATTTTTGCAGGGCCGCTTGCGCGATTTGATCGTCCTGCGCATAAGCAGCCGACGCATCCGGCGACGGCGCCGCGTCGTCGCTTTCCACCACGCGTTCCACCTGTCCCAGCGCGCCCGAAACGTACCGCAGAGTAGTGCGGTCTGTCGGCTCCGGCGTGCCGCCCAATTCTCCGGCGGGAGGCTTGCCCAAAAGGGCGCTCACTCGCTTATCGAGCTCGTCCACTGTATCGGCAAGTTTCTTCTCTTTGCGCGACGTGATCCGCGGAGTGATGGCTTTTAATCGCTGCTGCAACGCCGCGGCTTGCCGGGCTGCCGCGTTTGTCTCCGCTGACTTCGCCAGGATTTGCTGCGCCAAATCCAACTGCTTTTCGAGGTCCGCTTGCGAGACTTTTACTCGCGGATCCATTTTCACCGTCAGCGGTTGGGAATAGGTTTGGCCGTCGGCAGTAAGTTCCACAGTGTAATTTCCGGGCGCGGCCCACGGGCCGCCGCCGAAACCGAACATCGCCGCCATCGCGCCGCGACGTCCGCCTCCTCCTTCGCTGGGATAATGCAAATCCCAGACGAAGCGATGCATGCCCGCCGTCGCCGATGGCGGCTCTGCAGGATGGACCCAGGCTGCGGGAATATCGAGTTGTTTCGGATTGACCGGCGGCACGCGCTCGGCGCTCGAATAGCGGCGAACGAGTTTGCCGGTGCTGTCGAAAATTTCGAGCGTCACGGGACCTGCGGCGGCGGATTTCAGATAGTAGTCAATCATCGCGCCGTCCGGAGGGTTTTCGCCGGCGGGAATTTCTGCGGGAAGCGGCGTACCTTCATCGGAGCCGGGATGCATGCGCCAGGCGATTTCGGGCTTAAAAAGATACGCTGGCGAATTCTCGATCTGGCTCGACGCTTCGCGCAGCGGCGTAACGTCGTCGAGAATCCAGAACGAACGGCCGTGCGTGGCGGCCACGAGATCGGCGCTATGAATGACGAGATCGCGAATGGGTGTGGTGGGGAGATTCAATTGCAGCGGCTGCCACTGCGCGCCGTCGTTGAACGATACGAATACTCCCCTTTCCGTCCCCGCGTAGAGCAGCCCGCGCCGCGCGGGGTCCTCGCGAATCACGTTGACGTAGCTGCCATCCGGGATGCCCGTGGTGATGGGCTGCCAGGTTTTGCCGGCATCTTGCGTTTTGTAAATGTACGGCTTGATGTCGTCGAGCCGGTGACGATCGACCGCGGCGTACGCTTCGTTCTGGTCGAAGTGCGAAGCCTCCACGAACGTCACTTTGCTCCATGGCGTGAGATTTGGTGGCGTGACGTTCTGCCAGGTCTTTCCGCCGTCGCGCGTCATTTGAACGTTGCCGTCGTCCGTGCCAACCCAAATTTCGTCCGCGGCCATCGGCGAAGGCGAAATCGTATAAATAAGTCCGTGCTCGCCATTGCCATCCTGGTCTTTTGCCGTCGTCGGATCCAGATTTGCAGGCACACCCGGCGCGGCCCGCGTCAGATCAGGACTAATGATTTGCCAGGTCTGGGCGCCGTCGGTCGTCTTGAACAGCACTTGCGTGCCGAAATAAAGCGCGTGAGGATCGGCGGGAGAGAAAACCAGCGGCTGCGTCCACGTGTGACGGTAATCGCCAGGATGCGCGAGCGAGGGGGTAACTTGCGCGGTCGCACCCGTGAAAATATTTTCACGCGTGACGGTGCCGCCGTAGAGAATTCCGGTGTGAAGCGGATCCGGGGCGATGTAGCCATTTTCGCCGCCGACGCCGAGAGGCAGCCAGTCGCGCGAGCTGATGCCGCGATGCCGGCTGTGGCTGGTGGTGCCCGCCGCGCCGCTGTCCTGCTGCGCGCCGTAAACCCAATACGGAAACCGATTGTCGGTGGCGACATGATAAAACTGCGCGGTGGGCTGGTTATACCAGGAACTCCACGATTGCGCGCCGTCCACGCTGACCACGACGCCCTGGTCGCTGCCCAGAATCATTCGATTCGGATCATTCGGCTCGATCCACAGCGTGTGATAATCGTCCCCGCCCGGCGCGCCTTTGATCGCCGTGAAACTCTGCCCGCCGTCCGTTGACCGATACGTCGAAGTGTTCATCACGTAGACGATGTCGGAATTTTTCGTGTCCACGGTGACGCCGCCGAAATACCAGCCGCGGCCCCAGATGCGCGCTTCGTTGTCCGCGAGCTTCCACGTCTGGCCCGCGTCATCCGAGCGGTACAGGCCGCCATTTTTTGCGTCGACGATAGCGTAGACGCGTTTGGAATCGCTGGGCGCGACGGCGACGCCGATACGGCCGAGGCCTTCGGTGGGCAGGCCGCTCGTGAGCTGCGTCCAGTTGTCGCCGCCATCCGTCGATTTGTAAAGCCCGCTTCGGGGCCCGTTCGACGGCGGATAAACGTTCCAGGGCGGGCGGCGCGTCTGCCACAACGCCGCGTAAATCGTTTTTGTGTTTTGCGCGTCGAACGCCAAATCAATCGCGCCCGTGTTCTCGTCCTTGAACAAAATTTTCTTCCAGGTCGCGCCGCCGTCCGTCGAACGGAACACGCCGCGCTCGGCATTCGGCCCGTACGAATGTCCCATTGCCGCAACGTAAACGAGATTTGGGTTGCGCGGGTCCACGAGTATCGAACCAATCTGCCGCGTATCTTCCAGCCCGATGTGCTTCCACGTTGCCCCGGCGTCCATCGATTTGTACATCCCGTTGCCATAGGAAATGTCCGAGCGCATATCGGGCTCGCCGGAGCCCACGTAAACCACGTTCGGGTCCGATGGCGCCACGGCTATCGCCCCAATCGATGCAATATGCTCCGAATCAAATACCGGCTTCCACGTAAGCCCCGCACTCGTCGTCTTCCAGACGCCGCCGCCCACCGCGCCAAAATAAAAAACGTCCGGCTGCCCCGGCACGCCCGTCACCGCCACCGCGCGGCCACCGCGGAACGGCCCAATCAGCCGCCAGTGCATGCCGCTGTAAAGGTTCTCGTTAATTTCTTGCGCGCTCGCGCGCGGCGGCGCAATCGCGCCAAGAATCGCGAGTGCGATGAATATCCCAGCGACAAAATAGGCGAAACGCCGAAGATGGCTCACGTTTGAAATTCTCCTTGGGAACACGATTGCGGAACGCGCGAGTATATACCCGCGGAACTGCTTCCGGCTACAAGACGTCGCGGCGCCCCCCTGCGTTTCCTTGCGTATCGGGCCGCACCTTCGTCGCGCGCAAAAATCGCCGCGATCGGCGAAAATTGGAGCGATAATAGATCAGTGGAGGCAACCAATGAATTTGCCGAGACGTAAATTGGGCTCAAGCGGAATGGAAATCACCGCGGTCGGATTTGGCACGTGGGCCATGGGAGGCGGGGACTGGGCTTTCACGTGGGGTCCGCAGGACGATGCGGCGTCGCTCTCGACCATGCGCCATGCGCTTGAACTCGGCATCAACTGGATCGACACCGCAGCCGTTTACGGCCTCGGGCATTCCGAAGAGCTGGTTGGCAAACTGTTGCACGAGCTTTCGCCCTCGGAGCGTCCGCTGGTGTTCACAAAATGCGGAGTTGTCTGGGACCCGAAGAACCGCATGGTCCCTGGGAAGCGCAGCTTGAGACCCGAATCCATCCGTGAAGAATGCGAAGCTTCGCTCCGGCGGCTCGGTGTCGAGCGCATTGACCTATACCAATTCCATTGGCCAGACGAGAGCGGCGTGCGCATCGAGGATTCATGGGCTATGATGTCGCAACTGGTGAGCCAGGGTAAAGTGCGCGCGGCGGGCGTTTCGAATTTCGACGTCAGGTTGATGGAACGGTGCGAGCCTGTCCGCCACGTCGACTCTCTACAGCCGCCATTTTCACTGATCAATCGCGCCGCAGGCGGAAACAATATCCCCTGGTGCGCGCAGCACCATACCGGAGTGATTTGCTATAGCCCCATGCAGTCCGGGCTGTTGACGGACGCATTTACGGCTGAGCGCGTCACAAAGCTGCCAAAAGATGACTGGCGCCGCCATGCCACCGAATTTCAGCAGCCGAACCTGAAAAATAGTCTCGTCCTGCGTGATGCGCTGCGCCCCATCGCGCAACGCTACGGCGTCTCCGTCTCCGCGGTTGCTGTCGCATGGGTCATCGCCTGGCCGGGCGTCACCGGAGCGATCGTCGGCGCGCGCAAACCGGAGCAGGTTGATGCGTGGATCGGGGCCGCAGATCTGAAACTCAATGCGATGGATTTTGATGAAATCGCTGGTGCGATTCAGAAAACCGGCGCGGGTGCGGGCCCCGCGCGTCCGCCAATTGCCGACTCGCAATCGGGGCCGGACGCATTGCGTCGCGCAAACGCGTAATTGCGTTCGGCAAGCACGTGCTACAATATCGTTCGTGCGCTCAGGATTCCTTCGCGTTGTGGTTGCGCTTGTGCTGCTCACCTGTTTCGACTGTCCGATCTTTGAGGCGTTCGATCGTTGGGATCACACCCTAAAAACCGGCCAAGATACGGAATCTTCCTTCGCGGTGCTTGCGTTTTGTGCCGGCGCGATCATTTCATTTGTCCTCAGCGCGGCGATAGCAAACGGCATCCCTGATTTGCCGACGAAGCAAAGTTATGTGTCCTCAGTACCGCTTTTTGATTTCGCTATGGTTGCCAGGGAATTTACCGCTGTAAGCCAGTCCCCGCCCCCGCTTCGTATCTAAACTCCTAACTTAAAAACGCCGCCACGGGATTTCTCTAACCCGCGAGCGCGCGACTGCGTTCATCCTCGAAACGCGAGGCCTCATTCTGGGGGCTACATCCAAATTTTCTTCGTCAATTTTTCATCGAGACTTATTCGTCACGGGCACTGGGAGGACCGAGCACATGCGATGCCTGGCAACGCCATACAGCCAGCAATCGAGCCTGGGCCTGCAATACTTGATCGCGCATAACCTTACAGTGAGCGCCGACTACCTGTTTGTGCGTGGCGTGAAACTTTCGCGCACGCGCAATATCAATCTGCTGCCACCTGTGATTCTGACGGCGCAGAATGCCGCGAGCCTTGGCATTCCGAATCCCACGCCGCAACAATTGGGACGCGAGACTTTTGGAGCGGGCCGAGCGAATCCTCAGTTCAACGACATCTATCAACTCGAAGATTCGTCGAGCTCGACATACAACGGTCTGACGATTTCGGTGAACCGCCGCATGGCTAATGAGCTCGAATTCCTCGGCAGCTACACATTTTCAAAAACGTTCGACGACGCGTCGGATTTTCCGGAGCAGCCGCAAAATCCATTTAATTTGCGAGCCGAGCGCGCGCTCTCGTTGCAAAATCAGAATCAGCGGTTCGTTTTCGATGCGCTGTGGGATTTGCCAATTGGGCCGGACGAGGACGACCCGCAGCCTGCTCCAGGACAGACGACCTGGTTTGACCGCGCCTTCGGCCACATAGAAGTTGCGCCGATTTTTACGCTGGGAACAGGCCGGCCGGTAAATCCGTTGGTGGGCCTGGATGCCAGCCGGAGCAATGCATTTCCGCTGGCGGACCGCCCTGCGGGTTCCGGACGCAATTCGTCGCAAACGGGAAATCTGGAGTCGCTGGATTTTCGGGTGCTGAAATATTTTCCGTTTGGCGAGTATGCGCACCTGGACCTGGTCGCCGAGGCATTCAATCTGTTCAATCATCCCAACGTGGCGGAGATTAATCCCTACTTCGGCTCCGGCGCATCGCCATTGCCTGGATTCGGCGCTCCAACCGATGGACTGACGGCAAGGCGCGTGGAATTTTCCATTGATTTCGAATATTGAAGTTGTTGGGGGTGCTAATTCAGCAAATGAAATCTGGCGAATAGAATATTTTAGATCGAGGCTTTGCCGAACGTCACGCGGATTCCCGTGGTCAAGACAAAGTCGTTGCTCTTGATTCCGGGGATCGGGTTGCTGACGTACCGGTCGCCGACGGCGACTTGCCAAGCGAGCCAGTGAGCGATTGTCGTGGCGGCCGATGCGTTCAGGGTCATTCGAAATTGTCCGATGTCGCTGACGTTGGGAAACAAGTCTAATTGCTCGGCAAGCAGAGTCCGGGAGGAGGCCTGGTATGAAACGTTCTCGCCGAGATTGATTTCGGCGCTTCTCTGCGATACGCCAGTCGAGTAATACGCCTGAGAGTAGTCGGCGCCGCCGTAAACGTCGAACAGTGTTTGCTTGGTTTTTAATACGTGAAGACCCGCGCCGCCGCCCAGCGTATTGCGCAAGTCCAGCTTCTCCAACTCGTCATACTGAAAGTCCGTTGTCCCAAACATGAAAAAGCGCGGAGTGATATTAAAATCGCCGCGAAGCCCTCCGACAATGGAATGGGCGGTGGTGAGTGTGGGACCTGTGACGCTGCTCTTGGTCAGAATGGAGTTGAAATAGACGGTAAAGATATCCGCATCGGTAGTACGAATCGCCTTGCCATCGACCGTAAAACTCAGAGTGCTGGAATTGCCTCGCGTGGTGCTGAGTCCCGCGTCCACGAACCCATTCCAAAAATCAACAAGCCGGGGATGTTCGAGGCGGTACTCCCGCGCCGCGTACGCAGTCTGTTCCGCATCGTCGCGTATAAACTGCACCGCGTCCTTCGTTGACGTCACCGTTCCTTCGTCCTTGGTCTGCACTGCAATCTTGCCATCCGTCATCGACACCGGGCCCGCAACCACCTGCCCACCCGCCAGGCCTACGTACAGCTCCTCGTCTGACTGGATGCTGACAACTGCCGTCCATTTCACGGTCACGTCCCCGGCATAATCTGTTTTGATCACCAGGGTCTTCGCATCCGTTTTAACGATCGCGCCTGTGACACGGTCGCCGTTATCGAGCGTCACTTGGTCAGCAAAAGCCGGGAGTGCAAACGCCAGAACAAACAAGAGCACAAACACGTTACGCATGATTTTTGTCCTCATCGGCTGCCCGGAGGGACCCATCTTTGAACGGGAAGGAGGCTGGTTCCTGCGCTGCCGTCTCTCGCCAAAAGTACGGGCCGCGATCAACGTCGCGCCCATCCGCAAGGCCCGCTTCCCACGAATCGCGGGCCAAAGCCGCTACTTTTAGGATGACGGGAAATTGAATCGGTGACTATGCCGGGTCAAAAACGGAACACGATGCCTGTGGAGAAGCGGCCGTCGCTGGAAGTTTGTTGAGTCGCGCCCGTGATGACATCGAACTGGATCATGCGGATCGAGACCAGATCGGAAACGCGATAATCCACGCCGCCGCCAACGGCGATCGCGACCGTTTTGCTCGTCACGCCGAAGACGCTCGACCTCCCGTCGCCCACAAGCACATGCACAAACGGAGAAATCTTCCGCGGCAGCGACACTTGAGGCCCAACAAGAATATTATGATAATTGATGCGCGAACCGGTCAGCGTTCCATATTGTGCGCTGACGTCGCCCGTCAGGCCCAAATAAGGCGTGAACTTGTACGTCAGTGAGCCTTCCCAGCCGCTCATGTTCGCGTTCGATGGGAAGCCTTCGACACGTTGGAACGAATAGCCGGCAAATGCTTCAATCTTCGTTGATTGAGCCTGGGCTGCGAAGGGTGCAAATAGTGCGAATATCAGAATAAATGAGATTTTATTCATAGCGTCCTCCTCCACAGAATGAAAAGCGAGAGTTGCAGCTAGCAGCAGCGCACTTTTGGGCAGCGCGGCATGAACGACCCCAGAGCAGAGTATCGCAGAAATTGGGTCTCCCGAACAGTCTCCTCTGCGTGTATGCAGTCAGACACCTACCCTGCTGCGCCGGGGAGTGCCATCTTACTTAGGTTTTCGGGGCTAGGCGCCTTCAGTCGGGGGCTGGTCACGCGAGCAAGATCAAGATTCGAAGGGCGCGGCGAAAATTCACTGCCTTTCCGATGCGGCGAATCTCTGATAGGATGGTCTTCATATTTCACGGGATGAACCGGAGAAACAATGGCACTTGTTTGTGAGATTTGCGGCAAGAAACCAAGTTTTGGCAACACAATTAGCCACGCCAATAATCTGCGGCGGCGCCGATGGAATCCGAATCTGCGGCGCGTCAAAGCCGTCGTGAACGGCGCACGAAAGCACGTGCGTGCCTGTACCGCTTGCATCCGCTCCGGCCGCGTTCGGAAGGCTGCCTGAACCTGCTCTCCCATCACGTCTCTCGAAGGAGTTCCGCGTTGTTGAGAAAAATCGTTCTTCTCGCGGCCCTCGCGGCTTGCGTTTTGGCAACCTCGTGTCGAAATCAACAGGCGCCCAATGCCGATGTTTGGGCCGTCGTGAACGGAACGCAAATCGACCGCAGTGAAGTCGAGAAATATTTCCACAGTCGCGAGCAGTCGCAAGGCGCTCCGCCTTCCCACGATGAAGCGGTCTCGCTTAAGCTGAGCATTCTTGATCAGCTCATCAATAATGAAATTCTGTTTCAGCGCGCCAAGGCGTCGAATCTGGTCGCCACAGACGGTGAAGTCGAAGACAAGTTCAACGAATCGAAGGCTGCCTTCACCGAAGATGAATTCCAGAAGAAGCTGCAGGAAAACGGGCTGACGGTCGACGATCTGAAAAAAGAGATTCGCCGCGAACTGTCGATTCAGAAACTGCTTAATCGTGAAGTGGTTTCGAAAATCACGATCACGGACGCGAACGTCTCGGAATTTTACGACCAGAACAAGGCGCAATTCAGCGTCGCCGAGCCGCAATTTCACGTGGCGCAAATTGTGGTGACGCCGCATCCGGACCCGACCATTCATAATCGCAAAAGCGACGATGCGAAGACGCCGGCGGAGGCTAAGACAAAAATTGCAATGCTCGAATCGCAACTGGCTTCCGGCGCGGATTTCGCGCAGCTTGCCATGGATTATTCTGAGGATTCGAACGGCTCGAACGGCGGCGATCTCGGGTTCATTCCTGAATCTTCTTTGAATCAAACCGATCCAGCGCTCAAGAACGCCGTGCTTGGTCTCCAGCCAGGCCAGGTGAGTAAGCCCGTGGAACTCAAGGACGGAATTCATATCCTGAAACTGATCGCGCGGGAACCCGCCGGGCAGCGTCAACTTTCTGATCCTCAAGTGCAGCAAACGATTCGCACGACGTTGCAGAATCGCCGCGAACAATTGCTTAAGGCCGCTTATTTGACTTCCGCCCGCGATCAAGCGCACGTGACAAATTATCTTGCGAAGGAAGTTGTCGAATCCGCGGGCAAACTTCCGGCGGACGATAGCACGCAGAAATAATACTTCGCTAAAATGAATTTGGGTTGGAGCTGATTTTGCTCAGACGATCACGGCAAGGACATCGCCTGCGCTTACGGTTTGCCCTTCGCGGACTGCAATTCGTTCAATCTTGCCAGCTTTTGGCGACTTGATCTCGTTCTGCATCTTCATGGCTTCCACAACTAGTAGTCCCTGTCCCGCTTCGACTGTGTCGCCCGCACGCACCATCAGGCGCACCAGTTTTCCGGGCATCGACGCAACGATTTGCTGATGTCCCTCGGCCTCCGCAACTTCGTTGCGGTTGCGACGCCACCGCCGCGGATCGGCAATCGCGACTGGATATTCGCGGCCGTCAACATACACTCGCAGGCTACTTGGGCCGGATTCGATGCGCGCCTCAAACGCTTCGCCATCGATTAATAGGGAATATATTCCGGTCTGGATTTCCACAATATCAGCAGCGACTTTGCGGCCATTGACGCGGAAAAGCCATTGCCCGGCGCTGCGTTCGATCTCGATATGGCGCGCGCGGCCTCCCATTGTCAGTGCGAGTTTCATTTGCTTCTCGGCTCGTTCAAGAGCTGCTCGCGGCGACCTGCAATCTTCCAGTGTGCCGCCGAATCACCTGACGCAGGCCCCGCTGCGGAATTTGCAGCGGCATTGCGATTCGTATGCCACAGAGCTGCCGCCAGCAATGCAGCGACTTCGGCAGCGGAGTCGCGCTTGGATTTAGCCGGTGATGCTTGAGTTGCGGGCAAGACGCGACGAAGCAGAAATTCGTCCAGCCACTTCGTATGAATTTCGCCGCGCGAAAAATCCGGTTCGGCGAGAATTGCATGAAACAATCCAATGTTGGTTTTTATGCCTCCCACATAATACTCATCGAGAGCCTGCCGCATTCGGGCAAGTGCTTCGCTGCGATCGTTGCCCCACGCAATTAATTTCCCGAGCATCGGATCGTATTCCGTCGGTACAGTCCATCCGGCGTAGACTCCGTCATCGACGCGTACGCCAGGCCCGGAAGGCACGCTCAACGTCAGGATTTTCCCGGGCGAAGGAAAGAAATCATTCTCCGGATCCTCCGCGTAGATGCGGCACTCGATGGCATGGCCGCGCAGTTCAATATTGTCCTGAGAGAAGGGCAGGGGCTCCCCAGCAGCGATACGGATCTGCAACTGCACCAGATCGCACGAAGTTACCAATTCTGTGACGGGATGCTCGACCTGTAGGCGCGTGTTCATTTCGAGAAAATAAAAGTTCCGTTGCGCGTCAACGAGAAATTCGAGCGTGCCGGCATTCGTGTAGCCACCGGCGCGCGCAAGTTTCACCGCTGCATCGCCCATCGCGCGGCGAAGATCAGGCGTCATAATCGGCGAAGGAGCTTCTTCGATCACTTTCTGGTAGCGCCGCTGGACCGAACATTCGCGCTCGCCCAAATAAATCATGTGGCCGTGACGGTCGCCCACGATTTGAATTTCGATGTGCCGCGGATGCACAAGAAATTTCTCGAGGTACATGCGGCCGTCGCCGAAAGCGTTCATCGCTTCTGACGAAGCATCACGCCACGCGGCGGCAAGCTCACATTCGCGTTCGACCAAACGCATGCCCTTCCCACCGCCGCCCGCGACAGCTTTGAGCACGACGGGAAATCCAATCTGCCGCGCCATGTCTGTTGCGTCGTTGATTCCCTCGATGGGATCGAGCGTGCCAGGAACGGTGGTTACGCCGACTGCGCGCGCGATTTGGCGAGCAGCCGTCTTCGAGCCTAATTGTTCCATCGCTTCGGGCGACGGACCGATGAAGGTTATGCCCGCCGCGGAGCAAGCGCGCGAGAGATTTGGATTTTCGGCGAGAAAACCGTACCCGGGATGCAATGCGTCGCAGGCGGAAGCGCGCGCCACGGCGAGGATATTATCGATGACGAGATAGCTTTCGCGCGATGGAGCGGGGCCGATCGGGTACGCCTCATCCGCCATGCGTACGTGTAGCGACGCGCGATCCGCTTCGCTAAAGACAACCACTGCGGGAATATTCATTTCGCGGCACGCGCGCAAAATGCGCACGGCGATTTCCCCGCGATTCGCTATCAAAATCTTCTTGAACATTTGATTATCGGAAAAACAAACGCCGCGAGGAATTCTAGCATGCCGCAGCGGTTACGCTTGGACGCAGATGGCCCCGGGGCGCTCAGCGGCGATGAACTAGAGGGGAATGTTGCCGTGTTTTTTGCGGGGGTTGGTGTCGCGCTTGTTTTCTAGGGAGCGGAGAGCGGTGATGAGTTTCGCGCGCGTTTCGGCGGGGGTGATGATGGCGTCAATGTAGCCGCGCTCCGCAGCCACGTAGGGATTGGCGAAGCGGGCGCGAAACTCCGCGATTTTCTCCTGCCGCAAATTCTCGCGCTCAGGTTCAGGTGCGCGTTCGATTTCGCGCTTGTAGACGATATTCACGGCGCCTTCGGGTCCCATGACGGCAATTTCCGCCGTGGGCCACGCAAAATTAATGTCGGTGCGAATGTGTTTCGACGACATGACGCAATATGCGCCGCCGTAAGCTTTGCGCGTGATGACGGTGATTTTGGGCACGGTCGCTTCGGCATACGCGAAAAGCAGTTTCGCGCCGTGCTTGATGATGCCCCCAAATTCCTGCTGCGTGCCAGGCAAGAATCCCGGAACGTCTTCAAACGTGATGAGCGGAATATTGAACGCGTCGCAGAAACGCACGAATCGCGCGCCCTTCACGGATGCGCTGATATCGAGGACACCCGCGAGAAAGGCGGGCTGATTCGCGACGATACCCACCGGCCGGCCATCGAGGCGCGCAAAGCCGACAACGAGATTTTTCGCGTAGTGTTCGTGGACTTCGAAGAAATATTTATCATCGGCGATGGCATGGATGACGTCCTTGATGTCGTAAGGCACCATCGGATCGGCCGGGATGACGGAGTTGAGCGAAGCTTCCGCGCGATCGATGGGATCTTGCGTCGCGCGGCGCGGCGGATCGTCGACATTGTTCGACGGCAGGAAGCTGAGAAGTTCGCGAATCATCGCCAGGCATTCCTGGTCATCACGGGCGACGAAATGGGCGACGCCGCTTTTGGCATTGTGGGTCATGGCGCCGCCGAGTTCGTGCTTGGTGACTTCCTCGTGCGTGACGGTCCTAATGACGTCGGGACCAGTGACGAACATGTAGGACGTCTTCTCGGTCATGAAAATAAAATCGGTGATCGCCGGGGAATAGACGGCTCCACCCGCGCACGGGCCCATGATGGCGCTGATTTGAGGGACGACGCCGCTGGCGAGAGTGTTCAACAGAAAAATATCTGCATAGCCAGCGAGAGACATCACCCCTTCTTGAATGCGCGCGCCGCCAGAATCGTTCAGGCCAATCAAGGGTGCGCCGGTGCTCATTGCCAGCTTCATGACTTTGGTGATTTTCCCGGCGTTCGCTTCGGAAAGCGAGCCGCCAAAGACGGTGAAGTCCTGCGCGAAAACGTAAACCAGGCGGCCATCGATGCGTCCAAAGCCGCAAACGAAGCCATCGCCGGAGGGGCGCTGCTCCGCCATGCCGAAATCCGTGCATTGGTGCCTGACGAATTCGTCGAGTTCCTCGAACGTGCTTTCGTCCAGAAGCAATTCGATGCGCTCGCGCGCGTTGAGCTTGCCTTCTTTGTGCTGGCGTTCGCGGCGTTCGGCGCCGTCTGCTTCGGCTTCTGCGCGACGGTGCGCGAGTTCGTCGAGGGGATTGGAAGATCGTTTATTCGGATTCATGATCGGACGGCTAGCGTGCCACAGTGGGGGCGAAGGCGGCAAGCTCACTTCACGGAATGTTTGTGTCCCCAAGGAGCAGCACGAAGAGGCGGACGGTGGCGTAAATTCCGCCGAGCAACAAAATCGTTCCGAAGATGACGTCGGCGGCTGCAGCGAGAATTCGCGGTGCAAGGGAATCGATCGCCGTAATGCGCAGCGTGGTGACGATGATTAAAACGACGACGCTGAGCAGAACTGCGAGACTGAGTGCCGTGGCCAGTAACCTCTTGGCCAGCATGATTACGGGGAGTGCGGGCCGATTATGCGAAGTGTGAAGTATTTCGGTCACAGGAGCACCGGTCAAACCTGATAAATTATCTAAGAGCTGCGCTTCAACTCAGACCCGACCAATCGTCGGCGATGAGTATCGAATTGCTGGGATTCGCGGGATCGTATTTCACGCCGACCGGCTGGCCGGCGACGACGCGTTCCAGGCAGGCTTGCTCTTCGAGGCCGTTGATGTCCTGCGCTGCCTCATACGTGACGCCGGAAATGGAATACGAGTAGAGAAGCATGCGGTGGTTCGCGAATTTCAACTTGATGGCATGGCCGTGCTTGCCATAATCCTGATCCACCGCCCGTTCGACAATTTCGACAACCTGTCCATCCACAATGCGGCCGACGCGATTTAGATAGGAGCGGCGCTCGCGCTCGACTTCCCTCGCATCTTTTTCGTGGCCAAATAGCCAAGCGAACGCTACCGCCGCCGCCACGACGATGACGGCGAGGACGAGGGCCAGTTCGTGCCAGTGCGTTGCCGCGTTTTTAAACAAAGTCAGCCTCTAAGAAGATTTGGGCGCGGCGACCGGGTTGCGCAACGTACCGACCCCGCTCACGCTGACTTCCACGACATCGCCAGCGGCGAGGGGGCCCACACCCGAGGGAGTCCCTGTAGCGATTACGTCGCCGGGCACAAGCGTCATCACCTGGGAAATCCATTGAATTATAACATCCACGGGGAAAATCATTTCCGTGATGCGTGCGGACTGGCGTTTCTTGCCATTGAGAAAGGTTTCCAGGGTCACTCTGGAAAGATCGATATCCGTTTCAATGAAAGGGCCAAAGGGGCAAAAGGTATCGAAGCTCTTGGCACGCGTAAATTGGACGTCTTTCTTCTGCAAATCGCGCGCGGTGACGTCGTTGAGACACGTGTAGCCGAGGATGCAAGGCCTTGCGTCCGCAGAGCTTCTTAGATCCGAACAAACTTTTCCAATGACAATGGCGAGTTCCCCTTCGTAATCGACACGTTCGGAGCGCGGCGTCAAAAGGATCGGTTCGCCGGGCGCGAGAACTGAGGATGGCGGCTTCAGAAAAATCAGCGGTTCCTTGGGCAGATCATTGCCGAGTTCGGCGGCGTGTTCCGTGTAATTACGACCCACGCAGACAATTTTGCTGGGCTCACAGGGAGGCAAGAGTTTGACGTCGGAGAGGAGCCAACTGGCCCCAGTTCTTTGCTGTTGATGGAATGGCTCGGCAATTTCGAAAACGCGGGCGTCTTCAACGACGGCGTAATGCGCGGGACCTTCTGCTTGATTATCCTCATGAGCGATTCCAAACTGTGCAGCGCGATTTAGAAGCTGGAAACGGCAGAGCTTCATCGATGGCGATGAGTGGTCTGGATGTGCCGCGAGGCGGGTACTGTTGGATCATGCGACACCGCGAGAACCATCCAGGAGACCCAAGAAGTGGCGGCGACTACGCCGTAAAAACACAGGCCGAGGATAAGGACCTCAAAGGGCGTGCGTCCCAAAGTAGTGAATAAATCTGAAAAATACATGCCCGCGAAATCGAACCCAATTGCAAATACGATCCAGCCGATTAGCGCGGACGCAAACATGCGGCGGGGGCGGTGAAGAAACCAGAAAATCGGGATGAGCATGACAAGGCCGAAAATCGCGCGGCAAATATCGTTGCGAACGCCAGCAAACGACTCGAAGCCCGGCACGCGCGTGGCCGCGAACAATGAAGCAAGCATGACCAACACGAGCAAACCTCCGGTCATCAGACCGACCCGCAGCGTTGCGATGCCATAAATAGCGTGTAACCGAGACTTGCGAGCCTCTGGAGAGTTCATGCTGTCTCCTATTCGTTCGTTGCGGGAACGTCGACGTCGATCAAAGGGCTGGGGGCGCTTTCATTCCCGAAGCGGTCCACTGCCGTGACCCGGTAGAAATAGTGCTTGCCCGGCGCTTCTGGGATATCACGAAATGCAGGCGTAAGCAATGGGCTACTGGTCAACCTGTCCCACCTGTCCGTTGAGCCAGCGTTGGTACCGCTGCGATAGACGTTGTATCCGGCCACATCGGTTGCGGAACTGATATCCCAGGAGAGATCCACGTGCGCGGGACCGGATGCGGTGGCTGGTGCGACGGCGGCGACCAAGCCCATTGGCGCGGCAGGAGGAAATGTGTCGCGCGGAGTGACTTCGATGATTTTGGACTCATGCGATTCAACCGCACCGCCGTTGTACCGTGCCACGCTGACCACGTAATACGCATAGGTCTGCCCGAAACTAAAATCCGCGTCTTGATACGGTGGCGAGGAAATTTCCGCGACTTGTCCGAAGAGAAGTGACGCCGCGCCAGACGGAGCCGGACTGGTGTTGGTGATCGGCGCGGACGTCGGCGCGGTTACATTGTTTGCGCGGTAAATCCGGTAGTGCACGGAGATAGGTCGCAGTGTTCCCGCTGAAGGAACTTCCGGAGCCGTCCAGGAAAGTTCGATCGCCGATCGTGTGACTTGTGCGTGCAAGTCTGAAATCGGCGGCGGCGCGGGGAATATTTTGACGGTGGCAAGATTGGAATTTGCGGAATCGTGTTTCGAGATTCGTGTACGGACCATGTAAACAGCCTGGTCGCCGGCATGCGCGGAAATATCCGCGGCGGAAAGTTGATCAGAAAATCGAATGTGTTCGCCTTCACGGTACTGATCCACACTTTGCGACGGGACGGTGAGGATCAGGCGCTGCGGTGGCAACAATTGAGCGGATGTTCTGTTGGGAGCGGAGGCCGAAACATATTCGCGGTAAATCTCCACCCGGGGAGGGTGCGTCAACGGGCGGCCCTGCACGGTCTGTTTGGGCAACGCGAAGGAGAGCGCGACGCTGTCGCCGAATTGCTGCGCGGAAAGATCCGTGATTGGCGTCGGCGCGGGCGGGCGTCGCGTGATGGGCTGGCCGGGCGCCGCGCAGCCTGCCAAGAACAGTGTGCCGCCAAACACTAAAAGCAAAAAAACGGAAGTAGGCGGCGCAGAAACTTTCGATGCGGACACTCCGTAAGGCTCTTCCGACCTTTGAAACTTCATTTTCGGCTTTCGCATTCGCTAGAACGTCGCGGACAAAGTTCTGGGAAACCTGCAGGGGTCGAACCCCCTGATAAGGAACAGACGGATCATGCCGCACACCTTCGTGCCCTCAGAATGCACTGAAGCTGCGACGCCCAAAACAAAGTACATTATCCGCAAGCTGCTAAAGGATGTAGCGGCTGAGATCCTGATCCTTGACGACGTCGGTGAGTTGCTTCTGGACGAAGGCCGCGTCAATTTTGACGGTGCGCTTCTTCATGTCGGGCGCGTCGAAGGAAATTTCCTCAAGAACTTTTTCGAGAATGGTGTGCAGGCGACGCGCGCCGATGTTTTCCGTTTGCTCGTTGACAAGTGCGGCGAATCGCGCAATGGACGCAACACCATCATCGCTGAAATTCATTTTCAAGCCTTCGGTATCGAGCAGCGCGATGTACTGCTTGATGAGAGCGTTTTTCGGCTCAGTGAGAATACGAACGAAATCGGCCTCGGAAAGCGAGCTCAGCTCGACGCGAATGGGAAAGCGGCCCTGCAATTCAGGAATCAAGTCAGATGGTTTGGTGGTGTGGAATGCGCCGGCGGCGATGAACAAAATATGATCCGTGCGCACCATGCCGTAGCGCGTGTTGACGGTGGTGCCTTCGACGATGGGGAGAATGTCGCGCTGCACGCCTTCGCGCGAGACGTCCGGTCCGTGGCCGGATTCGCGTCCGGCGATTTTGTCGACTTCGTCGATGAAGAGAATTCCCATCTGCTCGACGCGATCGACGGCGATGCGCGTCACCTGCTCCATGTCGAGCAGCTTGTTCTCTTCCTCTTGAATCAGGTAATCGTAGGCTTCGGCAACCGTCATTTTCCGCTTCTTTTTCTGCTGCCCGAACATTCCCGAGAGCATGTCTTTGACGTTGATGTCCATTTCCTCGACGCCCTGGCTGGAAACGATTTCGAAGGCGGGCATCATGCGCTCGCGGACTTCCACTTCGACCATGCGTTGGTCGAGCTTGCCTTCGCGCAATTGCACGCGAAGTTTTTCGCGCGTGCGCTGGGCTACTTCCTTGCTCTGAGCTTCGGTGGCAGGAGTTGTGGTTTCAATCGCGTGCGACGGAGGTGACGCAGGAAGAAGCAAATCGAGCAAACGTTCCTCGGCGGCCTGCTCGGCGCGCTCGGCGACTTCGTCGAGTTTTTCTTCGCGCACCATGTCGATGGCGACTTCGACCAAATCGCGGACCATGGATTCCACGTCGCGTCCCACGTAACCGACTTCCGTATATTTTGACGCCTCAACCTTGGTGAACGGGCAGCCGGCCAGCCGCGCCAACCGCCGCGCGATTTCCGTTTTGCCCACGCCGGTGGGCCCGATCATCAAAATGTTTTTGGGCAGGACGTCTTCGGCCATTTCGGGTGGCAGTTTCTGGCGGCGCACGCGATTTCTGAGGGCGACAGCGACGGCGCGTTTCGCGGGCGTTTGGCCGATAATATATTTGTCGAGTTCAACGACGATTTCGCGCGGCGTTAGCTCGTCAAACGAAGGCATCGGCTCCGGCTCTGCCGCCGGAGATTCCCCGTTGAGATAAATCACCATATTTTTTTCATCCTTGCCCTTGTCGTTCACGGAGCCTCGCTTGCCTGCGCCCTAAAGTTCCTCGATGGCGAAATTTCCATTTGTATAGATGCAGATTTCGCTCGCAATGCGCATGGCCTCTTGCGCGATGTCCTTCGCGTTCATTTTCGTGTGCTTCGCCAGAGCGCGCGCGGCGGAAAGCGCGTAGGGGCCGCCGGAGCCAATCGCGCAGATGCCATCGTCCGGCTCGATCACGTCACCATTGCCGGAAAGCAGAAACGTTGATTTGCTATCGGCGACGATCAGCAACGCCTCTAGGTGGCGCAGAGAGCGATCCGTCCGCCACTCTTTCGAGAGCTCCACCGCGGCGCGCGCGAGGTTGCCGTGATACTCCTGCAGCTTGTTTTCGAAACGCGTGAACAGCGAAAGCGCGTCGGCGGTGCTGCCCGCGAATCCCGCCAGGATTTTGTCGCTGAAGAGGCGGCGAATTTTTTTCGCGTTGTGTTTCACGACGCCTTCGCCGAGCGTGACCTGGCCGTCGCCCGCGAGCACGACATGGCCGTCTTTGCGCACGCACAATACCGTGGTGCTGCGTATCCGTGGACCTTTCTGCTTCATAGGCATCTTGCGATTATACCCTGACGCTCGCTTTGCAACCAAAGGAGGGTGACACGGACTGGAAGAAATTGTTTTCCAGTGGCGGCCAAGGTCGCGAAAAATTCTTCTTGACATATTCCTATATGGGAATGTATTCTCTTGTCGTGCCGCGCGCCACTACCACTTCCGACGTCTTCAACGCCGTCGCCGAGGTTCGCCGCCGGGAAATCCTGAGCTATCTGGCAATGCGGGAGCGTCCCGTTGGCGACATCGTGGTGACGCTGCGGCTGGCGCAGCCCTCGGTTTCGAAGCATCTGCGGGTGCTGCGCGACGTAGGGCTGGTGCGCGCACGGCGTGACGGCAGGCGCATTCTTTATCGCACCGATGCTGCCGCCCTCCGGCCGTTGCATGAATGGACCGAAACCTTCGAACGCTTCTGGGAGCATCAGTTGCTTCGCGTCAAGGAACGAGCCGAGGCAAAAGCACGAAAATCCGATTCGACCAAATCACTTCACAAGGAGGAAGTATGAGTTCCGCAACAGCACAAGCAGCCGAAAATCTGGTTTTGAACGTGACGCAAGAAATTCAGGTACACGCGCCACTCGACACGAGCTTTGCCGCGCTGCTCGAACAGCTCGGACCGGGCGCCGACACGCCCGACGGCAAAGCGATGCCGATGAAACTCGAAGCGTGGCCCGGTGGCCGGTGGTATCGCGATCTGGGCGATGGCAACGGCCATTTCTGGGGAACTGTGCAGGCCATCAAGCGTCCCACACTGCTTGAGATCTGCGGGCCGCTGTTTATGTCGTACGCGGTCGTCTCCAACGTTCAATACCGGTTGAGCGAAACGGAGGGTGGCACGCTGATCGCGTTCCACCACTTTGCTCTCGGGGCCATTCCTGAGGAGAACCGGCAACGCATCGGCACGGGCTGGACGCACATTCTCAATGGCGCTCGCGCGCGAGCCGAGGCGCGCCGCTAAAAAAGGAGCTCTTACGGGCGAAGTGTGTGCTCCTCGCACTTTGCCTGTGAGAGTATTGTGCTTAAATTTTCGATGAAGTGGAGCGGCGTGTAACTCTGCGATCAGGCAAACGTAGACTTTTTGAAAGGAGATGCAAAATGGCAGCCATCGTTGAATCTATCCTGAATGAATTTCGCGAAGAAGTGCCTGCGACGCGACGCGTGCTCGAGAGAGTCCCGGCGGACAAGCTTGGTTGGAAACCGCATCCGAAATCGAGATCGCTCGGAGAGTTGGCCATGCACGTCGCGAACATCCACGGCATGGCTGAGAGAATTGTAAAATTCGACGAGTTCAGCGTCGGCAGCGTCCCGCCGGCGGCTGCCAACAGCGTGGAAGAGATTCGATCCACCTTTGAGAAAAACGTTCTGGCGGCCGAGGAGTCGCTCAGCAACGTGACCGACGAAACGGCCTTAGGAAGCTGGCGGCTCGTTTTCAAGGGGAAGGAGATCTTCAAAAAGCCGCGCGTCAAGGCGCTTCGCACCAACCTGCTGAATCACCTGTATCACCATCGAGGGCAATTATCGGTTTACCTGCGCCTGCTGGATGTGCCTGTTCCGGTGGTCTATGGGCCCACCGCGGACGAAAACCCGTTCGCGTAGTTTACGCACGGGTTTTCATCGCGCCAGCGGATTCGTAGAGGCGACCTGGCCATCGCCCGCGAGGACGAAGGAAAATGCGCACCGGCGTCAGGTGCGCATGCCGGCGTCGAGGGCGTCGTAAAACAGATCGAGGTCGGTCGGCTGGGTGAAGATGTGCGTGGAGATGCGGAAACGCTCCGGGCCGCCGGCAACGCGGAGATTGCGCGCCGCGCATTCGTCGGCGACTTTTTTCAGCCCGCCGGTGGTCGAGCCCGGCGGAATGGGCGGATTCGGCTCGAAGCAGACCATCCCACCGAAAAACGGGTCGCTGCTCGCATTGATTGTTTTCAGGTTCGGATACTTCACCACGCGGTCGCGCACCTGCGTGGCGAGTTCGTGAATCCGCGTGTAAATCCGCTGAGGACCAAGCTGCTGATAGAAATCGATGGCCGCATGCAGGCCCACCATCACGGACAGATTCGAAGTACCGATCCAGGAGAAGCGATACGCCTTCAAGTCATAATTATTCCAATTTGCAGTGGCTGTGTGTGCCCACAAGTCCTTCAAATGCTCCTCGCGAATGTAGAGAAAGCCCGTGCCCTTGGGCGCAAGCAGCCATTTGTGGGGGCTCGAGCCGTAGAAATCGCAACCCATGTCGTGCAGGTCGAGGGGAATTTGCCCAATCGCATGAGCGCCGTCGATTGCGGAAAGCGCGCCATGCTTTCGCGCCACGGCGCAGATTTCCTTGGCGGGCAAGACTACTCCTGTGGCCGTGGTGATGTGGCTGAAGAAAACCATACGCGTCTGCGGCGTCATCGCGCGTTCGAAGAGGTCGACGATTTCTTCTTTCGACGCGGGCGGCTGCGGCAGCGTGACTTTATTGATTTTGACTCCGTAGCGCGCGGCTTTTACGTCCCACGGGCAATAGCCGCCGGGATGCTCCTGATCGGTCATCAGCACTTCCTCGCCGGGCTTCATGTCGAAGCCATTGGCGATCACGTTGTTGGCTTCAGTGGCGTTGCGGACGAGCGCGAGTTCATCAGGCGAGACGTTCAAGAATTTGGCGAGGGCTACGCGCAAGGCATGCAGGCGATCGTTTTCTTCATAGCCGAACCAGGGATATGCGGGCTCGCGGAATTCCTCCGCGGAAAGAATATGGTCGATCATGACGTGCAAAACAGGCAGCGGAGTGCAGCCCACCGAGCCGCAATTCAAATCGACGTGATCGGCCGCAAGCAGCCATTGCCGGCGCAACTCCGCCCAATAGCGCGCGGGGTCGGTCGTGAATAAATCCGGGGATGGCAGGGGAGGATTCTCGACGACGGTTTGCGCGAAGACTTGATCCACGCGGGGAATCGGGATGCCCAAAAGCGCAGCGGCGACCGCTGCGCGCTGAATAAATTCACGACGTCGAAGCATAAGAACGCCTCCGGATATCAAGTTGTCCGGGAGTCTAGCAGAAAATCGAGGCGAGGGAAGCAGGTGCGGAAATTGTTTCGTTAGTGGCTGGAACTGTTCTTGCCGCTGTCTCTGTTGTCCTTATTGTCTTTACCGTCTTTGTTCTTCTTTCTCCCCTTTTTATCGATGTGCGCCCACCGCTCATCGAGAGATTCCTTTGTGAAAAGGGAATCCTGAAGTCCGGTATTGAACTTGCAGCCGTTCGCATTGTAGAAGACTTGAAATACCTTCAGGCCGTTGCGGATGTGCGTTTGCTGAAAATACACGGTGATGCCGTTGACGGAGTGGAAATTCGAATAATAGTCGACTTCCTCGGTACGCATGTGCGTGACAGGATCGCGCATGGCGACTTCCTTACGGATCGGCAAATGCGTTAATTTTGCGATGGCGATGCGAATCTGATGGCCCTGCGGGTCGTCGAGTTCCACCCAGTCTGCTTCTTTGAGGTCGACAATGTCGGGGCCATCGTAACGAAAAATCATGCCCGGCTCGTTCAAGCGATACCGAAGAATGTAATCGAGGTCGACTTGAAGCTCGCGTTGATTGTCGGCGAGCTGGCTGGCGGGTTCTTCGCTGACGCCGCCACGGTCGAGCACCCAGCCCTGCTTTCCATTGGTGATCTGGATCTGGTTGCGTTTCTTTGAAAACTCGGTGCGGTCTTTGTCGGGAAATTTCACGTAGTCCCAGAAATTATCGTAGCCGCTGAGAGCGCCTGAATGGCCGAAGGAACCGAGCATTCCGGTGCACGTGGAGTCCTTTACATTTAGATAAGCGCTGCCACCGAGCGCCTGAATCATCTCCTGAATGAGCTGCTTGGCTTTCGCTGCGCTCTGCTCCGGCAAGAGCACTTGATCGTCCTGCGCGCGCAGGGGTAAACCGACGGCGAAAACGAGCGCCGCCGAAATTAACAAAACAGAAGAAGCGCGTTGCATCAGCCGCACAGAACCGCGCCTCCGTTGACGTTCAGGATTTCTCCGGTGATGAATGCCGCGAGGTCAGATGCGAGAAAGAGAATCGGGCCGGCAATTTCCTCCGCCGTGGCCACGCGGCCCAGAGGAATCACGCTGGTGGCGAATTTGTGGCCCGCTTTCGTTTTGAGCACGGGCTGAGACATTTCGGTGTCGACCCAGCCGGGCGCGACGCAATTCACGAGAATGTTGTGGCGCCCAAGCTCCGTGGCAAGTCCCTTGACGAGACTGATGATGGCTCCCTTCGAAGCGGCGTAATGGGAATGAAAAGCTTCTCCGCGCTGCCCGGCCGTGGAGCTGATGGCGATAATTTTGCCGCTCTTCTGGGCCAGCAAATGCGGGACAGCATAATGAATTACGGCGTAGACGCTCTTTAGATTCATGCGCAGCATATCGTCCCATTCGCGTTCCGACATCTTATCAATTGAAACATCTTCTACATTCCAGATGCCCGCATTAGCTACTAGGATGTCCAGACGGCCCAAGCGGTCGCGCGCAAAGTCGACGAGTTTTTTCGCGTCGGCCATGCGTCCCAGATCCGCCTTGAATGATTCGACGCGCGTGCCGTGCTTGCGCGCATCCTGCTCAACTTGCGCCGCGGAGTCCCGGCGGCGATGATAATTGAACACCACGTCGGCTCCAGCTTGCGCGAATGCGCGGACGGATGCGGCGCCAATGCCGCGTGAGCCTCCGGTGATAAGCGCCGCCTTTCCCGCTAGCGAGATCATAATTCTCCTGGATGAAATGTAAGAGCGCCTAGAGCCGGAAGCTCAACAGATTGTTGGGCGCGCGAAATTTACCCCCGAACGGTAGCGCCGCGCGCCGCGGCAACTAATTCCCGAAAAAGCATTTGCGCTAATGCGTCGCTGCCCATGCGTTCCGGATGCCATTGAACTCCAATGACCCAATTGGAATCGCCGGTCCATTCGACCGCCTCGATGACGCCGTCAGGCGCGCGGCCCACAACGCGGAGACTACGTCCCGGTTCGCGAATGGATTGATGATGCGAGCTGTTGACTTGCGCTTCGAGCGCGCCGAAAGTTTTCGCAATGCGCGAATTGGGCTCGAAACGCACGGCGTGGAATGGCTCAGGCGCGCCATTGCTTGCATCGTCCCATGTATGTTGGATCGTGGTGCGCAACTCAGTTGGAATATCCTGCACGAGGCTGCCGCCAAGATGGGCGTTGAGAATTTGAATGCCGTAACAAATTGCCAGCACGGGTTTCCCTTCGGCAAAGGCGTGTTCGAGAAGGGCAATGTCCGTTCGCTCGAGGTCCGTGTCGGGTGCAGCTGATTCGGGATGCCCAGCCGCACCATAGAGTGCGGGATTGACGTCTGCGGGACTGCCGGGAAGAACGATTGCGTCGATCGTCCGCGCCAACGCCGCCAATTCATTTGCGGGCAGCAGCAAAGAAATCTCCACGGGGACGCCACCCGCTTGCACGATCGAGTGCGAGTATTTCTCGTACTTTGTCCGCTCGCCTTTAACTTCTTCATTACGTGTGCGATACGGGACACCTATGCGCGAGCGCTGTTGTTTCCCAGTTTCCATTGAAGCATCAATCCTATCATTGCCCTACCCGCTCAGCAACCAACCGGCTGACGTGTGAGCCTAGGGGCTACCAAGAGATCGATTCCGCAAAATGGCGAGTGGCGTTTGAAAATGCGTCCGGCTGGTCGATATTCGCCAAATGAAAGGCGCGCGGAATAATTTCGAGGCGGCCGTGTTGCGCGGCGGCCAGGAATTTGCGCTCATGCATGCGGAATCCGAGATCGAACGCGCCGTTCAGTAGCAAAACCGGACCCGGATAAGCAGCGAGCCGAGGGGCGAACGCTCTGCCGAAAACTTCGCGCAAGCCTTGCGCACCGCCGCGCATGAAAAAACCTGGCGCGATCAAAGGCTCGGCTTTTTCGGGTGGATAGACGATTTGAAAAAATGTGCGGCTGATCCAGTTGAGCCACCGCTCGGGTAATTTGTCCATCAGCGTGGCGAGAATTCGGTATGGGATCGTGTGCCAGCCGCGCGGTTCCACCGTGGCGCTTGCAACCACCAGGCCCGCAGCCTTTTGTGGATACCGGGCGCCAAATTCCATGGCGATGTATCCACCGAGGGAAAGCCCGACAATAAGAGCGCGACCGTTGGGGGCTTCGCGAGCGGTGACTTCGGCGATTCTCGTTACGGAATCGCTCAGGCGGAACGGCACGTGCTTGAGCGCGCCATGTCCCGGCAAATCCAGCGCAATTACGCGATACGCACCGGCCAACCGCTCCATCTGCGGCTTCCACATCTTGCGCGTGACGCGCATTCCATGAACGAATACGATTACAGAAGAGCCGGGCGGCCCGGCGACATCGTAGCTATTCGCGTCTGGCATGCGGGGCAAAGGTTAACGCGCTCGCAGCAAACCACGGAGGCAAACCGAAAAGTGATTCGGCAGGCTGCGGGAAAGGCGGCGAGTTCCACGCCTCAGGCAGACGGGACCAAAGCGACTTCGTCCCTTGCGGACGCGGCAACCAGGCGCACGGCCGGCTTGCGTTGACGGTGCGTTCTGGCCCACGCAGCATGGTTCTCGCGAATTTGCTCGATGTGGTGGGGAATGTGGCTCACTTGCGTCTCGAGCCATCCGTCAAGAGTCAGGATGCCCTTCTTTGGATGCTGCGCCGTGTGGGCCCAAACTGGCTCGGGAATATAACAAAGAATCTGGTGGGTCATCTTGCGAAGTCGCGCGATCAGACTGAGCGCTTCCCGCGTACTCTGGTGAAAATAGCCGAGAGAGCTGGCCCACAGGGAAGCGTGGTAGATGACCGCCGGCGAGCCCGGCTGGGCGATGAATTGGCGGCAGCGGATGTACGCTTCGGCCTCGCTATCGGCCAGATGCAGAATGATTTCGTGGATGCTCCAGCGATCCGGAGCCGGACGATATAGCCACATTTTTTTCGGGCACTTCCGCAGCTCCCCTTCGAGAAACGCCGGTCCACGTCCAAAATCTTCGATCCTCTGGTGTCGCCCTTGCGGTTGCATGGAAAACTCCTCAACCTGCACTTTAGTTAGACGCACAAACGGCAATTGGGTTGCCGTGAATCTTCATAAATCACATACGCATGTGATTGAAACAATGTTCCTTGCATACTGCGTTCAGTTGAAAAACGAGCCGACGATGTTCAAAGGTGGGAATCGGCGTTCGCATATGGGACGATTTCCGTCGGGCACGCCCGGGAGTGCTGCTGGAGGCACCCCTCATTTAAAGACGGGCCTCGGCCTTTTAGGGAGTTCTGATCGATGGAGTGGCTTGAGAGCGGTGGCTCCAGTGACGCCGCAAGTCGCCAACCAAATAGAGCGAACCCGTAACGAATATCGCATCTTCCGGCGCGGCTACGGAAAGGGCGAGGTTGAAGGCCGTGACCGGATCGGGTACAACTTGAAAGCGGCGAGCGAGGTGCGAGGTCATCTCCGCCAGAAGCGGTGCGGAAATGGCGCGCGACTGGCGCGGCTCTGTGAGAAGCACTTCATGTGCGCGAGGAAACAGGAAGCCGGCAATTTCGTCGACCGCCTTGTCGCGCATGGCTCCGTAGACAAGCCGAATCTGCTTTCCGGCAAGATGGGTTTCCCAAAATGCGGCCAGCTCGCGCGCGGCCGCGGGATTATGGGCGCCGTCGAGAAATATTGCAGGTGCGTCGCATAACCGCTCGAGGCGCCCGGGCCACTTCACGCTTTGGATTCCGCGCGTGATGGCATCGCCGCTGATTGGAAACCCCCGCGCGGCGAGCAGGCGTGCGGCGCTGGCTGCCGCTAACGCGTTACGGACTTGAAACCGTCCCGGAAGGGGAATATCAAGAGTTAGCGATTTTGCGGAATGCGCGGATGTTGCATTCACGCGATAGCATCCCGAGGAGGAACTCACGATTTCGGCGTGCCAGTCCGTATCGATCTCTACGAGCCGTGCATTCAGTTCCGCGGCGCGACGGGCGATGACGGCGCGGGCCTCAGGCCGCTCCGCGGAGCTGACCACCCAGCCACCCGGTTTGATAATGCCGGATTTTTCGGCAGCAATCTCCGCAATCGAATGCCCAAGGAAATTCTCATGGTCGAGATCCACCTGCGTGATCACCGCGACTTCGGGTTGGAGGATATTCGTGGAATCGAGCCTGCCGCCCATGCCGACTTCATACACCGCGAAATCGACAGGACGCCGCGCGAAGGCGCTGTAAGCCATCGCGGTGACGCACTCGAAATAGGTGGGATGAGCGGCCAGCCGGCCGGAGGCGAGAAGCGTTTCGATGGCGGCCTGGACGCGCGTGAATTCTGCGGCGAAGGCGTCATCGGAAATCGGCTGGCCATCGAATTGAATGCGTTCGTTGATGCGTTCCAGATGCGGAGAGGTGAAGAGGCCGGTGGAAAGTCCCGCAGCGCGCAATATTGATTCGAGCATCGCCGCCGTGGAGCCTTTGCCATTGGTACCGGCAATATGTGCGGAAGGATTCGCGCGATGCGGCGCGCCCAAATGGTTCGAAAGGACACGGATATTTTCGAGGTCGAATTTTTGCACGCCGGCCTGTTGCGGAGCCGCGAGTTCTTTGCCGAGGGATAGCAGGCGGGTAACGGAATCTTCGTAATTCATTTGCGCCAACTTAGCCGACGAAAAAATCGAGGGCTTGCGAGATGTAAGGCTTGAGCTCCTTGCGGGAAACGATGGCGTCCAGGAAACCGTGCTGAACGAGAAACTCGGCGCGTTGGAATCCCTCGGGCAATTTCTGGCGGATGGTTTGCTCGATGACGCGCGGGCCCGCGAAACCGATCAGCGCGCCGGGCTCGGCAATGTTCAAATCTCCCAGCATGGCGAAGCTGGCGGTGACGCCGCCGGTGGTGGGATCGGTGAGCACGGAAATATAGGGAACGCGGGCCTCGTCAAGACGGCCGAGCGCCGCGGAAACTTTCGCGAGTTGCATCAGGCTCACCATTCCTTCCTGCATACGCGCTCCGCCGGAGCACGACACGATAATCAACGGCATTTTGCGGTCAGCGCTGCGCTCCGCCGCGCGCGTCACTTTTTCGCCGACTACTGCGCCCATGGAACCGCCGGCAAAAGCGAACTCCATCGAACAGCAAATTACGGCGCGGCCGCTCAAACGGCCTTCAACGCTGAGCACAGCATCGTTCACGCCGAGCTTGTCCTGGGCGTCACGAAGGCGCTTGGAGTAAGGCTTGGTGTCGACGAATTTCAACGGGTCGGTAGAGGCAAGTTCTGCGTCATGCTCGGTCCAGCCTGTATCGTCGAGAAGCAATTCGAGGCGGCGTTTTGCGCTCAGGCGAAAATGATTCTCGCACTTGGGACACACTTCCCAATTTGCCTCGAGATCTTTTTTCCAGATGATGGCGCGGCAGACGTCGCACTTGATCCACAGTCCTTCGGTCTTGACGTGGCGCTCTTCGTTGGGCGTAGCTTCGATTGGTTTGTTTTCTTTCTTGAACCAGGCCATGGACGATTTTCTTCCTGATCAGTAATCAATGCCGCGCTGCGCGAGGATGCCTTTGGTGTAGGGATGCTTGACTTCGCGCATTTCGGTGGCCAGATCGGCGAGCTCGACCAGTCTTGGATGCGCGTTGCGTCCCGTGCAAATCACGTGCACCTGCTCGGGGCGCTTGGCGAGCGCATCGGCCACTTTTTCGGGGTCAAGAATCTTGTAGCTGATCACGTAATTAATCTCGTCGAGGATCACCAGATCGTATTTTCCGCTGTAAATCTGTTCGCGGCCGAAATTCCAGCACTCCTCGCAAAGCTTGATGTCTTCAGGGTCCGTATCGGCGCCGCCGACTTTAATGAAGCCCCGCCCCATGGGGCGAATTTCGAATTTATCGTCACCCAACATTTTCGCGGCGTCCAGTTCGCCATAGTGCCACGAGCCTTTGATGAATTGCACCATCAGCACGCGCAATCCCTGGCCGACCGCGCGAAACGCCGTCCCCAGCGCGCAAGTGGTCTTGCCTTTGCCCGGGCCAGTGTAGACGATCAGCAGCCCTTTTTCTTCCGGCATCTATCCTCGCATGAGAGTTTGGGAGCGGCTATTAGTCTCGCCGCTGATTGCGTAAACGTCAAGCACGCCCGTGGTGAGCACGGCCGTGGTGAGCGAATCGGACTGCGCGCTTGGTTTGTGGAAGACTTGCTCGATCTTCGAGTTTCGCAACCGCTGAAAATCTCAGGAGAGCTGGAGAGTCGAGCGCAAAGTTTCCGCCACGGCGGCGATGCGCGAGTGCGCCTCGGGCGACATCTCCTTTCCGGCTGCGCTCGTTTCGCGCACGACCAGCCAGATTCCGGGATGGTAGACGGCTCCGTCCTTGCAGATTGCACCGGTGAGTTGCGCGATTTCGAGGTTGCTGCCGATGAATCCGCGTTCGAGGATCGCGCGCGCTTCGTCGAGCAGATCTTTGAATCCCTGCGATGCGAGAATGGGATCGATATCGCGCGGAATCGGAGCTTCGACCTCGGTGAGATCGAAATCGTCGAGGGGTTGCGCTATGGTTAGCTCCACTGAGGCAGTCGCAGTGTTTGCGTCGTGCGTGATTTTGATAGCCATGAAGGGATATTCTCGCAGAATGCGCGCCCGGAATCTGCCTATTTTGAATTATTTCGGATAGGGGTGGCCGGCGAGGATGGCGAAAGCGCGATAAATTTGTTCGGCGAGGACGACGCGGGCGAACTCGTGCGGCATGGTCAGCGTAGAAAGAGAAAACTTTTGTTTCGCGGCGCAGCGCAGGGATTCCGGGAATCCGGTTGCGTCGCCGCAAAGGAAAACAAGCTCGCGCGTTCCACGATCGCGCAAGTCGCCCATCCAGCCCGCAAATTCCGCGGAAGTGAATTGTTTGCCGGCGGCGTCGAGCAACACGATTGTTGCGGACGGTTCGAGTTTGAGTTTTCGCAGAGCGGAATCGCTGGCCTCGCGCAATTCGGTGACTTCGATTTCAGCGTAGTGACGGATGCGGGCCAGATAGCCGTCGAGCAGTGTGCGGACTTCCCCACGTCGTGTGCGGCTGAGCATGATCAGGCGGATTTTCATGACCGAGATTAGGCCAGGCCGTATTTTTTGCGTTTTTCGAGCAGCGTCTTGCGGCTGATGCCCAGAATGCTGGCGGCCTGCGCAATTTTGTAGTGTGTGGATTCGAGCGTCGCGATGATGGCTTCTTTTTCGAGATCCTCGAGGGAACGCGGGCGCGCGGCGGGCGAAACTTCGGTGCTGGAACTAAGGACAGCAGGGAAATCCTCGCGTTTCAGCGTTGTGGCCTGCGCGAAAATCAATGCATGCTCGATCGCATTTTTCAATTCGCGCACGTTGCCGGGCCACGCGTATTTTTCCAAAGCGTCTACAGCCGTCGAATCCATCGTGGCGCCGGTTCGCCCGTGGATTGGTGCGAGGCGCGCGAGAAAATGTTCCGCGAGCGGCCGGATGTCTTTGGGCCGTTCGCGCAGAGGCGGAACGACGATGACGACGACGTTCAGCCTGAAAAACAAATCTTCGCGGAAATAGCCGCCACGCACGGCGCGTTCGAGATCGGCATTTGTGAGTGCGATCAGGCGCGAATCCATCTCGAGCGTTTCCGTGCCACCGAGGCGCTCGAATTTGTGCTCTTCAAGGACGCGCAAAAGTTTGGACTGAATATTTGGCGCCAGCGCCGCCACTTCGTCGAGCACGATGGTACCGTCGCGTGCCATTTCAAGGCGGCCGGGCTTGCGCGCTTCCGCGCCGGTGAACGCGCCGCGCTCATGGCCGAAAAGCTCGGATTCGACGAGCTCGGAAGGCAGGCTGGCGCAATCGATTTTCAGGAATGCGGCGTGCCGGCGGGGGCTCTGCTCATGAATCCAGCGCGCCAGATGGTCCTTTCCCGTGCCGCTTTCGCCGGTGATCAGAACAGTCGTGGAAGTGCCGGCGACCTTGCCGGCAATTTCCAGCATGCGCTCCGACGCGGGATCAACCGCGATCCATTCGAGACGGGCGGTGGTCATAATGCGGCGCCGGAAGTATGCGAGGGGCCGGGCTCGGGAATGTCGAAGCGCGTCGCGGAGCGCCACAAGCGCTCGATGTCGTAAAAGAGGCGCATTTTTTCGCTGAAAACGTGAACGATGAAGTTGCCGCAATCGAGGAGAAGCCATTCGGTGCCGGCGCGTCCTTCGCGATGCGGAAACCGCACGCCGTGCGTGTGAAGAAGGCCCTCGATCTCGTCACCGATAGCGTCGATCTGACGCGCGCTTTCCGCCGAGCAAATTACAAAATACTCGACGAAAGCGCCAAGACCCGCAAGCGAGAGCACAGTCACGGCAGTGGCTTTCTTGTTCTGGGCCGCTTCGACGGTCCAGCGAATCGCATTGGGTAACGAGTCCAGGTTCACCGGTACAGGGCCTGCTTAAGAATGTAATCTTCCACTCCCTCGGGCACAAGGGCATGAATCGAAGCGCCGCTTTTGCGGCGGCGGCGGATTTCGGTCGATGAAACTTCGCTCGACACGGCTGTGAGCAAATGAACCGTGGACTTGCGCAGGGCGATGGCGTTTGGCTCGCGCACGGGCCCGCCTCCAAGCATTCTTGACGGGAGCACCTGGCGCGGCGCGTCTATCCGGAAACCCGGGCGGCTGGCGATGATGAAATCGCAGGAATCGAGCAGCGCCTCGAAACTTTTCCAGATGGTGATTTCGAGAAATGAATCCGCGCCCACAATGAAATAAATCCGGTCGCGCGGATGTTCGCGGCGGAAGCGACGCACGGTGTCGATGGAATAAAAAGCTTCAGCCACGCCCGATTCGAGCGGAGCTTCGGCAAGCGAGGGAATAAATTTGGAATGACCTGCGGCCGCGAGCGCCACCATCGCATAGCGGTGAGAAAATGCCGCCAGCTCAGTGCGCTTTTTGTGGGGTGGGCCCGACGACGGCACAAAATAAATCGCATCCAGACGAAAGCGTCGTTGCGCCGCTTCCGCAACCGCCAGGTGGCCTGAATGAATTGGGTCAAATGTGCCGCCGAAAATGGCAATTGAGCGCGAGAGCCCCGCTCTTTTCGGCGCGGGCGCTTTCAACGCTTCTCCGGATGAGGCAATGCAGTCGCAGTTGCTTCTCCATCGGGGGCACCCCCTAACTCGATGACAGGACGATCTTCCGCGTGCGCTGGCTGCGGCTTCGGCAAACGATCCAGCGCATCCGCCATCGCGCGGACTAGAAGCTGAACGCCTTCTCCCGTGGCGGAAGAAATCGCGAAGAAAGGCAGACCACGTTTCTGCGCAAATTCGCGCAGGCGGTCGAGACGTTCGTGATCGCTGGTGGCGTCGAGTTTGGTGGCAATAACGAATTCCGGCTTTGTGGTTAATGTTTCGCTGAAGGCGCGCAATTCGCCCTGGATAATCTCAAAATCGCGAACCGGATCGCGATCCGCTGTGTCGCTCGTGTCCACCAGGTGAGCAATCAAGCGTGTGCGCTCGATGTGCCGGAGAAAGCGAATGCCCAGGCCGGCGCCTTCGTGGGCGCCTTCGATCAGCCCGGGCAAATCCGCGACGACGAAAGTGCGCCCGGAGCCGGGTGTTGCGTCGGGATCGGCGGACACAACGCCGAGATGCGGTTCGAGAGTCGTGAAGGGATAATCGGCTATCTTGGGCTTCGCCGCGGAAATGCGCGAAATGAGTGTGGATTTTCCGGCGTTGGGAAATCCGACAAGACCGACATCGGCGAGCAAACGCAACTCGAGCCGCAAGCGGCGTTCTTCGCCGACTTCGCCTTCATCGTGTTCGCGCGGGGCCTGATGCCAGGCACGCACGAAATGGGAGTTCCCGCGCCCGCCGCGGCCGCCACGCGCTGCGCGAAAGCGCTGGCCGGAGGCGGTAAAGTCATAGAGCTGCTCGCCGCTGGCTTCATCAAAAACGATGGTGCCAACGGGGACGTGGAGCAACATGTCTGCGGCGGACTTGCCGTGACAGTTCGAGCCTTCGCCGTGCCCCCCGCGTCCGGCCTTGAACTCGCGATTGTAGCGATAGCGCAGCAGCGTGTTGTCGTTTTCCGTGGCCTCAATGATGACGTCGCCGCCATTACCACCGTCACCGCCGGCAGGACCGCCGCGCGGAACGTACTTCTCGCGACGGAAAGCGACGCAACCATCGCCGCCGTTGCCTGCCTTCACGTAGATTTTCGCTTCGTCAACAAACACGAATACACCCTTTCATTGTCAGGGAGAGAATACGCCAGCGCCCGGCGGAAAGACAAAGGGAACGGCCAAGCGTGGCACGTGAGCGCAAGAGCAGAAAAACAATATGCGAAGCCGCGAACCTACGCTTCGGCCGGCGCCTTTTCGGAAGTGGCAGCTTCGACTTCTTCCGGCGGCAGCACGCTGATGAAGCGGCCTTTTCCGCCCTTATCCTCGAACAGGACAACACCGGTGATACGCGCGAAAAGGGTGTCGTCCTTGCCCCGGCTGACGTTTCTGCCAGCTTTATATGGCGTGCCGCGCTGGCGCACCAGAATGCTGCCGCCAGTGACGAGTTGTCCGCCAAAGCGCTTGATTCCGAGCCGCTGACCGTGAGAGTCACGCCCGTTAACTGACGAACCGCCGCCTTTTTTGTGTGCCATGGTCGAAACCCCTATTCCATCTTGATTTCGCTGACTTCGACGGCCGTGTACGCCTGCCGGTGTCCGCGCGTAATCTTATACTGGCCGCCCGTTTTGTACTTCATTACCAAATGCTTGACGCCGCGGCCCTGCTCGACGATCTTTCCGGTGACCGTGGCTTTTGAGGTATGCGTGCCGTGGACGAGCTTCTTTTCGTCGTTGTGCACCGCGAGTACTTCATCAAAGGTGATCCTGCCGCCGACTTTGCCCCCTAGCTTCTCGACGCGGATGATCTCACCCGGGGCGACGCGGTATTGCTTACCTCCACTGCGAATCACGGCGTACATACAGCCTCCTGAAGCTTGCGCGAATCCCCAATTATACGGGCTTTGGCACAATGCCGTCAATCACGACGCGCGCTGTTTAAATTCCTTTGTCTAAAGCCTGTCTGAAAGCTATAGTTCCGCGCCAATCGGAGGTTCCAGCCATGGTCAAGAAAGTTCTACTCGGTGCGTTGGTGGGCGGAGTAATTGTATTTATCGTGGGAGCCCTTTTGCACACAGTGTTGGGACTCGGAGAGGTCGGTGTCAAAAGCATTCCGCAGGAAGATGCGGTGCTTTCGGCGATGCGCTCCTCGATCCCGGCGCCGGGATTCTATATTTTCCCCGCGCCGAATATGACGCCGGGCAGAACAAAAGAGCAAGTGCAGGGTGACACGGCTGAGTACGCGGCAAAGTATCAGCAAGGGCCGTCGGGAATTCTGGTTTACAGCACCGGGGGTGCGCCAGTGAACTACGGCAAATTGCTTGGAGGAGAATTTGTCATTGATGTGATCAGCGCGCTTTTCCTTGCTTGTATCCTGGCAATGGGCGCGGGCGGCGTCAGCTCGTATTGGAAGCGCGTATTCGCCGTGACGCTAGCCGGCCTTTTCGCGACAGTCTTTTTGGGCCTCGAATATTGGAACTGGTACAACTTCCCGACGAATTACACCGTGGCTTATATCGCGAACGGCGTCCTCGATTGGTATTTCGCCGGCCTCGCAATGGCCGCCATCGTCAGGCAACCTAGGTCAACTTAGACGAGTGTTTCCGGCGCAATGTCACCATACAAATAGGGCGCTCAGTCTTTGTGTGGCGTATAAAGGTCGCGCGAGAGCATCAACTTCAAAGTTACTTTGTCCGACGCGCTAGTCAAACCAAACCCCACGCCGGCTTCGATATTCGCCCACCTGGCGGCGTGATCGAAGACTCCCCATAGTTCATGCGATTCTTCGTCGGTGGGCAAGAAATCCTTGAGCGGGCCGGCATCGGAATACTCCTCGACGGCCACGGCCCATTTGGGGGAGAGGTTGTAGGCGATGCGCGCGCACGGCGCGAAGTCGAGATTCTTGAAACCGCCGAGATAGGAATTGTCGAGAATGGGGTTGACGATGATGTCCCAGGGGTGCAGATGCAGGCCGAAGATGGGCCGAATCTCAGAGGTGTAGCGGCGGGGATCCCAGTGCCGGGCGTTGTAACTGAATTCGAAATTCACGGCGTAAACGAAGGTGCGGTCGTCGGCATGGGGCTCCGCAAAGAGCAGGCGCAGCTTGCCTCCATTGATGGAAGGGCCGCGGTCCTTGGAATAGATACTGTAAAGGGGCAGGTAAAGACCGGCCTCGAGCCAGTCGGTGACGCCGTAAGCCCATTCGGCTGTGCCGTTCCAGGACTTGTCGGGTATGAGACCGCCGGGGAAAGCCGGAGTCTTCAGGCCATCCGGGGTGAAGTTGTTGTGCAACGTAAGATTGATCACGCCCGGTGCAGCAATGGAGCCGTCGTACACTTGTATTTCGTCGGTCTGCGCAAAGGCCGCAGCAGGCGCCACAACCAGGGCAATGGCGAGCACGAGCAAGGCGCGCGCCCATCGTCGGGATGCGAGTCTTCCTTTGGACCTTAAAGGCGTCGAGGATCGGAACAGTTTCGCGCTCCAATATTCTTGCGGCCGCCAAGGCCAGCGGCGGCGCGCGTATTTCACCAGCAGTTTCAATGACCCTCCCCGGAAGGTTTGTCCGGTAGATGCAGCCATTCTAAGCTAAGACGCGTCAAGCCGCTGGTCGTTGCAGGATTTTTCGATCGGATTTCGCTGGGGGCATCAACGCGAGGATGTGGAGCCATCAGGCGTGCGGGTGGGATTTGTCGTAAATCACCATAAGCTGATCGATGGTGACACTCGTGTAGCGTTGCGTGGTTGACAGCGACGCATGGCCCAAAAGTTCTTGAATCGAGCGGAGGTCAGCGCCATCGGCGAGCAGGTGCGTGGCGAAGGCATGGCGCAGCGAATGCGGATGCAAATCCCAATGGCTGGTCAGCAGCCGCGCGTATTTTTTCACAATATTCAAGATTGTGCGCGGCGTCAGCCGTCCTCCCTTAAAGTTCAGAAACACGGCATTTGTGGCGCCGGATTTCGCCCGCCCTAGGATCCCGTCGCGCACGGGCCAGTAACTTTCCAGGGCCTGGCGCGCTTTTTCTCCGTAGGGGACCAGGCGTTCCTTGCGCCTCTTGCCGAACACGTGCAGCATGCGTTCGCTCGAATCGATGCTGTTCATGTCGAGTCCCGTCAATTCGCTGACGCGCAAGCCGGAGGCGTAGAGGAGTTCCAGGATGGCGCGGTCGCGCGCCAAGGCCCGGGCTGATTTCTTACTTGCCTTCGCTTTTGTGGACTTTTTGCCGTGCTCCTTGCCGGTTCGCGCCGGCTTCATGTCGTCGAGGAGGCGATTCATTTCTTCCGCGGTCATCACGCTGGGAAGCCGCTTGGGCAACTTGGGACACGCGACGAGGCGTGCGGGATTCTGGTCGGTGAAGTGTTCGCGAACGCAGAAACGGAAAAACGAACGCAATGCCGCAAGTTTTCGAGCAACAGAACTCTTCTGCAGGCGCCGCTCGTAAAGGTGGCCGATGAATTCGCGGATGACGAGATGATCCACGGCCGTGAGGGCCATGGCGTCCTCGCCGGGAGGGGTAACATAAGCGACGAACTGCTCCAAATCCACTTTGTAGTTTTCAATTGTGCGCGGCGAGGCATTCCGCACGTACTGGAGGTAATGCAAGAACTTTTCGGTGGATGCCTGAATCGTGCTTGCTGTAGCCATTTTTATGGGTCAGCGTTCAAATGCTCGGTGGCGCTCGGCCAGCCGTTTCACCCAAACGTACAATTAGGATTTGACGGGCTCGGCGGCAGACGCTTCCACGGGTTGTGCAACCACTCCCTCAGTTTCCGGAACTTCCCAGTCGCAACCTTCCTTCGAGCAAGAGCGAAAGGCCCCGTGCTTGGAGCGTTTGAGCACAATAAATGGCGCGCCGCATTTCGGACATGGTTCGGGAAGCGGTTCGTGAGGCGACGTGAAATCACAATCAGGATAGCGGCTGCAACCATAGAAAATTCGGCCGCGCCCGCGCCCCTTGGCCGTACCGCGTCGTACGAATTCGCCTTCACCGCACTTCGGGCATTTGATCCCCAGCGTAATCGGGCGGGTGTATTTGCATTTGGGATATTTTGAGCAGCCAATGAATTCGCCGAAGCGACCGTGACGTTTTAGAAGCTGTTCACCACACGTGGGGCATTTCTCGTCCAGCGGCTCATCCGGTTGCCGCGCTTTTCTCGTTCCTGCGGCGAGGCGGCGGGTCGTTTTGCAATCCGGATATCCCGAACACGCCAGGAATGCGCCGAAGCGCCCGCGCTTCATCACCATTTCGCGGCCGCAATTGTGGCAATACTCGACAGTATTCTCCCCTTCGACTTCCTCGCTGCCCGTATCGGAAATGTCACGAATGTAATCGCAATCCGGATAGCGGGCGCAGCCGAGGAAAAATCCGTGGCGGCTGATGCGTTCGAGCAACATGCCCTTCTCGCACTTGGGACACTTCTCGTCGGTGGGGATCCCGGCCTTGTACGATTCCATCTCGCCTTCGGCCTTCTCCAAATCGTCCTCGAAGTGCTTCCAGAATCCCTTCACGGATTTTCGCCAGGCGAGCTTGCCTTCCTCGATTTCATCGAGTTCATCTTCCAGGCGCGCGGTGAAGCCTACGTCGAAAATGTCCTCAAAGCTTTTCACGAGCAGATCGCTTACTTTTTCGCCGAGCAGCGTGGGCGTGAAGCGCCCTTGCTCTTTGTTGACGTACTCGCGCTCGACAATCGTGGAAATAATGGAAGCGTAGGTAGACGGGCGGCCGATGCCTTTGTCTTCGAGCTCTTTCACGAGCGTCGCTTCAGTGTAGCGCGGCGGCGGTTCTGTGAAGTGCTGATCGGGCCGTATCTTCTCGAGGCGCAGCTTTTCGCCTTCGCTGACGCGCGGGAGCGTTCGGCCCTCCGCATCAGCATCTTCTTCGGCGGGGGCTGCGCCGGGGAGCTGATCGGCTGACTCGCCCTTGTCTTCGTCGTCGCGTGAAGCAGAGTAAGCCGCTAAGTAGCCATCGAATTTCATCACGGAGCCACTGGCGCGGAAAATGTAATCGCCGGCGGAAATGTCGATGGTCGTCTGGTCGAACACAGCAGGCACCATCTGCGAAGCGACGAATCGTTGCCAGATGAGTTGGTACAACTTGAACATATCTTCGTCGAGATAACGCTTCACGTCGTCAGGCGAGCGGACAACATCGGTTGGCCGTATCGCCTCGTGGGCTTCCTGCGCTTGCTTCTTCGATTTGAAGAAATTTGGCTTCTCGGGCACATAGCCCGGGCCGAAATTTGAACCGACAAAATCGCGGACTTGCGAGATCGCGTCACTCGATACGTGCACAGAATCCGTGCGCATGTAGGTGATCAGAGCCACAGAGCCTTCCTCGCCGAACTCGACGCCTTCGTAAAGACGCTGCGCGAGCATCATGGTGCGCTTGGCGGAAAAGCGCAGGCGATTGTAGGCGGCCTGTTGGAGTTTCGAAGTCGTAAACGGAGGGGGCGCCCAGCGGCGTTTTTCTTTCTGCGCGACGCTCGACACTTGCCACGCAGCGTTCTCGACGGCGCTGACGATTTCCTGCGCCTTCTCGCCATTGGGAACTTCGATTTCTTCGCCCTTGTAGCGCCACAGCTTCGCTTCAAACGCAGGCGGCTCTCCTGCCGCGACCATCGCGTGGATCGTCCAGTATTCCTTGGGGTTGAAGGCGCGGATATCGCGCTCGCGATCAACGATGAGACGCAACGCGACTGTTTGCACGCGCCCGGCCGAGAGGCCACGGCGCACTTTGTCCCAGAGGAGCGGCGAAATTTTGTAGCCGACGAGGCGGTCGAGAACGCGGCGGGCCTGCTGCGCATCCACCAGATTCGTATTTAGCGCCCCAGCGTGGTCGAAAGCGGCCTTGATGGCCTTTGGCGTGATTTCGTGGAACATCACGCGGAAGATTTTCTTCCGGTCAACCTTGCTCTTCTTTTCTTTCTTCTTTTTTGGCGCGCCGTTCTTGCCGGCCTTGACGCTCTTGTCGCCGTTTTTCTCGGTGCCCTTCGCGCCGTCCTTTTCCTCCGGCTCGACGGCGATTTGCGTTCCAGTGAGGAAGTGCACGAGATGCGCGCCGATGGCTTCGCCTTCGCGGTCCGGGTCGGTGGCGACGTAGATTGCGTCAGCGTCAGCGCCCAGCTTTTTGAGCTCGTTCAGTATTTTCGATTTTCCGGGGATTACGGTGTAGGTAGGCTCGAAATCGTCCTTGATGTCTATGCCGAGTTCTTTCTTCGGCAGGTCCATCACGTGACCATATGACGCGCGCACGGTGTAATTGCGCCCCAGATATTTGTTGATCGTCTTGGCCTTGGCCGGCGATTCGACGATCACCAGAGAACGTCCCATGGATTCCTCGGATTTCCTTTCCCGGTAGCTGCGGTTACAACATTACCTTCAAAAACTGTTTTCCTGGTAATTGTTGCACCAGGCCTTTCATTTCCAACTCAAAAAGCGACGACAGAACTTCTGAAGAGCTCGGTCCCGAATGCTCTGCCAAATCGTCCACGTGCCGGGCGCTATCGACTTCGAGCATAGCGTAGAGCGTCTTCTCGCCCGGGCCCAAACTTTGCTCCACCAACGATGCACGCGCGACCCCATCCGTTGTCTCGACGGGCAGAAGCTCGGCGCGGATGGGCGTTGGTAGCTCCTCGATCACGTCTTCCCAGGACGCCACAAGCTTTGCGCCCTGCTTAATCAACTGATTCGGCCCAAAGGCCACCGGTTGCGTCACGTTCCGCGGCATGGCGAAAACTTCGCGGCTCGATTCCATCGCTAGCCGCGCCGTGATCAGCGAGCCGGAATACTGCGCGCCCTCAACGACCACTACCCCGCGAGCCATCTCCGCAATCAGCCGATTACGAATCGGAAAATTCTGTGGCGCGGGAAACGCTCCCATGGGGAACTCAGATATAATCGCCCCTCGCTGCTCCATTTCCGCAAAAATCTTTCGGTTCTCCTTCGGATAGATAACATCGATGCCGTAGCCCAGAATGCCTATGGTGGCACCTCTCGCCGAACTAAGCGCTCCTGTGTGCGCGCAAGCGTCGATTCCGCGGGCCAGCCCGCTGACGATCACGAGGCCCCGATCGGCCAGATCCCGCGCCAGCCGCTCTGCCATTTGATTCCCGTAAGGCGTGGGACGACGCGTGCCGACAATCGAAATCGCATGCCGGTTCAGAAGTTCCGCGCTTCCTTACACAGAGAGGAGGGGCGGGGGGTCGTAAATTTCGCGCAGCAGTTGCGGGTACTGCGGTTCATCCTCTGTCAGCAGGCGGCATTTAGCCGCTTCGGCTTGCGCCAATTCCTTGGCGGTTGCGCTCAAGGGCTGTCGCGAATGGATCGCCTGTGCTACTGCGGCGGGGAGCTGGTGCGCTTCCAGAGAAGTGAGCGAGGCGTTGAAAATTGCGTCCGGGCTGCCGAATGCGCAGCAATTTCCAGCCATGCGCGCGCCTAGCCCCGGCGTGAGCGCGAGCTCCAACCATCCCAAGTATCGGTCGGGCTCCATACTTACGCCCGTGAGCCTACGCACCGCGTCGCCCTATTGTCAAGGATGACCATTAAACGCTTGGTATGTAAAGACTATTGCCAGCCGTCGTCGCCGATGGGGTCTCCAGCGGGCGGCGGAGCCGGGAGCGTCAAATGCAACGCTGCCGGATTCTTTTCGAATCGCTCGATTTCCTGAGCCGCGAAGAAGAACTGCGCGCGACGGCTTTCATCGGTGACTGATTTCGACTGCGCCGCGAGCCAGGTCTTGAGTTCATCGAGTTTCAGAGAGGCGATAGCGCGCGTTTGAGTCGCAGCATGGTCGTTTGTGGCGAGTGCCATCAAATGGTCCAGCACCACGGAATCGACGGTTTGCTGCACCGCGCCGTCGTAACCGGTTTGGGGCTGCGCCTTCCAGGTAGCGGCAATCAAATCATCCACCAGTTCCGCGAATCCGGGATAATTCGCGTCACGCGCATGATATTCCACCATGCGCTCGTCGCGATTCGGTTCGAGCAGCAGGCTGGCGACGATTTCGGCCGCAGCCTCCGCGGGTGCGAGGGAATCGAATGCCGGGGAAGTCCTCCGCGCGAAATTCTCATTCGAGCTTGGATATTCCGGCGGGCGCGGCGGAATTCGCTTCAGTAGTAATTCCGGCAGAGCAAGCACGTTGGGCTGCAATGTGGCGAGCACGGCATGAATCGCCGCGCGCTGCTGCTCCGCTGGAACAATCTCCGGATCTTGCTGCACGCCGCCGCGGACGTTGAACGAATAATCGAGGCCGCCGATGGTTTTTGCAACAGCCGTCACTTGGTAGCGGTGATACAGGTAAATCGGCACCAGTACGTCTTCGAGCGTGGCCATCGGCGCATTTTGCGGGATTGCGTCCTCCGAGAAGCGCTTCAGTGCTGCGGCGCGCACGGCCATCACCTGTTTTAATCCATCGAGGTCGTTGCTGCCAACGTCCCACAAATGAGTCACAGGGCTTGCGGAGCCGAGCGGTCGCGCGTCTTGATCCGAAAGATAAACCTGACCGTGCGAGAAGGCGTCGTCGAGAATCTTATTGAGCGCCTGCTTTTCATTTGTGCCTGCCGGAAATTCGCGATAGCCATAATCAATGGCGACTTTGTCCCACGTCCCGATGCCTGTTGCGTAAGCATTCGAAACGTCGGGCACGCCATTCGCGCCCACCGTAACGAGCGGCGCGGGATAATCCATCACCGAACTGCGGTTTACGGTGCTCCCCGCGAAGTTGTGCATCAAGCCAATCGTGTGGCCCGTCTCATGTGCGGCGAGTTGACGAACGCGCGCCAGCGCCATTTCATTTGCCTCGTGCAACGCCGACGGATCTTTGCCGAACGGATCAAGCAAGCCACGCGCAATCAGAAATACTTGTCGGATGCGCAGCGCGTCCATATTGACGTGCCCGTTGATGATCTCGCCCGTCCGAGGATCGACGATCGGTGTCCCGTATGACCATCCGCGGGTTGCCCGCGGAATCCATTCGATCACGTTGTAGCGCACGTCCATTGGGTCGACGCCCCTGGGGAGCACCTTCACCTGAAACGCGTCCTTATAACCTGCTGCCGTGAACGCCTGGTTCCACCAGCTAGCGCCTTCGACCAACGCCGATCGGATTGGTTCTGGCGCGGCACAGTCAACGTAGTAAACAATCGGCTTCACCGGCTCGCTGACCGCCGCTGTGGGATCTTTCTTCTGGAGCCGGAAATGAACGATGAATCTCTTGTGAATGGATTTGTCGACAGGAGCTGCGAAGTCCATGTACTGAATGCCGAAATATCCTGAACGCGGGTCGTATTCGCGCACATGGAATCCCGGCGGAGGCGCCTGCACAAAGGAAAAGTGCTCGCGAATGGTGACGCTTTGCGGGTCCGGCGTTACTTCCCGGACCCAGCGTCCCGGGTCATCGCTTGTGAATGTCAGGGTCGATTCCACATCGGAGTTCTCGGGGAAATTTTTCGTACGCGGCAAATAGATGGCCGATCGTGACGGATCCAGGTGAAACGTTCCCTGCTTTGTTGCCTTCAGCTTGGCCACTACGTTGTGAGCGTCGTGCAGAAAAAACGGTGTCGCGTCCACCAGCACAGCGTCGCCGCTTTCGGCGGCGGCATCGAATCCCCACAGCACGGATTGCGCGAATGCCTGTTTGACCGCCTGCCGCTGCGCGGCATCATCCGTTACCGCGCGGTAGCGCTCGTTTTCCGCCACCAGCAGCACGCGCGGCCCGCTGCGCTCGAAATGCACAACCTGTGTCTCGCCCGGCTGTCCGCGGTCAAGCCCGATATCGTTCGAGCCCACGCCATTCGGCAACGATTCGACGTAGAGAAACTCCGTGTCCCATTTGTCGACCTGCAGCCAGATTTTTCCTTCACGCGCGTCCCAGTAATACGTGAAAAAGCCGGGCAGCTTTTCCATGCCCGCAACCTTCTGCTCGATGCTGGGGAGCGGCTTCTCCTCTGTCTTAGCCGCGCCATTCTGAGTGGCGGCCGGCAGTGCCGTTGCGATAAAAAATAGCAAAGTTAAAATCGGGACGCGCTTCATGAACATTCCTCCGTTACAAAACTGATTTACCGCCCGTGTTTATATCAGACTTCGCGATGCCTGAATTCGATTTTTGCGCAGCGTGGCGCTCGCGGCTTTGCGCAGCGTCCTTATGTTATATTGAGGATTCGCGTTCTCTTCGCGATTACGCATGACCAAACTGCGCATCTCTGTCGTTGAATATCTGAACACGGCGCCGCTGGTATGGGGCTTCACCGAAGGCCCTCTCGCGGGCAAATACGATCTGTCGTTCACGGTGCCTTCGCAATGCGCAGAGGCTCTGCGGCGCGGGGAAGCCGACGTAGCGATCATGCCGGCGATTGAATATCAGCGCATGGAAGGCGTGGTGATCCTTCCGGGAATGTCCGTGGCGGCGACAGGCGAAGTGCGCAGCATACTCGTGGTGGCCAAAAAGCCCATCGACCGCGCCAAGCGCATCGCGCTGGACACGAGTTCGCGCAGCTCAGCTGCTCTGGTGCGCCTGCTCGCTGCGGGCTACTGGGACATTGATCCCGAGTTCGTGGACGCCGCGCCTGACGCTTCCGCCATGCTCGCCGACGCTGACGCGGCTCTGGTGATCGGTGATCCAGCTCTGCGCATCGCTTTGAAAATGGAGTTCCTGTTTGCGAAGAAGCCGCGCACCGACCCTCCGGGCGTGTGCTGCCAGGGCGATGCCGAAGATTTGCCGGTGCCGGGCTATCCGTCGGTGTTCGTTTACGACGTTGCCTACCAGTGGCGCGAAATGACGGGCAAGCCCTGTGTGCTTGCCATCTGGGCGGGGCGCCGCGATAAAATTACGCCGGAAGTTGTTGCCGATTTTCAAGCATCGAAACAATTCGGTCTCGAACATATCGAAGACATCGCGGAAGCAGCTTCGGTCAAGCTCGACCTTCCGGCGAGTTCGCTCGAAACCTATCTGCGCGACAATATCAATTTTTCCCTCGACGAAGAAAACCTGGCCGGCTTGAATTTGTATTTCGAGAAATGCGCGGCCGCCGGGTTGATTACGCGCGCACGGCCAATAGAATTCGCGCCCGCGTCGGCTGGATCGGTAGCGAGCCGCGGTGCCTGAGGCGTCGGAACCCTCCGCGGCTCCTGTGAAGCTCGGCACAATCGAGATTCTCCGCCGCTACTCTTTCAAAGGAATGGCCGGCGAGGATCTGGACGAAGCGTTCGTCACCTACGACGGCATCACGGGCGATCGTGCGTATGCCTTCGTCGATCCCACGAATCCCTCCAGCTTTCCGTGGATGACCGGCCGGCTGAAACGCGAAATGATCCTGTTTCGCCCGCGTTTCCTTGCGCCTCCTGATACAGCTGACGAGCACCCGTCGCCAAATCGTTTTCGCGCCGAAGTCACGACGCCGGAGGGTCGAACGCTCTCCATCGATGATCCTGCGTTCACGCCGTTTTTCGAGGAGCGTTTCGGGCGGAAACTAGAATTGCGTTTTTCCGAACGCGCCATGCATGACGCTTGTCCGCTTTCGCTGCTCGGTATCGATTCCCTGCGGTTTCTGTCGCAGGAAGCGGGAATGGAGCTGGATCATCGCCGATTTCGCACGAACTTCTACTTGCGGTGGGAAAACCGCAAGCCATTTTATGAAAACGAGTTGGTGGGTGCGAAGCTGCGCATCGGTGAGAAGCTCACCGTGATGGTTGTGAAAAAGGACTCGCGCTGCGTTATCATTACTCTTGATCCTTCGACCGCCGAGGCCTCGCCCGAAGTGTTCGAAGTAGTCGCCAGGAATCACGCCGGTTGCTTAGGCGTTTATGCATCGGTTCTTCGCGAAGGGGTTGTGCGAGCGGGCGACCCGATATACGCGGTTTGAATTCGACGAGAAGGAAACGAAAAAGCGATAATGGGAATCACGCAGCAGGAAGCGCTCGAACTTTTCCACTCCGATGACGTGGTTGCCATCGGGATGGCGGCCAATGAAGTGCGCCGCAAGAAGAACGACCCGCGCGTCGCCACCTATCAGATCGATCGCAATATTAACTACACGAATTTCTGCACCGAATACTGCTCGTTTTGCGCCTTCTACCGTCCGCTGGGAGCGAAAGACGGATACATTTTGCCGTTCGAGGAAATCTATCAAAAAATCGAAGAGATGATCGAACTCGGCGGCACCGGGATTCTGATGCAGGGTGGCTTGCATCCCGATCTGCGCATCGAGTACTTCGAAAATCTACTCGGTTCCATCAAGCAGCGCTATCCGCAGATCCATCTGCATTGCTTTTCCGCGCCGGAGATCACCTGCATCGCCGAAGTTTCCGGGCTTTCGATTCGCGACACAATCGCGCGTCTGGCTGATGCGGGCCTCGATTCGATTCCCGGCGGGGGCGCGGAAATCCTGGACGATGAAATCCGCTCGCGTATTTCACGCCTGAAGTGCTCCGCGCACGACTGGGAAGTGATGCATCGCACGGCGCACTCGCTCGGCATGCGCACCACCGCGACCATGATGTTCGGCTGCGGCGAGGAATATCGCCACCGCGTCAATCATTTTGAACGGCTCCGCCGCATTCAGGAAGACACGGGCGGTTTCACGGCTTTCATTCCCTGGATGTTTGCGCCGGAAAATACGCCGCTCGGCAAGAAAGTTCCGGAAGCCACCGCGGTCGAGTATTTGAAAACGCTCGCGATCAGCCGCCTATTTCTCGACAACATCGATCACATTCAATCAAGCTGGCTCACCCCGGGAATCAAGGTCTGCCAGGTGGGTCTGCAATTCGGCGCCGACGATGTGGGCAGCATTTTGATCGAGGAAAATGTTGTTTATGCCGCGGGCGTTCGCAATCGCACGAATGAATCCGAGCTTCGCCGCATCATCACCGATGCGGGGTACATCCCCGCGCAGCGCGATACCCTCTACCGCTCCTATGTTCTGAAATGATTTTTTGTACTCTGCAAGCGCGGTAAATCCGGAGATTAAGCCGGCGTGGGGACCACAATGCAGACGGTTGCAACAGGAACCTCGACCAGAACACTGGCTCCATAAGGTTCGCGGTTGGCGAGTTGGATATCGCCTCCGCACTCGCGCACCATGCCGTAGCAGATGCTCAGACCCAGGCCTGTCCCTTTGCCGACAGGCTTCGTCGTGTAGAACGGGTCGAATGCGCGGTTGAGTTCTAGGAATCCCGGCCCGCTATCCTCGAAGCCAAAAACGATCCGGCCGCTGCGCTCCCTGGCATAGATGTGAATGGATCTCTCGCGGCTTTCCTCGAGCGCGTCACAGGAATTGTTCAGCAGGTTCAGCAGAATCTGCTTCAACTCATCCTCACCGATGGCCAGCGGCGGCAGAGAGGGCTCGATATCCGTACGGACTTCGATCTTTAGCTTCCTTAGATGAAATTCACGAAGCTGCAGCGCGTCTCGCAGCGACGTTTCGAAGTCCGCGGCTCGCTCAGTCGAGTTGTTTTGGCGCGCGAAACGCAGCAGCCCACTCACAATGCGGTGCATCCGCCGCGCCTCGTTCCCGAGCTTGACTACTTTCTTCGAAGCGCTCTCACTGGTCACTTCGTCCGAGAGCAATTCCGTGTAGCCAATGATGCCGGTGAGCGGATTGTTCAGTTCATGGGCTACACCCGCGACGAGTTGTCCCAGGGCGGCCAGTTTCTCCGATCGCACGAGCTGAAGATGCAGGCGCGCATTTTCGATAGTCACCGCAAGATCCGCAGCCAGCATTTCCACTTTCATGATTTCGGGCGCATACAGTTGGACCGCGTCTGGTAGCGACGACAGCGCGATCCAGCCCAGGCAGGTGCCTCGCGACGACACCAAAGGAACAATCACTTCCGGATATGTCTGCCCACTGAATGGGGAAGCGTCCACGGCCGGCAACCGGAACGAATTATTTCCCACCACCTCACCCACCGCACAAAGCTCGCCGACTCGTCCGAGGGTCCATCCACCCGCTATGTTTTCGAGCGCTTCGCGATCCGCAGCTGAAAATCCGCTCGATCCAGCCAGTGCCAGCGAACCATCTTCGCGCGCCAGCATCACCGCGGCGCGGCCGAAGCTCACATTTTCCGTGATTGCCTCAGCAATCTCATCACAGAGAGCGGCGGGGTTCGATTCGCTCAGTAATCGGGAGGTGATTTTCGAAAAGCGGGACAGAAGCGCGTTCTCAGTGTGTTCGCGCTCACGGCTCGCTTCGACAATTAGCGATTTCTCTTCGAGCACGGAAAGAATCATTCCGAAGGCAACGAAGAATTTCGGTACATTCCATAATTCCGGGTTTATTTGCAAGTGCGGAACGAAATGATCCGTCAGCCAACCGATGGGAAACACAGCGCCCCAGCACACGAAGCCGACTGTGACGGTAATGACGCCCGGCGAATATCTGGGGAAGCGCTTCCAGAACAAAAAGCCGGAAATCGCGAATGTCAAAGCCAATATAGCGTGCACGGCGGGCACAGGACTGCCGTGCCACTGTGCGCGCACAACCCAGACGCCGACCGCCATGAGCGACACGGCCAAAATGAGATTGAATCGAGATATTGTGCGGTGCGCGAAGAGCGCGAATCCCGCCATGCCAAAAAAGAAAATCGTCAGCGCTCCGCAGAGCGCCCAGCGATTGTCCCATCCGAAAGTGATCGCGGTAGCATGAAATGCGGCTGCCGGAGCGAGAATCGCGAGGAGAATATTCCTGCGCGCATAATCTTCGGCCGATCGCGCCAACGAAACGAGGAACAAGACGCCGGCAAGCTCCAGCGCGCCCAGATCGATCGATTCAAAGATATTTTCGAGCACGCCAGTGTGTGTTTCGAAAATCCGGACGAAGAAATGCACGAAAATCAGTGCCCACGCGAAAATCCATAGCCTCGTTCGCGCCGAAGGCGAATGTTTGCGCAGGGAGACGAAAATCCCCACTAGAACGGCGAGGATGAGTATCGTCGGCAGCTTGTCGAGCAATGAAGTCACAGGTCGCTTTTGTTCCGAGAGGCTGTGCGAAGGTAGCATCGCGGTTCACTGGGCGGCAATCCACCATCAGTACTAATTTTGAGTTAGGAGTAAGATCGAAATACCAGGTGTAGGTGTCAGGATTTAGGGGGGATACGGAATTCCAGTTCCATTATGGCGCCTTCGGGAAGTTCGACTTTTTCCGCGGGAATGAACACTCCGCCCCTATAGATAGCCCGAACCGTCCTCGTAGTCGTGGCCGCAGGGCTTGTCAATGTCGCTGCGCCCCTCGCCGGTACTGTTCGCGCGGAACTGCCAATGCTTCCGCCGCGGTCGAGTGCAACATTCGCCAGCGCATCCGCGTCGCGATTTTGCTCGCGCATCACGTGTTCAATCACGAAATAATCAAGGGCTCGTGCCAGCTTCTGCGCGCGTTCGTGGAGCGGTTTCAGCGCGGCATTCTTTACTTTGTAGCGCCCCTGCATCTGTCTTACGAGCAATTCTGAATCGCTGCGAACGCGCAATGCGCGTATGCCGTGGCTAACAGCGTAATCGAGCGCGGCAATCAGCCCATAGTATTCAGCGATATTATTCGTCTCCCGCCCAATCGTTTTGGCGAACTCGCAGAGCTTCGACGCGTCCGGTGCGCACAAAATGACGGCGTAAGCTGCGGGCCCGGGATTCCCGCGCGACGCGCCATCGATATTGGCTACGTGCACACCGGCGGGAGGCGCGACATGCGATTCCTCGAACAACCGTACGCTCGATGGCGGGGACGTTTTCGCAGTACGTTTAATCATGAATTCATCGAAAGGCTATCGCAGGGCAGTGGGAAACGGAAAATAATTTCAGCAGACGCGGGCTTGGGGCAAAGCGGCTAATCTTCACTGGTGTGTGCGGCCGCTGCCTGCGCGGTGGCTTCCGCGGCGGGCGGCTCGATGTAATAGAGGATGCGGGTGCAAAGCTCGCAATGGTAAAGCTCGGGATTGTCCTCGCGGCTTAATTCCTGAAACACGTGTGGACGGATGTGCGCCCCACATGCGCCGCAGGCTTCTCCGCGTATCGCTGCCACAGCCACCCCGCCGTGTTTCTTGGCGATGCGCTGGTAATGATCCACCAGATCCTCCGGGATCATGGCGACTGCCTTCGCCCGCTCCGCTTCAACTCCCGCAAGTTCTTTTTCCGCCGCGGCTTTTTCAGCTTCAATTTTCGCTCGTTCCGCGCGCGCGTCGTCTTCCACCAACTTGAAACTTTTCTCCGCGGCTTTTACTTGCCGGTCGTATTGCTCGCTCGACACCATCTCTTCGAGCAAGCGGTCCTCGGATTTCGCGATTTCCGCCTCGGCCATTTCGGCTTCATGCTGCAGCGCCTTGAACGCTTCGTTGGTTTTCACCTGATATGCTTGGTCCCTGTATTTTCGCGCCTTCTCTTTCCACTGCTCGACGTCCAGCTCGTATTTCTTGCGATCCTTGAGCGCCGTCGAGTGCGATTCCTTGCCTTTTTCGAGTTGGGCTTTTCCGGAGGCGAGTCGCGCATTCACTTCGGACATGCGTATGGGGAATGTTGCGAGTCTCGCGCGAACAGCATTCAGCCGCGTATCCACGTCTTGCAGCTGCAAAAGTTCCTTGAGGATTGCTCTCACCGGTTGCTATTTTAGCACAGACCACGGGTCGCGCCGCGTTCCACAGTTCACTTGCGGGAAATTACAAGGAGTTGCCGAAGAAGGTGATTGTCCGGCGCCACGCGTCTTTTTGCGCTTCCGCGTCCGCCGTCGCTGAACCGCCAAAGAAAATTGGAAATTTCATGCCTCCTGGCCGTGTGGTGCGCGGCGTTGTGGGGATAAAAGGATAACGCAGCTCGTGGCCCGCTTTCGGATAATGCGAGTGCTCGACGGAATGCGGGAATTTTCGTACGTGCAAGCGCTCACATATCATCTCTGCCATGCGCGCGGCCGGCCACACGCGATCGTCGCCGCCCGAAATCATCAAAACCGGCCCGCGCGTCTGCTCCACGGGAATCTGTGCGCGTTCGACCGCATTGTGATTCCGCAATGCGGCGCGAAATAGGTTCCGGAATTTGACGGGGCGCCGCAGCAACGCCACGGGCAAAGCCGAGCGCACAATAAATCCGCGCAGCGGCAAAGGCGAAAACGGCACGGCTTCACCGCGCCGCGTCCAACAGGGAATCGCTTCACCAGTAATTTTGTCGCGTCCGCCAGAACCCCACGCGACGGCGCTCGGTGCGTAAGCAACGACGGCGCGTATCTCCGGGAAAGCTGAACTCAGCAGCAGCGCCAGTTCAGCCCCGCGCGAAATTCCCAACACACCCATCCGGCGCGCGTCAACCTCCGGCTGGCGCTTAAGCCACGCAATTGCGTGCGCGAAATATTCGAGCGGAACGCGATGCAGCCATGACGGCAGCCCCGGCATTCCAAAATAAGCGAGCGCAAGCGTCGCGAATCCATGCCGCGCCAGCACGGCTGCTTTGTCCAGATCGTATCCGCCCCCGGAACCGCCGAGCACGATCACTGCGGGACGTGGTCCGCGACCCGGCGGAATAAAAAACCTTCCTACCAGCCCTTCCTCGTTAGCGTCGCGGATTTCCGTGCCGGGGGCCAGCCATTGCCTTTCAAGTTTACAAGTCGCAATCACCCAGTCGTCGATTTCCGCCGTCAACGTAACGCTATCGGCTTCCACACCGTCTTTGCGAAACGTCGCTCGACCGCCAAGTTCAGACGGTTCGAGCTTCATCGACCAGAACAGTCCCATCGCGTCCCGCCCACGATACGTTCCATCGACCGATTCCTGCCCGGCAATATCCACGCGGCCCAAAGCGTCAGCCACGTATACGCCGCGCGAACACCAGATACGCCGGGCGTCGTCCCGCGCTTCAGCTCGCAGCGTTACACGCGCCTCGGGAGCAGCGCCGCAAACCCGTATCGACACGTCTTGGTCTATAAAAGCAGGATTGGGCGCAATTTCGATTTCCACGCGCCTTGCAGCCTCTATTACTACGGCGCGTGGGTGTGGGTTTGCCATCGTTGATTCTTATGCTACTAAACGTTTCTATTGCCCGGGAACAGTGTTCTTCGTATCCAGGGCGTAGGCAACCTCATGCGTCCTTTTGAGGAGGCTATCCGTATATGGAAATGTATGATGGGCCACGCTGCCATTTCGATGGAGGTGCTGCTGGTGGGTCTCGAAGCCGATGTCGCCAGGCTTCGACGCGGAGACCTGGACGCGCTCGCGGAGCTGGTGGCGCGCTACCAGCACCGCTTGTATCGCTATCTGCTGCGCATCGTGCGCCAACCGGCCGAAGCCGAGGATCTGTTTCAGCAAACCTGGCTGCGTGTCGCCGGGCAAATTCGCCGTTTCGATCCGCACAGAAACTTCGAAGCGTGGCTTTTCACCCTTGCGCGCAATCTGGCCATCGATTATCTGCGGCGCGTGCGGCCGGAAAGCCTCGACGAGCACGAAGAGAAGCATTCTTACGCGACGCCTGCTTCGCTGCGGGCCTCCGATCCTCCGGCGCTCGACGTTGTCATCGCGCGCGAACGCACCCAGCAGCTTGCGGAGGTCATGGACGCTCTGCCGGTGATGTACCGGGAAGTTCTCGCGCTACGCTTTGAAGAAGAAATGAAGCTCGAAGAAATTGCCGAAGTCTTGAATGCTCCGCTCTCGACGGTCAAAAGCCGGCTGCGCCGTGGCCTTGAGAATCTCCGCCAGGGGCTCGAAGCACGTTTCCCCGGGGCCGAGTGGCAATGAGCGAAGAGAAAATGACCGAACACGATGAAATTCGCAAACTTCTCTCATGGGCAGCCTCTGGCGCCCTGGATGCAACAGAAGACCAGCGCGTCTCGGCGCATCTGCGGGCGTGTCCCGCTTGCGCGGCAGAACTCGCTTCCTGGCAGGCAATCGGGGCCGGGCTTCGCCGCATACCAACACCGCGTGCCTCAGCCGAATTGGTCGCCCGAACCATCGCGCGCGCGCAATTGCGCTTCGTCGAAGAATCCGACCGCCGCTCCGAGCGCAAGATGCTTGCACTGATCATCGTGTTTTCCTGGATTTTTGTGGCTCTCAGTTGGCCTCTCGCGCAGCTACTCAATCGCGGCTGGATGACTCTGTTCGGCCTGGGATTCGCGCAAGGCTGGAAGAATTTCGCCGTGTTTACGGCATTTTGCTGGATAGCGGGCGCCGCTGCAGCGATTCTGCTCGCCATGCGCCGTGACCGCGAAAGGAGACTCGCATGAGCTTGCGCAAGGAACTTCGCGTAATCCCGCGCGCTGCATGGATTATCGCCAGCCTTTTTTATGTGGGCATGGCCACTCTGGCATGGTTTTTTCTCGTTCCGACTGACAATGAAATGTCGCACTGGCCCCTGAGCGGACAGCTCGCCTTCATTTTCCTTCTGCCTTTGTTTTTCTTTCTCATCATCCCGTTCTATGGCTATATCTACGGCGACGCAAAGCGCCGCGCCATGCGCCCTGTGATGTGGACGCTTCTGGCGCTCTTCGTCCCCTACTGCATCGGCATCATCCTCTATTTCATTCTGCGCGATCCGCTGCCGATCGAATGCCCCAGCTGCCACAATGTCGTGCCCTCGAAATTCATTTTCTGTCCTCACTGTGGCAATGCACTCCGGCCGTACTGCTCGCAATGCGGTAAGAGCGTCGAGCGCGCGTGGACGAATTGCGGATATTGCGGAACAAAGCTCCCGGGTTAGCCTGGCAGCTCAGTTCGGCTGCGAAAATAAAGGTTTTGCGTTACTCGCTTCTAGTAGGATTCCGGTCGTATACGTTTCCTAGGGAACACATGGTGGAGGGTTAACGCCGTAGTTCCAAATCACATGGGTCGCCGGACGCTCGCCCGACCAAAAGCGCAAACTCGCCGAACGCATCACGGCCGCGCTGGTCGAAGCCGGACGCGCCAAGCGCGAAAACGTTCACGCGGCCTTCGTTGACGTGCCGCCATCTATTACTACGCGGAGGGAGGCGTGGTCGTGGCGGATCAAAAGCGGACGCGTGAGATCGCCCAGCGCGCGCTCTGAATGGAATACGGCCTTCTAAGCGCGCACTTCGCGCCGCACCAGGTACGCGTCGACGAAAAATCCCACGCCAATCACAAATGGAATGATTCCCAGCACCGCCGCTTCCATTGCATCCGGTTCCCAGCGCGCCAGCATGCTGAAAGTCAGCGAATATCCGATTGCCGCGGCGATCAGCAAAATTCCCGCTCTGCGCGACACGGCCGGATGCGGCAGATCCGCCTCGAACGGCACATTCACTCCGCGCGCAATCGCCGCGAGTCGCTCTTCGCTGCGGAATTTCCGGCCCCGTTGCCACGCCCATGCCCACACCACGGCGATCGGGAACCCGAGCGCCAGCACCACGGCCGCAAATCCAATCATATTGTCAGGCATTTTCTTTCTCCTCTCGTCGCACGGCCCACATGCGGCCGCGCTCAACCTCACTTGCACCCATAGATACGCTTCGAGGCCAGCAGATGTTCCGCACAAATCCCGTGTGGATGCCCGGATGCAAATTCCGGACGGGTTTTGCGCAGGGATATTTCGTGCAGATGTTTTGGGGCGGACACCAAGAGCAGTAATCATTTGCAACATGTCGTCTGGCGGCGCACCGCGGAGAATTATGGGATTTGGTGGACTTGCATCGATTGATCAACCGCGAAGCTCGAACATCCTGGCATTGCGTTCGCGTCGCAACGCGCTGTCACCTTAAACCCGGACGAATTTGTTTCCGCAGAATACGTATATCCCGCGCGCCCCGATTTTTGTGCCGTCAGGGCCCCGCTCGAATACAGTTCATCGAGCGACGCGTAAGAGCCATGCTGCGCCCAGTGAACTCTTTCCGCTTCCGCAATCGAAAGCAAATCGCTTTGCACGCCCACGGTCGAAATCACCCGCGCCGGACTGCCCGGCGAAACACTCGATCTCGTCTTCGATGCGTAATACCAATAACCGAGGACGACGATCAGCGCCGTCATTAACAACCCCACAAGGCTTCGCATAATTGGTTACCTCGCACCGCTCAGGATTGAATTTCCCATCCTTAGAGCATTGTGTCGATTATCGCCTCTCCGTGGATGCTTTCGTCGTGTTTGACCGCGAGTGTTTCATTAATTGCATCGCGTAAATGCCCTGGCGGGTCCTGGAGCGCTTGCTGCTTCGAGGCCCTGTGATATCATCCCGCCACATAGCGCAAATGAAACGCACAGCTATCTGCGCGGCCCTTCTGGGGATTTTTCTTGGCCTCGGACTGTCTTCTTCCGCTCGCGCCGGCGACGTTGTCGTCCTCACATATGCCGGGCCGATTAACGCCATAAGCGCCGAATATATTTCGCGTGGCATCACGGAAGCCGAATCGCGACACGCCTCTGCCCTGATTCTTCAACTCGATACACCCGGCGGATTCGATTCCGCAATGCGCAAGATCGTTCAAGCCGAAATGAACGCGCCCGTCCCTATCATTGTTTTCGTCGCACCGCGCGGCGCGCGCGCCGCCTCGGCGGGATGCTTCATCGTTCTTGCCGCAGACGTCGCTGCCATGGCTCCGGGCACGAACATTGGCGCGGCCCATCCGATTCTTCTTTCGGGCGGCGTAGTCTCCGAGAAAATCCTGAATGACGCAGCAGCATATGCCCGGTCCATCGCCGCCGCGCGGCATCGCAATATCGATTGGGCGGAAAAATCCGTGCGCGACAGCGTTTCATTGCCCGAATCCGAAGCGTTGCAGCAAGGCGTCATCGATTTGGCCGCGAACGATGTCGCTGATTTGCTTAGCCAACTCAACGGCCGCGTCGTGCACATGACCGGTGGCGACGTGACGCTCTCTGTCGCTGGCGCAACCCAAGTCAACATAGGCATGAATTGGAGTGAAGAAATTCTCAACACGCTCGCCGATCCCACGGTTGCGTATCTGTTCCTTCTTTTGGGCATTCTCGCCATCGTGATCGAACTTTTCGCGCCTCACGGCTTTGTAACCGGCACGCTCGGCGCGATAGCCGTACTGCTCGCGCTTTTCGGGCTGGCTAATCTTCCCGTGCATCTCACGGGTCTCCTGCTGCTTGTTCTTGGCATGTCGCTGCTGGGGCTCGAGCTGAAAGTCACTTCGCATGGCGTGCTGACTGCCGCGGGATTAATCGCTTTCGTATTTGGCTCGCTGTTTCTGTTCCCGCGAGCCGCGGGCTACGCGATATCGCCTTGGGCCATCGGGATCACCGCGCTGCTCTGGGTCGTGATGCTCGCATTCGTCGTTCGAATCGTACTCAGAACGCGTCATGCCGCGCCGCTTACCGGCGTGCAACGCGTGATCGGCAGCGTGGGCGTTGCGAAGACGGATCTTGCGCCCAAAGGCGTCGTGCTCGTGAATGGAGAGGACTGGGACGCCAGTGCCGATCCCGCGCCCATCGCCCGAGGCGAAAAAATTTCCGTGCTCGAAATTCACGGATTAACGTTGCGCGTTCGCAAGGTCGCTTGAGTTTTCGCAGATCGAACAATTTAGGAGGGTCGCCATGACCGGCTGGATTGTGCTGATTATCGTGGTCGTGATTCTCTTGATCGCCCTGAAATTCATCACGGACATGATCAAGATCGTCAAGGAATATGAGCGTCTGGTGGTCTTCCGTTTCGGCCGTTGCATCGGACAGAAAGGCCCCGGCATTATTTTCTTGATTCCCATCCTCGATAAAGCCATCTGGGTTGATTTGCGCGAGCGCTATCTCGAAGTCCCGCGGCAGACGTGCATCACCAAGGACAACGCCTCCATCTCCATTGATTTCCTCGTTTATTGGAAAGTCAGCGACCCGGTGCAAAGCGTTGTGCAGGTGCAGGATTTCGGTGGCGCCACGCGCGGAATTGCCATGACCACGCTTCGCGCCGTCGTCGGCGACCTTATCCTCGACGACGTCCTGGCGAAACGCGAGGAAATCAATAACGTGCTACGCGGGAAACTCGACGACGTCACGTCGCGCTGGGGCGGAAAAATCACCTCCGTCGAAATCCGTGAAATTGAGCCGCCGAAGGACGTTCAGGACGCCATGACCAAGCAGATGAGCGCCGAGCGCAGCCGTCGCGCCATGGTCACTGCCGCGGAAGGCGATCGCCAGGCCAAAATCACCATCGCCGACGGCGAAAGGCAGGCGACAGTTCTGCGCGCGGAAGGCGACAAACAATCCGCGATCCTTCGCGCCGAGGGTTATGCCCTCGCGCTCGATAAAGTCTTCCAAATCGCGCGCACCCTCGACGCAAATACCATGGGTCTCCAATATCTCGAAACGTTGAAAAGCCTCGGCAGCGGGCCGTCCACAAAATTCATTTTTCCAATGGAATTTGCCAGCTTCTTAAAACCAATCCTGAATATTGCTCCAGCGCCACCAGCCACTCAAAAATAGCATCGCCTTGAGGCGCGTCGCTCGTGCCCGGTTTTGTGCATCCTGAAGGACCATTTGACATCAAATTCGGCGCCGCCTACGATAGAGCGCCATCAGAGCAGAGCATTTAGAGCGAGCCGCATTCCGCAAGGAGATTCCAATCAATGAAGTCAGGTATGCGCACGAAGACTATTCTTCTGTCCGCGGTATGCGTCCTGGTCCTCGCACTGTCCGCCGCCGGCCAGAAAAGGCTGCCCGTGCCCCCTGCTCACGCGCGCCACGTTGCTTCTGAAAACGCTGTGCGCCCCCCACAGCTCGCGATTCAGACGCAAACCTTGCCCAACGGCCTCACCATCGAAATGGTCCAAGATCATTACGTCCCGGTGGTCAATCTACAGGTTTGGTATCACGTGGGCTCGAAAGATGAAAAGCCTGGCCACACAGGTTTCGCTCACCTTTTCGAGCATTTGATGTTCAAAGGCTCCGCCCACGTTGGCGCTGACGAGCATTCGCGCATCGTCGAAGCCATGGGCGGTTTCGACAACGCTTACACCAACGACGACGTCACTGTCTTCTGGGAAACCTTCCCCAGCAATTATCTCGCTCGCGTCCTGTGGCTCGAAGCCGATCGCATGGGCAGCCTCAATGTTGACGACAAAAATTTCAAATCGGAGCGCCAAGTTGTCGAAGAAGAACGTCGCCTTCGCGTCGACAATTCCCCCTACGGCCGCGCCCAGGAAGATCTGTACGCCGCTGCCTTCACGGTTCACCCGTACCATCACACGACCATTGGCAGCATCGCAGATCTCGACAAGGCCACTATCGAAGACGTCCGCGCGTTTCACGACATCTACTATCGCCCGAACAATGCGACCCTCGTCATCGTAGGTGATTTCGCTCCGGCTCAAGCCCTTGCCTGGGCGAAAAAATATTTTGACGGAATCCCGCGCTCGCTACAGCCCATTCCTCGCGTAACCGTTAAAGAACCCCCGCAAACCGCCGAGCGCACTGTCACGAAGTCCTACCCCGGCGTCCCGCTTCCCGCCGTGATCGAAGGGTTCAAGATGCCTCCGCAATATGCGCCTGACTCGTATCCTTTGACTCTGGCTTCGAATATCCTTGCCGGCGGGGAAAGCAGCCTTCTCTATCAAACGCTCGTTTACAGAGATCGCATCGCGCTCGAATCCGTTGGCTTCGGCAATTTCACCGAGGATCCCAATCTATTTTGGGTGCTGGCCGTGATGAATTCAGGCCACACCGCTGAACAAGGCGAAAAGGCGCTCGATGGCGTTCTCGCGCAAATAAAGAGCGCGCCGGTTTCGTCGAGTCAATTGGAGAAGGCGAAAAACCAGCAGATCTCCACATTCATCTTGGGCCGCGAAACCGATCAGGAAAAGGCCGACGCCATCGGCGAGGCGGCCGTCATCGGCAAAAATCCCAGCTTGGTCGATACGGGCTTGCAGCGCTACGAAGCCGTCACCGCCGCCGCGATCCAGCGCGCCGCCGACGAATACTTCGTCCCGCACGACGAAACAGTCCTCTTTTACCTCCCGCAAAAGCAATCCACGCCCGCTGAAGGGAGCAAGCCATGAGCCGCCGCGCCTCCAGCAAGGCGCATATGAATTCGACTCTGCTCTTGCTGTCCGCCATTTTATTTTTCGGCATGACGCTTGCCAGACCAGCGCGGGCACAGGGGCAGCCTCCATCGCAACCCCAGGCACAGCCTCCGCAATCCGCCGCTGCGCAGGAAAGTCAGCGCGGCACCGGCGTTGTTCCCGCAGGCGTCACGCTGATATCGGAGATGCCCGCTGGGCAGCCTACCCGCGTATTTCATTTTCCGCACGCTGCCACGCGAACGCTGTCGAACGGTCTTCGCGTCTTCGTGGTCACCGATCATCGCCAACCCGCGGTCGCTATTCGCCTCGTGCTGATGTCCGCCGGCGCGATTCATGACCCCGCCGGAATGCCGGGCATCGCAGCTATGACCGCCGACATGCTCACGCAAGGAACCACCACGCGCTCGGCCGAGCAGTTCGCCCAGGCCATAGACTTCGTCGGCGGCCACATTGATGCCGCTGCAGCCCACGATGCCAGCTCCGCATCCGCGACGCTCGTATCGCGCGACCTTGATCTGGGCATGGACCTTCTCTCGGATGCCGTGCTCCATCCTGCGTTTGCGAAGCAAGAACTTGAGCGCCAGCGTCAGCAAACTCTCTCCGCGCTGCGCGTGAATTACAGCGACCCGGGCTTTCTCGCGTCTGCGGTTCTTGACCGCACGGTCTATGGCTCTTCACCTTACGGACTGCCGGGGGACGGCACGCCGGAAACGGTTGCCAAAATCACGCGCGATGACCTTGTGAAATTTCATGACGCTAATTACGCTCCCAACGACGCTCTGATTGCCTTTTCCGGCGACGTGACGCCGGAACGCGCTTTTGCGCTGGCCAAAAGGTATTTCGGCTCGTGGCAAAAAAAAGACATTCCCGCGGAAGAATCCACTGCGCCCGCGCCTACCTCCGGCCTGCATTTCATCGTGATCGACAAACCCGACGCCGTGCAAACCCAGATTCGCGTTGGCAGACTCGGTATTCGCCGCAATAATCCCGATTACATTCCTCTGCTCGTCACCAACCGTATTTTTGGCGGCGGCTACAACAGCCGGTTGAACACCGAGGTTCGCATCAAGAAGGGCCTCACGTACGGCGCGAATTCATCCTTCGATTCCAATCGCTTTGCCGGCGATTTTGTCGCGGACACGTTCACGCGCACCCCAGCCACAGCGGAAGCCACCAAGCTCGTTGTCGACTTAATCGCCCAGATGTCCACCGGCGACGCAAAGCCCGAGGAATTGAAATTTGCGCAGGACTACCTTTCCGGCGTCTATCCTATCCAGTCCGAAACAGCGTCTGAAGTTGCCGGCCGCATTCTCGCCGTTGCGGAATATGGCTTGCCCGAGGATTACAACAACACATATCAACAGAAAATTCTGGACGTTACCAACGCGAGCGTCCGCCAAATGGCCAGGCAATATTTCAATGCGCATGATCTTGACGTTGTGCTTGTCGGCAATTCGAGCCAATTTCTAACCGCACTCAAGGCTGATTTTCCCGACGCGCAATGGGAGGAAATTCCATTTGGTGATCTTAATTTGCTGAGTCCGGATTTGCGCCAGCCAAAAGCATCCGCTCCGGCGCCCACGCCCGAATCCCTCGCCAAAGGACACGACATCGTGATGGCCGCCGCCCAAGCCGCCGGCGGCGACGCTCTGCGCTCAGTTTCGACCCTCGAATTCACGGACACGGGCAATATTTACGCCCCGCAAGGCGCATTAGCCATCAATGTGAAATGGCAGGTCGCGTACCCTGATAAAGTTCACGCGACTGTCACCCTCCCTATGGGCCAGATAAATCAGGTTTCCGACGGCAAGTCCGCGTGGGTTCAGAGCGCACAGGGAACGCGCGCCGTTTCTCCGGAGGCGTTCGGTGAATTCCAGCGCGGCATTAATCTCTTCGGCGGCTGGGGACTTTATCGGCAGGCCTTAGCCGGCACAGTTCAGGCGCAATATCTTGGCCAGGAGGAAGTGGACGGCAAAGGGGCCGATGCGGTGAACTGGCTCGCTTCCTTTGGCGTCATCAAGCTCTACTTCGACTCAACCACACATCTTCTCGTCGCCGCGAAGTACAAATCCGGAACGGAAGAGTCGGACCAACGTTGGAGCGATTTCCGCGCGGTCGACGGCCGCCAGTTCCCCTATCAGAGCGTGACCTACCGCAACGGCACGAAATTCACGGATTCAACCGTCCAGGACATCCATATCAATCCCACGCTCGATCCAGCGTTATTTTCCAAGCCGGCGCCGCCGGCGGTTGCGCAACCTCAGCACCCGCAACCCTAATGCGGTGCTGACAACAAAATCCGGACAATGCCCGAATTATTGGCGCTCAGGAAAAATTTTGTCCAGTCGTACTCGTTGCGGCCTTTTCATGCATCTAAGCCCTTGGCCGTTTTTCTTCAGGAATCTCGTGCGGCGATTTAGTTGGGAATTCAGTCAACCTGTCTTACACTGTTGAATCTTACTTTTCGAATGAACCGTTTTCGTAGCGCATCTCGAATTGGAGCCATTGCCGCCGCACTGTCCGCGGCCAGCGCCTACTTGGCCGGAATATGTCTGGCTGGTGCATGCCTGGCAGGGATATGTCTCGCCGCAACGGGCCAATCGTCTCCCTCGATGAGCGGGCCTCCCGTCCTGCAAGCTATGCAGCAGGAGCTCCAGCGTACAATCGCCGCTTATAGCAAAGCGGATCCCCCGGCCTATTTTGTCGCTTACACCGTCACCGACGAGGAAAATATCAACGTCTCGGGCTCGAATGGTGCGCTGCTTTCTTCCAGCGACGCGCACAATCGCTGGCTCGAAGTGCAGACCCGCGTTGGCAGCTACAATCTCGATAACACGCACAAAATCGAAGGCCGCGAGCCCGCTTGGACGAGCCCCGGCACGCAAGCCACCCTCGACGACGACATTCCCGTACTGCGCCGGGAAATCTGGCGCGAAACCGACCGCCAATATCGCGCTGCGGTCCAGGCTTTCATCGCCGTTCAAACCAGCAAGGAGGTTCAGGCGCAATCCGCCGAGCAGCGCGCGCCGGATTTTTCGCATGAGGATCCTCACGTCTCCATCGGCCCCGCGGTTTCGTTTCAAGTTGACCGCAAGCCCTGGGAAGCGAAAGTCCGGAAGTATACCGCCGCGTTCAGCGCCTCGCCTGCTGTTCTGAATTCCATCGTCACATTCACGGCTGGCGCCACGAATCAATACTTCGTCAATAGCGAAGGCTCGAAGCTTGCTTTTGGTCAGATTCGCTATCGTCTAGAATTGTTTGTGCAAGGCAAAGCGCCCGACGGCATGGACCTCGAGCGCTACGCGAATTTCGACTGGGTCGACCCCTCCAAGGCCCCCAGCGATTCCACCGTCATGCAGCAAGTTCGCATTTTGAGCGGCCAGATCGCTGCGCTCCAGAAAGCCCCTCTCGTCGAGCCTTTCGCTGGCCCCACGCTTCTCACCGGACGCGCCGCCGCTGTTTTCTTTCACGAAGTCCTTGGCCACCGGTTGGAAGGTTTCCGCCAGAAGGACGTCAGCGAAGGGCAAACCTTCACCAGCAAAGTCGGCCAGCAGATTCTTCCCGATTTCATTACGGTTCGCGACGATCCCACCACCAAGGAAGTCAACGGGGAAGTTTTGCTCGGCTACTATCCGTTCGACGATGAAGGCGTGCCGGCGCAGAATGTGACCCTCGTTGATCATGGCATCTTGAAAAATTTCCTGATGAGCCGCTCCCCGCTCATTAATTTTCCGCACTCCAACGGCCACGGCCGCCGCCAGCTCGGGTTCCAGCCCATCGCGCGCATGGGAAATACAATCGTCCAGAGCAGCAAGACAATGACGAATGCTGCGCTCCGCAAGCGCTTCATCGAGGAAATTCGCAAGCAGGGCAAGCCCTTCGGCCTGCTGATTGATGATATTGCCGGTGGCTTCACCTTCACCGGACGCGCCCAGCCCCAGGCTTTCCAGGTGCAGCCCCTGATCGTTTACAAGGTTTTTCCCGACGGTCGTCCCGACGAGCTGGTTCGCGGCGTGAACATTGTGGGCACGCCGCTGATTTCCATCACCAAGATCATCGCCACGGGTGATACGCCGGAAGTCTTCAACGGCTACTGCGGCGCGGAATCCGGCTCCGTCCCCGTATCCGCTGTCGCGCCGGAAATTCTCATCTCGGAAATGGAAGTGTCGAAGAAAGAATCTTCCACCGACACGCCACCGATCCTGCCGCCGCCCGCGCACGATCCGCTGTCGAAGGAGCGAGAATAATGACCGTGCCGCGCGTCTATCGCTCCTGGCTAATCGTCGCGCCGCTCGTGCTCTTGCTGTTCAGCACGCTCCCAGCCCGCGCGCAAAGCGACAACGATCACACGCTCGAAGCCATGCAGGACGAAATGGCGCGTAACGTGTCGCGTCTCCAATTGCCCGGCGAACAGAAGCCGTTTTACATCGAGTATCGGGTTCTGGATGTCGACATTCGCAGCATCACCGCTTCTTTCGGCACACTCATCTCCAGCACGCACACGCGCAACCGCTTCATGGCCGTTGGCCTTCGCGTCGGCGATTATCAGCTCGATAGCTCCAATTTCATTACCCAGAATGGCTTTCAGGGCTTTCTCGGTTCCACGGGCGAAGTAGGCATCGATCGCGATTACCATTCCCTGCGTCAGGATCTTTGGCTCGCCACCGATCAGGCTTACAAAGAGGCGCTCGTCCAATATTCAAACAAGAAAGCCTTTCTCAATAGTCTCGCTCGTCCTCCTGAGATTCCGGACTTCTCAAAAATTGACCAGCCTGTCGTCGACGTGCAGCCGCTCATGAATTCCGATTGGACTTCGCGCAACTGGGAAAACGAGGCGCGCGAGGCTTCCAAATCTCTGCGAAGTTTTTCCGACGTCAGCGGTACGCGCGTTCACTATTATCTCGTCTATACCACCTACTATCTTCTGACCAGTGAAGGCACCAAGCTCCGCATTTCGCACAGCCTCGCGGGAATCGAGGCCAGCCTCGATACGCAGGCTGCCGACGGCATGCCGTTGCACGATTTCTATTCGACTTACGCCGCGCAGCCCTCCGATTTGCCGCCGCCGGGCAATGTGAGTAAGGCGCTCGCGAGCACTGCGGAGGAACTCGAAGCTCTGCGCGCTGCTCCCAATGTATCCGACTATGAAGGCCCTGTACTTTTCGACGCTCCGGCCGCCGGCTCCGCGCTCGCGCAAGCCCTTGTGCCTTCTCTTTCAGGCGCGCGTCCGCCGCTTTCGAGCGTCCCGGCCTTCGATCAAATGTTGCAGCAGATGGGCGGACACAGCGAATGGTCTGGCCGCGTTGGCACGCGTGTCTTGCCATTGACTGTTTCACTCACCGATGATCCATCGGCCAAGAATTTTCAGGGCCAGCCGCTTTTTGGCAACTACGATGTAGATGATCAGGGCGTCCGCGCCCAGCGCGTCAATATCGTTGAAAATGGAATGCTGAAAAACCTGTTGATGTCGCGCCGCCCCGGCCCGGATTTCCTCGAATCCAACGGCCACGCGCGCTCGGCTTTGCTTTCATCCCCGGAACCCACCGCCAGCAATTTGTTTTTCGAAGCGTCCAATGCCGTCAGTCCCGCGGACTTGCGCAAACAGTTTATCGACCTTTGCAAATCCAATGGCCAGCAGTGGTGCCTTGAAATCAAGCGCATGGACAATCCCGCACTCGCCGCGCAAACCCCGCAGGATTTCTCGGACATTATTTCCGGGCTCGCCGAGGGCCTCGCGAGTGGCGACCGCTTGCCGCTTCTCGTCTATCGCGTTTACGTCTCCGACGGGCACGAAGAACTTGTCCGGGGCTCGCATATCAAAGGCCTGAATCTCCGCTCCTTCCGAACCATCTCCGGAATCGGCAACGATTCATCGGTCTTCAATTTCATGCAAAACGTGCAGCAGGGACTCGCCAACACCGCGCTTTCCACGTTCGGCTCGGCGGAGGACGGAATACCCACTTCCATTGTCGCGCCTTCGTTGCTTCTGGAAGACGTCGAGGTTCGCGGATATCACGGCGAGCCGCGCCGCCTGCCCATCCTGTCTGCCCCGCCTTTGCAATAGCGCGCCGAGCGTCGCGTCCTATTTGATCTCCGCGAGGATTTCCCCGTTGTCATTCAGACTCACTTTGTCGGGCTGAAACGGCAGCGTGATTCGCAACGGCGTCGTCGGCTGGGATATCTTCATCCAGCCGACAATGCCCGATTTGCCTTTTACATGTAAATAAACGGGAAGCGTGTCTTTCCATCCCTCCGGCACTCCCGACTGCGTCACGGTACCGTCCACCAGCCATTTGTTATCGGGCTGGGCCTTCACCGTATAGTTGAGGTGATAGTGCGCAATGCCCGTCCCGTAGACGTATTCGTTGAAAAACCAATCCATTTTATGGTTCTGGTCGATATCCATATGCGGCGCCATGTGCCGCTCCACCACGGCCTGAAAATCCTCGGTCGATGCCGCCTTTCCAGAGAAGCTTTTCGTAAAGTCCTGCATCATGGCTTTGAACAGGTCGTCCGGCGCCTGGCTCCTGGGGTTGTAGAGCATGGCGCGCAGCATCTCCAGAACGTAGCCACCCTTGTCGTAAATGACTGTGTCGTATCCGTCTGGCGCTTGCGACGATGCCAGCCGTTCGCCCATCCATACGGATCCAAGCTCTTCATATCGGTGGCCGAACTTGTTGCGGCTCATCAGAGCTTCTCGGTCCCTGTGCAGCCGGTCGAGGTATTGCTTCGGCCCGTCGCGGAATTGCACGTAAAGATTCCCGGAGAACTGTGCGAATCCTTCCGAAAGCCACTGGTCGTGGTAACTCTTCCACCCGACTTCGTGTCCCCACCACTGATGTGACACTTCGTGCGCACGAAAGAAATCGCTTATGCCGATCTGATCCGTCACGCCCAAAACGTGTCGCTGCGTTTCGTCCAAGAACGACAGCACGGAAAGATACAGCAGCATCGGCCATCCCTGCCCATAGCTGTATGGAATGTTGGTCACCGCCAGCCGCTGGTATGGGAAAGCACCAAAATAGCTCTGAAACACACGCAAATTATTGCCGATTTCGATCCCCATGGTCTTAACCGTTGCCGCCGGATCCAAAGTTCCAATGGGGGCTTCCCCTCCCGTGTCCTGGCCCGGCAACGTGGGATGCAGGAACATTTGGATGCTGCTGAGAAAATCATCGGGACTCCTGTTTGCGTAAATCTGCACGTCGATATTGCCCACCTTTTCGTCATAGACCTTGTAATCGCCATAGGCGAATCCGGAGACCGCCTGCGGCGTCGGGCTTTTCCATCGCGTAATTGTCCAATCGCCTGTTGTGTTTTCGCTCACCTTTTCGCCCGTGGCCACCAATGTCAGTTTCTTTGGCGTTCGGAACGTCATGTCGAAGCCAGAGCGCGTGGCGAATTCATCGGATACGCCCGGATACCATCCGTAGCTCGGGCAGAAGTAGTTCCCGGTGCCCACTTTTTCAATTAAGTGTTTGCCTGCGTATTCGAATGTCAGCGTCGCCGTTTTTGCTTGCTGCGTCGCGGCCGGCAGAACCACGGTTACATAGTCGCCATATGTGGGGAAGTGATCCTTCGGGTCCCGCGGTTGAAAAAAGGGCAGTCCTGCTCCGGTTTCGTCTTTTACAGACGTCACGCGCAGATTCGCGCTCAGTTCGAACACCAGTGCGCGTTCGCCGGCCTTCTGGTACTCCAGATTTACTTTGGTCGTTGCGCTCAAATCGGCGCCACCGGTCACGGTGGCATCGATCTGATACCCACGCACCAAGAAAACATCTTTGGCCGTCGGCTCTTCATATACCTGTCGGGCGCTCACATTTCCCGCTGGGAAACTCATCCACGTGTCGAAAAGCAGCGCGTATGTCCCGCGTGAAATGTAGCGTCCCACGCTGATCTCTTCCGGTTCCAGCGCGTCGTAGCGGGCCAGCACCCAACCAAAGTCATTTGTCTTCATCTCCGCTGCAAAGTATGCCGTTTGCTGGCGATCTCCCAGCATGCCTTCGAAGAGGCGCGGAACAATCTCGGCGTCCACGTCTTCGCGCTCACGCTGCCTCGTGTTGTAAAGCTTCTCCGATTCAGCAACCGGCCCTGTCGTCCATTTCACCTGCTTCGCTACTTGTTCCAACGTATCGTCCGTGAAGCTGAACGTCGCTTCCGTAAACCCCATGCTTAGAGTTTTCTGCTTCGTGAACAGTTCGAGTTGCTGCGCTTCAGCCGCGTTCGGTGGCGCGATCTCAATGCTTCCGCGTCCCTGGAAGGCTGCGCCGAAAACCACACCCGCGACCGGCTTCGAAAATTGCAGTGTACCGTCCTTGAGCGTGATGCGGATGCGATCATGGACGATCGTCACGTTTTCGACGTTCGCCGTTTTCGCCCCGTCAAACGTCGCTTGCGTGACCCCGTTCCATGCCGCACTCGCGTCTTGAACGGTGCCTTGCGCTGCGCAAACCCCAGGCCACAACACCGCTGTCAAAGTCAAAACACACACGAAACGCCGGCGAGGAACGTCCCTCATCGTCTCTCCCATGAAAAGCTGGCGAAATTTAATGAAACTATAAACTACCTGAAAGAGTAAAACGCTGGACAGTTATAACAGTGTTGTGTGGAAGTCAAGGCTCTAAGGTAATGAAGGTAATCTCTGGCCGGCACAGAAATCGCACTGGCACCTCCGACATTCCTAATCCGCGGTTGACGTACATTCGCGAACCCTTCTCTTCGTACCAACCTTCCAGGAATCTTCCGCTTCCCGTCGGCAGCCAGAATGGTTTCACAAATGGAATCCGCACTTGCCCGCCGTGCGTATGTCCCGCCAGGCACAACTTCACTTGACCCGCCACTTGGTCGAAATAGGCCGGCGAGTGGAACATCTCTATCGTATACACATTTTTCGGCACGCCTTTGAGCGCCCGCGCCTGATTGGCAAAGCCCGAATATGGATCGTCCAATCCCACCAGCCACACATCCGGACGCAATTCATGATTCTGATTGACCAGCAAATGGATTCCCGCGTCGCGATAGAACTCTCGCTCATGCCTCAACGGCCGCCAATTCTCCCAGTTCCCACGCACGAACCACACCCCCAGAGGCGCGCGCAATTGCTCATACACCTTCTGGCAACCTCCATAGAGTCCATAGGGATCGGCCAGTGAATCGCCCGTAATCAGAATCACGTCGGGTTTTTCTTCAGCCAGAATCGCGAGCATTTTCCGTTCCGGCCGCCCCAGCCCGCGGGTGTGCAGATCGCTCAATTGCGCGATTTTCAGCCGACTTGTCACCTCCGCCGATTGAATCTCGTAGTGGGTGACCTGAATATTTTCCGGCTCGATCCATACCGCATCCACCGCCAGCAGGGCAAACACCGCCGCCGCAACCCCAATCGCGATCCAGTGCCGCCGCCACCACGGCGCGCGTTGCCGCGGCATTTGGCTCCCGTCAATCATTCTTTCTTGAGGCCTCCTCGGCAAATAGAAAAACAAATTGCGAAGATCAACTTCGAATCTTCCACTATACCGGGAATCTCCCGCGCGAAACCGCGGATTTCTCCTCCTGTCATCGTATAATCACGCTGAATCTTTTCATGGATGCATCCACTTTAGCGGTCCAGCAAAAAAAGCGCGCGGCTCTGGCTTCGATTGGCGCCGCGCTCGTGCTGGTGTCGCTCAAGATCTTCCTGAGCGTCCGCACGGGAAGCTTGGGCATTCTGTCCGAAGCGTTGCACTCCAGCCTCGATTTGATCGCCGCCATCATCACCTATCTTTCCGTCCGCATTTCCGACAAGCCTGCGGACGCCGATCACACCTACGGCCACGCAAAATTCGAAAGTTTCTCCGCTTTCGTCGAAACGGCGCTCCTCTTGATGACCGCGGTTTACATTATTTGGCAGGCCGTGCAGCGGCTGCTGTTTCGGCAGGCGCCTGTATATCCCAGCCTTCTCGCTATCGTTCTTCTCGCGCTGATGATCGGCATCGACTGGACTCGCGCTCGCCGCATCTCACAGGTGGCGCATCAATACCCCAGCGAAGCTCTGGAAGCGGACGCGTTGCATTTCTCGACGGACGTTTGGAGCACCAGCGTCGTTCTGTTCGGCGTCATCGCCGTGTGGTTCGGCCAGAGTTTCGCTATTCCCTGGCTGCGTTTCACCGACCCGTTGGCCGCTCTCGCCGTCGCGGGAGTCATTATCTGGGTCGGCGCGCACATGGGCCGGCGCACACTCGAAGCCCTGCTCGATATGGCGCCCAAGGGATTGCAAGGCAGGATTCTCGCGGCCGCGCAGAAGGTCGAAGGAGTTCTCGCCGTCGATCGCGTCCGCCTCCGCCGAGCCGGTCAGCGCTACTTCGTCGACGTCACCATCAGCGTCGCGCGCACCACCAGCTTGGAAGAGGCCCACGCCACCAGCGACCGCGTCGAGCGCCGCATCGGCGAAATTGTTCCCTCCGATGTGGTCGTCCACATGGAGCCTCGCGCGCGTTCCGGCGAAAATTTCCTCGAGACCATTCGCGCCACGGCTCAGCGCCGCGGCCTGGCCGTCCACGAACTATCCGCGCATCAAATTGACGGCCGGCTCTTCGTCGAATTGCACCTCGAAGTTGACGAGCATTCGAGCCTCCGCGAAGCCCATCGCCTCGCCACAGCCCTCGAGCAGGATTTGCTCAGCCAGGCAGCCGGAGCGCACATCAATATTCACATCGAGCCGCTTGGCACCCACATTCCCGGCGGCGAAGAAATGAAAGACCTCGCCGTCCGCGTTCGCGACTTCATCAACAGTCTCGGCGCCGAATATCACGAGATCACTGATTGCCACGACGTCCACGTCCGCTTCGTCGAGCACAAAATCCTCGTTTCCTGCCACTGCGCCATGGAGGGCAGCCTCCCCATCACCCACGTGCACGACGTAACCGCCGCCGTCGAGGATCGTGTCAAGAAGCACTTCCCCCGAATCTACCGCATCACCATCCACCCCGAACCCGTCGACGAAAGCTAGAAAGCTCCGCAAATAATGATATCCTTTGGTTCTCAAGCACCGTGAAAATTAAGCATCGCATTGCCGGCCTCGGACTAGCTCTTAGTCTGATTTGTGTATCCTTCTTGGAGGCGGCGAGATAGGCTTTTCCGTGAGCAGCATGATCAAAAGACTGTCGTTGCTGCTGGCACTCATCCGATTCTGTTGGTTTGGGTTGCGCTGGGGATTTGGTTTTTTTACGCCTTACTCCATGGGGACTCAAATGCCGAGCCTATTGGGGTCCCCGGTTTAGCTCGGCGATTTCTCTCTTTCATGATTGATTTTTATTTCAGTGTCATCATTCTAGGCAGTATTGAAGCCCTCGTTCCTCTATTTTTTGAAGCCAGGCGCACGGGCCGCTTTGTCTGGCACTTCACGCGCGAATACTCAGTGCGCAGCGACCGCACCTACGGCACGCTCCTTGTTTTCCTCGGTATGGGTTTGTTAGTTTTTTACTTCGCCTGGCTGTTACATGATGCGAACGGTTCTAGTGTCTCACGATGCCGAGCGCCCGCGTCTTCGGATGGTCGCGCGCTGTAACAAGGCTCTTCTACGAAACGATGCGACGTGAAATTGATCGCGTAGCCAATTATTCGTTGGGTGTTTTTTCCCCAGCATTTAATTTCCAGCTTCTAACCTCTAGAACTTCACATCCTTAATGTGCGTCGCAATGAACCAGCTGTTCCTCCACGCATCCTTCACCCCCGCGCTGCGGTCACCATAGGGCTTGTCGTTCGGCGCTTCGATTGATGTAGCGCCCGCGCGCAACGCCTGCGCGTACACCGCATCCGTGTCCCGCACATACAAGTGCAAATGGCACGGCGACTGCCGGTTCGCCCGGAACGCCTCATCGATTTCAATCTGTCCATCGCCAATGCGAATCGTCGCGTGCGCGATTGCGCCTCCCGGCCATCTGTGTACACCTTCCGCCTTCGCCCCAAACGCCGCTTCGAGGAATGGAATCATCTTTTCCGCGCCATGCAAATGCAAATACGCCTGCACCGTGGGTTGCGTGTATCCCGCCGCCGAAGACGCGATATACCATTCGTTCCCAAACGGATCCCGCACGCCTCCTTCGTATTCGCCCCAGAATTGGTTCGCAGGCTCATAGAGCGAAATCGCGCCCGCCTTCAACGCGCCGCGAAACGCCGCCTCCGCGTCCGGAACCGTCAAATGAATTGTCACCGGCGTCGGCGCGTGTTGCTCATTCCCGTCGCTCAGCTCAATCATCGAATCGCCAATCTTCATCTCCGCGTGCATGATTTTTCCGTTCGGCGTCGGGAACCGCAGCCTCTCTTCCGCGCCAAACGCCGCCTTCATGAAATCCATGAACTTTGCCGCATCGGATGCAAGAATGTACGGCGTGATAGTATGAAATCCTTCGCGCATGTAGTTTACCGCCTTCGCCGTTTCCGGTTCTCCGGCCCCACTGCTTGACGCGCCGCTTGCCATGGTTTTCCTCCGTAAGTCGAAATAAGGTTCGCCTTAATTCTTCCCTGTCGCAGTTCGCGCATTTCACTCGCCGTACGAATCCGCGTGTGCCCCGTCTTTGCGCGTCCACAGCTGCGCCGCCAGCGCAAACACAGCGGGAAAACATTCCAGCACATATCGCGGCTCGGGCGTTTCAATCGTGGTAAGAAATCCAGTGCGAATCACAATATACGCCACCACCAGCAGCGCCGCTGGATCCATTCGCACGCGCCACGCTCCCGCCAGCGCCATTACACCGTACACTATGCCCAGAAGAAAGAGTCCCAGCGAAACGCAATACTGCGGCTCGCTATCTTCCAACCAATAATGAATGGGCCACAAATGGCCTGAAAGCGGCAGCATTTCAATGCGCGGCGTGAACCACATCGCTATCGCCCGCAGAAATGGCACGCGCACATACGTTCTCAACGGATCCCGCGCCGTTCGCTCACGCGCAATTTCCGCGAATCCGCGATCCACCTGCGGCGTCATTTCCGTCGTTTCGTTGTACTCGGCAAGCAGTTTCGCCACCTGTTCGCGCTCCGCTGAAGAATCAAATGTCGATGCTCGCAGATCGTCCATATTGATTTGCGCTCCGTCCAAATTCCACGGAACCAGAAACACGTCACCAAATCGCCACAGCCATGTCCCGGTCCACGCGTAAAATCCGTAGGGCGTGAATTCGCCCGGCAATTCGCTGTATCGGGGCGCGAGAAATTGCACTTTGTGCAGCACTCGCCAGTTTCGCGCGCCCCATGGCATCAACGGCAAAATCAGCCCGACGGCCATCAGCAATCCCGCACGCATGACCTTCGGCCAATTTTTCGGCCGCCACCACCAGCCCACCACCACAGCTCCAGCCGCAGCGAGAATCAGCGGCGTCTCCGGCCGCACCAGCGTTCCAAACCCCACCACAATTCCGCCCATCACCCATCGCATGTTCGTGGACATTTCCGTACCCGAAACCCAGGCCGGTCCAATCTTTGCGTTCCCGTGCAATCCGCGCAGCGCCTCCATCAATACCAGCAATGCCAGTGTCGTCAGGAAAATTGTCAGCGTTTCCGTCAGCACCACGGCCGTGTAGTTCGCCGTGAACGGGCACAGCGCCGCCAGCCACAGCGCCGCCAGGGCCACGCGCCTCCGAGACTCTCGCGGTGCAAGCACCGCCGCCATGGCCGCGATCAGCACGCACGTCAACGTGTCCACGAACGCCTGCGTAACCATCACCGCTCGCGCGCTTTCGCCGAATACTGACTCGATCATGGCCAGAAACGCCGGATACCCTGGTGTGCGCATATCCACCGGAGTTAGCCGGCCGGAAATATCCAGTCCATAAATCCCGTGGACAAGCCAGTTATGCGCAAGTTGTTGATAAATCGGCGTATCGCCCGCCTCGTAAAACGGGTATCTCCATAGAAACCACACCCGCAGCCCCAGCGCCGCCAGTACAGCACCGGTAACATGCGCGCGCATCTTACTAGAAGCGGTCATTGACACTTTTTCCGCGGGCAGCTAGCTTGGAATGTCGGCATGACACAACGCAACCCCATATTCTATGACGAAGAGCGCCGTCGCTGGCGCCGCACTCGCCGTGTTCTCGAAATCTCCGGCATTTTGTTCACCTTGATCGTTATCGTGTTTTTCTTCAACATAGTTCGCCGTCCCAACCTGCCGGAACTCCTTCTTCCCCAGCGTGGCCAGACGTATCGGCCCGTTCCTCCGCGGCGCACGAACCCGAAGCTAAAGCGCGTGAATTATCGGCCAGGCCGGAAAAGCAAAGTCGCTGCGCTCGGCAATATTCCCGAGACTTATGACCCGCTCCGCGCCGCGTTTTACGTCAACTGGGATTCAAACAGCCTTGCGTCCCTTCAGCTTCATTATCATGATATTGACCTGCTTATCGCCGAGGAGTTGCACGCCTTCACCGCCGATGGCAGCCTCGCGGTCGACTACGATCCGAAGCTCGACGCCTTCCTGAAAACCTTGAACATTGAGCTTCCCATGATGCCGCTTCTTAATAATTACGACGGCAACGTCTGGCAAATCCAGCCCATGGCCGACATGCTCGCCAGCCCTACGGCGCGCCAGCGTCTCGAGTCATCGCTCGTTCAATATGCGCAGTCGCACAAGGACGCGGGCATCGCCGTCGACTTCGAGGAAATTCCCGACACCAGCCAGAAAAATTTCGTCCTGTTCATCCGCGAACTTGGCGTTGCTCTTCACGCGGCCAAGCTGAAATTGATGGTCGCTCTCCCCGCCGCCGACTGGAGCTATGACTATAAAGCCCTCGGCGCTGGTTCCGACGCCATCATTCTTATGAACTACGATTTCCACTGGCCGCAATCCGCAGCCGGCCCCATTGTCTCCCAGGATTGGTATCTTAAAAATCTCAAAGCTATCGTCAAAATGGTTCCGCCGCAGAAGATCGTTATGGGCATCGCCAATTATGCTTACGACTGGCCCTCGCCCACTAAAGCTGTCCCGCATCCTGTTGCCGACGCGTTGTCCTTCCAGTCTGCTTGCGTTCGCGCCGGCGAATCCGACGCCACAATCCAATTCGATCCTGCTTCCCTCAGTCCTTTCTATAACTACGAGGATGAAACCAACAACGTCCACAACGTCTGGATGCTCGACGCCCTCACCGCTTACAACGAGCTTCGCGCCGCGGAGCGCGCTGGCCTTCAAGGCACGGCCCTCTGGCGATTCGGCACCGAAGATCCATCCATCTGGGACATCTGGGACGCGCGACAGCCCAATGACCAAACCCGCGCGCAGCTCAATGCCATTCCGCCCGGCTACGATTTGATCCTCGAAAACTCCGGCGATTTATGGCGCATCACCGGTACTCCCCAGGGGGGTGCCCGAACATTCCATTATGATTCCCCCAGCGACACATTCACCGACGAGCGCTTCACCAAATATCCTCTCTCCTGGCGCATCGAGCGCATGGGCGGCGAGAACAAAAAAGAGTTGGCTCTCACCTTCGATGACGGTCCCGATCCCACCTGGACCCCCGCCATGTTGGACGTCCTCAAAAAAGAACACGTCCCCGCCACTTTTTTCGTCATCGGCGTCGAGGTCGATCGCTATCCGGATATTGTTCGCCGCGAATATGCCGAGGGCGACGAAATCGGCAACCACACCTACACGCATCCCGATTTCGACCTCGCTTCGAAAACGCAAATCGAAGTCGAGTTGAATCTCACGCAGCGCCTTCTCGAAAGCGATCTCGGCGTGAAGACTCTTCTTTTCCGTCCGCCCTACGGCATCGACGAAGAGCCGGAAACAGCCGAGGAAGTCGCCAATCTTCCCATTCCTCAAGCCATGGGTTATTTGCTTGTCGCCGGGCATATCGATCCACACGATTGGGGCGAGGAAGGCGGCGTTCCTCCTCCTCCCACCCAGGTCATCGTCCAGCGCGTCCTCGACCAGATGCGCAAGCTTCCCGGCAACATCATCTTGATGCACGATGGCGGCGGCAACCGCAGCCACACCGTCGCGGCGCTTCCGCAAATCATCGATCAGCTCAAGGCTCAGGGCTACTCCTTCGTGACCGTTTCGCAGCTTCTTAATCAGACGCGTGCCCAATTGATGCCGCCGTTGACCCGCGAGGAGCATTTCTTCGCGGAAACGGATTCCTTCATCTTCAATCTGTTTCACTGGCTCCGTCTTTTCATCGCATTTATTTTCGTCGCCGGCATTGCGCTCGTCAGCGGACGCGCCCTCTTCATCGGCCTCCTCGCTCTCGCCGAAAAGCTTCGCCCCGCGCCTGCCGATCATCCGGAATATCAATCCGTCGTCACCGTCCTGATTCCGGCGTATAACGAAGAGTCCGTCATTGTCGGCACCGTACGTTCCGCGCTCGCTTCCCGCTATGGCAAACTCGAAATCATTGTCATCGACGATGGCTCGACCGACCAGACCAGCGAGCGCGTCCTCGAATCCTTCGGCCACGACGCCCGCGTCCGTCTGCTTCGTCAGGCCAATTACGGAAAATCCGCCGCCCTCAATCACGCCCTTGGCGAAGCCACGGGCGAAGTCATCGTTACCATCGACGCCGACACCATCGTCGACCCCGCCGCTGTCCCGCGCCTCATCCGCCATTTCGCCGACCCGCGCGTCGGCGCCGTCGCCGGAAACGTCAAAGTCATGAACCGCAATCGCTGGCTTACTCGCTGGCAGGCTCTCGAATACATCACCAGTCAGAATCTCGAGAAGCGCGCCTTCGATTTGCTGAATTGCATTCCCGTGGTTCCCGGCGCGGTCGGCGCGTGGCGCGCCGAAGCCATGCGCGCCTGTGGCGGCTTTGCTGGAGACACGGTCGCCGAAGACACAGACCTCACCCTCATGATTCGCCGCCACGGCTGGAAAATTCTCTATGACGAAGACGCCATCGGCCATACCGAAGTCCCCGACACGGTCGAAACCCTGATCCGCCAGCGTTTTCGCTGGACTTTCGGCACTCTTCAGGCCGTCTGGAAGCATCGCGATGCCCTCGGCCGTCCGCGCTACGGCACGCTCGGCTGGATCACCCTGCCCAACGTTTTCCTGTTCCAAATTCTGCTGCCGCTTGTCTCGCCCATCATCGATTTCCTTTTCCTGTTCTCGATTCTTCTCTGGGGACTCGCGCAGTTCCACTTCACCCATCTCCCCGCGCTCTGGACCAGCGACGATGTCATCCGCTCGCTCATTTTCTTCGCTGCTTTCATGCTCATCGACTTGCTCACCTGCGTCATCGCCTTCGCCCTCGAAAAAAACGAAGACTGGACGCTCCTCGCGCCGCTCCTCATCCAGCGTTTCTATTACCGCCAGATGATGTACGTCGTCCTTTTCCGCGCCCTCAAGGAAGCCGTACAAGGCCGCCCTGTCGGCTGGCGCGGCGTTGAGCCCCAAAAGCCCGAAATCCCAGCTCCCGTCACGCAAACGTAGGGCCACCCAGAGCGAACTTCCTCCCCGCGCCAACCAATCCCGACCCTGTTTTTATTTGTTATTCTGAGGAGCGTTGCGACGAAGAATCTGCTTTGTCTGGAGTGCAGGGCCTGCCTGCCGCAGCCAGGCTCGATGCCGCTTTGCTTTACTTTGCGGCCATCGCAAACGCTTTCTTGCATCGCGATGTCCCTGTTTTGCCTCTGTAGCGTAGGCCTATGCCTTTTTAAGTCTGCGGCCTTTGCTGCCCATATTTCGCCGTTGCCTTCGTAGGGGCGCTGCTTGCCGCGCCCTTTGTTTCTTAGGGGGTCGGAGCTTCAGCTCCGACATAAAAGTCGCCCCGCTTCTTCTTTTCGCTTTTACCCTGAGCGCCGTGACGAACGGCGCGAAGTATCTTTCTTCCCGCCATCGAACTACAAAAGCCCGAACTCCCGGCCCCGCCTGTCCAAACCTGACGCTTTTTGTGTCATCATTGCGGCGACAATTGCGGCGCTCATCGTCGGTTACGAGTCGCCAACTCGGGCGCCCACGAAGGGGAAAAACAACCGTGACGATACTCTGCGCCATCCGCTACCAGATCGATCCATTCCAGAAAGACGCTTTCAAGCGCTACGCCGAAAATTGGGGACGCATCATTCCTCGATGCGGCGGCCACCTCGTCGGATATTTCCTTCCCTACGAAGGTACGAACGATGTGGGATGGGGATTGATCGCTTTCGACAGCCTCGCCTCGTACGAGCGCTATAAGACGCGCCTCAAATCAGATCCCGAAGCCCTCGAAAATTTTGCCACGGCCCAATCCAAGCGCATCATCCTCCGCGAAGAGCGCAACTTCGTCGAGCTGGTTGATGGCACCTTCAACCTCCCCTCCCAGCTAGCAGGCGCACCTTGAATCCGCTCCCAGCAAAAAAGCGCCAACTGTAGCTCATGTCCTGTTCGCGGTTTCTTCGCGAACTGACATGAGGTTTCCGCGTCCTGCACCCTTCGCGCCTTGGCCGCTGTCTGCTGCAACGGACAGTTTGTCTGCTGTCGTGGGTTATCTAGCGGCACACTGTGGCGCAGCACGAGCGTGCGGGCGTTTCGGAGTTTTTTTTACGCTGTCATTCCGAGGAGTCCCGATGCGTTGAATCGGGACGACGTAGGGGCGCTGCTTGCCGCGCTCTTTGTTTGAAGCTGTGAAAAAACCTCTCTGAAATCCCTCTTGAAAAGTTTTTGAAGCTGGTTATTCTCGGCGCATGAGCGAAGAAAATACGACGAGTAAGCAGCCGCTGATTCGTTTTGTGAACCGGCAACAGATAAGTTGGCGTGCGGTGGAACATTTCGTGAAAAGATGGCCAGCGAAGAAGCGCAGGCGCAATATCGCCGCCGCGGAAGAGTCGTGGAGTTTTGCCACGCGTGGATCAAAACCAAACTAGCTCTACGGCAGTTTCCCGTGCGCGGCTTGCCGAAAACTCAGACCGAACTGCCCTGGGCTTGTCCCACATACAACCTGCAACAATGGATCCGCTTAGGTAGGCTCCAGGCAGTTCCAGCAAGTGCCTGAGTACAGCAAGACGACAGAACAGCTCCTCGACCCCGCGATAGAATATTCCGAACCAACAACTCACATAGAATCGTCGAAATTATTTAGAACAGGGTTTTTTCACAGCTTCTTTCTTAGGGGGTCGGAGCTTCAGCTCCGACATAAAAGACGGCCCGCTCACTTTTCCTTTCGCGCGCTTCATCCGCGCGAAGTACTCGGTCATGACGGCCCGGACTCGGGATGACATAAAATAGCGTTTTCAGCATGAAGCCGTAGCTGGACGGGGGATGCAATTCACAGTGTGAGCGCGCTAGACGCCGGGGGACACCACGTTCGCTCCGGGGCGACGCCGCGTCTCGGAGGATAATTTCCGGCGATACGATAGATGCCGAAGCCGCGTCAATTCGATGAGCGGCCGCCACGCGGCATGCACCAAGTGGCACTTGATGAGTAGCCGCCAAAACCGGTTGGAACGTTTGTACAGGTACGACATCGCCAGATACGGCGCGACGGCTCGCCAATCGGCCGGCCGACGCCGCCAAATCGATGCGTGAGAGAAAAGACGCTGATAAATCCACGCGTAACCTTCTTCCAGTTCCTCTGGCGACATGTGTTTCGGACGGAACACCGCGTGTGCCGTGTCATATAAAGTCCAATCGCGATGCAACAAACGCCCCTCGGCTTCCATTTGCCGGAACAGCGGTGTCGCCGGATACGGAGTAAGAATGTGAAACGTCGCGCACTCCAGACGGTTTTCCTCGATCCACTGGACAGTAGCGGCGAAAACATCTTTGCGGTCATGATCGAATCCCAGCACGAACGAGCCGTTCACCTGAATGCCGTTATCGTGCAGCAGGCGGACGCGGCGCGCATACTCGGCAGTCTTCGGTGTTTTCTTTCTCGCATCAGCAAGATTCTGATCCGTGAGCGACTCGAATCCCACGAATACTCCGGTACAACCGCTCAGTGCCATGCTGCCGATTAATCCTGGATCGTCGGTCACGTCAATGGAGACAGCCGCGCTCCAAATCTTGTTGAGCGGCTGCAGTGCGTTACACAAGGCGCGCAGGTATTGCCGGTTGGATCCCAGATTGTTGTCGATGAAGACAGCGTAAGGTTGCGCATCGGCCAGGAATTCCGCGGCGACTTGGTTGGGCTCCCGCATTCGATAAGGCATACGCAAACCATTCGTTGCCAGATAGCAAAAGCCGCAGCGGTTGTGACACCCTCGCGTGGCAATCAAACTGGTGGTCGTCAGAAAACTGCTTCGCGGAACGATCGAGCGCCTTGGCGCCGGGTCCTGGCGATAATCACTCTCGTAAGTTGCCAGGTATTGCGGCTGCAGAGAGCGCGATTCCACATCCGCTAGGATCCTGGGCCAGAGCTGCACTCCATCGCCCACAGCCAGCGCGTCCGCGTACGGCGCGCATTCTTCGGGACAAGACAACACGTGCAGTCCGCCCAGCACGACTTTGCTCCCGCGGCTTCGGTACCATTGCGCCAACTCGAATGCGCGCTTCGCGAAGGTTAGATGAACCGTGATCCCCACCACTTCGGGCATGGTTGCAAATGGCGGGCGGCCGTCTAGCAAGTTCTCGTCCCAGTAGCGAACCTCCCAGTGCTCAGGTGTCGTCGCTGCGAAGCTGCTTAAGGCAAGTGTCGGCGTTAGCACGTGCTTTCCGAAGCTGGCGTTTGGATCCTTTGGGTAGAAGGGATTGATCAGCAGAGCATAGCGCGGCTTTATCGGTCCTGCGGCAGCAAGGGGATGCAGCTCGGGCGGTCGAGTCATCTCCGGCGGGCACCATCGGCGCCGCGGAGACCGCAAGTAGTGCTGAGTCGTAGTGTTCATGTTTTGTATTTTATATTACAAAGTACTTTGTTTCAAGAAGTCTATCCTTCGCTCCTACGCCCCCGCGCTCGATTTCCTGTTATAATGCGTCTGTTGATGGGCTGCACCCCGCGACATGCTCGCAAATGCCGCACATGGGGGCGGCACCGGAGGTCAACATGAGCGTCACTCCCCGTGCGGGCACTGGGAAAGTCACCGTGCCCGACATTCTTCAGCGCAAATTTCCTGTCGGCGAATTCGAAAATCAAACGCAACGAATCACCTGCCTCACTGCGTATGACTATCCCACCGCGCGTCTTCTCGACGAAGCAGGCGTCGACATTCTTCTCGTCGGCGATTCGCTCGGCATGGTCGTCCTCGGTTATGACAACACGCTTCCCGTCACACTCGACGAAATGCTGCACCACGTTCGCGCCGTCCGTCGCGGAGCCAATCGCGCCCTCATCGTCGCGGACATGCCCTTCGGCACATTTCACGTTTCGCCGGAAGAAACTGTCCGCCACGCGCTTCGTCTTGTGAAAGACGGCGCTGAAGCGGTGAAGCTCGAAGGCGGCGAAAAACGCATGGAAGCCATTGCGCGCCTCGTCGAATCGGAAATCCCCGTGATGGCCCACATTGGCCTCACTCCGCAATCCGTCCTCGAACTCGGCGGTTTTCGCGTTCAGGGAAAATCGGTCGAGTCCGCCGAGCGCCTGATGCGCGACGCGCGCGCCGTCGAAGCCGCCGGAGCTTTTTCCGTCGTCCTCGAATCCGTTCCCCGAGAACTCGCCGCGCGCATCACGCAGGAGCTTCGCATCCCGACGATCGGCATCGGCGCCGGCCCCGATTGCGACGGCCAGGTGCTCGTTTTCCACGATCTCGTTGGCTTGAGCGTCAACGGCACGCCGAAATTCGCGCGCCAGTACGTCAATCTCGGCGAGCAAATTTCCCGCGTCGCCCGCGAGTATTGCGACGACGTTCACAACGGCCGCTTCCCCTCCGACGCGGAATCGTTCCACGCGCAGCAATGGCCCGCGGAGCCGGGCAAAACTCAAATCCATTGAGGTGAAAAATTACCGTCGACGATATACAACTTCTTTACGACTACAACACCTGGGCCAATCGCCGTGTGCTCGACGCTTGCGTAGCGCTGTCCACTGAACAGCTCACGCGTAAACTGGGTTCGAGCTATCCCTCGGTGCGCGACACGCTGACGCATATCATGTTCGCCGAGTGGCTCTGGCTCGAACGCTGGAGCGGACGGTATCCCTCGGGATTTCCTCCCGAGGATTTTCTCGATCTCGCATCCGTTCGCGCGCGCTGGCGAAAAATCGAAAACGACTTGCTGAAATTTGTGCGCGCTCTCTCCGCCCCGGATCTCGAACGCGTCATTCACTATCGCAACACCAAAGGCAATCCATTTTCCGATCCCGTGTGGCAGATGCTCCAGCATGTGGTGAATCACGGCACCTATCATCGCGGCCAGATCACAACTCTGCTGCGTCAGCTCGGCGCCACTCCTGTCGCGACGGATTTAATCGCCTTCTATCGCGAGCGATCCGGCCAGCCGCACAACTGACTTCCCGATTTTAATCGCCAAATGGAAATCATCCGCACAATCGAATGGATGAAGCAAACGTCGCGCCAGCAGGAAGCCGCGGGCCGCGTGATCGGCTTTGTTCCCACCATGGGCGCTTTGCATGAAGGACATCTTTCTTTAGTGCGTGCCGCGCGCCAGCGATGTTCCCCCGTCGTCGTTTCTATTTTCGTCAATCCAAAACAATTCGGTCCCGCGGAAGATTTTCAACAATATCCGCGTGATCTTAAAAAAGACCGCGCGCTCCTCGACAATCTCAACGTCGATTATCTTTTTGTTCCTGAAGCGGCGGAAATGTACCCCCGCGATTTTCGAACTTCTGTTCGGGTCGATGGTTTGAGCGACAAATTCGAAGGCCGCATTCGCCCCGGCCATTTTCACGGCGTCACCACCGTGGTACTGAAGCTTTGTGAAATCGTCCGCCCGCGCTTCGCCTATTTCGGCCGCAAGGACGCGCAACAGGCGCGCATCATTCGGCGAATGTCCGCCGACTTGAATCTGGATTCGGAAATTATTGTGTGCCCGATTCTGCGCGAGCCCGACGGCCTCGCCATGTCCTCGCGAAACGTTTACTTGAAAAATGACAACCGTCGCTCCGCCACGGTTCTCTATCGCGCTCTGGACGCTGCGCGCCGCGAAATCGTGAGAGGCACGCGCGAAACCTCGTTGCTCCTCGAAGCTCTGCGTGCGACAGTGGTTTCCGAGCAAGTCGCCAAACTCGACTACGCGGCCATCGTCGACGCCGATTCGTTCGAGCCAGTTGATTTCCTTCGCGGCAATTGCCTGATCCTCGTGGCCGCGCGCATCGGTTCCACGCGCCTGATCGACAATATGCTCGCCGAAGAGCACGACGGCACCTTCGCTGTTTCTGTCTGACGCTTGCGCGAGTTCTGGTAGACTGGTTTCGCCTCGGCCCCGAAGTACCCCAAGGAGATCCTCGTGCGAAATATTCTCGCCGCGCCCGTTTTGTCCTTTTTACTAATTCTGTCCGCAGCTCCGCTGTACGCTCAGAAAATCGTTCCGGCTGGAACCGCCGTCATGGTTCGTCTTGACAAATCTGTCAGTTCGAAAAATGCTGTCGCGAATCAGAAAGTAAAAGCAACTGTCGCGCAGGATGTAGTTATCCACGGCAAAGTTTTAATTCCTCGCGGCTCGCCCGCTGCTGTCTACGTCGCGGAAGCAACGGCAGCGGGCAGTTCCTCAACTCCGGCGACGCTTTATTTGCGCCTCGACGCGCTGACCGTCGGCGGCCGCGCGTACCCCGTTTCCGCGCGCAAAGCCGGTGCACAAATTGATCCGCGTGGAAAAGGAGACCCAGTCGCCACGGGCGGCGCAGTTGCGGCGGGAGTTGCCGCGGGCGCGGCAACAACGGGCGGTAAAGATATCAGTTTCGAACCCGAAACAGCCGTCGCCTTCCGTCTAAAGTCCCGTTTGCGAGTCCGTTGATTGCTTGCGGAAGAATCGCCTGCACGCTCGCGGCGTTGCGGTGTAGCACAAACTGAGAACTTTTCTGTTTAGCGCTTCGCGCTACTGCTTTGCGATTTCCTGAAGGACTTCGGCGGCGTGGCCTTTCGCGCTGGCTTTCTCCCAGACATACCGTACCTTCGCGTCGGGGCCAATCCAATAGGACATCCGCACGATTCCCAGAAAAGATTTCCCGAGAAAACTTTTCATGCGCCGCGCGCCGTACACTTCGATCGTGTCGAAGCTCGTATCCGAAAGCAGCGGGAAATTCAAATTGTACTTGGCCTTGAATTTCGCCTGCTGCTCCACGGAATCCGCGCTGCATCCTAAAATCACCGTGTTCAACTTCTCGAATTTTTTCTTGGCGTCGCGAAACTCGGACGCTTCATTCGTTCAACCCGGCGTGAGCGCTTTGGGGAAAAAGAAGAGCACCACATTTTTGCCGCGGAAATCCGCGAGCGTGACTGCCTTGCCATCATCAGCCGGTAAATTGAATTCCGGAGCCCGCTCGCCAACTTTCAGTATGTCACTCATTTTAATTCCTACGATTGTTGCAGCAGCCGTTTCACAATATCGTTGATCGTTTGCGGATTCGCCCGCCCGCGCGTCTCGCGCATCACTTGCCCCACGAAAAACTGGAATACGCCTTCACTCCCCGCGCGATACTTCGCCACGTTCTCCGGACTCTTCTCGAGCACCTCTCGGCAAATCTTCTCGACGCTTTCCGCATCGGTGATCGACGAAAGCCCTTCCGATGCGATGATCTCGGCCGCGGGTTTTCCCGTCTCGACCATTTTCGCAAACACACGTTTCCCAATCGCGGCCGTGATTTCGTTGGTTTCGATCGCGCGCAAAAGTCCGGCAAATGCCTCGGGCCGCACCGGCAATTCCGAAATATTTGGCGCCGCATCATTCAGCCGCCGCAGCAACTCCGTTTGGATCCAGTTGGCGGAGATTTTCGGCGCCGCGCCCGCGCGAAGGACTGCTTCGAAGTAATCAGCGAGCGCTGCGGTCGCAGTCAAGACTCCAGCGTCATACGCAGTGATCGCGTACTGCGCCACGAATCGCGCGCGTTTCGCATCCGGCAGCTCGGGCATCGCGCGATGAATTTCTTCTTTCCACGTTTCCACGATGCGCACGGGCAACAAATCCGGTTCTGGGAAATAACGGTAATCGTGCGCGAATTCCTTGGAGCGCATGGATTCCGTGCGTCCGGCCGCGACGTTCCAAAGCCGCGTCTCCTGCGCGACCAATTCGCCCGCTTCGAGTGCGCCAATTTGGCGTTCGATTTCGTATTCGAGCGCGTGTTGCAAATAGCGGAACGAATTCAAATTCTTCACTTCCACTTTCGTGCCGAATTTCTCCGCGCCGCGCGAACGCACGCTCACATTCGCGTCGCACCGCAGCGAGCCTTCTTCCATATTGCAATCGCTCACCGCCGTGTACTCGAGCGCCTGCTTCAAGTTCGTCAAGTACGCGTACGCTTCTTCCGGCGCGCGCAAATCCGGCTCACCGACGATTTCGATCAACGGCACGCCCGCGCGATTGAAGTCGATGTGACTATAGCGATCCGCGTCGGCGAATCCTTCGTGGAGATTCTTCGCTGCGTCTTCCTCCATGTGCACGCGCGTGATGCCGATGCGCTTTTTCGACGCGCCCGATTCGATTTCGAGCCAGCCACCCGTTGCGAGCGGTAACTCGAATTGCGAAATCTGGTAGCCTTTCGCCAAATCGGGATAAAAATAATTCTTCCGCGCGAACCGCGAGCGCTCCTGCACCGTGCAATGCAAAGCCAGAGCCGCGCGCGTCGCCAATTCCAGCGCGCGTTTGTTCAGCACTGGCAGCGCTCCCGGCAGTCCCAGACAGACAGGGCAAGTATTCGTGTTCGGCGGATCTCCAAATCGGGTGGAGCACGCACAGAATGCTTTGGTCGCGGTCGCGAGTTGTACGTGCACTTCGAGCCCGATCACGCTCTCGTAGTTTGCACGCATCTCCGGCGGAATGTGCCGTGCGCCTTCCACGGTTGCCGCCGCTGTTCGTGTCGAGGTCCGTTCCATCAGAATGCTCAGAATTATATCATTGCCGCCGTGCGCGCAGTCTTCGTCCGGACCGGCGTGCGATGGCATTTCATATCCGGGATGGGAGGAATGTTATGCTTGGTTCAAGGCAAAACACAAACTACGGGAAGAGGCCGCGCAGGACGGTTGCGTCGGCGACGCGACCGACCGCCAAAATATACGCGGCGGTGCGCAGGTGAACGTGATGCTTGCGCGAATTTTCGTGTACCTCGTGGAATGCACGCTTCATCACTGTTTCAAGCTTGGCGTTCACTTCCGCTTCGGTCCAGAAGAAGTTCTGCAAGTCCTGCACCCATTCGAAGTAACTGGTGGTAACGCCGCCGGAATTCGCCAAGATGTCCGGTATCACCATGACGCCGCGTTTCGCCAGCGCTTCGTCTGCATGAGGGGTGGTGGGACCGTTGGCCGCCTCAGCGACAATTTTCGCCTTGATCTGGTCGGCGTTGTTCAGGGTGATCACGTTTTCGAGCGCCGCGGGAATCAAAATGTCGCACTTCATCGTCAGCAAATCGTCATTTGAGATGCGCGAAGTTCCCGGCATTCCCACCACGGTTCCCGAGCGTTCTTTATAACGCGCCGCTTTGTATGGGTCGATCCCGCGCGTATTGTAGACGCCGCCGCGCGAATCGCTAATGGCGATCACTTTGGCTTTTTTCTCCGCGAACAGGCGCGCGGCAATCGAGCCGGCGTTTCCAAATCCTTGAATCGCGACCGTGGCGCCGCGCAAATTCATTTTTTTCGCCCTGCACGCTTCTTCAGCCACGAATAAGCATCCGCGAGCCGTAGCTTCGTTGCGTCCCTCGGAGCCGCCGAGCGCCACTGGTTTTCCCGTTACGACGCCGGACACCGAATACCCAACGGTCATGGAATATGTATCCATCATCCATGCCATGGTTTGCGCGTCAGTGTAAACATCGGGCGCGGGAATATCGCGTTCGGGACCGATGATGGGGAGAATTTCCGAGGTATAGCGCCGCGTCATGCGCTCGAGTTCGGATTTGCTCATGCGCTTGGGGTCGCAAATGATTCCGCCCTTCGCGCCACCGAACGGAATATTCACCGTTGCGGTTTTCCAGGTCATCCACATGGCCAGGGCCTTCACTTCGTCGAGCGTCACGCCGGGATGATAACGGACACCGCCCTTCGCCGGGCCGCGCGCGATGTTGTGCTGGACGCGATAGCCGGTGAATACTTTCACCTGCCCGTTGTCCATCTTCGTCGGCACGGAAACTTCCATGACGCGCTTCGGCGTGCGCAACACCTGGCGCAAGCCCGCATCGAGCTTCAAATGCTCCGCCGCGATATCAAACTGGATTTGCGAAATACGAAAGATATTCAGATCTTCGCGCGGAGCAATCCGCGGGATCGCTTGGGGAACCGCTTTGGCGCTGTGGGCCATTCCGTCGTTCCTCCTCGACTGCTGTTACACTCCTGCTGCCAGCCGCTTCGCTTCGCGATCATTGTCATGGCCAGCTGCACGATTGAGATCGCGTTGATAATGGTCCATGCAATCGCGCGAACAGAAATGCAGCGTCTCTTTACCTTGCTGAAAAAAATAAGAAATGTCTTCGGCCACGTATGTGCCGCAAACCGGATCGCGGAAAAGCGCCTTGGCCGCGGGCTGCGGTTCAACGCGCGGACGTTCGCGCCCGCCGCTAACGCGCGAGCGCGTCGCGCTGTCAACGGCCTTCTTCATCACCCAGGCGATTCCCGCAGTGACGAAGAACCAAAAGATGTAGCGAAAAATCCGTCCCAGAAGCTTCAATGATTCGCTCCGAGGTCTTTCATTCACTAGCGCGCGCCCCCGCGAACAGTGCGCGCTATGCAACATATTGTAAATGGCTTCCGGCAGGGAGTTTATTCAACCCGCCGTGGCCAGTCAATTGAAACAGGCGAAAATCCGCGCATTGTGCACAGGTGCTAAAGCCAATGAACCGAAAGGGCTTAGAGGTTGATTAACTACATAAAGAGCTGTAAATGCGGCACTTATACCAAAATTGCCAGGGAACAGGGGGCCGCGTCGCCCAAACCCCTGTCTGCACAGGGAAGCACGATTTGACCCATGCGCCACGGGAAGACTACTCTGTGCGAACGCATTTCCATCCGGAAGCAGGAAAGAGGCAGTTTGTTAATTACATCCGGTTGTATCGCCAATGGCGTAATTCCAATAAGAGCGGCTGAGGGATTGTGAGTCGAGCGCAAGGCGCTGAACCGCGGAGTGATTCAGATTGGTCGCTGCTCGAGCGAGTCGTCCAGAAGGACGAACTAGCGCTCGCTGCGCTCTACGACCGATACAGCGGTTTGGTGTTTGCGGAGGCTACTCGCATTCTTCGCGATTCGGGCGCGGCAGAGGAAGTCTTGCAAGATCTCTTCTACCAGGTGTGGCGCACAGCGGAAAAATTCGATCCCGCGCGCGGATCTCTCCCCGGATGGCTTCTGGTAGCGGCGCGGAACCGGTCGATTTCGCGTTTGCGGCGCCGGAGCAGCCGCGACGACGAAGAACTTACCGAGAATAGCGTCGTGCTGCCGTGCAATCTGGAGACGGTTGCGGCGCAAAATCAATTGCTCGGCCGAGTACGGAACGCGCTAGGCAGTTTGCCGGACGGCCAGCGTGAAGCCATCGAGCTCGCCTACTTCGAAGGCATGACGCACAGCGAAATTGCCGAGCACCTCGCAACGCCACTGGGCACAGTGAAAACGCGGATTCGCTCCGCGGTGGAGATTTTGAAGCAGGCACTCGCATGACCAATGGCCATCCAATTCGTGCAGAAGAATTCGAGCTTTTCGCGCTCGGCGTATTCGCCGGCGAAGAGCGGGCGCCGATCCAGGCGCACATCGATTCGTGTCCGGAATGCGCGCGAAAACTCGCCGAAGCCCGCGGGCGCATCGCGCTGCTGGCTGTCGCCGCGCCAGAGCAAAGTCCCCCCAGCGTTGTGAAGCAGCGGCTGCTCGAAAAAGTGCGCGCGGAAAAATCAAGCAATGCCGCGCCGGTTCGGATTCGCGGGACGCGCCCGGCCATTCGCTGGTGGAACACGATTTGGGCGCCCGCGGCGCTGGCGCTTGCCATCGCGACGATATTTCTGTGGATCAGCGACCGCCGACTTGACAATCAATTGCAGCACATCCAGCAAGTGACCCAGACTTATCAGACGCAAACCGAGCATGCGCAAGCGCTGGTTAATGTGCTTGCGGCGCAGGACACCGTAACCGTAAAACTCGACGCCACGCCTTCAATGCCGAAAGCGTGGGGCTACGTGAAATATAATCCGCGCATGGGGATGATGTGCTACTCCGCTGATTTGCCTGAGCCGCCGCCGAACAAGGTGTATCAGATGTGGGTTGTGCCGGCGACTGGCAACCCCGTGAGCGCGGGAGTATTCATGCCCGCAGCCGCGCATGGCGGCCATATGCCGATGGCGAAAGTGCCGCCGGGAATTGATTGCAAATGGTTCTGCGTGACCGTGGAACCAAAGGGCGGCAAGCCCGCGCCGACGGGCCCGAAGGTGCTCGTTGGTACCCTTGAGTGAGCGCGTTAGGTTAGAATAGCGATGACCTTAAACCAATTCTCTGGCATCCAAACCCACCGGCCCTGCGTACTCCTAGCGACACGGGGAGCGCCGTTGGCGGGGATGAAAGCCGGCGGGAGCCCAGCAGCAACCCCACAATTCACACGGAGGAATTACATGAAGAAGCTTACGAATGTTCTCGGCCTTGCCGCCGTGATGCTGTTTACCTTTGGCCTCGCATCGACCGCGAATGCGAAGTCGCATACGTGGACGGGCTGGATCAGTGCCAGCATGTGCGGAGCAAAGGACGCGAGCGCCGCCAAGGCTGACTGCACGAGGCGGTGCGTTAAGAGGGGCGACAAGTACGTGTTCGTGAATACCAAGACGCAGAAAGTCTATCCGATTTCGAACCAGGACGCCGTGACGGACGCGGCGATCGGCAGCGAAGTTACGCTGACGGGCGAAGTGAGCAAGGACGGTTCAATCAAGGTCGACAGCATCAAAACCGCGGGCATGTAAATTGCGCGGTCTTTTTTCAGGGCGCGGCGCGTTCTCTTCGTAATTAAGAGACGCCGCGCCTTTTTAATTTTTATTCAACTGTGCGCCGGGATATGATCCTCGCCCATGTAGCGGCGCAAGACTTCGGGAATCACGACGGAGCCGTCGGCTTGCTGAAAATTTTCGACGACGGCGATCCAGGTGCGTCCGGTGGGTAAGCCTGAGCCGTTTAGCGTGTGCACGAATTCGGACTTTTGATTTTTCGGGCCGCCCCGGGGCTTGTAACGAATCCCCGCGCGGCGCGCTTGGAAGGCTTCGCAATTCGAGCAGCTGGAGATTTCCATGAATTCCTTTGACGAAGGCACCCAAACTTCAATGTCAAAGGTTTTCGAGGAAGCGAATCCCATGTCGCCGGTGCAAAGCTGCATCACACGATAGTGCAAGCCAAGCTGCTGCAATAATCCTTCCGCGTCGCGGACCATTTTTTCGAGTTCGTCGTAGCTTTCCTCGGGCCGCGCGAACTTGAACATTTCGACTTTTTGGAATTGATGCTGGCGCTTGATGCCGCGCGTGTCTTTTCCCGCCGCGCCCGCCTCGGAGCGGAAGCAGGCAGTCCACGCGCAGACTTTGATCGGAAGCAACGCATCGTCGAGCGTTTCATCGCGATAGAGATTCGTCAATTCCGTTTCGGCGGTGGTGGTGAGCCACAAATCGGTATCTTTCAGGCGAAACATGTCAGCCTCGAATTTCGGCAGCTGGCCAGCGGCGATAAGGGAAGCTGTGTTGACGATGAACGGCGGCAGCACTTCGGTGTAGCCCTGTTCACGCGTATGGACGTCGAGAAAGAAATTCGCGAGGGCGCGTTCGAGGCGCGCGCCCGCTCCGCGATAGAGAGCGAAACGAGCGCCAGCGATTTTAACCGCGCGCTCGAGATCCAAAATCCCCAGCGCCTCGCCCAATTCCCAATGAGGTTTGGGCGCGAAATCGAATTTCGGCGGCGCGCCCCAGCGGCGGACTTCCACGTTGCCTTCGGCGCCGCTGCCGACCGGGACGGAACTGTGCGGAATATTCGGGACGGAGAGCATGAAGTCGCGGAGCTTTTCGTCGAGCCCGGCGATTTTTTCGTCTTCCTGTTTGATTTCGTCGGTGATTTGCTTCATGCGCGACATGAGCGCGGCCGCGTCCTGGCCGGATTTCTTCAGCCGCCCGACTTCCTCGCTGCCTTTGTTGCGCTCGGCCTTCAGGCGCTCGACGGAAGTGATGCGCTGGCGGCGTTCGGCGTCGAGTTTGCGAAAGGCGTCGAGGTCGAGGCGAGCGTTGCGGTTGCGCAACATGCGCTCGACGTCGTCGAGGTGTTCGCGAAAATAATTCAAGTCAATCATGGGCAATCAAGCATGGGCAAAGAGGATACCTTAACGAAAAGTTTTCGCCAACCACCGTTCGCGGAAGGCGCGACCGGGTTCGGGATGACAATCGAAAGCAACGACGCACGTCAAAAACCCCACTCTTCGCGCCGAAAGTTCACCGGCGCTCAGGATGTGGCACCCGAAACAGCAAAGCCTCAGCGCATGTTGACGAGGTGGGCGAGGAAGAAGGCGGCGGCGGCGGCGAGGCCTCCGACGAGGGCGGTTTGCACGGCGCCGCGCCACGGGGTGACGTCGGTGAACTTTGCTTTGATGAAGCCGAAAATCAGGAGGGCGAAGAGCGTGACGCCTACGGAGACCCACAGCGCGGTAAAAATCTGGCCGACGAGCATGTAAGGAGTGAGCGGAATCAGTCCGCCGACGATGTAGGACGCGGCGATGGTGCCAGCGCTGCGTCCGGCGCGGGAAGGCTCGGGCTCTTCGAGGCCAAGCTCGAAACGCATCATGAAATCGACCCAGCGCTTTTGATTGGAGCAGATGGCGTTGACGACAGGCTGCACGTGCTCGTCGGCGAGGCCGTAGCCGCGAAAAACTTTGGCGACTTCCTCTTGCTCCTGATCGGGAATTTCGACGGTCTCCTCAATTTCGCGGCGGCGCTCGGAAGCGTAATGCTCGGAGTCGGTTTTGGCGGCGAGATAGCCGCCGAGTCCCATGGCGATGGAACCGGCGACGATTTCGGCGAGTCCCGCAGTGACGACAATGCGCGTGGATGCGATTGCGCCGGTGAGTCCGGCGGCGAGCGCGAAAGGAACGGTCAAGCCGTCGGCCATGCCGATGACGATGTCGCGAACCGCGGCCGTGGAAGTGAAGTGCCTTTCAAGATGGGCGATGGTTGGCATGTTCGCTCCTATTCGTTTGCGTTTGGCGCTGCGGCGATTGTAAGGGAAATTGCGTACTTTACGCCGCTGCACCCAGCGGGGGTATAATTATGAGGCACGAAGGCAATTTGAGGAGGAAGAAATGACAGAAGCTCAAGGAACCGCGCAGGCTGCTCCGTATACGGTGCCGCCGCTGCCCTATGCATTCGACGCGCTCGAACCGTACATCGACGCGAAGACCATGGAAATCCATCACGACAAGCACCATGGCGCCTACGTCAGCAATTTGAACAAGGCGCTCGAAGGCCACGCTGATTTGGCGAAGCTCTCGGTGGAGGCGCTGATCAGCAAAATCGATTCGGTGCCGGAAAATATCCGCACCGCCGTGCGCAACAATGGCGGAGGTCATGCGAATCATTCGCTGTTCTGGAAAATTATGAAGAAGGGCGGAGGCGGCGAGCCGAAGGGCGAAATCGCGGAGGCGATTAAGTCCACGTTTGGGAGCTTCAATGAATTCAAAACTAAATTCAATGAAGCGGCGACGAAACGGTTTGGCTCCGGCTGGGCGTGGCTGCAGATAAAAGACGGCAAGATGGGAATTGAATCGACGCCGAATCAGGATAATCCGTTGATGAGCGGGGCAAAACCAGTGATGGGAATCGACGTTTGGGAACACGCATATTATCTGAAATATCAGAACCGCCGGCCGGAATATATCGAGGCTTGGTGGAACGTGGTCAATTGGGACCAAATCAATCAGAATTACGCGGGGGCGAAGAAGTAGGCGGGCGAATTAGCGAAACTAAAAGCAAATTCCTCGCAGGATGCTGATTGCATCCGCTCGGAATGAAATGCAGGGGGAGACGCGGCGTGAGTTTTATTCGCGCCGCGTTTTTGTTTTTGTCTGACGTTTTTCACGGATGCGGGAAAAGATGGGCTTCGAGGGCGAGGATGGCGATGGCGGCGAGCGTTGTGACGATGGTGACGACGAGGCCGACGCGCACGAATTCCCAGAAGGTGACTTTTGTCCGGCGTGCGGCGAGCTGCAAGACGATTAAATTCGCTACCGAGCTGATGGGCGTGGCGTTGCCCGCCAGCGTGCTGGTGCTGGCGACGGCGAGCCAGACAAAGTGAGTGTTTGGGAGCGACGCAATTACCGGCCTGATGAGCAGCACCGCAGGCACGTTACTGACAAGATTTGAAAGCACGAGCATTGTTCCGCTGACGGCGAAGAGTTGCGAAGTGACGCCGCCGTTTAATCCCGGCTCAAAAAAATGAATAAGGTCGGTGACCGCGCCGGAGTTTTCGAATCCCTGCATGACGACGAAGAGCGACGCGAAGAAAAGCAAGAGCTCCCAATTGATGCGGTGATGAATGCTTTCGGATTTCACCCGGCCAATGATCAGGATGAATGCTCCCACAGCCGCGGCGGCGAGAGGAAAAGAAAAATTCATCGTCCACAGGACGAGAACGAGCGCGGCGGCGATTCCGCATTTGATGAGCAGCGTGCGATCGAGCGCGACGGGAATCGCTCCCGGGTTCCCCTCGAGCGGTGCGTCGTTTGCGAGTTGGCGCCGGAAAAAAATTGCCAGGATGGCAATGTCGAGCAGAAGTCCCACAAGCGCGACGGGCGCGAGGTGGAAGAAAAAGCCGAGAAAAGTGAAATGCGCGGTGACACCGACGAGGGCGTTCTGCGGATTCCCCGTGACGGACATCACCGAGCCGATATTCGAGGAAGTGGCGAGAGCGACGAGATAGGGCAGCTTGGGTAACCGCAGACGGTCGGTGATGGCCAGAACGATGGGCGTGAAGATGAGGCAGATGGTGTCGTTGACGAAAAATGCGGAGAGGATTCCCGCAGTAAAGATGAGAAGGACGAGGAGTTGAAAACGCGTGCGGGCGAGCGCGGCGACGTGGACAGCGATCCAATCGAAAAAATGCGAGATTTGGAAATGCGCGACAAGAATCATGATGCCGAGAAGAAAAATAATCGTGTCCCAACTGACCGCGCGATACGCGCCGTCGAGCGAGACGACTCCAACGAGCACCATGGCTACCGCGCCGCAAAACGCCGCAGCAGTGCGGTCGAGATGGCTACCGCGGCCGCTCTCGACCGCGATGAGGATGTAGGTGACGAGGAAAATAATGATGGGGAGCCAGTGAAGCTGCGTCAGAAAGGGAACGATAGCGGCGGGCAGCGAGAGCATGCAGAAGAGAGCTTAACGCGCTTCGCGTGCAATGGAAAATGGAAGCCACGGGCCACGATGATCAGAATACCGGAAGGCCGTCGGATAGTGATTCCCAATGCCGTGCTTTTCACGAACCCTGTGACGGTGGGCCGCGCAAACGAGAAACAACAAGCCACTCCCGAGGCAAAAGCTGATCCCGAAGCAAGACCTGGCACTGAAGCAAAATCCGGCGCCGAAGCTGCGTGAGAGAATGCCTGAAACAGCTGCCGATGATTCGGTCCAGATCTTGCCGGGCGGCAACGCGACGCGCGGTAATTCAGGTACTATCGACAGGAATGAGTGAAACGGTTCAGACGCGGTGCTGCATCGCGGGCGGAGGACCTGCCGGGATGATGCTGGGGTTTTTGCTGGCGCGGACGGGTGTGGACGTGCAGGTGCTTGAAAAGCACGCGGATTTTCTGCGGGATTTTCGGGGCGACACGATCCACCCTTCGACTCTGGAGCTGATGCACGAGCTGGGGATTCTAGAGGAATTCCTGAAACGTCCGCATCAGGAAGTGCTTGAGCTTGCGGGCCAAGTGGGCCGTGAAACTGTGGTGATTGGGGATTTCAGGCATCTTCCCACGCACTGCAAATTCCTGGCGTTGATGCCGCAATGGGACTTTCTGAACTTTATCGCCGAGCAGGGCCGGCGCTATCCGAGCTTTCACCTGAAAATGCAGACCGAGGTGACCGACCTGATCCAGGAGAATGGAAGCATCGTGGGCGTTCGGGCGAAAACTCCGGACGGGAAGATGGAGGTTCGCGCGAGTCTGACGATTGGAGCCGACGGGCGGCGCTCCGTGGTACGCGAGCGGGTGGGGCTGGAAGTGATTGACCTGGGTGCGCCAATGGATGTGCTGTGGATGCAGATCCGCCGGCGAGACAGCGATCCCAGACAAACATTTGGGCACGTGGAGACGGGAAGGATTTTCATTATGCTGGATCGCGGAGATTACTGGCAGTGCGCGTTCGTGATTCCGAAGGGAGGAATCGAGGAAGTTCGCCAGCGGGGACTTGCAGTGCTGCGGGAAGAAATTGCGAAGCTTTCTCCTTTCTTGCGCGATCGCGTGGATGAGTTGAAGGAGTGGAAGGACATAAGCCTGCTGACGGTGGAAGTGGACAGGTTAGCGCGCTGGCATTTGCCGGGACTGTTGTGCATTGGAGACGCGGCGCATGCGATGTCGCCGATTGGCGGCGTGGGGATTAATTTGGCGATTCAGGACGCGGTCGCGGCGGCGAACATTCTGGGCAGGAGACTGCGCGAAGGAAATCTTGACGAAAGCGACTTGAAGGCTGTGCAGCAGCGACGAACCTTTCCAACGCGAGCGACGCAACGAATGCAGATTTTCGTGCAGAATAGCGTCATACAGGGAGTTCTGCGCAGCGATAAACCGTTGAAGCTTCCGTGGCTATTAAAGCTCTTGGGGCGCTGGCCGTTTCTGCGGCGAATTCCAGCGAGGGTTGTCGGCGTGGGATTCCGACCGGAGCATGTGAAGACGCCGGAAGTGAATGTTGCAACCGCGAAGTGATTCTCGCCTGTTGTTATCGAAAAGAGCTCAACTGCGTTGCCCGGCGTGGTCGACCGATTAGTGAGCCCAGATTTTCTGCGGGTCGGATTCGTAGGGGTAGACGTGGACCATCCAGTTGAAAATCTCGGGGAACCAGCGGCCGCCGACTGCGGCGCAGGCTGGTTCGGTGGAAATGGAGCCGCCGAGGCCGAACTGCTTGCGGTTGACGAGCGCGGGCGGCGTGCCCTTTGGCGGCATACAGAAGTTGACGTGCTTGTGCCAGCGCGCAATGCTGAGCGGGACGCGCTCGTTAAGCTGGTCCTCGGTGTAGCGCTTGGGAGCGGTGTACATGGCGCCTTCGAGCTCGTAGCCGCCGGGAACTTTTTTGTAAAGAAGTGAAGTGGGGCGCGCGGGGTTGAAGTCAAATTGGGCCTCGAGGGCGTAGCGCCGATTCGTGAAGTGGTAACGCTGCTGCGGGACGTTGGGCAGGAAGATCTTAAAGCCGTCGGCCAGCGCGACATGGTAGTCCTTGTATTTCTCGATGGCTGGCCGGAGAGTGGCGAGGATTTGGGCGGCGCGGGCCTGATCGGCGGCGTTTGCAGGGCGCAAAGCGGTCATGAACATGTGCGGGTTCATATCCATGTGGATGCCGGACATATCCGACATGTCATTGTTTGCATCACGGGCGGCTGCGGGATTTGCGGCGGCCTCGTGCTGCATCGAAGGCATGTTCATTTTGGACCTGCTGCCCGCGTTGGATGAGGCTTGCGACTGCGATTCGGTCTGCGATTGCGGTTGATTCTTGCCGTGGAGGCGCGCGACGAGAAACAACGCGAAAAATGCGGCAAAAATGAGCATCGCCACTCGGAGAAGCTGCTTCATGGGCTTCGACCTCGGCTACTAATTTAACGCATGGCGGGCGGAAAAGTTGCGGCCGCGAAGGACAGGGATGCGCAAAGGGGCAAGGTACTAATGCTGGGACACCGTGATTTTGGGAGTCCTGGTGATCGATTGAAACGCGCGGCAGCGGAACGGCAAGGAAAAGGCGTTCCGTGAGTGCTAGTGAACGGTGAGGATGACGTCGTAGGAGGCGTTGCAATTTGTGTTGGGATCGTCGGTGATGGTTTTTGATACTGTGCCGCTTTTGATGTGGAACAGGAGCGGCTTCTTGCTGAAGTTGGGCAGGCCGGTGAAGCGGGCGTTGCCGTCGCTATTTGTGCCAACCTGCAAATCGGTTTTGCGCATGTTCATGAAGCCGTAGCGAATCAGTACTTCAATCTGTGCGTTGTATATGGGCTTGTTCGTTCCGTCTTTGACGGTAAAATTTGCGCGACAAGTACCGATGCCGCCGTCGACGGACGGAACGTCCGGAGGGTTTGTGGCAAGGGTCGCGGCGGAAATTGCCAGAAAAGCGAGTGCACAGATTGTCCGCAAAATCCGAATATGCTTGACGGCCATTATTGCCTCCTTGAATGAAAAACATACGCCGCTTGAGAAGAAGATGCAATTGCGACGCGAAATTTCTTAATTTCGACTGCCAGAAGGCCAGTTCAGACAGACTCAGAATCCTTGTTTCCGGCGGGCTTTTTGGACAACGGTCTTCCGCGGGTCACGGAGTGACTTCCGGGGGAGGTTAATTTAGAATGCGGGCAGCGCTTGGCATCTACTACGTGCGCCGCGCGGGCGTCCGGCAGAAAATGTGAATCGAAGCAGGGCACAAGACATCCAAGGGGGAATGACTTTGTTCCGAATTGTCTCTGCAGACTGGGTGGAGAGGCATCTCGACTCGCCGGAATTTGTGGTGCTCGATCCGCGCTCGGCGGTGCGTTATATGGCGGGGCATCCGAAAAATGCCGTGAATCTTTCGGTGGCGAAGCTGCGGGATGTGCAGGGGGATCTGCTGCCCGATGAGGAATTGGCGCGGCGGATCGGCAGAGCGGGACTCGACGCGAACCGCACGCCGGTGATTTACGACAATGCGGACGGACGCAACGCGGCGTTTCTGGCGTGGATTTTGATCTATCTGGGGCGCGATGATGTGCACGTGATGGAAAGTTTTTGGGAGCAGTGGAGCGCCGACGGACGGGAAGCGTTTTACCGTCCGGTCCAGCCGACGGCGCGCGAATTCGTGGCGAAGCCGCGGCAGCGGTTGCGAATAAGCTTGAAGAAAATGCAGGAAGCGCCGGGAGCGAAACGGATTGACTTTCGCGACGCGGATGAATTTGCAGGCAGACCGGATGTGGACGAGCGGCCGGGACACATTCCGGGCGCGGTGAATTTGCCGTGCGGGGAAATGGGCGCGGCCGGACGGCTGCTGAAGCCGGACGAGCAGCTCAAGGAATTATTTGCGTCGCGCGGGATTTCGGCGAACACGGTTTCGGCTAGTGATATTTCCGGGAACGGGCGCGCGATTGCGTATTGCCGCACAGGAGTGCGCGCGGCACTAGGGTTTCTGGCGCTGACGCAACTGGGATTCAATGTATCGCTCTACGACGGGTCGTACGCGGAATGGGCTCGCAGCGGTTTGCCAGTAGAAAACACACTCGAGGAAAACGAAAAGGGAGAAGGCGCGCATGTCTGAAAGGCAATTATTTCCGGTGACGGTGGTAGGCAGCTGGCCGCGGCCGGCGTATTTGATTCAAGCGCTGCGCAAACGGCAGTCCGGTGACAGCACGGAGCAGGAATTCCAAGCGGTGGCGGACCGCGCGGTGATTGAGTGCCTGAACGCGCAGGAAGAAGCAGGCGTGGACATTCCATCGGACGGTGAGCAGCGGCGCGACAATTTTTATTCGTTCGTCGTGGAGAAGCTCGGTGGGATGCGGCTGATGAAAGTTTCGGAGCTGATGGACTTCATGAAAGATCGCGCGCGATATGAGGAAGTGTTGCGCGCGCTGGACGTTCCCGCGTTCGCGATCAAAAGTCCGATTGTGATCGAGCGGCTGACCGAGAAAAATGGGCTGGCGCAGGATGAAGTGGATTTCGCGAAGAAGCACACGTCGCGGCCGCTGAAGGTGCCGCTGCCGGGACCGTACATGCTGACGCGATCGAGCTGGTTCGAGGGGCTTTCGGACAAAGTTTACCCTCAGCCGGAGGATCTGGCGAAAGATGTGGTGCGCATCCTCCGGAAGGAAGTGCTGGCGCTGAAGGCGAAAGGGGTGGAGTTTATTCAGTTCGATGAGCCGATTTTGAGCCAGGTGGTTTACGGCGCGGAAAGCACGGAGACTTTTATGTGCGCGGCGCTGCCGAACCGGCGCGATCCCTCGGATGAACTGGAGTTGGCAGTGCGGCTGATGAACGAGACGGTCGCGGGCATGGACGGGGTGAGATTCGGCGTGCATATTTGCCGCGGGAACTGGAGCCGGCGAGAGGAAGTGCTGCTGAAGGGCAATTATGGGCCGATGCTGCCCTATCTGATGCAAATGAATATTGATCAACTGGTGCTGGAATTTGCGACGCCGCGCGCGGGAGAATTGGAAGTGTTCAAGGAATACAAAAACGAAAAGGAAATCGGGCTGGGCGTGGTGAATCCGCGGACGGATGAGATTGAAACTCCCGCGCAGATTGTGGCGCGCGTGAAAGAGCTGGCGAAATTCTATGATCCGGAGAAAATATTCCTGAATCCGGATTGCGGCTTCGGGACGTTTGCTGAACGCAACGTGAACACGGCCGACATTGCGACGCGAAAAATGGCGACGATTGTGGAGGCGGCGAAACGGCTTCGGCACGAATTTCAGGGCCGCGCCGCCGCCCAGTAAAGGATAGTAACCGGGTATAGCGAATGCCAGAAACTGGCTCAGAATGAATGGTTGTAGGTGCCATTGATCAGGGGCGAAGGAGAGGAACATGACGGACGCGAAAATGTCGGAAGAGAAACTGAACGGGCTGCGGCCGCAGAAGATCAAAGAGATTCTCGAATCGATGAAGCAGGCGGAAGTATGCCAGACGGTAAGCGGGCCATGGAAATCACGCGTGACGTGGCAAAGCGGGTTTCGCGCGAAGGCGTACATGCGGAATCACTCGGTCGAGATGGATGAGCCGGGGGCGCTCGATGCGACGGATCTGGCGGCCAGCGCGCACGAGCAGCTTCTGTCGGCGATTGGCGCGTGCATGACGGTGGGGTTCGTGCTGAACGCGACGAAGCGCGGGGTGAAGATTCACGACATGGAAATCGCGCTCGAAGCATATTTCGACAACATTCTGAAATGGGCCGGCCTCGATGATAAGGGCAATCCGGGATACCGCGGGATTAGGGCAAAGTTGTTTGTGCGCGCGGACGCGGATGAGGCGACATTGCGCGAAATCTGGAAACTGGCCGTCGACGGCTCACCGGTGACGCAGTCGGTGGTGCGCGGCACGCCGGTGACGACTGAATTTCAGATGGTGTAGTTCAGAAAAATACGCATTCCTCCGGTCTATTGAAAAATTCGGCCGGAGACGGAACGATACTTCTGCGAGCTCCCGCAAGCTGCACAGCCACGAACTATAAGAGCGCTTTCTCTCGACGAATTATGCGCAAAAAGGAATAAAATAAATGCTGTCGCACGAGGAGCTATCAATGGCTGGGGTGAAAACACAATCTGTGACGTTGAAGGTGGCCGACGGGACGACCATGAAAACATTCATGGCCGAGCCCGAAGACGCGGGCAAGTTGCCGGGGATTCTCGTGTTTCAAGAAGCGTTTGGCGTGAACGGGCACATCCGCGACGTGACGCAGCGATTCGCGAAGCAAGGTTACGCAGCGATTGCGCCGGAACTGTTTCATCGCACGGCGCCGCCGGGATTCGAGGGCGATTACGCGGATTTCAAGTCCGTGATGCCGCATGTCGGGGCGCTGATGGATGAAGGGTTGGAGGCGGATATTCGAGCGGCGCATGATGCGCTGCTGCTGAGCAGCGCGGTTGATCCGCAACGCATCGCATGCGTTGGATTTTGCATGGGCGGCCGCGTGTCGTTTCTGGCGGATTTGATTTTGCCGGTGCGCGCGGCGATTTCGTTCTACGGTGGCGGAATTGCGCCGAGCGGGCGCGGGGCGGGCTTGCTCGGACGGGCGAAGGATTTGCACGCGCCGATTTTGATGTTCTGGGGCGGGCTGGACAAACATATTGGGCCGGAGCAGCGGCAGGCGGTGGCAGATGCGCTACGCGAGGCGCGGAAGACGTTCGCGAGCATGGAATTTGCGGATGCGGATCACGCATTTTTCTGCGATGCGCGGCCGAGTTATAACCAAAAGGCGGCGGAGCAAGCGTGGGCGCTGTCCGTAGCTTTTTTGAAAAGCAATCTGCAGTAATGACAACTGGCAGGAGTGAGGAAGGCGGCCCACGCGGTTAGAGCCGATTAAAACCACAAGCTTGGAGTCGCGTTACGGAGCTGCTTTGTGAAACACCTTGCGGCGAATGTCCGGCCAGAATTCCTTCATTTCATTGGACACGCCATCCCACATAATCAGCATTCCCCACGTGCCCAAATTTCGCGAGAGCGTGCGATCCTCCGGTGCATGGTAAGTGTTGGAAATCCCCGCCGCCGCCGCATTACCGACAATTTCTGAATAGTTGAATCGCGAGTGCCCTGAATCCGTGCGCGCCACGAACAGCCGGTTAAGCGAATAGTATGCGCGACGGGAGAAGCCGCCTTTTTTCATCTGGTAGTAGCGCGGATCTTCATGCAGCAAACTTGGGAAAATAGCCGTGGTCATGTAAGTGCCGATTCCATTGTCGGCATAGGACGCGCCGTAACGCTTCCCGTAAGCGCCCCAACCTTGTCCCCACGATTTGGGAGAATCGTTCGCCTGGTCGAGCGCCGCGAGGAAACCAATGAACGGGTAAGTGAAGTAGTCAGTAACTCCAGCGGTGGCGAGCCGGAACTTCTGGCCGCTGGAAATGGGCGGAAGCACGGTGGCGCCTTCGACCGTTCCGTAATTCGGCATTACCTCGAAGATGCGGTCGTTCACGGTTCCTGTTTGCTTCTCCAAATCGCTTTTCTTCTTTTTTTGCTGGTTGCCCGTGGCCTGCGTCTTGGGAGTTTGTTGAGCCGGGGGAGAAGAGGTGGCCGGTTGTGGTTGCTGAGCCATCGGTGAAGCCGCGGGAATCAGCAACGCAATCAGGATCAGCAGTAAATGAAATGGGCGTCGGTGTTGATCGCTCATGAGTAAGTTCAAGTCAACGATTGTCGCAAGTTCCGGCGGAAAATCCAAAAATTATCGGGGCTAGTTTCCATTCAGAAGGCGAGCTCGGCCGAAAACGTCCTGGGTGTCAAGAAGCAAAAACATTACGCGCGCCAGGCGATTTTGCCGGCGACGATGGTGGCTATGGGGCCGCCACGGAAATTGCGGCCATCGAACGGCGTGTTGCGCGAGCGGCTGGGGGATTCAGCGGCATGGTATGTCCACGCACGGTCGTCGGAGAAAATTGTTATGTCGGCCAAGTCACCCTCATGCAATTTGCTTTCTTTGCCGAGGACGCGCGCGGGGCCTGCGGTGAATAAATCTACCATGCGCATGAGCGAAATGCGGTTCGTGTGTACGAGTTGCTCGAGGGCCAGGGCGATGGCGGTTTCAAATCCCGTGATGCCGAAGGGCGCGCGGTCGAATTCGACATCTTTACTGGCCGGATGATGTGGGGCGTGATCGGTGGCGATGGCGTCGACCGTGCCGTCGGCGAGTCCTTCGAGGAGCGCGTCGCGGTCGTCGCGCGAAGCGAGCGGCGGATTCATTTTGAAATGCGAATCGTACTGAACGTCCTCGTCGATTAGAGTGAAGTGATGCGGCGTGACTTCACATGTGACGGCGAGGCCGCGGCGCTTGGCTGCGCGAACGTGTTCGAGCGAGCCGCGCGTGGAGAGATGCGCGATGTGCAAGCGGCCGCCAGTGAGCGCGGCAATTTCGATGTCGCGTCCCCCGCAAATCGATTCGGCGGCGGAAGGAATGCCTTTCAAGCCGAGGCGAATCGAGCGCGGGCCTTCGCGCATCACGCCTCCGGCGGCGAGCGAACAATCCTCGCAATGATCGATTACGGGCAAACCAAGCGGGCGGCAATAATCCATCACTTGACGCAGAAGACGCGCGGTGGCGATGGGGCGACCGTCGTCGCTGACGGCGACGGTACCGGCTTGCTGCATCGCGGCGATGTCAGCAAGCTGCTTGCCTTTGCTTTCTTTCGATGCCGCGCCGATGGGCCAAACGTGCACGGGCGAGACGGCGGCAGCACGTTCCATGATGGAGCGCGTGACGGAAGCGTTGTCGTTGACAGGTTGCGTGTTGGGCATCGGGCAAATCGCCGTGAAGCCCCCGCGCGCGGCGGATTGCCCGCCGGATTCGATGGTTTCGGAGATTTCGCCGCCGGGCTCGCGGAGATGGCAATGAAGGTCAATGAAGCCGGGAGCGACGATGCAGTTGGCGGCGTCGAGGATGATGGCGTCGGCGGCGGAAATTCCGGCCGCGAGCTTCGCGATGCGGCCTTTGTCGACGAGGATATCGAGAGGCGCGTCGTTTTTCGAAGCCGGGTCGAGGATGCGGCCGTTTTTAATGAGAAGCATGCGGAGGTTCCTTTGATTGTTCTTGCGGCTCAGCGGAGCCAGCAATGAGTTCGAAAAGAATGGCCATACGCACGGCGAGGCCGTTGGTGACCTGTTCGAGGATGCAGGATTGCAGGCTGTCGGCGACAGTAGGATCGATTTCGAGGCCGCGAATCATCGGGCCCGGATGCAAAACGATGGCGTTGGGATTCGCCAGGCGAACGCGTGCGGGCGTGAGTTGATAGCGCAAAATATATTCGTCAGCGGAAAGCGAAGGCTCGTGGAGGCGCTCCTGCTGAATGCGCAGCGCCATAATGACGTCCGCGCCTTCGAGGGCTTCTTCGAGGCGCGGGATGCGGCGAATGCCGGGCGCGAGCGATTCGAGTTCGCGCGGAAGCCACATGGCGGGGCCGCACAATGTGATGCGCGCGCCGAATTTCGAAAGGAGATGAACGTTCGAACGCGCCACGCGGCTGTGCAGAATGTCGCCGATGATGGCGATGTTGCAATTGTCGAGCGCGCCGGCTCGGCCACGGATGGTGAGCGCGTCGAGGAGCGCCTGCGTGGGATGCTCGTGGGTGCCGTCGCCGGCGTTGATGACAGGCACGTCGACGCGGGTGGAAACGAATTCCGCGGCGCCGGACGCGCCGTGGCGAATGACGATAGCGTCTGGCTTCATGGCTTCGAGCGTGCGGACCGTGTCGCTGAGCGATTCGCCTTTTTTCAGACTGGAGGATTCGGCCTGTAAATTCATCTGGTCGGCGCCGAGTCGCGATGCAGCGGTCGAGAAACTGATGCGAGTGCGGGTGGAGTTTTCAAAAAAGGCGAGCGCGACAGTCTTGCCGCGCAGAGTAGCGAGTTTTTTCAACGGGTAACGTTGGAATTCCTGGAAAGGCTTCGCCTGATCGAGAAGGAAGGTGATCTGCTCGCGAGTTAGCGGCTCAATGGCCAGCAGATGGCGGAAACGATGCGGCACGTTCTCCCTCGGGTGCGAATGAAATGTAGCCCTGGAATCTGCATACTGCGTGAGATTAAAGAAAAAGCAGATCCCTCACTTCGTTGGGGATGACACAAAAAATATTTGCACGAGTTATCAGTCGACACGGTCCATAACCATGACCCGCTCCTCTTTGTCAATTTCGTTGAGGCGCACTTCGATAATTTCGGCGTCGGAGGTTTCGACGGTGCGGCCGATGAAGCTGGCCTCGACCGGTAATTCGCGATGGCCGCGGTCAATGAGCACGCAGAGACGGATGCGGCGCGGCCGGCCGAGATCGAAAAGGCCGTTCATGGCGGCACGCACGGTGCGGCCGGTATAGAGAACGTCATCGACGAGAAGAATATCGCGATCGTCGACGGGGAATGGAATTTCGCTCGACTGGACAACCGGTTGCGGGGCGACGGTGGAAAGATCGTCGCGATAGAGAGTGATGTCGAGCGTGCCCACCGGAATTTCTGCTTTGGAGGAGGCGCGAATCGATTTCGCGAGGCGCTCGGCGAGCGGGATGCCGCGACGGCGAACCCCGATCAACGCGAGATCCTTTGCGCCACCCGATTTTTCGACGATTTCATGCGCCAAACGTTCGAGGGTGCGGCGAATTTCGTCCGCGGACATGAGCTGGCGCTTCTCGATGATGCGCATAGGACGACCTATCGTAACACAGCGAAGGAATTCTGAAGGACGTACACGAGGTTGTGTCGCGCGGGCGAGGATACGCCGCGCAGTTCTGGCGTGATCTTTCACGACGTATGTATAATGCGCGGGCTATTCTTGGACGAAGTCGGTAGAAGGCTTTCATCGTGCATCCGCGAACTCACATGAGCCGTGACGCAGATTTGGCCGGCGTAAGTTCCGCTGCGCGAAGTTCAATTTGGCGGAGCGATGTGGCCGTTCTGATTTGCGTGGCGCTGGCCACGGTGGCCGCGCATTTGGTTACCGGGGGACGCTACGGGTTTCATCGCGATGAACTGGCCACTCTTGACGACGCGCGTCACCTGGCGTGGGGCTACGTGGCCTATCCGCCGATGACGCCTTTTTTTGGCCGATTGTCGCTGTTGCTTTTCGGAACTTCGCTGGCGGGTTTTCGATTCTTCGCAGCGTTGGCCGAAGCCGCGGCTGTGGTGCTGACGGGCCTAATGGCGCGCGAGATGGGCGGACGCCGAGGTGCTCAACTGGTTGCCGCAGCCGCCGCCATTCCCTTTTGCATTGCGGGCGGCGCGCTGATGCAATATGTGTCGTTTGACTACTTGTGCTGGGTGCTGACGGCATACTTTGTCGTTCGCTTGCTCACCTCGAACGATCCCCGGTGGTGGGTGGCCATCGGGAGCGCGATCGGGCTGGGGATGATGGCGAAATACGGCATGGTTTTTTTCGTCGCGGGCATTGTGGCGGCCGTGCTGCTGACAGATCTCCAGCGGTATCTCAAGAGCAAATGGTTGTGGTACGGCGTTGCCGCGTCAGTGTTGATTTTCCTGCCGAACCTGATTTGGGAGGCGCGGCAAGGTTTTGTGTCGGTGGATTTCCTGCGGCATATTCACGCGCGCGACATACGGATCGGCCGGACGAAGGGATTTCTTCCCGACCAGATCAACATTACGCTATTCGCATTCCCTCTGTGGATGATGGGGCTTTACTTCTGCCTGTTCTCGCGAAAAGAAAGGCGATTTCGCGCGCTCGGCTGGATGTACGTCGTGCCGTTGCTCCTGTTCGTCGTTGCCAAGGGACGCGGCTACTACCTGTCAGCGGCGTATCCAATGTTGTACGCCGCGGGGAGTGTGTGGGGCGAACGACGACTGGCATCATTGCGGACCCGGTGGCCGCGATGGGTAGTTGTTTTGCGGGCGGTCGCGTGGACGGCGCTGGCGGCAGATATCGCCATCGTCGCGGCCGTGACGTTACCCATTTCTCCGATCAACTCGGCGTGGTGGAAGGTGGCTGTCGGAATCAACGGCGATTTACGGGAAGAGATTGGCTGGCAGGAGCTGGTTGGTACCGTGGCGCAAATTCGCGACTCGTTGCCAGCGGAAGATCGCGCACGGCTGGGAATACTGGCGGGCAACTATGGTGAGGCGGGGGCGGTGGACCTGTATGGCCCGCGCTATGGATTGCCAGCGGCGATCAGCGGTACCAATTCGTTTTGGCAGCGCGGTTATGGCAATCCGCCTCCGGAGACTTTGATCGTCCTAGGATTGTCACGCCGCTTTGTAACGAACAATTTTGCGTCGTGCAAACTGGTGGCGCACACGTGGAACCGCTACGGGATTGAAAACGAAGAAACGCGCGAACATCCTGACATTTTTGTCTGTCCGGGTCCGCGCCAAAGCTGGCCCGAATTCTGGAAGAATTTTCGCTTCTTCGGGTAGTTCGCGGTATGGGTGGCGCGGGCAGGGCGGCGCGTGGTAGACTCCTTCGCGGTGAGCCTGCCCGCTAGCGTCCGGCGGCCCACGGGCGTTGACCTCGGCGTCCGTATCGGATCCCTCCTTCTTTCCAACCCTGTCATTGCTGCGAGCGGAACGTTTGGTTACGGCGTTGAGTTTGCCCATCTGGTCGATTTGAATTCCCTCGGCGGAATCGTGGTGAAGGGACTGTCCGCGCGGCCTCTGGCGGGAGCGCCTGGGCCGCGTCTGTGCGAAACCGCCGGCGGAATGCTGAACGCGGTCGGCTTGCAGAACATTGGCGTGCGAGCGTTTGTCGCCGAGAAGCTGCCCGAGTTGAGCAAATACCGGACCGCAGTCATTGCCAACGTATTCGGACATACGCTGGCCGAGTACGTCGAAGTGATTCGGGTCCTCGAAGACGCCGAGGGTGTGGCTGGCTATGAGCTGAACATATCCTGCCCCAACGTGGACCGCGGCGGGGCGGAATTTGGTCTCGATCCCACACTAACTACACAAGTCGTAAATGCTGCACGCAAAATGACGAAAAGACCCTTGTGGGTCAAGTTGACCCCGAATGCGGACGTGAAGGCGATCGCTCGGGCGGCAGAGGGTGCCGGAGCTGATGCTCTTACGGTGGCCAATACTTATCCAGCTATGAGTATTGACCCTTATACGCGCAAGTCCCGGCTCGGGAGATTGACCGGCGGATTGTCCGGCCCAGCCATAAAGCCGATGACCTTGCGGCTGGTCTATGAGGTCAGCAGGACGGTAAAGATACCCGTAGTCGGCTCGGGAGGGATCGAAACGGCTCAGGATGCCTTGGAATACATCATGGCGGGAGCGACCGCAGTTCAGGTGGGAACGGCTCATTTTGCCAATCCGAGAGCCTCGGAAGGCGTGGTGGAGGATTTGCGGCACCACTGTAGGAGATTAAGTATATCTACAATCAGTGGTTTAAGGGGTCCTGTCGAGTAAATTAGGTCGGTAATTCAAGGGAGATATGTATTGAGCGAGGGCCGCAAATAGGATAAAATGTTATTGATTTTGAATGGGTTACTAAACTATGAGACCGAAACGAACACTAATCCGGGAAGCACTTTTGACCGTGGTTGCGGCGCTCGTTTTTGTTCCGGCAATGAATGCCCCGGCTAGTCCGACACATAAGGGACCACTTTGGTCCGCGAACTACGCTGCCATATCTTCGGGCCTGGCCAAGCCGAACCCTCGGTTGCACCCAAAACCGCTAAAGACATGGGTATGCCTGTCGAGCTGGTACGGCGGACAGTTCGACGGTCAACTGACGGCGGACGGCGAAATCTATGATATGTACGCGCAGACGGCGGCCCACCCTAGCCTTCCGCTGGGATCCGTGGTAAGAGTGGAGAATCTGCGGACGCACCGGAGCGCCATCGTTCGAATCAACGACCGAGGGCCGTATGTCCCCGGGCGAAGCTTGGACGTCTCGTACGGAGTAGCGCGGGAGCTCGGATTTGCTCAGCGCGGGGTCGCCCGCGTGAGAGTTCAACTGCTCAAGGTGCCGCCATCGAAGACCGTGCACGCCGGCAACTGATTGTCGCTCTCGACTTTTCCCGTCTTTCGGAAGCTATTCAATTCATTCGCAAATTAAAGGGCCGGGCTGGTTTGGCCAAAATTGGCAGCCAGCTCTTCACCGCCGAAGGCCCGACTGCGGTCGAGCGAGTTGCGCGGCTCGTTTCCGGCATATTCCTCGATCTGAAATTCTGCGATATTCCAAACACGGTAGCTGGGGCAGTTTCCGCTGCGGCGCGGCTCCCTAAGGTGCGAATGCTGACCCTTCACACGACGGGCGGCTTGGAGATGATGCGCGCCGCCAAGGAAGCGCTAAGGGGGATGAAAAAGCCTCCAAAACTGCTGGGCGTGACGATCCTTACCAGCTTGGACGTTGTGGCATTAGAAGGCATAGGACTGGTGGGGCCCATCGAAAGCAGAGTGGTGGCACTGGCGCGATTGGCTCAGGAGGCCGGAATGGATGGGATCGTTGCGTCGGCGCGCGAAATCGAAGCGGTGCGTAAGACCATCGGTTCCAAAATGCTAATCGTCGTACCGGGCGTGAGACCAGGCATGTCCGCCGGCCTGGCCAGCACCCATCCCATGATCGATGACCAGGCGCGGGCGGGAACGCCGGGAAGCGCCATCCGGGCGGGAGCTGATTATCTGGTCGTGGGGCGGCCGATTACGGCAGCGCCGGACCCCGTTAAGGCTGCGGATGCGATCCTTCTCGAAATGAAGGCTGCGCGACGAGAGCAACCCTAATCTTTCAATTCTCCCTGCGTCGTTTACCCCCTTTTGCACCTTCTATACATTGCTGTGGTTTGACCCCGTTGGCGGAGTCGGCTAGCCTAAGGTCGCTGCATACATCAGGGCGCGCGATCATGCTCAAACACATCATCGTCGGCACGGCGGGCCACATTGACCACGGCAAGTCGGCGCTTGTCGAGGCGCTCACAGGAACGCATCCGGACCGCTTGGAGGAGGAGAAGCGCCGGGGAATCACGATTGACTTGGGATTTGCGTTCCTCGATTTGGGCGATGCGCGGCTGGGATTTGTCGACGTGCCGGGACATGAGCGGTTCGTACGAAACATGCTCGCCGGCGCCGGAGGAATAGACCTTGTGTTGCTGGTGATCGCAGCGGATGAGTCGATAAAGCCACAGACGCGCGAGCATTTCGATATTTGCCGGCTATTGGGAATCGAGCACGGGATCGTTGCGATCACGAAGGCCGATTTGGTCGAGCAGGACGTCCTGGGCCTGGTGAAATTGGAGACTGAAGAATTCGTTCGCGGCTCGTTTCTTGAGGGCGCGCCAATTGTAGGAGTGAGCGCCAAAACTGGCGCGGGCTTGGAGGAATTGAAGCGGAAATTAGCGCAAGCGGCCGCGACCGTTCGCGGGAAAGACGCCTCGCGATATGCCAGATTGCCGATTGACCGGGCGTTTCCCATGAAGGGGTTTGGCACGGTGGTTACAGGGACTCTGATTTCGGGCATGCTGCGGACCGGCGATGAAGTGGAGCTGTTTCCGGCAAGGAGACGCCTGCGCGTGCGTGGGTTGCACTCCCGTGGACGCGCCGTATCGCATGCCGCGGCAGGGCAGCGTACCGCCGTGAATCTGGCGGACATTGAGGCGAGAGAAATTGAACGCGGAATGGCTCTGGCGACGTCCGGGGTTTTTCAAGCGACGCAGCGAATCGATGCGCGAGTGGCGCTGTTGCCTTCGGCGCGTGCGATGAAAACGCGGACGCGTGTGCATTTTCATCAAGGCACGGCGGAGACGGCGGCGAATGTTAGATTGCTGGACCAGGAGGCGCTGCCGCCGGGCGGCACGGCCCTGGCGCAACTTCGGTTCGACGAAGCGGTGCTGTTGTTGCCGGGCGATCGGTTTATTCTGCGACAATTCTCGCCGCTCGTGACGATTGGTGGAGGCGTGGTGCTCGATGCCCTGCCGCCTCGTCACAAAAAAGGCGACGCCGGCGCGGCGCGGTTGCTCGAGGCATGGGAAAGCGGCAAGCGCGAGGAAATTCTGGCGGCGCTGGCTTTGGAGGATGCTCGGGGGCTGGAGCTTGCGAGGATTATTACACGGACGGCGTGGCTCGAAAGCGAAGCGCGGCAGGCGATTCAGAAGCTCGTCGAGGCACGGAGGGTTCGCGTGGTTTCCGAACAACCTCTGATTGCGGCTTCGGCGGAAGGAATGAATATCCTGTTGCGGGACGCGGAACGAGAAATCGAAGAATTTCATAAACAGAATCCGCTCGCTCAGGGAATTGCAAAGGAAGACCTGCGCGGACGCGTGGCGGCGAAAGTGAGGCCAGAGGTTTTTCGCGCTGCGCTCGATGAGCTGGTCGCTCAGCGAAAAATCGTGATTGCGGGCGATATTGTACAGCGGGCCGGCCGCCAGATTGCGCTTTCCGCGGACGAAGCGCGCGCGAAGGAACAGATCGCGCAGGAATTCGAGCGCGCAGGGCTGGCGGCTCCGGCGGTGGACGAGGTGCTTGGGAAATTGCCCGTCGACACGCGACGCGCGCAGAAACTGCTGCAAATCTTGATTCGCGAGAAAACGCTGGCGAAGGTGACCGACGAGCTGGTATTTCATAAGAGCGCCGTCGAACATCTGAGGGCACTCCTTGCTTCGTATAAGAAGAAGAACGGGGACCGGCTGCCGATTGCCGCGTTCAAAGAGCTGACCCAGGTGACGCGGAAATATGCGATACCCCTGCTCGAATACCTCGACCGAGAGCGGTTGACGCGCCGCGTGGGCAATGAGCGTGTTATACTTTGAGCCAGATGGCTTTGCCGCAGAAGTAGCAAGTGTGGACGCCCGCTTGCAGGAACGGGTGTTGTAAGGAGGTTTTATGGAACTTAGCCCGATGCATTTGCTGTTGATCCTGATTATCGTGGTGATTCTGTTTGGCGGAAAAAGGATTCCGGAACTGATGCGCGGCTTGGGGACGGGCATCAAGGAATTCAAGCAGGGCATGCGCGACGAGCCATCGACAACACCGCCTCCTCCACCCGTGGCGCCGGCGCCTCCCCCCTACGAAGAGAAGAAGTAAGCCGGGAATTTCACTCGATTTTGTTGCGTTCGGCAGCCAACCAGCTGCCGTTTGTTTTTTCAGGCTGCAACGCCCGGCGCTGCTTCTACTGTGAATTTTCCTTCAAGTTGCGCAGAATCGCGTAGAGGCGCGCGAGAGGCAAACCCATCACGTTGAAGTAGCAGCCCTCAATGCGTGAGATGAATTTTCCGCCCTGGCCCTGGATAGCATAGGCGCCCGCTTTGTCGAATGGCTCGCCGGTGGCGATGTAGTCCTCAATTTCCTTCTCGTTCAACGGCTCGAACGTTACGCGCGTCGTTTCCAGAGCGGTACCAATGGCGGCGACGTTCCCCTGCAAGACTGCCAATCCGGTGCAGACCTCATGCGTTTTGCCGCTGAGGCGATGGAGCATGTCGCGTGCATTCGCGGCCGAGGAAGGCTTGCCGAGGATTTCGTTGTCGATGACCACGACTGTGTCCGCGGCGATGAACATCGCGGAATCGGCGGCGTGTCGGCTTGCGAATTGCCGCGCAATGGTGCGGGCCTTTTCTCCCGCGAGGCGGCGAACGTAATCAACGGCGGCTTCGTCGGGCTGCCGTGATTCGTCGATATGCGCGGGCGCGACTTCAAAATCGAATCCGGCGTTGCGGAGAATTTCGGCGCGGCGTGGCGAGCTGGATGCCAAAATCAGTTTGGAATTGTGGGCCACGGCGTGAGCCTAAATGACGACGGATTCCTGGTATTCGCCGAAGGCGCGGCGCAGGGCGTCGGAAATTTCGCCGACCGTGGCGTAGGATTCGACGGCGGCGAGTACCGCGGGCATCAGATTTTCCGCGGAGCGCGCGCGACGTTCGATTTCGGCGAGCGCGGCGTTCGACTTGGCGGAATCGCGCCGTGCGCGCAAGGCATTCAGGCGCGCGATTTGCGAACGCTCGACTTCGACATTGATACGCATGGTGGGGATCGGCTTGCCGTCGTTTTCTGTGAAACGGTTCACGCCCACGACGACAATTTCGCCCCGCTCGACCGCCTGCTGATATTCGTAGGCGGCCTGCTGCACTTCCGATTGGACGAAGCCGCTTTCGATGGCGCGAAGCATGCCGCCGAGGGCGTCGATTTTCGCGATGTAATCAGAAGCGCCGCGCTCGATTTCGTTGGTGAGATGCTCAATGGCGTAGGCACCGGCAAACGGGTCAATCGTGTTCGTCACGCCGGTTTCGTGGGCAATGAGCTGCTGCGTGCGCAGAGCGAGCAGCGCGGATTGCTCGGTGGGCAGCGCCAGGGCTTCGTCGAGGCTGTTGGTGTGCAGCGACTGGCAGCCGCCGAGAACCGCGGCGAGCGCCTGCAACGCGACGCGGACGAGATTGTTTTCCGGCTGCTGTGCGGTGAGAGTGGAACCGCCGGTCTGCGCGTGAAAACGAAGAAGCAGCGAGCGCTCGTCCCGCGCACGGAAGCGGTCGCGCATAACGCGCGCCCACAGGCGGCGAGCGGCGCGGAATTTCGCAACTTCGTCGAGCAAGCCATTGTGGGAGTTGAAAAAAAAGGAAAGTTGAGGCGCGAAATCGTCGACTTGGAGGCCCGCGGTCAACGCCGCGTCAACGTATGCTATGGCGTTCGCGAGAGTGAAAGCGACTTCCTGCACGGCCGTCGAGCCCGCTTCGCGAATGTGATAGCCGGAGATGGAAATCGCATTCCAGTTGGGAATTTCGGCGTGGCACCACGCGAAAATATCGGTAACGATGCGCATCGCCGGCCGGATGGGGTAAATGTACGTGCCGCGCGCGATGTATTCCTTGAGGATGTCGTTCTGCACCGTGCCGGAGAGGCGGCGAAGGTTCGCGCCCTGCTTTTTCGCGACGGCGACGTACAGCGCGAGCAGAATCGCGGCGGTGGAATTGATAGTCATGGAAGTGGAGACGCCGTCGAGCGGAATGCCGTCGAAAAGGGTTTCCATGTCGTCCAGAGAGTCGATGGCAACGCCAACTTTGCCGACTTCGCCTGCGGCGAGACCGTGATCGGAGTCCATGCCGATTTGCGTGGGGAGATCGAAGGCGACGGAAAGTCCCGTTTGGCCCTGAGAAAGCAAATAACGGTAGCGCTGGTTCGATTCAGCAGCCGTGCCGAATCCAGCGTACTGGCGCATGGTCCAGAAACGGCCGCGATACATTGTGGGATAAATTCCGCGCGTAAACGGGAACTGGCCGGGGAAACCCAGGTCGCGCTCCGCGTTCCAGCCTTGGAGATGCTCGGGCGTTACGACAACATCGATCGGCAAGGCAGCAGAAGACAATTTGCGCTCTTGATCGAGTTCCTTATTTTTCGCGGCGGTCACCTGAGTTTTCGTGGGAATTTTGTCCATGTGCTCCGGCCATTCAGCGTATGCGACGCGCGCTGCGGAAAGACGAAAAGGAAAACCAGATCATCATCAATGCATAGCCAAGGGCGAAGGCGGCGATCCACTGGCCGCCGGGCTGATGGCCTTGCTTCCACGCGGCTGCGCCTGCGTATAACGCGAACAGAGCAAAGAGCGTCCCGGTGGCTTCGTGGAAAAGCTGGCGGGCAAGCTTCCAGAAAGCGCGAAGCATAGTCGTACCACCGCGCCAGAGCGCCGAAACCCAGTTCGGGCCGGAGCGCGAATATCCATTGACGGCCATGCTCCCATTCTAATACATAGGGCTGGCCAAAGGTGCAGTGCCGGGTGGCGCACTTCCGCTTGTATCCTTGCGGCTGCGGCCATAAAATCAGGTTCAGAGCGAGGAGGACGACCTTGCGGCTCGATGACAACCTAAAAGCTTTGCTTCGCGAACTGGGCCACGCAATCAATGATTCCGTGGCGGACTCGGAAAAGATTGCGGAGGCAATTGCGAACGTGCGCTCGGCCGGATACGACATCGTGCTGAAGCTGGACGCGACGATTGGATTGGCGCAGCGGCCCGCGCAGGAATCGAAGATGACGACAACGGACCGGCGGTTCCTGGAATCGCTGCACATTCGTGTGGACGAAGAAGTGCTCGATGAACGCGCCGAAGAAGCGAAAGTGGACATCACCGCGCAGGACATCAAGTTTCTGAAGTCGCTCAAGATATCCCTGGACGAAAATGTCGAAGATGTGTAAACGAATCGGGCTCATCCTTTTTTTGGCAGCATCGTTTAGCGGTATTGTGCCGCGCGCGTTGGCGCAGGTGAACACCGGCAAGACCATTACCGTCAAGGCGAAAACCCCAAAGTCACCCAAGGTGAAGCTCGACACTTTCAAGGGTGAAGTGATACGCATGAATACGGTTTCCATCATCGTGCGCGACCAGAAAAATTCGTACATCGTGCGCACGTTCACGTTTTCACCCAACGTGGCGAAGAAGCTGCAGCCGTTAATTGACAGGGGCGGCTATCAATCCGGGGATCGCGTGACGATTAAGTATGCCGACGGCAGCACGGTAGCTCAGTCCATTAAAGGCAAGGCCTCGAAAGCGTTTTGAACCCGGGGAAGCCGCCTCGATAACGGTACAATCTCACGGGAAGGTCCTCATGATTCGCCCCGCCGCTGTTGCTGGACGTTTTTATCCCGCTGACGCTGCCGCGTTGCTGAGCCAGATCGACGATTGTGTCACCGCTGCGCCCAAAAAAGTTCGCGCGCGAGCGTGCATGGCGCCGCATGCTGGGTATATTTATTCCGGTCGCGTGGCCGGGACTGTCTACGGCGCTTTGGAATTGCCGTCGCGATTCATACTGCTGGGGCCGCGGCATTATCCGCACGGCGAGCGTCTGGCGATACTTTCCGAAGGCGCGTGGCGGACGCCGCTTGGCGACGCGCACATTGATTCGGCACTCGCGCGGGAGTTGAAGGAAGCTTTTCCGCTGTTGCGTGAGGATCCCGTCGCTCACGCGCGCGAGCATTCGCTCGAAGTACAATTACCATTTTTGCAAAGGCTTGTGGCGGACTTCACGTTTGTTCCCATCGTGCTCGGAACAGACCGCTTCGACTCACCGGAAATGTTGGGGCTCGCGGTGGCGAAGGTGGTTCGCGAGCAGAAGGAGGCGGTGCTGATTGTCGCGAGTTCGGACATGAATCACCGCGAAAGCGACGCAATCACGCGCGTCAAAGACCGAAAAGCGATCGACGCAATTCTCGCGCTGGATGCGCGAGGACTTTACGACACTGTGCGCCGCGAAGATATCACGATGTGCGGATACGGGCCTGCCGTGGCGATGATTGCAGCCACTCGAGAGCTAGGATCGACGAGCGCAGAGCTTCTGCAGTATGCAACTTCAGCGGACGTGAATAACGACCGGAACGACGTAGTCGGGTACGCCGGAATTGTTGTGCCTTAACCTCGCGGACGCGTATTAAAAGCTCACCTCTTCATCACGCATTTCATCAATATAAGCGGGCATGGACGTGATAGTTCCGCGCCCACAAGGGGATGGGGCAAGCCGACGGCGATGCGGCAGAATGGTGCGGTTCAGCATGGTGAATTCGCATCAACCTGCGCCGTCTGAGTTGCGCCGGCCGGCAGAAAGCTGAATGCCGATGCTTTTGATCACGTTCGTTGTCATCGGATCGCTCGCGATCCTCCTGTTGATCGCGCGCGTGCTGCTTGCACTCTTTGGGCCGGCGCTGCCGTACCGCACGGAAGGATTCACGGCCGGGGAGCTGGGATGTGATGATTATGTAAATTTTCTTGCCGCAATTTCGAACGCGGCCATCCATCGACGGACGACGATCTCCGTTCTCAAAAACGGAGAAGAGATTTACGCTGCGGAGCTGGCGGCGATCCACGCAGCGCAGCATAGTGTCAATCTGGAATCGTATGAATTCATTCAAGGCGAAGTTGCCCGCCGCTTCGTCGAAGCCATGACGGAACGCGCGCGCGCGGGAGTGAAAGTGAAAGTCGTGATCGATGCGATGGGCAGCTTGGGCACGCACGACAGCTATTTCGCGAAGCTGCGGGAGGCGGGCGGACGCGTCGAGTGGTACCACCCGGTGCGTTGGTATTCGTGGCCTAGAATAAATAATCGTACGCATCGGAAACTGCTGATCGTGGATGGCAAGGTGGCGTTCTGTGGCGGCGCGGACTGGGCGGATGAATGGTTAATCGCCAAGAAAAACGCACCCGCATGGAGAGACACCATGTTTCAGGTGGAAGGCTCAGCGGTGGGCGCTATTCAGGCGGTCTTCGCGGAAAATTGGCTCGAATCTTCCGGGGACATCCTGACGGGTGTGAATCAGTTTCCCGCGGCGGAACACAAGGGCGATGCTACAGCCCTGGTAGTAAACAGCACTCCACACAGCGGCCAAACGCGTGCGCGCATCTTATTCCAGATTTTGCTGGAATCGGCGCATCGCACGATTGACGTCACCACCCCCTATTTCCTGCCAGACAAAGCCGCGCGCCGCGCGATGATCCGCGCCGTACAGGAACGCGGCGTCCGCGTTCGTGTGCTCACTGCCGGGCGACGCATTGACCACGCGTTCGTCCGGCACTTGAGCCACTCGATGCAAGGTTCGCTTCTGAAAAACGGAGTCGAAATTCACGATTACGAACCGTCCATGATTCACGCCAAGGTCATGACAATTGACGATTCCTGGTCTGTGGTAGGCTCGGCCAATTTCGACCATCGCTCCTTCGGACTCAACGACGAGGTCAACATCGCAGTGTTGAACGAAAAATTCGCCGCGAGGCTAGTGCAGGATTTCGAAAGCGATCTCGAGCAGAGCAAACGTTTCACGTACGAGCAGTGGAGAAAACGGTCTGTGGCCGAGCGCGCATTTGATTTCCTGATCAGCCTGCTTGTGCAAGAAGAGTAAAGCGCGGTTGCCAGAATAAACTCATCAAGCTTCGAGCTCAATGGTATGGCGGGAAACGGAGACGCGGCACCTTCGACCGCAGGTCGATCCGGTTCAAACGCACACGCTACATGTTCACCGGAGCTTCCGAGCTTCTAGTGCGGCCTGCCGGCACTGACTGCATGCGCTGCTGGCGCTGGGGCGGCAGTTCCTCCCATTGGTGGGCCTGACATTCTCGGCGCGGAAAATGCCGGACCGGAGGAACTCCGCGCGTCAAAGCCTGACGGTGAATTCATTCCCATTGGCGCTGATTCCCGCGGAATATACATCGGCGCAGGCCGGTGAGGAACGGCGGTGGGTATGCGCATGGCGTTTTCGGCTCTGAACATCTGCGGTGCGGGAGCGGCCGGCAAACGCGTATTCATTCTCATCGCAGGTATATTGCTGCTGGTGGCAAGCGACCTTTGCAGATGCGCCAAACTTGGAGCCGTGGGAACAAATGCCTTCGGTGTTTGCGGGGATGCGTTGCGATTCGCGGCTAGAGCCGCACCACCGAAGCGGGGAACTTTGCCGTTTTCAAGCGGGCCACCGGGCAGCGCTTGAAACGAACGGCTGCCGGCGCCCCGTCTCGTAACGATGAGAACGGAGCTGGTTTGGCCAATGGATTTCGAGCGGCTCACAATCAAAATGCGCGGCGCCGTCGGCATCTTGCCGCCGACGCCTGTGCGCGGCGACCATGCCACCTGATTTCCGTAGCCGTACCAATTTACCGGCGCGGGATCCCAGAAGCCGAAATTGTCCGGAAACCACATCCAGCCATAAACGGGCGAAAACTCCCAATTGCCGAAGTGATAGGGAACCCAGCCCCACGGTTCCGCGCTAATCCACGTCCAGCCGAGCCCGGGGTAAGAATCCCATTCACCCATCGAGAATGGCGCCCAGCCAGCGCCCATGCCGAACGGCTGCCAGCCATAGCCATAGCCCGCGAAATAATTCCAGCCGCCATAGACGGAAAGATCGCTCATCCCGTAACTGAATGGCGCATTCGCGTAGGAAAGCGACTGCGCCGTTTCCACCTGCATGGACTGTTCGCGATTGCTGACCCAGCGGTCCCATGCATCCGGCTTTGGATTCGGCCGAATCGCACCGGTCTCGACCTTGGATTTGTAGGCGAGCGTCTGGCCTTTCACCAGGGTTTGCGCGCCGGCGGACCCGGTCACTTGCAATTGGCCCTGCAGGATGCTGATGGAAGCGCCATCGTGAAAGGCGTCCACCCGGAACAGCGAGCGCTTCGGGATCACGATCCGCTGCTGTCCAACTGCGAGCGTAAATACGTCAGCACGCTTGAGATCGGCGTAAATGGTGACGGTGCCTTGAGCGAGGGTCAGTTTGGTGATGCGGCCACCGTCGGAAAGGGCCAACTCACTAAATTGCACGAGCGTGTTCTCGGCAATCCAGGCGGTACTGCCATCCTCGAATTGCACTTCCGCTCGTCCGGCGTTGGTTCCAATGGTAACGCCCTGCGTGATGGGCATGTTCGGCGCTCCAGCCTCCCAGCCAGAATGGCCCGGGTGCGTCACCTGGACGTCGCCCGCGACAAGGCTCAAGCGCACAATGCGCGCATAGCTTAAGCCAGAGGGTTGCGCCGGTCTGGCGACAGTAACCCCGCTGAGAACTGCAAAACTGAGGGCAAGAAGGCTAATACCGGAGCGGCGCATAAAGCACCCCCTTTTGGGGTATTCGAGACACTAAGCGTGCAACCTCACCAAAGGATGCACAGATGTTGCTAGTATGCTCGCGCTTTGGCGAAGCCCGGTCAAGCAAATTCGCCGAACGGGCCGCCCCCGACGCGCAGTTGTGTGGTCCGGTCCGTCGACCGGATGCGAAGCGATACATGCAAGAGAATCGGTTACTGATGGCTGCGGATTTGTTCGGCGATGGCGCGGGCGCGCTGGCGGGCAATATCAACCAATTCTTCGTTAGCCGCCACTTGGTCCAGCGTGGGGAGCAGGGCCTCCGGCTCGGGAAGAAGTTTGTTTTTCACGTCCTGTTGTACGCGTGTAATCACGTCATTCACGCCCAAATGATCGTAATGCATGGTGCGCACCAAATCGCTCAAATCAAGTTCCTGCCGCTGCAGGCCGTCGAAAATAGCCAGAAGCTGGTTGGCTGCGCTGTTCAAGGTGTAGTTGAAAGTCACCTGGAACTTCTCCGAGCCTTTTTGATAGCCGAAAGTTTTCTGGCCCAGGTCGGCGATGCGCCGGTGAACATCGAGATCGATTCCGTTGAAATTGTGCAATTCGGCGGCGAGTTCGAACATTTTGTGCGCGAGCGCTGGACCGATTTGCATCGGTTGAGGGCTTGACGTGTCGTCGAGCTGGCGAATGTCGTAGGTGCCCGAACCGTCCTCGTTGACTTTAATTTCCGCAAATTCGGGATAGCTGGATTTGAAGATTTTGCGAAAGGTGAGAGTCGCGCCTTGGCCGTCGCCGGGCGAGGCCTCCGAGGCCGGCGATTGAGCGAAACTTGATGGAACACACGAGAGCAGGAGAACGGCGAAGCACACTAACTTCGAGCCACGGGATTTCATCGTTGGATTGGGATGCGCGCCGCCGAAAAATGGCTGCGCGAACGAGCGCGGGATATGCCAGGCGCCGGATTGAGAACCATGTTGCGTTCCAGACGCTCGGCGGCGCGCGCAAAATGTGCATGGCACAGCGCGACAGCTAGCGCGTCAGCGGCGTCCGCTGGTTCGGGCTGCTCACAAAGTCCAAGTTGCGCCTTGATCATCTGTTGCATTTGCAGCTTCGAAGCGCCGCCGAAGCCCGTGACGCTGGCCTTTACTTCCCGTGGGGAGTAGCTGTGCGCGGGGATGTCCGCCTGCGCGGCCGCCAGCAAAATCACGCCGCGAACTTCGGCAAGTCTCAGGGCTGTGCGCATGTTGAGCGCCGCAAAGACAGATTCCACCGCAATAGCGTCGGGAGCAAATTCCTCGACGAGTTGCGCGACCATTTGATGTATTTCGCGAAGACGTTCAGGGAAGTTGGCACGCGCCGGAAAACGCAACGCGCCGAAGCGCAGCATGCGCGCCGCCTGACCGTCGAGCTCGACGACTCCATAGCCGGTGGCGCCGGCCAGCGCCGGATCGAGGCCGAGGACGCGTAGCGTTTTGCGCGCGACTGAACCGTTTGCAGGCATGGTGATGTCATGACCATCCGCTGGCGGCGCCATGACGTGGTTCAGTCTACGCGCAGAAGAAAATTCAGGGGTAGCACTTTTTCGGCAAGCGCAACGCGAAGGACAATACACGGACCGAGGAACTAGCTGGCGACGGCCGCCTGGATTTCGTTTTCGTCGATGTCGAAGTTAGCGTAGACGTGCTGAATGTCGTCGTGCTCTTCGAGCGCCTCGACCATTTTTAACATTTGCTGCGCTTGCGCGCCCGTGAGCTTCACGTAATTCTGTGGAACCCACGCGATTTCGGCAGCCGCGGGGTTGATCCCTGCCGCGATTAGAGCGTCGCGAACTTTGTCGAAAGCTTCCGGCGGAGTCACGACCTCCCAAAAAGAGCCGTCGTCCCTGAGGTCTTCCGCGCCCGCATCGAGGACTATGCCCATCATCTTTTCCTCGTCGGCGGCTTCCTTTGCCACGGTGATGTCGCCTTTGCGGTGGAACATCCAGCCCACCGCGCCCGTTTCCGCCATGTTGCCGCCGTGCTTGGCCATCAGGTGGCGAATTTCACTGACGATACGGTTGCGGTTGCTGGAAACCACCTGCACCAGCATTCCCACGCCGCCAGGGCCGTAGCCTTCAAACGTGACTTCCTCGAGAACCTCGCCCTCCATTTGGCCCGTGCCGCGCAGGATGGCGCGCTCGATATTATCGTTGGGCATGTTCTCATTTTTCGCAGCCAGGATGGCGGTACGAAGACGAGGATTCGTATTCGGATCCGCGCCGCCGGAGCGCGCGGCAATCATGATCTCGCGAATGATCTTAGTGAAAGCCTTGCCGCGGCGCGCGTCGGTCGCGGCCTTCTTGTGCTTGATGGTTGCCCACTTCGAATGTCCGGACATACGGAATGCCTCGCAGAAGAAACTGGCAGAAGCCGAATGTGTGCCCTTGCTGCGACAGTCTAGCACAGGGTTTCTGAAAGAAAAAGCAGCGAGCCGTTTGGATCTTTCAAGGGCATAGGTGGAGTTGTTGACGGCAATTTTGGCCAAATTCCATCAATGCTTCGGTGCAGACCGTCCAGATCTTGCCAACCTCCGCACCGGAGAGCCGGAGAGTGGGTGCGCGACATAGAAGTGGAAGTTAAGCCGCCCTGCGTTGCTCCCAGTAGTCTTCAAAATCGCCATTCAGATGGCAGCAGCGGAGAGCCAGGATGGCGTTGGCTCCTCGAACGGTCCAGAACATT
>Ga0307374_10000049_pt1 | contig 182009 bp, 184 predicted proteins | sample OX3MG_FD_202532 | JGI IMG/M metagenome (GOLD analysis project Ga0307374, IMG submission 202532) | Soil microbial communities from Risofladan, Vaasa, Finland - OX-3 | ecosystem: Environmental > Terrestrial > Soil > Coastal area > Acid sulfate soil | place: Finland: Risofladan, Vaasa...
CCTCGAACGTCAGCTTGCGGGCTCAGCAGTCGCGGCGTGAACGGTGGCGCCGGCCCTGCGACTGGCGTTCGACCAGAACTTTCCCACGTCGCTGATCCAGCGCATCGCCGAGTTCCTGCCCGAGGCGCTGGAGTTGGCCTCCCTCCAGCAGATCGATCCCCGGTTCCCGACCCTGGATGACAGACCTCTACTGATCGCGCTCCGGCAGCTCGGGTGGAACGGCCTGATCACGAACAACTACAAGATGCTCTTCGAGCCACACGAGATCGCCACCGTCGTGGCCACCAAGTCGGTGATCGTCGCAGTGCAAGGACTCGGGCACGACCCGCTGCGAGCAGCCGGCGCTCTCCTGCTCGAGCTACCCGGCATCGAGAGCCGGGTCCTGCCGGACCGATCGAGCGTCTTCCTGCTGCGCTACGAGCGGCGGCCGGCTCGCGACGGGTGGGAGTTCGTGACAGAAGCGGCTCGGCGCCGGGACGAGGACCCTGCGGCGCTGTGGCGTCAACATCGGCCGAGCCGGGCCGAGTTGGACACCCTTGTCCTGTGACGTGAAGGTGCTGTTACCCGTGATCTCGCCGCTCCTGACGGGATGCCACGACAGGGGCTCGACGCCCGATTTGCCGGTGTGCCGGGCCGCTCGCCAGTAGATTTCTGTGGGTGGACGAGGCGCTGCTGGCGGCTGAACAGCGTGCCCGTGCGCAGATCGACCGCCAGCTGACCGAGGCCGGCTGGTGCGTGCAGAGCCGAGCCGGCCTCAATCTGTTCGTCGGCGACGGCGTCGCAGTCCGCGAGGTGATCCTGGCGCCGGGCCACGGCCGGGTGGACTACCTCCTCTACGTTGACCAGCGCGCTGTCGGTGTCATCGAAGCCAAGCCCGAGGGCACCCCGCTGTCGGGCGTCGAGTGGCAATCGGCCATCTACGCCGACGGCCTGCCCGCCGAGGTCCGCCTCAAGGCGCTGACGCACGACGGCCGGCTACCGTTCGTCCTCGACGCGTCGGAACCGCACTTCACCAACGGCTTCGACCCGGCCCCGCGGGCGCTGCGGATCTTCGCCGTCCCCCGGCCGTAGCCGCGAGGCACCCAGTTCCATCCGTCGATCCGCACACCGCAATGATCCCGTCCAACGTGCACCCCGTCGACCCGGTTCCGCCACTCGATCAAGCACGCATGAGCTCCGGGCCGGTACGGCCGTTCCAGGGCGGGTAGGCCCCTCAGCCATCCGCGCGCGGATCCGACGATCCCGAGCGGATCGCCGGGGGTCGGTAACGTCGTCCGCGTGCCCGTCGATCCATACCAGATCCGCCCGCCGATGGCGGTGGACGCCGATCGAATATTCGAACTCGCGGTGCGCCTGGCGACGTCCTTCAGTCCCGAACGAAGTCACTTCGAGCAGGCCTTCACCCAGCTGCTCGACAACGATGACGCCTGCATGATGGTGGCTGGCCCGGAGGCAGGGGTTGTCGGCTATCTGCTTGCCTTCGCCCACCAAACCTTCTTCGCCGACGGGCCGGTCGGGTGGGTCGAAGAGATCATGGTCGATGACGATCATCGGCGGGGTGGAGTGGGCCGGGCGCTCATGGCGGGGTTCGAGACTTGGAGCGTGGAACGCGGTTGCCGCTTGGTCGCCCTGGCAACCCAGCGAGCGGCCGAGTTCTACACCGCGCTGGGGTACCAGGAGTCAGCGACCTACTTCCGCAAGGCGTTGTAGGCAGGGCCGCACCCGAGAACGCCGGCGTCGATTGGCGAGCTCGAGGGCAGGATCCCGGCCGAGAGCGAATTTTCGCGCACGGGGTCCGGCCACCGAGGTGACGGCCTCGACGAATTTCGAGTGCTGTGCTCCCGGCCGGCGGCTACCGTCCCTTCGTGGCCTACGACGCGCTGGCGGAGAGTAAGCGCCTGCTGACGTATGGCCTGCCGGACCCTCCCCGCGCGCTGAGCCGCCGGATCCGCTTCGCCGCCCTCGGATGTGACGTCGATCGGGACTTGGCGATGACTGCCTTCGCCCGTCGGGGGGTCAGCGGCGAACCCATGCTCGACGCCTGGGTCCTCGAGCGTCGCGATGGCGCCTGGGTGTTGCTCGGTGGGGGCGGCGGGTCGCTCGACCATGATGCGCTCGCGGATCGGCCGCCTGCCGACGAGATGGGTGGATGGTTACAGCTGCAGGGTGGCGGTGGCGCGCGCCGCCGCACGGAGACGATCCTGCCGGGGGCTGGAGGCTGGGCCAGTTACGCGGAGCTTCGGCTCGCCCGGGAGGTCGCCCTCGTTCAAGTGCGGGGGCGCCGATTGCCCGTCCCGCGGCATGGCCACGTTTTCGTTGTGTGGCCCGGGCGTCGGGCGCCCTCCGCGCACCTTTTCGACGTGGACGGCGCCGTTTTGACGACGGCGCGACTTCGGTTGAACCCAAATCTCAACAGACGTCGAGGCGAAACGATCATCGATTCATAGCGACGAGACTCGTCGCAACAATTCCCGAGCGCCGGCTCCGTTCGCAAGACCCGGCGACCGCTGCCCGAACAGAGTTGAGCTTCTCGGACGGTGCTGGCTTGCCCGCCTACAGCATGTAGAGCGCGGCCACGCCATGACCGCTCAGGGGAGACCGCGAGCGTCTATGGAGCTGCGCCAGTCGCCAAGTCGGTGATCACGGCGCCGACCTTCACCAGGCCGCGGGTACCGAGTACTCGGCCAAATCGGGCAGTACCACGGCAGACCAACTGGGCTCAGCAGCGACGGGCGCCCGGTCCCAGCGAACGGAGCAGCCGCGCTACCTTCGCGTCGTCGTCGGTGATGCCGAGCGCAGCGCGCACCTCCACGGCCAGCTCTCGGGTCACCTGGGCACGCATCCGGCGGCCCTCCTCGGTCAACTCGAGCATGCGCACCCGGCGGTCGCGGGGATTGGAGGTCCGCGCGACCAGCCCGAGGCGTTCGGCCCGGTCGACCAGCCCGGTGACGTTCGAGGGGTCGCAGGAACGGTCCTCGGCAAACTCACGCATGGACACCGGCTCCTCGAGCATGCGCAGCAATCCCACCTGCTGGGAGGTGAGCTCGTGGCGGGCGGCCACGGCTGCCACGGCGTGCTGCACTGCCTGGGTCACCCCAAGCAGGCCGTCGAGCAGGCCGTCCATCTCCTCCGTCGACACACCCCCGGTCACCGCATCATTCTCGCACGAAGAACTTGACTTCCTCAACTATTGGCCGCTACTTTAGGTCGTCAATAGTCGGGCTAGCCAAGGATCCGCGCGATGCTGAACCTCAAGATTGTGGTCGGGAGCACCCGACCCACCCGGGCCGCCGATCATGTCGTCCCCTGGGTGGTCGCCCGATCGACCAGCCACGGGGCTTTCGACGTCGAGGTGCTGGACCTTCGCGACTGGCCCCTTCCCCTGTTCCAGGAGCACCTCGGGTCGATCGGTGATTTCAACGATCCCACCTACTCGGACTCGCTCGTTCGGCAGTGGAACCTCAAGCTCAAGGAAGCCGACGCCCTTCTCGTCGTCACCGCCGAATACCTGCACTCCATTCCTGGGGTGCTGAAGAACGCCCTCGACAATGTCTTCGTCAGCTGGGCCCTGCGGAACAAGCCGCTGGCCGCGGTCGGCTACAGCACGGGCATCGCCGCCGGGGTCCGGGCCGTGGAGCACCTGGCCCACGTGGCCATCGAGTGCGAGATGGTTCCGCTGCGCGACACGGTGCTGATCCCCTATGTGGAGTCCGCCTTCGACGAGCAGGGAACTCCCAACAACCCCATGTCGGAAGTGGCCATGACCGTGATGCTCGATGACCTCGCTTGGTGGGCAGAGCTGCTCGCCAAGGCCCGGGCCGACGGCGAGCTCCCGCCCGGTTCACTGCGGGTCCGGGCCGCCCTGGCGGCGATCCAGGATCCTTCCTGACGGTTCCCGCGCCGCGCCACTGACGCCCTCCGGCGCCTCCGTTGCCGGGCTGGAAGCACGACGGGGAGGGGCCGATACTGCCCCGCGTGTCCCCGACTATTGGACCCCCCATCCGTTGCTGCGACGAATGTCCCAGTCGCATGATCGAGCCAGACCTCGCGGGCCGAATGCCACCTGGCAAGATCTCGCCCGGGACTACTCACCATGGCCGACAGTCACCATGCCCGGTGACGCCTCACCCAAGGACGACTCGACGGTCGCCGATATCGGCAACGAGCTCAACGGTGCCACCGAGGGCCTGGACGTAGACCTTGATCGTCGACAGGCCTGCGCGGTCGATCTCGCCCCGCTCGAGGTCCGAGACGGTGGGCTGCGCTCACCGGCGTCGCGGACGCGATCATCATCCTGGCCCTCGGCCACGTGTTCATCGCAAACATGACCGGCAACATCGCGTTTCTCGGGTTCGCAGCCGCCGGAGCCGCCGGAGCCGCCGGCTTCTCCCTCGCCGCATCACTAGCCGCTCTCGCCGGCTTCCTCATCGGAGCCGGCGCGGGTGGACAATTCGTCAACCGCTTCGGCGGCGACCGAGCCATCCTCCTGCGTAACCGAACAGCGGCCGAGCTTTTCTTCGTGGCGGTCGCGCATCAGGGTGGTCCCAAGACGGCAGCAGGCGACAAAACGGGCGCCCCGTTCCGCGTCATCGAGCCTGAGCAAGGTGGTGAATGCTCCAATCGGGCTATGACCGCCCAGGCTGGACCTGCCGACGAATGAGCAACGTGAGTACTGACGGTGGCTCTCGACTCGGGGTCCGGGGATGGACGCTGGTCGGTGTCCTCGCGCTGGTGGCGGCCGCCTGCCTGGCGGATGCGGCCCGGCTGGCGGCGACAGGGGGCTGGCCAGCGCCCGGATTCGCGCTGCTGGTGGCGGGCAGTGAGCTGTTCCTGCATGTCGTTCCGGTCAGCGCGGTGCATCGTCGAGGGGTTTTCAGCGCCCATCTGGATGAGGCGGCTCTGGTGGGTGGGATGCTGCTGCTTCCACCCGGCTGGGCGATCATCTGCTTTGGCGTGGGCTTGACCGCTGGGGTGGCCGTGAAGCTGGCTCGGCTCCCTAATCCGGAGCAGGTGCTCGCCAAGCTGGTCTTCAACGCGAGCAACGGATTCGTGGCCAGCACCGCGAGTGTCATTCTCGCGACTGTCCTCGGCCCGCGGATCGGCGGGGTTTCGGGGGCGACGGTCGGGGCGGTCACGTTTTCGGTGCTGAGCTTGACCGGGGTGAGCCTGGTCCTCGGCTGCGTCGGGACGGCGTCGTGGCGGGCCTGGTTGGTCGTCATCCGGGGTGCCGCGCTGGGTTCGGCCGTCGGGATCTGTCTCGGGCTCGCCGCGGGCCTACTGGGTCATTCGGATCCGTGGCGGGTGGGGCTGGTGGTCGGCCCGGTGGCGATGCTGCTCTTCGCGTCGGTCGGTCAGCTTCGCGCTCGGTCCGATCGCGACCGGCTGGCGGAGTTCCTCCAGGCGGCAAGCGAAGTCCTGCGTGTCAGCACGGTGGCACAAATCGAGAATGTGGTGGTCGAAGCCGCCCAGCGCAGCCTCGGCGGTGGCAAGGCAAGGGTAGCCGCCGAACCACCCCAAGCAGACGAGGTCGGCGCGCCTTTGCCGGGCCAGCACGCCAGTTGGCTGATCGCCCGGCCCAGTAATCGGCAGGATCTGTACTCGGCGACCGACCAGCAGGTGGTGGACACGCTCGCCTCGATCGGCGGCGCGGCGCTGGAGAATGTGCGGCTACGGGACGCGCTGGCGGCCCAGGCCCGCTGCGACGAGCTCACCGACTTGGCGAACCGTCGATGTCTACTCGAAGAACTCGACGCCGCGTTCGCCCGGGCGCAGCGAACCGGATCGCCATTCAGTGTGCTGGTCGCCGACCTTGATGGGCTCAAACCGATCAATGACACGTTCGGTCACGCGGCCGGCGACGAGGTGCTCATGCACGTCGGCCACGGGTTGTCGGCCGGCGTGCGCAGCACGGATCTGGTCGCCCGGATCGGCGGCGACGAGTTCGCCGTCCTGCTCGACGGTGCCGGCCCGGCAGCGGCAGCGGTGATGGCCGACGCGCTCGCCAGCCCGGTCCAACAGCCGATCACGTTGGCGGGGTATCCGTACATGCCTCTGCTCAGCATCGGCACCGCGTCCTGGCCGACCGACGGCGCCAGCGCGGCCGAGCTCCTCGCCCTCGCCGACGCACGGATGTATCTGAACAAGAGCGACCGTCGCCGCCGCTCAGTGGGCGGGCCGACCGGAATGTCGGCGCCCCCTCGCCAGTCGGCCCTGCAAGGCGACGGGGTGAGCCTGATCCGCCAGTACCTACCCGCGCCACGCACCCAGGAGGAAACAGCCTCCGGACCGGCCAACTGACAGCCCCTACCGGACCCAGCGCGCGAGGCAGCCCCTACCGCTTCTCTCTCGGATGCGAGGGACTCTCGCACGGCCGAAGGAGCTCTTTTCACAGCAGTCACGTCAGACGCCCTCGATGTCGCCGGCGTTGACCTGGGTCTTCGACGATCAAAGCCGCCGTAGCCAGGCACATGATCGACATATGGGCGTTCAAGTCATCGGCCCTGTCGGCGGGGTGTGCGTGTCGGACGGTTTCAAGCAGGTTGCCGAGGCTTTGCACGATGGATGCGATCTCGGCTGGTCATGGGGATCATTCATCGGCAGTAATCGTGAAACGGGCCCGCCGCTGGCCCGCTACCGTGGCCGTGTGAGCAGCCAGCGAGTGCCGGGCGGTGTGGTGCACAAGCTTCCCGCCGACCTGCGCAAGGCGCTGAACGCCAACACCACGGCACTCGATGCCTGGAAGGACATCACGCCTCTGGCCCGCAACGAGTTCATTTGCTGGGTCGAGGATGCAAAGCAGGCGATGACCCGAGAACGCCGCATTCGCCGGACCCAGGAGGAGCTGGAGGAAGGCCAGCGTCGGCCGTGCTGCTGGCCAGGGTGCCAGCACCGCGAGCGCACCGGTAGATAGAAGCAACAGCCGGCGGATAACCGGCGCAACGGACGGTTACCGGCAGCGAGCATCTTCTGCACCGCCTGCCTCGTCACGCAATCGGGCTTGGTGGAGGGGCTCACAGGGACAGGTGAAGTCGCAAGGCCTGATCGAGTTGGGTCACCAGGCCAGGTGGGAGGACGCCGACCCGCGCTGCGATGCGCTCGACCGCGACCGAACGGACTTGTTCGGCCTGGGCCTTGGAGTCCATGGTCAGTCCGGTCACGGCTGCCGGCAGCAAGACCTGGAACGGGTAGACGCTCTCGACGTTCGAGGTCACCGGGACCACGGTGACCACCCCCCGGCCAAGCCGCGTCGCAGTCGCGTTCGCACCGTCGTTGCTGACGATCACCGCAGGGCTGCGCTTGCGCGCCTCCGCGCCCCGCCCCAGGTCAAGATCAACCAGGCGGATCTCCCCCCGGCGCATCAGCTACCTCGGCGATCCGCCGCGACCGCCTCCCACAACTGTGCGTCATCCGTGTCGGTCCACTCGCTCCAGGCAGCCGCGTATGCCTCGCCGAGCTCGAGAACGCGCAGCAGCCGAACCGCCTTGTGCAGCACGGCTGAGCGAGATTCGATGCCTTGTTCCCGGGCGTAAGCATCGAGGAACTCGATGTCCTCGTCGGGAAGACTCACGCTGACCTTCATGCCAACTTACTACCTTGGTAGTACTCGGGTAGCAACGGTGTGACCGCTCAGAGCCGTGGAACGATGCTGGCCCGAGGTCCCGGGACGCTCCCGATGACGTCCCCGGTTCGGTCGAGCTTGTGCCAACGGAGTCTCACACCCGACATGGCACTGATGACGCTTTGGATCACGACCAGATACATGAGCTGCCGGTAGACGAATTGCTGCAAGGGCAAAGCCCACAAGGGCCGCATACGCTCCCGGTCCAGGCGCAGTGCGTAGATCCCGCTGATGAGCTGGAGTAGCAGAAATGCGCCCCAGTAGGCCAACACCTTCCGCGCATCGAGGAAGAGCAACCCGTAAAGGGCAAAGACGTCGATGATCGGCGCGAGCAGGGGCAGAACCACTTGGAAGGCCACCAGGTACGGCAGTCCGATCTGGCCCAGTTCCCGGCCTGCCCCGCGGCTGAGCATGGCCGCCCGGTGTTTCCAGACCGCCTGCAAGGTTCCGTAACACCAACGGTAGCGCTGCCGCCATAACGCGTTGAGGGACGCCGGCGCCTCGGTCCAGGCAAGTGCCCGCTCCTCATACACCACGCGATAGTCAAAACGGTTGATCGCCATCGTCAGATCCGTGTCCTCGGCCAGGGTGTCACCGCTCACCCCACCCACCGCCTCGAGCGCGTCCCGACGATAGGCGCCGATCGCCCCGGGCACCGTCGGCATGCACCAGAGCAGGTCGTACATCCTTCGGTCGAGGTTGAAGCCGATCACGTATTCGAGGTGCTGCCACTGCCCGAGAAGGTGCCGCCGGTTGCCCACCTTGGTGTTCCCGCTGACCGCGCCGACGATGGGATCCGCTAGCGGTTGGACCAGCCAGCGGATGGTGTCCACGTCGAAAAGGGTGTCACCGTCGACCATGACGATGACGTCATGGCTCGCGTGGGCAAGTCCGGTGTTGAGCGCCGCGGCCTTCCCCTGGTTCGCCTGCCGGACGACGGTGACCCCGGGCAGGGCCAATGCGTCAACGATGTCCGCGGTGCCGTCGGTCGAACCGTCGTCGACCACGATCACCTCGACAACCGGATACACGTTGGCGACCAGAGAGCGCACTGACGCGGCGATGCCGACCGCCTCGTTGTAGGCAGGGACGATGACCGACACCGGTGGGGCGTAGCCCTCGCGCGGTGTCCGTCTGGCCACGGCGCGGGAGTGTCGCCGGGCCAACACGAGCAACAAGACCGTGCGGAGCAGAGCGAGCGCCCCAAGTGGCAGGAGCAGCCAGGTCAGAAGGGTCGCCGCATCCGTGCTGAGGCGCAGGACGGTCAGGAACGCGTCTCCCTGGGCCCGGCGCAACCAGGGCACGGGTTGGACGCCTGCATTTGCCGGCAGGCCCAGGCCCCCCGTCACCGTCGTGAATCGATATCCGCGCGCCCGGAGCCGTTCGATGATCGTCGGCAACGCCGCCACCGTCTGCGAACGGTCTCCGCCGGCGTCGTGGAACATGATGATCGCCCCGTCGTCGCCCTGCGGGAGCGCATTGCGCACGATCAGAGCCACGCCCGGGCGCCGCCAGTCCTCGCTGTCCCGGTCGGCGAGCACGACGATGTATCCGGCGGCGGTCGCCTGAGAGACAACCTGCACGTCGCGGTGCGACAGATCCTGGGCCGTCGCGGAATACGGTGGCCGCAGCAGCACCGTGGCGCGTCCCGTCGAACCGGCGAACGCCAGTTGACTCAGCGACAATTCCAGGTTCTCCCGCCAGCCAGGCAGCGTCGAAAGGTCGGCGTGGGTGAACGTATGGCTGCCCAGCTCGTCACCGTCGGCGAGAATCCGACGGGTCAAGTTCGGGAAGCTGGCGACCCGAGCCCCTACCTCGAAGAATGTCGCGGGAACCTTCTCCCGGTTCAAGACGGCGAGGATCCTCGGTGTCCACACCGGGTCCGGTCCGTCGTCGAACGTCAAGGCCACCGTCCGCGCCGGCAGGCCACGAGAGGACAGTCCCTGCGCTGACCGGTAGAGCACCGATCCGCCGCCCGAGACCACCCCCGGCTGCGCGGGCGGCAGCAGTGCCGTGCCGGCCAAGCCGACCTCGTGACGGGCATACCCCTGTAGGAGGAGGCCGGTGCTCAGGGCAAGGAGAATCGCGGCAAGCAGCACCCAGTGTCCGGGCGGCGCCCACCGCCGCCTGATCTTGTCGGGGGCGAGGCTCACCTGGCGTGCGAGCTGCGCGGGGACGGTGAGGGATGCGAGCTCGGCGCTACGGTCGCGGAAGGCCTCGGGCCTGCCGGCGTAGAGGTCGGTGCAGAGGTCGGTGTAGAGCTCGCTCGAGGGGTCGGTGCGACGGTTGGGCTGGTACTCGGCCGCGGTGCGGGGGTGAGCGAGGCCCCCGGAGAGCTTCCGGACAATGGTGGCTGCGACGCCGTGACACCGGGGACGGCGGTCGAACCGACTCCAGCGGGAGAGAGCCCGGGCGTCGAACTAGGGGATGGCCCGGCAGTAGAGCGGGCAAGTACCTCCCCCGCCGCTCCCGAACCCCCGCCACCATCGGGAATCTTCGGAGCCGCAGGACCGCCCAGCAGCGATTGCAGCCCGGGAATCGAGATCGGCAGCAGACCCGGCGGGCCGACCAGGCTGATCGCGACGCAGCCGAAGAAGGCGGCCACGAGCGCCCCCAGCACCCAGCCGGACCGACGAACCCAGACCCGCCGACGGCCGGTCTGGTCGACGAAAACCTGGCGCGGGGGCGGTGGGTCGAAACGAATCCGGGCCTCGGTCATATCAGCCGCATTATCCGCGCAGTACCCCATTTCCGCAGACATTCCGGGCAAGCGCGGATCGCGGCTTCGTCCCTGTCCCCCCTCCGTAATATGGCAGGATCGCCACAGTCCCCGGGAGAAGAGCCATGCCTGTTCGGATCCGTTTCGTCGCCGTAACGCTGTGTGCCTTGATGGCATGGACCTTCGGCACCGGGTTGGCGTTCGCCGCCGGCAAGAACGGCGGGGGCGGTCACGTGCGGGTCAAGGTGACGAACCCCGGTTCGCAGACGTCCGCGACTGGCGGGGCAGTCGATCTGCAGATTCAGGCGAGCGACACGAACGGCGGTGCGCTCAGTTACACCGCCACTGGACTGCCGTCCGGACTGACGATAGGCACCGCCACGGGAGTTATTTCCGGGACACCCACCGCGGCGGTTCAAGCCTCGGTGGACGTCACCGCCACCGACACCTCCGGCGGGGCATCCGCCAGCACCGCCTTCGGCTGGACGGTCAACGCGGCCTACGACGTTTCCTACCCGCAGTGCGGCACCACGCTGCCCACCGCCGCTAACACATCTCTCGTCGGGGTGAACGACGGCATCGTCTACTCGGCCAACCCCTGCCTCGCCACCCAGGCCGGCTGGGGGGCCTCGCACGGGCTCCAGTTCTACGCGAACACAGCCGATCCCGGGCCGGCGTACTCCTCCTATTGGCCGACCGGCGGCCAGGCTTCCCCCCAGGACTGCACGACCACCGACCAGAACTCGACAGCCTGCTCCTACGACTACGGATACAACGCCGCGCGGAACTCCTACGGCGACGCGATCGCGGCCACCGCGGGGACGAGCATCAACCCCGCGGGTGTCTCCTGGTGGCTCGACGTCGAAACCGGGAACAGCTGGGAAACCCTCGAAAGGGCCTACGGTCAGACCGCGACCTCCCAGCAGAACGACACCGCCGCCCTCCAGGGGGCGGCGTACGGGTTGACGAGCGAGGGTGTGACCACCGTCGGGTTCTATTCGACGAGCTACCAGTGGGACCAGATCACCGGCGGCACGGGCGCGACGTTCCAGGCGAACCCCGCGTGGCTGGCCGGCTACACGTCGCTACCCAACGCGCAGAGCGGATGCACTTCGATCAGCTTCACCGACGGGCCGGTCGTGTTCACGCAATACCCGTCCGGCAGCTTCGACGCCGACTTCCCCTGCTGAACCGCGGTCACCGGCCACCCGCGCGCCTCGGCCAGTCATCGATCCTCCCGTAGCTGGCCGGAAGGCCGGCTCGGCCCGCTACCCGGGCGGTGGTAGCGAACCTCGGGTACGGCAGTGTCCAGGTCCAACATCTGTCGTGCCCCATCCGGGCGGAAGCCGAATCCCTCGTAGAAACGCCGGGCCGGCAGGTTCGCCTCCAGTACCCACAAGGTCACATCCGGATGTCCCTGCTCGGCCAGGGACTCGAGGCCATGACGCAACATCTGCCGGCCGATCCCGGCCCGCCGGTGAGTGGGCAAAACGTAACAGGCGTAGACCTCGCCTTGTGGGGCCAACCGCCGGTCGCCGTCCCGACACGGACCGACGGCGATCCAGCCGAGAACCTCCTCGTCGGCGTCGACGGCGACGGTCTCCCCGAGCCGGTCGGCGCGTTCGGCGATCAGGCGCCGGCGTCGCTCCACGTCGACAGGCATGGCGTCCAGATAGGCGTCGGACACGATGCCGCGGTAGGCCTCCCGCCAGCCGGCCACCCGCAATCGCTCCACCGCAGGCGCGTCGTCGACCAGACACCGGCGAAGCCGCACCTCGAACATGTCCGTCAGCGTTGCGGAAACCCGCCGGCGCCGGCAACCGGTTATCGCACGCATGGCCTTGACTGCCAGGCCGTAAGTACTTCGAGCAGTTCTGGCGCGAGTCGCTCACTGCCTTCCGGACCGCCGCACGGCCGCCAGCGCCTGCCGGGCGATGAGGGCGGTGACGCCGGCGACTGCCGCCAGGGCGGCGGCGAGGACCAGCGGCCGGTGGAACGCCAGCTGCGGCATGAGGCGCACCGGAACGGTGACTGCGCCGAGGAATGCCCCGAGCAGACCACAGTAGGAGCCGACGACGAAGCGCTTGTGGGTTTCGACCCGGTGCGTCAACGCCGCCCATAGCGCGATGGTCAGCGTGATGAAGGTGAACACCGACAACCCGTGGATCCAGCTGAAGTGCCCGGGATGCAGCTTGCGAATCCAGAACGAGCTGAGGACCGTCCAGTACATCGCGACCATCCACACCCGGCCCATCCGCCGGTGGGCCCGGTCGCCCTTGCGCCGGCGTAGCACGACTACCGCGCCGAGCATGAGCGCCAGAGTGGCCCCGGTCGCGTGCGCGGCGATCAGCACCGTCCACCCGTTCATCGCCGGCCGCCTGGTGGGCGAATAACCTCGTTATGCATAGTAACGCTGTTATAGTTGCTGCCATGCCTGCCGTCAAGGCGCATACCGCCCGCCTCGCCAGCCGTCTCGTCGACGAGGCCGGGCGGCTGCTAGCCGCCGAAGGCCCCGCGGCGCTGACCCTGCGCCGGCTGGCCAGCGTCTCGGGCACCTCGACGATGGCGGTCTACACCCTGTTCGGCGACAAGCAAGGCCTGCTGGCCGCGATGCACCGCGAAGGATTCACCCGGCTGGGCGGCGCCCTGGAGGCGGTCGCGGCGGGCTCACTCGAAGGCCTGGGCGATCTCGGCATGGCCTATCGCGACGTGGCGCTCGCCAACCCGCATCTGTATGCCCTGATGTTCGGCGGCGCCGTGCCGAACTTCGCTCCGGATGCCGAGGGCGAGGCGAGGGCTGAGGCGGCCTACCGACCGCTGGTCGAAGCCGTGCAGCGCTGCCTGGACGCGTCGCTGCTGGTCGGACCAGGGGCCGAGCCGATCGCGTTCCACCTGTGGGCGGTGTCGCACGGGATGGTGAGCCTCGAGCTGGCCGGGCATGTGCCGGGCGATGCCGCAGCGCGCGAAGCGTCCTACCGCGACGCCCTCATCTACAGCGTGTTGCCCTTCCTGTCCCCCGCGGACGGATCGCGGCGAGCACACTAGAGCGAGCGCACGCCCAGCCGGCCTGGGGCACGTCAGGTCGTACTCATGTCTAACCGGAAGTACCATCCTGGTATGACACCACGAAAAGAGCGCCTGACGGTGACGGTCGATCCGGAACTGGTCCAGGCGGGGAACGACGCGGTGCACTCGGGGCTGGCCGACTCGCTCAGCGCCTGGGTGAACGAGGCGCTATCCGCCCGTGTGGTTCGCGATCGACAACTCCAGGCGCTGGCCGCTGCGATCGCCGACTTCGAATCCCAGTTCGGTGAGATCACCGCTGGGGAAATGGCCGCGCGACGTCGGGCCGACGACGAAGCTGCGCTTGTCGTCCGGGGCCGTCGGAAGACAACACCATCGGCCGGCAAGCCCCGCGGTCATGGTGCGGCGTGACCCTTCTGCTGGACGCGGGGAGCCTGATCGCGCTCGACCGGGATGACCGGGCGATGTGGGTCCGGCTGAAGATGGCCCGTGAAGCGTCGCAGCCGCCGGTCACCCACGCGGGCGTGCTCGGGCAGGCCTGGCGTGGCGGCCCGCGACAAGCTCGACTGTCCCGAGCGCTGGACGGCGTCGAGGTACGCCCGCTGGACGAGCCATTGGGCCGGGGAGCCGGAGAGCTTCTGGGCGGCACGCATGGTGCCGACGTGATCGACGCCGCACTGGTTCTCCTGGCGAACGACGGTGATCAAATCGCGACCTCGGACCCAGACGACCTGGCGGAGCTAGCCGCGGTCAGTGGCCGGCACGTCGAGCTCATCCAGGTCTGACCATCGATGGGCGCGGAGCACGTCCGCGATTACCGTTGCGTGGGCGCTCACATTCGTTCGGCACCGGAGCCAACGGCGAGCGACCGGGCGACGTCTCTGTGTCACAGGCTCGATCAGCCATCCCTCGGCAGAAGGACACCAGCGATGACGAAAACTGCGCGCTTCGTCCGGCTCGCGACGACGCGATCCGTCCTGGCCGGCACGGCCCTTCTCGTGGCGGCCTGCGGCCCCTCCCCGCACCAGGTGGCCGGTGCGGCCTCGGCGGGCCCGACCACCCCGGCGAGCACCGGAGCGCCGACCCCGACCGCCACTTCGTCGACCGCTGGACCGACTGGGCCCGCGCCCTGCCCGACCCGCTCCCTTCAGGCGAAGGTCGGGGTCAGCCAGGGAACCGCCGGCTCGACCTACACCGTGATCGACTTCACCAACCTCTCGAATTCCACGTGCACCCTCTACGGCTACCCCGGAGTCTCGTTCGCGGGCGGCACTCCGGTGACCCAGATCGGGGTGGCCGCAGGGGAGAGCCCGACGACACCGCGAACGTTGGTGACGCTCGCAGCCGGTGCGACCGCCAACGCGCTCCTTCGGATCACCGACGCGGGGAACTACCCGGCAGCCGAGTGCCGACTGGTCACCGCGCAGTACCTACAGATCTACCCGCCGAACCAGACCACGCCCATCTACCTCGGCTACACGTCGCAGACCTGCGCCAAGCCGGTCCGGATCCTGACCGTGAGCGTCATCCAGGCTGGCGCGGGCAGCGCGTCCTAGCCGACGGCCCCCGTTCCGGATCGGCGCCCGAAACGCCGGGCCGACGATCCCGTTGTGCTTGTCATCCGGTGGAACGGCGGGCACGATGACGCCCAGGGAACTGTCCGTCAGGGGGGACCATGGCGCTCGACACGAAGAAGCTCACATCGATCGACTGGGCGATCGTCGGTGGTGCGCTGATCGTATTCATCGCCCTGTTCCTCCCGTGGTTCGGGTTCCATGGCGGCGATGCGATCCTCCCGAGCGTCAGCGGGTGGAGCTCGGGCTTCACCGGGTGGTTCGGTGGCTTGCTGCTCGTCGCCGCCGGCGTGTACCTGTTCCTGCTGCGCTCGCAGGCGAACCTCCCCAAGGTGTCCGTCGGCCCAGGAGTCCTCGTGCTCGGACTCGCCGCCTTGGGCCTCCTCCTGGTGATCATCCGCTGGGTGACCCTGCCGCGCAGCGGGATCTACCAGTACGGCGCGAAGTACGGGATCTATGTCGCGCTGGTGGCCGGGATCGCCGAGGTCGTCGGCGCCGCCATGCTCTTCCGGTCCTCCGGCGAGGCTCTCCCCTGGGCCGGACACGGAGCCGACGGGTCGAGCACACCGCCGAGCGCCTGACCGAGGCCACAGACTGCGATCCGCCGGGTCATCCCGTGCTCGGTGCGGCGTCCTTGCTCACCGCAAGCCGAGCACAGTGAGCAGCGCCTCGTCGATCCCCCACTGTTGCTCGGGAGTCACGCGGCCGATGAGACCGCCAAGCCGCCCAACATCGACGGCGCCGACCTGCTCGACGAGCACCCGCGTCGATTCGCCGTTCACCTCGACCTCGGGACGAAAGGATGCCGGCCGGGCACTCCGCGACGTGGGCGCGACGAGCACCACCGAGCGCGGCAACAACTCATTCGCCTGTACCAGTACGCCGAAGCGCCGCCCGCGTTGCTCATGTCCCCGGCCCCGCAGCAAACGGAACTCGTACACGTCACCGCGAAGCACGCATGCTCTCCATCATTGCGGCGACCTCGAGCATCTCGCGACGATCCACCTCATCGGCCTCAAGGGCCGCGACCTCGGCGGCAAGAGCCTTTCCCCGCTGGAGCCGAGTCGCGCTGTCAACGATTGCTCGACGGATGGCGTCAGAGCGACTGAGGCCAGCGGCCTCCAACTGCGTCAAGGCACGCAGCGCCTCGTCATCGAGCCGCACACTGATCGCCGTCACAGGAGCCACTGTATCACGAATCGTCATACACGGTCACAGGTGAGCGGCATCTGCGTAGGCAGGCTCGTCATGGCCAATCCCGGATCCCGACGGAGGCGTTCACGACAGCACCCGTCCACGAGTAGCCTCGGGAATCGTCGAAAGGTAGCTCTACTCATCGTCCAGATGTAGCGTCTTTGTTCGTCCAGGTGTAGCCGAACCTCCTGCGCCGCGGCCCGTTTCTTGGCGGTGCGCCGATCCTCGGCCGCCGTCAGGCCAGGCACGCCTCGAGAGCGTCGGCGAGCCGCCGGTAGTCGTCCAGGGTGTTGTAGAGCTGGCCCGAGACCCGGACCCAGCGCCAACCCTGGAAGAACATGACCGGGACCACGACGGCGTACTCGTCCAGCAGCCGGCGTTCGAGCGAACGCGCCTCATCGGCGTCGAGCTCGCGCGGCAACGCGACCAGCCGCATACCGGCGGTCAGATCGGGATCGGGGAACGGCACCGCGGCCCCGAACCGGTCGGCGACCAGTGCGGCGCCGCGCCCGGCAAGCTCGGCGTTGTGCCGACGCACCTCCGGCCAACCAGCGGCGGCGAACAGGTCGATGGCGGCCGGCGCACTGAGCAGCGCGGTCGGATCCCGGGTACCCGTCCAGTCGAACCCCGGCTGGTATCCAGCGTCGTGATCGTGCGAGGCCACCAGCGGATGCAGGTCCGCCCGACGGTCGGGGGCGGCGTAGAGGACCGCGGCGGACTTCGGGGAGCAAACCCACTTGTGCAGGTTGCCGGTCCAGAAATCCACTCCGAGATCGTCGAGGTCCAGCTCGAGGGAGCCGGGCGCATGCGCACCGTCGACCAGGATCGTGATCCCGCGCCGGCGGCATTCGGCGGCCAGGTCGCGGATCGGGAAGACCAGCCCGGTCGGGGACGCGATCTGGTCGACCAGAAGCAGCTTCGCGCGTGGCCCCAGAGCCTGGATGACCGCGGCGGCGACGTCGCCCGGGCCCTCGACCTCGATCGGGACGTGGGCCACCACCACCTCGAAGCCCCGCCGGGCCGCCTCCCGGCGCAGCTGGACCAGCACCGCCGGATAGATGTGGTCCGTGCACACCACCTCGTCGCCCGGCCCGAGCGGCACCGCCCCCAGCGCGGTCTGGGTGCCGGTCGTGGCGTTCTCGACGAAGACGAGAGAATCCGGGGTGGTTCGCAGGAAGGTCGCGAGCCGGGACCGGACCTCCGTCAGCAGGGTGCGCAGCCGTCGCAGGTAGAAGTCCGCCGGGTTGGCCTCGAGCGCGGCGCGCAGGCCGGACTGGACGTCGAGGACCGCCCGCGGGGTCGCCCCGAAGGCCCCGTGGTTGAGGTAGGCGAGCGCCGGATCGAGGGCCCAGGAATCGGATCGGCGCAACCGGTCCAGGGTCACGACGGCACCGTTGAGCTCGGCTGCCGGTTCGGCGGCCGGACCGGCGCGATCGCGTCGACCGGATGCCGGCGCGGGCCCGACCACATGGCCGGGGGCGCGGCCACCGCCGCGGCGACCGCGTAGGCCGCCTGCTCGTAGTTGACCCGCCAGCCGACGAAATGCGGCCAGGCCTCCTCGGGTTCGCGTTCGAGCGGGAAGTTGACGCTGGCCAGGCGCCCCACGGCGTCCCGGAACTCTTCGTAGGTGAGGCTGATCCCCTGTCCGGGGTCCGGGTCGATCTCGACCTCGGCGCCGAGCGCGAGGGCGATCTGCTGGAAACAGGTGAAGCCCATCCGCAGGCACATCCGCGCCGGGACAACCGGCGCGGATGTCGGGCACAGCGCGAGATACATCGCAGCGGAGTCGAGCACCGCGAGCAGGGCGGTCACCCAGGACGCGTACGCGATCGGCGAGCGGAAGCGGGCCAGCGGTAGGTAGGTCGTGTGGCTCTCCGCCACGTCCGCCGCCCAGCGTTCCCAGGTCACGTACAGCTCGGGCAGGGTTTGCGTGGAGGTGCTCTCGGTCTGGAAGCCGTAGCGGGTGCGCAGCAGCAGCTCCGGGCCCCAGGCGGGCAGCCCGGCCCGGGAGTAGAGCAACGTCACCTCCGTCTCCCGCCGGTTGAACGCCCCGTACAGCGTCGGCAGGTAGCCGATCTGGAGCGCGATCGTGACCAGGCCGGTGAGCGCCGCGACATCATCGACGGCGGCCGAGCCGACCCCGTGCGGCGCGGCGTAGCCCAGGGTGAACAGCGAGGACCCGGCCTGGGCGAAGGCGGCGCCGATGCCGGGCGCGGCGAACGGCCAGTCGAGCAGCGCGAAGCCGACGAAGAAGACCGTGAGCCAGGTCGCCAGCTGGCCGAGGAGGATCGTCGCCGCCTGGGCCGAGTAGAGCCGGTCGCGCGCCTTGGCGTCGTCGATCGGATGCACGAGGACGTGGAAAACGTCGTCCACCGCCCGGTCGACCGCCCGGGTGAGCCAGCTCCGCACGCGGCGGGGCACTACGACGGTGCCGATCAGGCTCTTCGCCGCGATCAGGACGAGACCACCGCCCGCGACCGCGGCGACGGCGCGGGCGCCGATCGGCACGATCATGCTCCGCCCTTCCGCATGTGTTCGGCGACACCGGGTAGGCCGACGTTATCCGAACGCGAGGGAAGGAAATCGTGATGAACTCCAAGGTCGCCGTCGTGACCGGCGGCAGCGCCGGTGTCGGCCGGGCCACCGTCCGGGAGCTCGCCGCCGCGGGCTACAACGTCGCCGTGCTGGCCCGCGGCCAGGACGGCGCGGAGGCCGCCGCCAAGGAGGTCGAGAACGCCGGGCGACGCGGGCTCGCCGTGCCGATCGACGTCACCGACCTCGATGCCCTGCGGGCGGCGGCGGAACGGGTGGAGCGCGAGTTGGGCCCGATCGACCTGTGGGTCAACGTGGCGTTCGTGGGTGCGCTCGCCTACTTCTGGGACACCTCGCCGGACGAGTACCGCCGGATCACCGACGTGACCTACTTCGGTCAGGTCAACGGGGTCCGGGTGGCGCTCGAACGGATGCGCCCCCGCGACGCCGGGGTCATCGTCAACGTCGGTTCGGCGCTCGCGTTCCGCGGGATCCCGCTCCAGTCCGCGTACTGCGGAGCCAAGCACGCGATCAAAGGCTTCACCGAATCGGTGATCACCGAGCTGCGGAGCGAGCAAAGCCGGGTCAGGCTCTGCATGGTCGAGCTGCCCGGCATGAACACCCCGCAGTTCACCTGGAACCTGAACAAGATGCCCGGGCATCCGAAGCCGGTGCCGCCGATCTATCAGCCGGAGCTCGCGGCCCGCGCGGTCGCGTTCCTCGCCCGGCATCCCAGGCGCAACATGTGGGTCGGGATCCCGACCGCCTACACCATCCTGGGCAACCGGATCGCGCCGGCATTCCTCGACTGGTACCTCGGCCGGACCGGGGTGAAGGGGCAGCTCACCCAGCAGCCGCTGCCCCGGTTCCCGAGCAACGTGTTCGAGCCGGTGGCGGGGGACCACGGTGCCCACGGGCCGTTCGACGCGCACGCGCGCAGCCCGATGCTGTGGGCGTCCATGCACCGGGCGCTCGTGACCGGTGCCGCGGTGGCCGCCGCGACGGCCGCCACGCTGCGTCGGTTCCGGGTCAGCCGAACCGGCCGGTGATGTAGTCCTCGGTGCGCTGCTCGCGGGGGTTGGTGAAGATCCGGTTGGTGACGTCGGTCTCGACCAGGTAGCCGGGCTCCCCCGGCCCGCGCAGGGTGAAGAAGGCCGTGACGTCGCTGACCCGGGCCGCCTGCTGCATGTTGTGGGTGACGATGACGATCGTGTACCGGTCCTTGAGATCCGACATCAGATCTTCGATCGCCAGCGTCGAGATGGGGTCGAGCGAACTGCACGGCTCGTCCATCAGCAGGACCTGAGGCTCGACGGCGAGGGCGCGGGCGATGCACAGCCGCTGCTGCTGGCCGCCGGACAGACCCGCTCCCGGCCTGCCGAGCCGGTCCTTGACCTCGCGCCACAGGTTCGCCGCGGTCAGCGAGCGTTCCACCGCGGTGTCGAGATCTGCCTTCTTCCGGACACCGGTTAGCCGCAGCCCACTTGCGACGTTGTCGTAGATGGACATGGTCGGGAACGGGTTGGGCCGCTGGAAGACCATCCCCACCGCCCGCCGGACCGCGACCGGATCCACGGCGGAGGCGTAGATGTCCTCGTCGTCGAGCAGGACCCGGCCGGTGATCCGGCCTCCGGGGGTGATCTCGTGGAGCCGGTTGAGGGTGCGCAGGAACGTCGACTTGCCACACCCGGAGGGCCCGATCAAGGCGGTCACCGTCTTCGGTTCGATGACCAGCGAGACGTCGTCGACCGCCTGGACGCTGCCGTAGAAGCAGGACAGACCGATCGTCTCGATCCGCTTCGCCATGACTCCTCGTCTCCCGGGCTTTCCAGGCTACCGGGCGACCCGGCTATTTCGCCGGGTCACCAACCGGGCGGTGACGTAGAGCAACACGACGATCGCGATCAGGGTGAAGGCGGCCGCCCAGGCCCGGTTGACCGACGCCGGGTAGGCCTGCTGCGCACCGACGAAGATGATCAGCGGTAGTGCGCTCTGCGCGCCGTGCAGCGGGTCGACGTTGATGTAGCTGGAACCGAAGGCGGTGAGTAGCAGTGGAGCGGTCTCGCCGGTCACCCGGGCCACGGCCAGCATGACCCCGGTCGTCAGGCCGGCGGACGCGGTCGGAAGCACGACCGACACGATCGTCCGCCACCGGGGAATGCCGAGCGCGTAGCTGGCCTCGCGCAGCTGGCCGGGGACCAGAGCCAGCATGTCGGTCGAGGCGCGGATGACCACCGGCAGCATGAGCACGGCCAGCGACAACGCACCGGCACCGCCGGAGAAGCCGCCGTGCAGCCCGATCACGATGAAGGCGAAGATGAACAGACCGGCGACGATCGACGGCACCCCGGTCATGACGTCGACGACGAATCGCGTCGTCCGGGCGAGGCTCCCTCGGCCGTACTCGTTGAGATAGATGGCCACCAGCACGCCGATCGGCACGCTGATCGCCGTCGCCAGACCGACCTGCTCGACGGTTCCGATGATCGCGTGGTAGACGCCGCCGCCCGCCGAGTCGGGCGAGACACCGGCCAGCGAGTGGGTGAAGAAGGTGGCGCTGAGGTGGGGGACCCCCTTGGCGACGGTGTAGTACAGCACCAGCAGCAGGGGCAGGAGGGCGAGCACGAAGGCGCCGGCGACGAGCGAGGTGGCCAGCCGGTCGACCGCCCGTCGGCGGCCCTCTACGAGCATCGAACCGGCGACCAGGCCGGCCGTCACGAGGAAAGCGGTGAACACGACGAAGTCCGCGTCGCCCTGCATCGGGGTGACGGCGAACAGCAGCACGGACAGGAGGACCGCTCCCGCGACGACCGCGCCGTTCCCGAGCCGGGTGATCCGCCGGTCCGCCGAGGCCAGCCCGGCCGACTGGCGGGTCGTGACCAGTGCGCTCATACCGCCGCGCTCCGTTCGACCGCGCCGGCCCGGTAGATGATCGCCCGGGCGACGACCGCGACCCCCATCGTCATCGCGAACAGGACCAGCCCGGCGGCCATCAGCGCACCGCGACCGACCGGGCCGGCTTCGCCGAACTGGTTGGCGATCAGGGCGGCGATCGTCTCGAGCTTGCCCGGGAGCAGGATGTGGGCGTTGATCGTGTAGCCGGTGCCGAGGACGAGCGCGACCGCGATGGTCTCCCCGAGCGCGCGGCCGAAGCCGAGGATGACGGCGCCGACCATGCCGGGACGGCTCACCGGCAGCATCGCGGTCCGGATCATCTCCCAGCGGGTGGCCCCGAGCGCGAGCGCGGCTTCCCGCTGCGCGGGTTCGACCTGCGCCAGCACCTCACGGCTGATCGCGGAAATGATCGGGATGATCATGATTGCGAGGACGAGCGAAGCGGCGAAGACCGACTTGCTCGCGACCGACGTCGCGTCCTGGCTGTTGGCGAACAGCGGGATGAACCCGAGGTGGCGGGCCAGGAAGTGCTGTAAGCCGATCAGGTGGGGCACGAGGAAGTACAGGCCCCAGAGCCCGTAGACGACGGAGGGGATCGCGGCCAGCATGTCGGTCAGGTAACCGAGCAGGTGGGCGATCCGTCGCGGGGCGTAGACCACCACGTAGAGCGCGACGCCCAGGGCGATCGGGAAGGCCATGAGCAGGGCCAGCGCGCTCGACAGCGCCGATCCGAACGCGACCGCCGCCACCCCGAAGAGGCCGGCCGTGTCCGGGTCCCACCCGAACGTCGTCCAGAAGCTTCCGTGGTCGGAGCGGATCGCCGGCACCGCCTGGACCAGGAGGAACACGGTGATCGCGACGAGGATCCCCAGCACGAGCACCGCGGCCAGCCGGGTCAGGCTGCGGAAGATCGGGTCAGCCAACCGGCCGCGCCGCCCCCCGGCGGCGGCGGTGAGGGAACTCACCGGTGCGGACCTTTCGACGGGCGGGTCAGGACCAGGGGCGGGCGCCCCTGGTCGCGGACGATAGCGCAGCCGCGGGTCAGGAGATCGCGGCGATCGTCGCGGTGTCCCGGGTCACCAGCGTGCTGGGCAGCGGGGCGAAGCCCAGGCCGGTGGCGTACTGCTGACCGGTGGTGACCGCGTAGGTGAGGTAGTCCTTGAGCAGCGCGACGGTGCCCGCGCTGACGCTAGACGGATAGGTCGTGCACGTGATGACGTAGGTAACCGTCGAGATCGGGTAGGCGTTGGGATCGGTGGGGCGGAAGTTGAGCTTCGCGCTGAGGTCGTCGGGCCCGGCCGGCGCCACGGTGAGGCTGGCCAGCCCGGTACTCACGTTCGCGGCGTTCAAGGCGACGTAGCTGCCGCCGGCGTTCTTCACCTGTGCCGTCGGCAGGTTGTGCGCGGTCGCGTAGTTCTGCTCGACGTAGGTGATGCCGCCGGTCGTCGAGGCGACCCCGGCCGAGACCCCGGCGCTCTGCGCCGCCCCCTGCCCGACCGGGAAGTTGACCGTCTTCCCGCTCCCCAGGGCCCAGTTCGTCGCCGCGTCCTTGAGGAAACCGGTGAACACCGCCGTCGTGCCCGACGCGTCCGACCGGTAGAAGACGGAGATGTGGGTGCTCGGCAGCGCCACCCCCGGGTTGTCCTGGGTCAGCGCCGAGGCGTTCCAGGTCGTGATCGAACCGTCGAAGATCCCGGCGATCGTGTCCGGTGAGAGCTTGAGCGAATGCACGGTCGGGAGGTTCCAGGTGAGGGCCACCCCGCCCGCCGCGACCGGGATGTCCAGCGCCAGGCTGTGGCAGCGACCATCCGCGCCCGGACGGTCCTTGCTGGTGAGGATGACGTCGTCGCCGGCGAAGGTCTGGGTCCCGGAACTGAACAGGGAAACCCCGGCACCCGATCCGTCACCGGTGTAGTCGATCTGGGCGTTGGAGCACTGCGCGGTGAACTGCGCGATCCACTTGAGCTCCATCGGCTGCTGGAACGTCGAGCCGGCACCGCTCAGGGTTCCGCCGGCGCAGCCGGCAGCCTGGGTCGAGCCGCTGCTCGGGGTGCCGCCCGGGGCGCCGTTGTTGTTGTTGCTCCCGCAACCCGCGATCAGCATCGCCGCCGTGCCTACCGCCAGCAGTCCGCCGCGCCGTCCGATCCTCACGATGGGTTGTCCTCCCGTGGTCGCCCGCGCCGGTGCCTACCGACGTCGCCGACGACGCTAGGAAGATCGGATGACGGGATCGCCCCGTCGACATGAACGGAAGGTGAACGACGGACGAACAGTCCGGTCAGGGGCCGCCGAGGGCGCCGAGGGTGGCGCGCTCCCCGGTCACCAGGTAGATGACCCGGCGCGCGACCGAGACCGCGTGGTCGCAGAACCGCTCGTAGTAGCGACCGCACAAGGTCACGTCGATCGCCCGCTCCACCCCACCCTCCCAGTCCGGGGTGAGAATGATCTGGAAAAGCTTGCGGTGCAGGTTGTCCATCACGTCGTCGTCCTTCTCCAGCTCCGCCGCAAGGTCGACGTCCCGGGTGGCGACCACGCTCCCGCACTTGGTGACGATCCGCTGCGCGACCTGACCCATCTCGAGGACCGTCGCCCGCAGCTCCTGCGGGATCGCCTGGACCGGATACCTACGGCGGGCCACCTTGGCGATGTGGTGCGCGAGGTCGCCCATCCGCTCCAGGTCACTGGACATCCGCAGGCTCGTGATCAGGATCCGCAGGTCGCTGGCCACCGGCTGCTGGCGGGCAAGCAGCTCGAACGCGCGCGATTCCACGTCCTGGTAGGCGGCGTCGATCCCCTCGTCGGCCGAGATGACGCTCTCCGCGAGGGCCAGGTCGGCATCCAGCAACGCCTGGGTGGCGCCGTTGATGGCGCTGCCGACGATCTGGGTCATCGAGACGATCGTCGCGAGGATGGCGTCCAGCTCGTCGTGGTAAAGATCCCGCACGTCGACTCCTTCCCCCGGCCCGGTCCAGCTTCTCACGGAACCGCCCGGCCGCCGGGCGGGTGAATGAACGGTGACGGGCGCGTCGGTGAATTCCCGATGTCCGGCCGGGTTCCCCGCCGATGCCTCCCTATCCTGAGATCGTGGCGATCGCGGTCGGCGTTCTTTCGGCTGCCCTGACCGTGGCCCTGGTGGCCCTGGTGGCCCTGACCGTGCTGGCCCTGGCGCACCGCGGCCGGGCGCGGCGCTCGCCCGTGGCGGCGGTTGTCACCCCCGCGACCAGCGAGGCCGAGGAGCTGCTCGGCCTGTTGCCCACCGCGGTCGCCGTCGTGGACTCCTCCGACGACCCGCGATACGCCAACCACGCCGCCCGGGCGATCGGTCTTGCCACGCCCCGCGGCCTCGCGGCTGACCTGCGCGCGCAGGTCCGGGAAACCCGCCGGGACGGGATCGCGCGCGACACCGAACTGGGGCTGCGACCACCCGATGCCAACCGCGCGGGCCGGCCGGCCGCCTGGGTGCGAGCCCGCACGCACCGGCTGCGCGACGGTCAGGTGGCCCTGCTCGTCGACGACATCACCGAGACCCGGCGGGTGGAGGCGGTCCGCCGGGATTTCGTCGCCAACGTCGGCCACGAGATCAAGACGCCGGTCGGCGCGATCGAGCTGCTCCTCGAAGCCGCCGACGGCGCCGGGAACGACCAGGTCGCGGTCGACCGGTTCATGGCCCGGCTGCGCGTGGAGAGCGCCCGGCTGAGCCGGCTGGTCCAGGAGATCCTCGACCTGTCCAGGCTGCAAGGCGGCGAGCCGCTGCCGCCTTCGCATCCGGTGCCGCTGCGCCGCGTGGTGTCCGAAGCCATCGACCGGGCCGAGACCGCGGCCACCGCCAAGGCCATTCGGATCCGCAGCGACGTGGAGGACGTCCTCGTCGCCGGCTCGGAGTCCCAGCTGGTCACCGCCATCACGAACCTGTTGGACAACGCGGTTGCCTACAGCCCGGCCTCGACGACGATCGCCGTCACCGGGCGCGCGGCCGGCGGCTGGGCCGAGCTCGCGGTCGCCGACCAGGGCTCGGGCATGGATCCGTCGGAGACCGCCCGGATCTTCGAGCGCTTCTACCGGGTCGACCCCGCCCGCTCGCGGATGACCGGCGGCACGGGTCTCGGCCTGGCCATCGTCAAGCACATCGTGAGCAACCATGGCGGGGAGGTCCGGGTATGGAGCCGCCCGGGCTCCGGGTCGACCTTCACCCTGCGTCTGCCGCTGGCGGAGGCGCGGGGCGCGGTCACCGGACTGCCGGCGGCGGAGGCGGTGCCGTGACCAAGGTGCTCATCGTCGAGGACGAGGAGTCCTTCGCCGATGCCCTGTCCTACCTGCTCGGGCGGGAAGGATTCGACGTCCGGGTCGCGACCACCGGTCCCGACGCCCTCGCCGAATTTCATCGCGCCGGCGCCGACCTCGTCGTGCTCGACCTCATGCTGCCCGGCATGGCCGGCCTCGAGGTCTGCCGCCGGCTGCGCTCGGTCTCCGACGTGCCCCTGATCATGCTGACCGCGAAGGACAGCGAGGTGGACAAGGTCGTGGGCCTGGAGATCGGCGCCGACGACTACGTGACCAAGCCGTACTCCGCCCGAGAGCTGATCGCCCGGATCCGGGCCGTGCTGCGCCGGCGGGCCGCCGCCGGGGAGGAGGACCCGCTCGACGTCCTCGGCGTCGGCCCGATCCGGATGGACGTGGACCGGCACGTGGTCACCGTCGGCAGCCAGCCGGTGGAGCTGCCGCGCAAAGAGTTCGAGCTACTCGAGCTGCTGCTCCGCAACTCCGGCCGCGTGCTCACCCGCCAGCAGCTCATCGACCGGGTCTGGGGCTCGGACTACGTCGGTGACACCAAGACCCTCGACGTGCACGTCAAGCGCCTGCGCGCCAAGCTGGAACCCGACCCGGCCCAACCCCGCTACCTGCTCACCGTCCGCGGGTGGGGCTACAAGATGGAAGCCTGAGGAGAACCGCCCCGATGTCGCGACTCCGCTACGACCTGCTCGGCTGCGCCCTCCACGGTCATGCGCTCGCCGGCACCGGCGCGGCGAGCCTCCGCCCCGAGGACCACGTTCTGGTCCGCGAGCATGCCGGCCTGCGGTGGCACCGCTGCCTGCGCTGCGACGCGTGGGTGCCGACGGAGCCGCCGGCCGCACCGACCACCGAGTTCCCCCCGGGGCCGGATGAGGTGGAGGTGCCACTGCGCGGGAAGCCGCTGCGGGACCGCTACGTCCTGCGCCTGATCGCCTTCGACCGTTTCGTCCACGTCGTCGTGCTCGGCGCGTTAGCCGTGGTGATCTTCCTGTTCGCCCGGCACAAGATCGGCCTCGAGCGTGACTACATACGAATCCTCAACGACATCCAGGGTGGTGCCGGTGGTCCGGCCCATGGCCAGCACGGCCTGCTCGGCGAGATCCAAAAAGCGTTCCGGGTGAGCCCCACCCATCTGTACTACGCCGGCGGCTTCGTCGCCGCCTACGCGCTGCTCGAGGGGGTGGAGATGGTCGGCCTGTGGCGAGGCCGGCGCTGGGCGGAATATCTCACCTTCGTCGCAACCTCGGTGCTGCTACCCCTCGAGGTGTATGAACTGGGTCACTCGTTGAGCGTGCTAAAAGCCGTGACATTCGCGATCAACCTGGCCATCGTCGTCTACCTGCTGCTCGCGAAACGGCTGTTCGGCCTGCGCGGTGGCGGGCGTGCGGTGGCGGAGGAGCGGGAGCGGGACTCCGGCTGGCCGGCGGTGCTGCGGGCGACGCCGACGGCTCCCGGGCCGACGTCCTGACCACTCAGCGGCGCAGCGAGGGGTGCCGGCCGAGCACCGGCATGAGCAGTGGGTGCGGCGTGTACCGGGCGGAGAGCGCACCGGCCCGGTTGAAGGCGCCGGGGATGACGACCGCGCGGTCGCGATCCAGGCCGGTGACCCCGGCCTTCGCGACCTGCGCCGAGCTCACCCACATGAAGGAGGGCAGCACGTGCGCCTCCTCGTCGGAGATGCCGGCCGCCTCCCCGAAACCGGTCTCGACCGGACCCGGGCACAGCGCGGTGACCGTCACGCCGGTCGCGCGCAGCTCGGCGCGAAGGGCCTCGGTGTAGGACAGGACGAACGCCTTGCTCGCGGCGTAGCTGGCCTGGCCCGGCAACGGCTGGAAGGCCGCCGTCGATGCGACGTTCAGGATGGCTCCCCGACCGCGACCGACCATGCCGGGCAGCAACCGGCTGCAAAGGTCGACCACGGCTTCGATGTTGAGCCGAACGAGCGCCAGCTCCCGGTCCGGGTCGCCCCGATGTGCCGCCCCGGAGGTACCGACGCCGGCGTTGTTCACCAGCACGTCCACGGTCCGGTCCCCGGCTTCGAGCTGGGCGAGGAGCCTCGCCCGGTCGGCGGCGCTCGCCAGATCCGCGGCGATCGCCTCGACCCGCACCCCCGCGCCGTTCAGCTCATCGGTGAGGCCCCGCAGCCGCTCGGCGCCGCGGGCGACGAGGACGAGACCGTGCCCGCGGGCGGCCAGTTCGCGGGCGATGTCGGCGCCGATGCCGGAGGAGGCCCCGGTGACCAGGCAGGTGCGGTCGGGGGCCGGGGTCGGGAGCGTCATGCCGGCGACCCTAAGCCGCGGGCGTGCATTACCACCAGCGCGGGCAGCAGTTCCACGCGGACCGCGACCGGTGGAACCGGCGCCGGAGGAGCACCCGGCTGGCGAGGAACGCCAGCCCGACGAAGGCCAGAAGCGGGAGCAGGTGCACGACCACGGAGATCGCCAGCGCCACGAGCGCGAGTCGCCAGGCGACCGCGCGCAACCGCCTCCGGTGGGTCGGTTCGGCCCGGCGCGAGCCGCCGTCGTGTGGCGGCAGGTCGGCGCAGAGCGCGTCGAGGTCGGCGCCGATGCGGGCTTCGAGGGCAAGCCCGGTGCGCTCCTCGTGCTCGAGGCGGGTCAGCCGGCCCTCGGCGTAGTGCCGGCTGAGCGCGGTGACCACGGCCTCCCGCTCCGCGTCACCGACCCGCAGGGATGAGGCCGCCGCCCTCACGGGGCGCCGCCGGCGGGGCCGTCGTCCTCGGCGAGCAGCCGGTACAGCGCGCGCCTCGTCTCGTTGACCATCGTCTCCGCGCGGGCCACCTGGCCGGGGGTGCCCGCGGCAGCGACCTGGAGTACGGCGGCCATCAACTGGCCGGCGTACTCGCGGAGGTCGCCGGCGCCGTCGTCCGCCTCGTCGGCCATCTCCTCCCACGGAGCCCGCCGCCCCTGGGACGCGGTCTGCACCTCCGCGCGGCCGGCATCGGTGAGTTCGAAGGTCCGCCGGCCGTCGCGTTCGGAGACCGACACCAGGCCCTCGTCCTCGAGCTGCTGGAGGGTCGGGTAGACCGAGCCGGGGCTCGGCCGCCACACGCCACCGCTGCGGGTGGTCAGCTCGGTGATGATCTGGTAGCCGTGCATCGGCGACTCGGCGAGCAGGGTGAGCACGGCCAGGCGCACGTCGCCGCGCCGAGGCCGCGGCCGACGCCCCCGCGGGCCGCCCGTCCAGGCCCACGGGCCGGCGAACCCCCAGGGGCCGTGCGGCCGGGGATGGTGGCGGGGCTCGCCGGGGGGCGCGCCGCTCGCCCAGAGCAGGGAGAGCCAGGATTTGAGCTGCTGCGGATCGAGCCGGAAACCGGGTGCCGCCGTCGTCGCGTCCACGCGAGCCACCTTTCCTGCCGGAGGCCACTCACGATATATCGCGTACGGACCGTGTCAAGGCCTCGGCCTCCCGGCATGATTGGCGGGTGACAGCCGGAGCGCGCGGGCTCGGCCGGAGGGCGGTCCGGGCCGCTCCGGTCCTCGCCGTCGTGCTGGTCGTCGCCGTCGCCTTCCTGCCGCGCAGCGCCCCCTACGACCTACAGGTCTTCCTCCGGGCGGGCCACCGGTTGGCCGGCGGCGGGGACGTCTATCCGGCGCCGGGCAGCAGGTCGGTCTACTCCGGCTTCTCCTTCGTCTACCCGTTCGTGATGGCGTGGCCGTTCGCTGCGCTGGCGTGGCTGCCCGATCCGGTCGCGGTCGGGATCTGCACGGCCGTGGGGTTCGCCGCGGTCCTCGGGGCCTGCACGCTCGCCGGGCCGGGCGGCCGATTGCCTCCGGTCCTGCTCCTGCTGAGCTCCTTCACGCTGGTCGGGCTCCAGCTCGGCAGCATGAGCGTGCTGCTGCTCTTCGGGCTGGTGGCGGCATGGCGGTTGCGCGACCGGCCGCTGTGGTTCGCCCTGGTGGCCACTCCGCTCGTGGCGTCCAAACTTTTCCTTGCGCCGCTTCTCCTCTGGTTACTCCTCACCGGGCGCTGGCGGGCGCTCGGGGGCACCGTCGCCGGACTGATCGGCGTGCTCGGCTTGGGCTTCCTCACCGGTCCGCTCGGGCCGGTCGCATACGCTCGGCTGCTCGGGGCGCTGGCGCGACACGAGGCCGCCTCCGGACTCGGTTTCATCAGCCTGCTCCGTGGGCTCGGCGTCTCCCCCACGGCGTCGGAACTGCTCGCGGTCGCCCTCGCCGGCGCCGTCGTGTGGTGGGCCACCCTGCGGATGCGCCGCACCGGCGACGAGCGGTGGCTCTACAGCGCAGCGGTCGTCGCCGCCCTGTTGCTCACCCCGGTGCTCTGGAGCCATTACCTCGTTCTGCTCGCGGCCCCGCTGCTCGTCGCCGAGGCCGGCCCGCTCTGGTTCGCCGGTTTCGCGGTGTCCAGTTGGGCGGTGACGGTCCCGCACGGGAGCAACGCGATGACCGACGTGCTGGGCCTCGTCCTGCTGCTGCCGATCGCCGGTTACGCCGCCCGGGAGCAGGTGGCCCGGTTCTGGCGGGGGGCGGTGCTCGCCGCCGGGTTGGCCATCGCCGGGATCGCGGTCGGCCTGACCGTGCTGACCGGCCCGGTCTCGTGGCACCCGGCCAGTACCGCGCTCGCGGTGGTGATCTCGCTCGCCGTGTTACGCGCGAACCCAGGCCTCGACCGCGTCCGGTTCTCTGGGCAGCGCCGCGGAGAGGTTCTGCATCCCGGCGGGGGTGACCAGCACGTCGTCCTCGATCCGGACGCCGATCCCGCGTAGCTCGGGCGGCACGGTGAGATCGTCCGGTTGGAAGTACAGGCCGGGCTCGACGGTCAGCACCATGCCGGCTTCGAGCCGGCCCTCGGGGTAACGGTCGCCCCGGGCCCGCGCGCAGTCGTGGACGTCCAGCCCGAGCATGTGCCCGGAGCCGTGGATCGTCCACCGCCGGTACAGCCGGGAGTCCTCACCGAGGTCGTCGGCCGCCGGCTTCGGCAGAACGCCGAAGGCCTCCAGGCCGTGGGCCATGACCTCCATCGCGGCGAAGTGGTAGTCCCGGAACCGCGCGCCGGGCCGGACCGCAGCCAGGCCGGCCTCCTGCGCCGCAAGCACCAGCTCGTACACCCGACGCTGTTCGGGGCTGAACCGGCCCGACACCGGGATCGTGCGGGTCACGTCCGCGGTGTACAGCCAGCGGTTCTCCACTCCCGCGTCGACGAGCAGCAGTTCCCCGGGCCGGACCGGACCGTCGTTGCGGCCCCAGTGCAGGGTGGTCGCGTGCGCACCGGCCGCGGCGATGGTCCCGTAGCCGACACCATTACCTTCGAGCCGGGCGCGGGTGGCGAAGACCCCCTCGACCATCCGCTCGCTGGTCCCGACCGCATCCGGAAGCGACCGAACGATGTCCTGGAAGCCGCGGACGGTGGCCGCGACCGCGTCGGTCAGCTGGGCGAGCTCGAAGTCGTCCTTGATCAGACGGAGCTCTGAGCAGACCGCGGCGAACTCGTCGTTCCCGTCATCGCGAGCGTCCGCACCGGCCGGGACCGCGGCGTCGACCGACGCGTCGAGGCCGGGCAGCAGGCGGACCGGATGCCCGGCAGCAGCCCCCAGGACCGCGTCCAGCTCGTCGAGCGGGCGGCACTCCAGGCCGAAGGCCACCGCCGCCTCGGCCAGGCTGCGCCGGCGGCCCTCCCAGAACTCGCCCTGCCGGTGCTTGTAGAAGCCGGGGTCTTCGGCGCGGGAATGCACCGGCGTGCGGAACAGTACCGAGTCGTGGCCGCCCCCGGAGGGCACGAGGACGAGCACGGCGCCCGGGTCCGGGTCACCGGTGAAGTAGAAGAAGTCGCTCCCGGGCCGGAAGTCGTACGGGGTGTCGTTCGAGCGGATCTTGAGCCGGCCGGTCGGTAGGACCAGCAGCTCACCGGGGAAGGCAGCAGACAGCGCGGACCGCCGCTTCGCCGTGTAGGGGGCACACTCGACCGTCTCGTCGAGGCGGTTCCGTTCCGCCCACCCGGTGAGCATGAACGCGTCGAGGGCCGACGAGAAGCCCAGGTCGTAGCTCGTGCGCGATCGCCGATCCGGATCCGCCATGGGTCGCCTCCCGGCCCCACGGTACCTCCGGGTCCGGCGCCCGCCGGACTGCCCGGCTGCGCCGGTCTCAGCCTGTCTCAGCCTGTCTCAGCCGGTCTCAGCTGGTCGGCTCCCGCCACAGCCAGACGATTTCCCGGTCGTCGTGGGCATCGCCACCGGCCTCGAGGAGCCGGGCCGCGCCGCCGGCGAAACCCTGGAGAACCTGGCGATAGGCGTTGCCGAGCAGCCGATCGATCCCGGTGTCGATGTCCTCGTGGGAGCGCTCCACGCAGCCGTCGGTGTAGAGCAGCAGGGCGTCGCCGGCATCCAGCCGTCCATGCTGGACGGGCCAGAACGCGGTGTCGGTGACCCCGAGCAGAACGCCGCTGCTCTCGAGGACCCGCCAGTCCCCCGCTCCGGCGTGGAACTCCGCCGGCGGCGGGTGCCCGGCGACGCTGAGCGCGTAGTCGCCGCTGGCCAGGGTGACGGCGACATGCACCGCGGTCCCGAAACCGTCGTCCCACCCCTGCCGGAGCAGGTGCGCGTTCAGCGCGGGGAGCACCTCGGTCGGCGGCACCGCGCCCAGGATGCCGCTCACGGCGCCGGCCAGCATCAGCGCACGAGTGCCGGCCTCGATCCCCTTGCCCGAGACGTCGACCAGCACCAGTTCCAGCAGCTTGCCCTGCCGGGTGAGTGCGGAGACGCAGAAATCCCCGCCGAACGCCGCGCCGTCCGCCGTCAGGTGCGCAAGTTCCAACGCCCAGCCGGGTGGAAGAGATGGCGGGTTGGACAGCGCGGCCAGCTGCTCGCGGAGGTCGATGACCAGCCGGTCCGGGTCGCCGCGGCGCGAACGGCCCGGTCGCCGCGGTCCCAGGGTCACGGGCAGGAGGCTACCCCGGCCGTGGGCGGCGGGGCATCGACCGGACATATCGTCCGGGTCAGGAAAACCTGACCTGCCCGATCCGACTCGAAGTGCGGGGAGGGCACCAACCGGGTAGGGGCCTTGCCATGCAGCCGTTCGACTCGGTCAGCCGCTTGGAAGATCTTCGTGCCATCGACCCGGTGGTGCGCTCGGTCCGGTCGGTCGTGCATCGGGCGCTGAAGAACCAGCGGGTCGCCGACCTGTTGCACGGCACCTGGCTCGGACACCCGCTGCACCCGGCGCTCGTTCAGGTGCCCATCGGGGCGTGGCTCGCCGCCTCGGTTCTCGACGTCGCCGTGCCCGGTTCCGGCCCGGCGTCAGCGACCCTAGTCGGGGTGGGTCTGGCGGGTGCCGCGCCGGCGGCGTGGGCCGGCTGGGCCGACTGGGCCGACCTTCCCGATCGGCCGGCCCGGGTGGGGCTGGTGCACGCCGGGACGAACGGTCTCGCCGTCGGCCTGTATGCCGGGTCCTTGGCGGCCCGTCTCTCCGGGCGGCGCGGGCGCGGGAAGCTGCTCGCCCTCGCCGGCCTGGGAACCGCACTGGGCGGCGGCGTGCTCGGCGGACATCTCGCGTTCCGGCAGGCCGCCGGAGCGAACCACGCCGAATACGTCGCTCGCCTGATGCCGACCGGCTGGACCCGGGTGGCACGACTCGACGAGCTGGCGGACGGCAAGCCCGTCGAGCGGATGGTCGGGCCGGTGCCGATCATGCTGCTGCGCCGGCACGGCTCGGTGCATGCCCTCGCCAACACCTGCAGCCACCTCGCGGGCCCGTTGCACGAGGGCGAGCTCTCCGACGATCCAGAACCCTGCGTCAGCTGCCCCTGGCACGGGAGCACGTTCCGGCTGCGCGACGGCGCGGTCCTCCGCGGTCCGGCCACAGCTCCGCAGCCGGTCCTGGAGACGCGGGTCCAGGGCGGCGAGGTCGAGGTCCGGCTCGAGATCCGGGGATAGGGGTCGGTCATGCGGGTGATGCAGCGAATCCAGGCCGAAGGCGCCGAGTACTCGGATGGGGCGGAGCGACAGCTCGGCTCGCGCGCCGTCACGATCGGCGTCTACGCCGCCACCCTCGCCGGTCTCGCGGCTGCCGTACGCGGCCGCCGGGCCGAGATCGCCGAGCAGATCGACTGGCGGGATCTGGGGCTGGTGGCACTGGCCTCCTTCCGCCTGTCGCGGACGATCGCCAAGGACAGTGTGGCGAGTCCGGTGCGCGCTCCGTTCACCCGCTTCGAGGGGGTCAGCGGACCCGCGGAGCTCAAGGAGTCTCCCCGCGGCCACGGTTGGCGACACACCATCGGCGAGCTGATCACCTGCCCGTTCTGCCTCGACCAGTGGGTGTCGACCGGCTTCGTCGGTGGCCTCGTACTGGCCCCGCGGGTCACGCGGGTGCTCGCGGCGGTGTTCGCCGTCCGCGGCCTCGCCGACGCCGGGCAACTCGGCTATGCCTGGCTCGAACACCGCGCCGAGTAGCCGCTACCCGGGGTCGGTGACGTGCTCGCCGGGGCTCGCCCGCTGGCTGAGTACCTGGTGCGGGCCCTGAAGAAGTCGCAGGAGTGTCACCAGGCCGACGCCGCCCACCAGATTGCCGAGGGCAGCCCAACCGGCTGCTTCCAGCCAACTCAGGTAGCCGAACGGCGCGTGCCCGGTATGCAGTGCCGCGAACATCATCAACGACGCGACGATCGCATGGTTGAGCTTGCCGGCACCGAGCAGGAAGGCCGCCGCGAACGCCGCCACGATTTTGGCGGTCATCGCCTCGCTGGTGTGCTGCATCCAGGTCATCAACGTGATGACCAGGCCTCCGAGCAGGGCCAGGGAGAAGGCGCGCCAGCCCAGGCCAAAGCCCACGTAAGCAGCCCCGGAGTGCACGGCGGTCGCCGCCAGGTTCGGGAAGCCGGCGATGATCAGGCCGGTCACGATCCAGCCACCGATCAGGTTGAAGACGAGCGTCCCGGCCCACAACCAGAACAGCCGCCACCAAGGGGCCTGCCGCGCGACCACTGCGATCACCGGCACGAGGAAGTTCTCGGTGAACAGTTCGCTACCAGCGAGAGTGAGCGCGATGAACCCGATCGGGAACGCCAACCCGGCCAGCACGTCGCTCCGGGTGGCCGCGAGCACGATGAGAAAGGCGAGAACACCCGTTGCCACGTCCACACCGCCGACGAACCCGGTCGCGAACAGTGCGGACACGCCGCGACCGAGCCGGCGCTTCCCCTCCTCCAGCGTCCGGTCGAACCCAGCCTCGGGGGTCTGGTCCGCGGGTGCCGGCTGCTCCGTTTCGGTGTCGACCATCCCGTGACGGTTCCGCCAGGAGCGGCCAGGGAAACCTCGTGCCGCCCGAGCGGGCGAGTCCCCGAAACGGGCAAACGTGATGTCGGTCACGCCTGCTTGCGGGTGTACGCAGACGCTCGGCGGGAAGGCTTTGAGTGACCGTGATCCCTATTCGCGAGGTGGACCGCATGATTCCCCGTATCAGTCCGAGCAACATCCGCGGCATCAGCGACAAGGTCGTCGGGCTCGGCAAGGAGATCTTCGGCAGCGCGCTCGGGAACGACCGGCTCAAGCGGAGCGGTCAGCTGCAGCAGGACGCCGGGACCGAGCGACTCAAGGCGCTGGAGGAGCAGACCAAGGCCGAGGCGCGCGGTGGCCAGGCCAAGACCGCGGAGACGCGGGAGCGCGCCGCGCAGCGGGAGAAGGCGAACGCCTGAGTCCGTCCGACCACAACCGAAAGGAGTCGCCCCGATGGGCGTATTCGAGCAGGCCAAGGGCAAGGTCAAGGAGACCGTAGGCGACGTCACGGACAACGACGCGCTGCAGGCCGAAGGCCGAGCCCAGGACGAGAAGGGTGCCGCGGAGACCCAGGAGACGAAGCACCGGGCCGCAGCGCAGGTGCACGAGAAGAAGGCCGAGGCGCTCGATCGTCAGGCCGAGGCAGTGAACGACTGAGCTAGCTGGATGCGAAGCCCCGTCCGGAATTCCGGGCGGGGCTTCGCCGCGTCAGGCGGCGATCGCGGGAGCGCGACGGAGCAGCCGGACGACCGCTGTTTCGAGAAGCGCCAGCGGACCGCCGTCGACCGTCTCCGGGCCGGCCGGCCAACGCTCCAGGGTCGCCTGCACGGTCTCGCCGGCGAGGTAGCAGTCGACGATGCGCGGGTCGACGTAGGAGCTCCGACAGACCGCCGGGGTGTTGCCGAGGTAATGCGCGACCTCGCGGTAGGCGCGGGCAACCGCGCGCTGCCGCCCGCTCGGCGAGGTCGGCGCGCGGGCCGACGCAGCGAATGCCGCCGCGGCGAGCAGGGTGGCGTTCCAGGTCCGGAAGTCCTTGGCGGTGAACCCGGGCCCCGCATGCGCCTTGAGGTAATCGTTGATGTCCGTCGAGCGAAGGTTCACCCATCGTCGCCCGGACCGGTACGCGAGCAGAGCAGGTCCGCCGCTGCGGCGTCGTTGAAGGGTCCGGACGATCTCCGCGACGACCGGATCGACGAGCGCCTGCACCCGCTGTCGACCACCCTTCGCCGGATAGTCGAACACGAGGTCCTGCCCGCGGACCTGCACGTGGGACTGCTCGAGGGTGGCCAGGCCGAAAGTCCCGTTGGCCTCCGCGTACTCCTCGCTGCCGATCCGGAAGAAGCCGAGGTCGAGCAGACGCACCGCGCACGCGAGGATCCGCTCCTGGTCGAGCTCCGTCCGGGCCAGGCCGACCGCGACCTGGCGGCGCAGGCCGGGCAGCACGGCCGCGAACTCGAGCATCCGGTCGAACTTCTCGGCGTCGCGACGGGCCCGCCAGGCGTCGTGGTAGCGGTACTGGCGCCGTCCGGCCGCGTCCGTGCCGGTCGCCTGGATGTGGCCGCGGGGGTCCGGGCTGATCCACACGTCCTGCCAGGCGGGCGGGATGGCCAGCGCGCGGATCCGGTCCAGCGTCGCGGGGTCGCGGACCGGGGCGCCGGTGCGGTCGAGGTAGCGGAACCCGCGCCCGGCCCGCACGCGGCGCAGACCGGGCGTCCCGCAGTCAACCCGCCGCAGCCGCATGCTCCTCCGTCCCACCGTCGGTAGTCACGACCTTCCCGGTGGGCCGACGGCGGAAACGAAGGGCTAGTTCCCGCTTCCCCCCGTCATGGGGAGGCGGGAACCCAGCCGACAACATCGACGGCCACATCAACCGGCGAACCGTCGGAGTACAGATTGACCATGCCGTTGGACGCCAACTGGACGCTGACGAAGTCAGCCACGTCGTTGGTGCCGTCGTAGTTGATCGCAGATGCCGTCGGCGCGGTCGTCGCGTCGCCCGGGAAGACCCGCAGGTCGCCTCCCCCTGCCGACGGATCGATCGCTGTCACCTGAAGAAGCACCGACCTGGCGTCGGCCGGCACACCGCCGACACCGGAGACTTGGAAACCGATCACCTGGCCGGCAGGCAGCGGGCCGCTGAGCAAGCCGACCCGATCCGGAGCCGGACGGGTATCAAGAATCCGGACCGGATTTTGAGTGACCAAGGCCGTGCTGGAGTAGTAGTAGCCGGAAACGTCGACGACGAGATCCGTGTCACTGCCCGAGGTGAGGAAATCAATCTTCCCGCTCGACGGCAGCTGGGACAGCACGAACACAGCAGTGTCCTGACCGGGAATGTAGTTGATGTTCGAACTGTCCGGGGTCGGCGAGCCGTCCGGATACACCCGCAGGTTTCCGGCTCCCGCGGGACCCACGGCCGTCACGTTCAACGCCACGGCGGTCGCTCCAACCGGCACGCCACCCACCCCGGCGACAGTCACTACGCGAGGGACTCCCGGCGCCAGCTTCGCGGAACTGCCACCGGTACCATCTCGCGTGTCGATGATCCGCACTGGCGTCTGACCCTGGTACCCGGCAGCGTTCGTGCAGTAACCGACCACATCCAGCAGGGCGCCGCTCGCGCTCCCGTCGGAGTAGAGATCGACCTTCCCGTTCGACGGGAGAGACACGATCGCGTAGTTTGCCACCGTTCGGTGTGGCACATAGTTGACCGTGGACGCGAGCGGCGCCGCGGACCCATCCGGGTAGACCCGCAGGTTCCCGGCGCCGGCCGGGCCGACTGCGGTGACGGTCATCTCCACCGCGGTCGCTGACGACGGGACTCCGCCCATCCCGGCAACCTGGATCGGGTAGCTATTACCAGCGGCGAGCGGTGCGGACAACCCGCCCGTCCCGTTCCTCGTGTCCAAGATGCGAACTGGAGGGAGGTTGGCGCATCCAGCCACGGCGAGATAGGTGAACTCCGCCTGCGGCACCGCCGCAGACGACCCACCCGGCGTCGTCACGGTGACATACACCGGACCGGCTCCGCCGATGGCTGGGGACACCGCATCGATCTCGCTGCCGGACACCACGGCGAACGACTTGGCGGGGGTATCGGCGAACACCACCGAGGTGGCCCCCGTGAACCCGCTCCCGGTGATCTTCACGGGCGTACCACCTGTGGTCGGCCCGCTGGTTGGGCTTAGCCCGGTGACGCTCGGCGTCGGCCCGGTGAACGCTGCGGCCGTGTTGGTCAGGGCGAAACTGGCCGGCGACGCGCCGGAAGTACTGGCGGCGACGGTGTAACTACCGGCCGCCACCCCAGCCGTTACCGGTACCGACACCGTGCCATCGCTGCCGCTGGCCGCGCTCGAGCCGCTCGGGAAGGTCGCCGTCGCGCCGCTGGCGGCTGGGGTCGGTACAAGACTCACCGTCGCCCCGGGGATCGGGTTCTGGCCGGCATCGCGAACGATCGCGACGAGCGGGTTGGCGAAGCTCGCGCCCACGGTCGCGCTCTGCCCGCCACCGGACACCGCGGTCACCGTCGCGGGGGCGTTCACCGAAACCGTGACGTCCCCCATTGCCCATCGCTCATCGGAGCAGTTCTGGCTCAAACCATCAGCGAAGGTCAGGTTCGCGCTTGGGGAGCTGTCCGGCACGGTTTCAGTGACCCGGTAGGAGGAATCCATCCCCGCGTACGCGGAGTCGTTCGCGCCAAGCGTGTCGAACGCATCGGCCATCGCACCGGGCTGGAAATTCGACCCGTTGTGCGAGTGCGGATACGACTGCGTGGTTCCATTGTTGAAGCCGTAGTTTTGCGGTGCGGCGTCGTAGTTGTCGAAGGTGGCGCTCGGCATGACCGTGGTCGAGCCGTCGATGACGCTGAAGGTATCCGGACCGTACGCGCTGCTGTTGCCGTCCCAGGTCGCCAGCGGGTCGAATGCGAACGACACCCGCAACGACGTGTGCGCGGGCAGGTTCGAGAGCTTCAGCACCGGCTCGGCAGTGCCGTCGGGGCAACCACCGTTATCGTTGAACGGGCCCAGCAGCGTCTGCCCGTTGCCCGGGGCGACAGTCGCCGGCGACGAGAATGTGGCCGGCTGGGTAGTCGTCCAGTGACTGTCGACCCCACTGTTGAAGTTCGAGGCGTACACGGGCGCGTAGTCACTGGTATGGCTCACCGCCGTGATGGAGCTGCCGTCGCTGTCGGTGATCGTGGTCGTCACCGTGTACCCGCCAGGCTGGGCGTAGCTGTGGCTGCCGGTTACCCGGCCGCCACTCACGGTCCCGGCCGAGCTGGATCCGTCCCCCCAGGCGATCGAGGCCGTGTACGTGTCACCGGAGTTGCCGTCGGAGTCAGTGAACGTCGCCACGGCTCCGCTGAAAGCCACCGCGGCCGGCGCGTATACCGACGCCGCGGCTAGGTTGAGTCCGTTGTACTGGTAGGCACCCATGTCACAGGACCCGGGCAACGCGACCCCGCGCTGGTCGCTACCCGAACAGCTGGGCACCACGTCATGGGCCGGGCTCGCGGCGGTCAGGTCGATCGTCGCCGTCGGGCCGCCGTTGTCGGCCAGGCCGCCGTGCGCCCCGCCCGGGAACGGATTCGACTCGACGATGCTGTGCAGGGTGGTGCTGAAAGAGCAGGTGTTGCTGCCGCTCGGATTGTAGTCGAGGTTGTAGCCCGAATCGGAAGCCGCGGCATGGCAGTTGCCACCGAGGTTGTCCGCGACGATCGTGTCGGCCAGCCCGGGCGCAGAGGCCCCACCGATGCCGCCGCCGGCCCCGCTGGGGGCAAGGTTGGTCGCGATGGTCACATGCTTCAGAGTGCCACCCTGGTACATGAAGTCGAGGCCGCCCCCGGCCGTGCCGGCGGAATTGCCGGAGATCGTGCTCTCCTCGAGGTCCAGGCTGATGCTTGTGCCGGTCTCGCCGGTGTAGCCCTCGCTCAGGCCCCCGCCGTAGGCTGCACTGTTACCAGAGATCTCGCTTACCATGACGGTGGTCTGGTTTTCGTTTGCGATGCCGCCGCCGTCAATGGCGGCGGTGTTCAACGTGATCGTCGAGTCGGTAATAGTGGCCGAACCCGAGGCGCCGGCATTGTCGAGGCCGCCGCCATCACCTGAAGCCGTATTGCCGGACACAGTAGAGGACATGACCGTCAGCGCGCTGTCGTTGTAGATCCCGCCGCCGCTACCGGCGCCGTTGGCGGTGATTACGTCGGATGTAAGCGCGAGCGAGCCGTAGTTGGCGACGCCGCCGCCTTTGGACGTCGGGCTCACCGAGCCGTGCCGGATCACCACTCCGCTCACGACAGCGTTGGCCGTCGCCGCCACGGTCAGCACTCGGTCCAACCCGCCGCCGTCGATCACCGTCCCGCTGCTTGTCGCACCCACTCCGGAAATCGTGACGCTGCCCCCGGTGATGTTCAGGTCGCCGGTAGTAGCGTCATCCGACCCAGTAGGCGCGATCGCCAGGGTATAGCTCCCGGCCGGGACGACGACCTTTGCCGGACTGTTCGCGTTCGCCGCGATGACTGCCTCGCGCAAGGAGCAGGGTTGGACGCTCACACACGCATTCGCAACCGGCGTGGGGTCGGCGGTGGTGGTGACCGTGTACGTGGTCACGGTAACGACCATGATGGCCGCCGCCGGCAGGATGCCGGTGATGCCGACTACCGTCGACGCCGCGGCGATCATTGCCACCGCCGATCGGATTGTGCTCGGCCGATGAACGTGCCGCCATCGCAACATGTGGTTCCCTCGGATCGACGAAAGCTGCTCGGCCGGCCGACCGACGTCAGAATCCTGCCGCACGCGAAGTGCGGTTCGCAGCCGTTTTGGCTGAACCGCGGGCTGGGCACGGGCGTCGGACCTGGCCTCGCCCGACGGTCATCCGTCGGCCCGGGCGCCAAGTCTCCTGCTCATCCACCGGGGTACCAGCCGAGGACATCGAGCGCGACGTTCACCGAGGATCCGCTGCTCTCCAGGTTGATCGTGCCGGTCGAGCTGAGCCGAACGATGACGAAGTTCGCGATCGCGGACGGACCCGCGTAGTTCAGCGTCGATGCGTTCGGCGCCGAGGCGTCACCTGGATACACCCGCAGGTTTCCCACCCCGGTGGACGGTCCGATCGCGGTCACCGATAGCAGCACGGCCGAGGCGTTCGACGGCACATTGCCGGTCCCGGCGATCTTCACCGCGTACCCGGTGCCGGCAGCCAGTGGCCCGTTCAGCGTGCCGACATGATCCGTGCCGGGCCGGGTGTCGAGAACCCGCACCGGGGTTTGCGTTGCCAGCGTCGCGGTGGAGTCCAGGTAACCGACGACGTCGATTGCCAAGTTCACGGGCGAGCCCGCGGAGACGACGTCGATCTTGCCGTCGGCCGGCAGCTGCACCACATCGAACACGGCGTGCGTCTGCCCCGCCACGTAGTTGATCGACGACGCGTTCGGCACGGCGGCCCCGTCCGGGAACACCCGCAGGTTGCCCCCGCTGCTCGGCCCGATCGCGGTGACGTTGACCAGCACCGCAGCGGCGCCGATCGGCACCCCGTCCGCGCCGGTCACCGTGAACCCGTAGGTCTTGCCCGCGGCCAAGGTGCCGGCCGTGGTGCCGGTGCCGTAGCGGGTGTCGATGGCCCGCACCGGGGCTTGCGGGTGCAATCCGGATGCCGAGGTGTAGAAGCCCACCACGTCGATGACCACGTTGCTCGCCGATCCGGCGGAGTACACATCGATCTTCCCGTCGGCAGGAAGCTGGACGACCGCGAAGTTCGCGGTCCCTTGCCCGGGCACATAGTTGACCGTCGACGCGTTCGGCAGCGAGGCACCGTCCGGGTAGACCCGCAGGTTCCCGGCCCCCGCCGGATTCACCGCGGTCACGTTGAGGGCAACCGCGACCGCGTCGCTCGGCACCCCGTCCATCCCGGCAACGGTGATCGCGGCGTCGTGACCTGCCGCCAGCGGTCCGGCGATCGAACCGATCCGGCTGGTGGGCCGGGTGTCCAACAGCCGCTGCGGGGTCTCCGGCACATAGCCGGCTATACCAACCGCGAAAACGGTCCCCGTCAGACTCGCGAGCGTCGGGGTCGACGTCCCAGAAGCCGTCCAGTTCAGACACGGTGACGCACCGCCGCTTCCCGGCACGTACACCGCGGGCGGGCTCACCGACGCGTACTGGCCGGTGGCCGAGTCGTAGTAGTCCAGGACGCTGCCATCCGTACCAGGTGGGCAGAGCGAGATCGCCAGATTCTGGCTACCCGAGCTGACCTTGACGTCGAAGTACACGCCACTCGAGGTAAAGCTAGGCGAAGCCGTCTGCGGATTGCCCGAGTAGAACCCGGTAGTGATCGCGTCCCCGCTGCCGGCGCCAGTCAAGGTTTGGCCCCCGTAACTGCTCGTCGAGGATCCGTTGCCCGAAATCTGGTCGATCTCGGTGACATAAGTGAACTCCGCCGCTGGCACCGCCGCAGACGACCCACCCGGCGTCGTTACGGTGACATACACCGGACCGGCTCCGCCGATAGCTGGGGACACCGCATCGATCTCACTGTCGGACACCACGGCGAACGACTTGGCAGGTGTGTCGGCCAACACCACCGAAGTGGCCCCCGTGAACCCGCTCCCGGTGATCTTCACAGGCGTACCACCAGTGATCGGCCCGCTGGTTGGGCTTAGCCCGGTGACGCTCGGCGTCGGACCGGTGAACGGAGGGGCGAGCGTGGTCGCGCTGGACGAGGCGCTGGGACCCGTGAAGTCGTCGTTGCTTGCAGAGACCGCAATCGGGTACTTGGTCGAGTAGAGAAGCCCAGTCCAGGTAACGGTGTACTTCTGGCCCGAAGGCGAGGCGGTGGCAGAGGTCTGTGTCGCAGTCGACGAGGTGCCGGTGGTCGGGTTGGTGCAGCTGAAGCTCTGCGACGCCGTCGGGCTGGTCGGGATCACCGTACAGGTCACGGTGTTTGTTCCCTCGGTCAAGGCGACCGTGTACTGGGTAATGGCCGAACCGCCATTGTCGGTAGGTTGGCTGAAGCCAATGGTCACCGAGCCGCTGCCTCCGCTGGCGATGAGCCCAGTGGGCGCGGTCGGCTTCGTCACCGCGACCAGATGCGCCCCGCTGGAATCGTAAACGACGTCGTAGTCCTCGGACGGGGACAAGACCCGGCCGTCGACGGTGGCGAAGCTGGTGCTTCCTGGGTTGCCCGCCACCACCGGGAAGGTCGCGCCCTCGGCCGGCAGATAACCGGCCGCGTTGAAGATCTGCGAGTTGCCACCCAACGAACTCGACGCGGCGGAGAGCTGGTCGTTACTCCCGGCCCCGGCGATATTGACGTCGAGCGTGCCACCCGAGCCCTGGCTGTAGGCGCCGCTCACCGTGAAGGTGCCGATCTGGTGCGGTGTGCCGCTGCCCGGCTCCACGGTTCCGCCGCTGTTGTCAACCGTGCCCGAGACTTGCCCGTCACCGGACAGGACGCCGCCACCGAGGCTGAAAGTTCCCGAGCCAAGGTTGAGCGTCGAGGTGGTCGTCCCTGACGGCTGGTTGATGTCCGTGACCGCCCCGCTGCCCGACTGCGAATAACTGGGGGCGGTCAGCGTCCCTCCGTCGAGTAGGGAGACATTTCCGGTGTTGGTCAAGCCGCCCGACAGCACTAGCGTGGCGTGGTTGAGCGAGAGGGTTCCACCGTTGGTCGCCAAGGTGAGCAGCTGCGCGCCCGAAGCGTCGAGAAGATTGCCGCCGTTGACCAATTCGACCGTGGCCTCGTTGTCGGTCACCGGAGACGACGCCGGCAGGGTGAGCGTGCCGTTATTCGCCTCGAAGGTTCCCCCGGTCAATGCACCTGCGGTCGTATCCAGGTTCTGCAGGTCGCCGGAGACGGTCGTGGCAACTCCGAGGCTGTCGATCAGACCGTGGTTGACGAACGTCCCGCTCATCGTCCGCCCGGCGCTAGCCCATGAGGAGGTGTCCTGCGAGGTGATCGTCCCGCCGGCCGCGTTCGTGAACGTCGCCCCCGAACCAACCGACACCACCACCGCGTCGTTGAAGTACGTCTGGTCCAACACCAGGGTGCCGTCGTTGCTGAGCGAGTTCGGCACCGACAACGTCGTCGTCCCGGTGCTCCCGACCCCCAGGGCGTCCACCGTGACCCCGGCCGGGATGTTCCCGTTTAGCGTGGGGCTCACCTCCACATCGACCTGCCCACACCCGGTCGTGCAACCCGCGAACGACCCCGGGAAGTTCAGCGTGCCCGAAGCCACCGTGATCGGGCTGCCAGTCACCTGGCCACCGTTCCAGTCCAACGTCGCGGTCCCAACCGAGATCCCGCCGCTGTTCGTCACACTCCCCGGATTGGACAGCGTCAGCGTGTCCGCGGCCTTGGTCGACGACAGCGTGGCACCCGAGCCGGTGGTCAACGTGCCGTCGCTGGCCAGCGAACCGGACCAGGACGTGTTCACGTCCACATTCAGCGAGCCGTCGTTGACGAACGTCCCGCTCAACGTCCGCCCGGCACTGCCATATGAGGCGGTGTCCTGCGAGGTGATCGTCCCGCCGGCCGCGTTCGTTAACTTCGCCCCCGAACCAACCAACACCACCACCGCGTCGTTGTAGTACGACTGGTCCAACAGCAGCGTGCCGTGGTTGCTGAGCGAGTTCGGCACCGACAACGACGTCGTCCCGGTGTTACCGATCCCCAGGGCATCCACAACCTGACCCGCCGGGATGCCCCCGGTCAGCGTCGAGCCTCCCTCCAGGTAGAAGGGAATACTCGCGGCGGTATGGCTTGCGAGGTCCAGCGTGCCGTTTAGGATCGTGAATCCGGACGCTGCATTCGCACCGGAGATCGTCCCACCTTGATAATCGAAGGTGGCGGCTTGAAGACTGAGCGTCCCGTCGACGACCAGACCGCCGCCGGCAGCCTGGGTAAATATCTGACCCGCCGCGAGGGTTAAGGACACTCCAGATTCGACGTCGAGTGAACCCCTGTTGATGAAGGACGTGCCCGTCGGCACGATCGAACTGGCGGTCGCAAAGTTGACTGCGCCCTGGTTGACGAAGGTACCGATCAGCGTCCGCCCCGCGCTAGCCCATGAGGAGGTATCCTGCGAGGTGATCGTCCCGCCGGCCGCGTTCGTGAACGTCGCCCCCGAACCAACCGACACCACCACCGCGTCATTGTTGTACCCCTGGTCCAACAGCAGCGTGCCGTAGTTCGTGAGCGAGTTAGGCACCGACAACGTCGTCGTCCCGGTGTTGGCGTTGTCCTTAGTCTCCACCGTGACCCCGGCCGGAATGTTCCCGGCTAATGTCGAGGTCCCATCCCCCACGTTCACCTGCCCACACCCGGTCGAGCAGCCCGCGAACGACACCGGGAAGTTCAGCGTGCCGGAAGCCATCGTGATCGGACTACCAGACACCGTGCCACCGTTCCAGTCCAGCGTCCCGGTTCCGACCGAGATCCCGCCGCTGTTCGTCACACTCCCCGGAGCCGACAGCGTCAGCGTGTCCGAGCCGGCCGTTGCCGACAGTGCACCCCCACCGGTGGTCAACGTGCCGTCGCTGGCCAGCGAACCGGACCAGGACGTGTTCACGTCCACATTCAGCGAGCCGTCGTTGACGAACGTCCCGCTCAACGTCCGCCCGGCGCTGCCATATGAGGTGGTGTCCTGCGAGGTGATCGTCCCGCCGGCCGCGTTCGTGAACGTCGCCCCCGTACCAACCGAAACGGTCACCGCGTCGTTGTTGTACCCCTGGTCCAACAGCAGCGTGCCGTAGTTCGTGAGCGAGTTCGGCACCGAAAACGTCGTCGTCCCGGTGTTGGCGTTGTCCTTAGTCTCCACCGTGACCCCGGCGGGGATGTTACCGACGAGCTTTGACGTCCCATCCCCCACGTTCACCTGCCCACACCCGGTCGAGCAGCCCGCGAAGGACCCCGGAAAGTTAATCGTGCCGGAAGTCAACGTGATCGGACTACCGGTCACCGTTCCGCCGTTCCAGTCCAGGGTCGTGCCGACCGTGGCCGTGCTGCCGACAGAGATCCCGCCGCTGTTCGTCACACTCCCCGGATTGGACAGCGTCAGCGTGTCCGTGGCGTTGGTCGACGACAGGGTCGCACCCGAGCCGGTGGTCAACGTGCCGTCGCTGGCCAGCGAACCGGACCAGGACGTGTTCACGTCCACATTCAGCGTGCCGTCGTTGACGAACGTCCCGCTCAACGTCCGCCCGGCACTGCCATATGAGGCGGTGTCCTGCGAGGTGATCGTCCCGCCGGCCGCGTTCGTTAACGTCGCCCCCGAACCAACCGACACCACCACCGCGTCGTTGAAGAACGACTGGTCCAACAGCAGCGTGCCATCGTTGCTGAGCGAGTTCGGCACCGACAACGTCGTCGTCCCGGTGTTCCCGACCCCCAGGGCGTCCACGGTGACCCCGGCCGGGATGTTCCCGTTCAGCGTGGGGCTCACCTCCACATCGACCTGCCCACACCCGGTCGTGCAACCCGCGAACGACCCCGGGAAGTTCAGCGTGCCCGAAGCCACCGCGATCGGGCTGCCGGTCACCTGGCCACCGTTCCAGTCCAACGTCGCGGTCCCAACCGAGATCCCACCGCTGTTCGTCACACTCCCCGGATTGGACAGCGTCAGCGTGTCCGAGCTGGCCGTCGACGACAGGGTCGCACCCGAGCCGGTGGTCAACGTGCCGTCGCTGGACAGCGCACCGGACCAGGACGTGTTCACGTCCACATTCAGCGAGCCGTCGTTGACGAACGTCCCGCTCAACGTCCGCCCTGCGCTAGCCCATGAGGAGGTGTCCTGCGAGGTGATCGTCCCGCCGGTCGCGTTCGTGAACGTCGCCCCGGTAGCAACCGACACCGTCACCGCGCCGCTGACATACGACTGGTCCAACAGCAGCGTGCCGCCGGCTGCCACCGTAGACCCGGTCAGGCTGGTGTTTCCGGTAAGGCTCAGGGTCAACTGACCGGTATTGTTTGGCTCGACCAGGTCAAGCGTCTGGCTTCCGGTGCCGCTGCCGGCCCCGACAACTAACGCAAGTACCGACGTGCTGGCGTTGAGTGTGACCTTGTACGTACCGGCCGTAGTTATGCAGACCACGTCCGTGGGCCCCGGCACCATTGTGGTGCTCCAGTCTGAGGCGGTGGACCAGGATCCCCCAGAGGTATTCGTCCAGGTGTCCGTGCAGACGGGAGGAAGAAGAACGGCAGCGGCGTGCCCGGGTCGGAGGAACCAGCCGGCGACCAGCGCGGCGGCTAGGCAGAGCAGCACGACCCAGGCGCGGCGAACATGACGGAACTGACGGATCGCGATAGCTGCCACCGCTGGGCCCCCGCACCTGTGATTCCACCGGAAGCGAAGCCCGCTTCCGAGTGCAGCGCCGACTATCACAGGGCTTGCCGCATTTCGGCGCTCGTACAGGAAACAATGAGCCGAACGTTTGCTCAAGCAGCCTGTTCTGACCACGCACGCCTGGTTACGAGTGACCAGGTGGCGAACACCCGAACGCCGGCCGACTCCCGATCAGCTGCCAGGCGTCGGGGCGGGCACCGGGCAGCACTCGTGCTGTACCGGACCGTAGGCGGTGCGCCGGACGATCTCGTGCGGCTTCACCCACCGGAAACAGGCGGGGCAGACGCTGTCCGCATCCACCCGGAACGCGTGGTCCTCGACTCCCCCGACCGGGTCGACCACAGGGGACAGCGGGAGGAGGGACACCGACGACCACGCATCCGGTCGCTCCATCTCGCCTCCCGGTGGGTCGCCGAACCGAGTCTCCCCCGGAATCAGACCCGGGCGGGTCACGACCGGATCACATTTGCGACCCGCCTCGTTTGCCGCCGGGCCGCTCGGGGATCATGACCCGGTGCCCCCCACGAGACGGCCGGGCGCCGCCGGCCTGTTCCTCGCGGTGGCGCTGTTCTGGGGGTCGGTCACCCTGGTGGTCGCGGTCGTCGTCGTGCTCGACGCGTTCTTCCTCTGGCCGCAGTCGCACGGGGTGGGCAAGGTCCTCGACGGACTCCTGATGCTCGCCGCCGTCGCCCTGCTCGGCTTCCTCGTCCGGACCAGCCTGCGGAGGGCTCGGCCGACCGACACGGGCTCGCGCTGAACCGCCGGCTACTTCCACCGGGAGCCGGACTGGGGCAGGCTGGACGGATGGAGCCCACGGAGACCGCCGCCCCCCTTGGCGCCGAGATCGGGGTGATGCTGCCACCGGCGGATACCGGCAGCGCGCCCTCGTCGCCGCTGCAGGTGCCGCCGCTGCTCCGGGACGCCGCCGGCTGGGTGTGGCGGCTGCTGGTCCTGGCGGTCGGCGCCTACGCGCTCGTCCAGCTCTTCGACAAGCTGTACCTGCTCGTCCTGCCGATCCTCGGCGCCATCTTCATCGCGGCGCTGCTCCGGCCGATCGTGCAGACCTTCCGCAATCGCGGCTTCCCGCGCGCGGTAGCGACCTGGACCACGCTGCTGCTCGGGTTCGCGGCGATGGGCAGCGCCGTGTTCTTCGTCTCCTACCGGATCTCCTCCGAGTCCGCCATCCTGCGGACCTCGGCCACCCGGCTGGTGAACAACCTCCGCAACGTCGCGGTGCGCGACCTGCACGTCGCGCCCGCCTCGGTGGACAACCTGCAGACCCGGCTCGTGCACTACATCAACACCCACCACAGCACGGTCGTGCACGGCGTCGTGTCCACCACGCTGGTCGTGGCCGAGGCACTGACCGGCGCCATCCTCGGCTTCTTCATCTGCTTCTTCCTGCTCTACGACGGCGATCGGATCTGGGATTGGCTGGTCGGGCTGTTCCCGCGCCCGCACCGGAGCCGGATCCACGAGGCAGGTGAGGAAGCCTGGGGCCGGATCTCGGGTTGGGTCCGTGGCACCTTCCTGATCGCGCTGTTCCACTCCACCGTCGTAGCCATCACCCTGACCGCACTCGGCGCTCCCCTGGTCGCACCGCTGGCGCTGATCGTGTTCCTCGGCAGCTTCATCCCGATCATCGGGTCGATCATCTTCGGCGGCCTCGCCGCGTTGGTCACCCTGGTCGACGCGGGCGTCGGATCGGCGCTCATCCTGGTCGGCGTGTTGGTCCTCGACAGCCAGGTGGAGGCCCACCTCCTCCAACCTTTCCTGGTCGGCCGCTACGTGCGGCTGCACCCGCTGGCCGTCGTCATCGTCATCGCCGGCGGCGGTTTCCTGGAGGGCGTGCCAGGGGCGATCATCGCGTTGCCGCTGACCTCGGCCATGTTCGCCGCCGCCGTGTCATTGCGGGACACCGCGGCGCGCAGCCGGCTGGAGGTCCCGGACACGTCGTGAACCGGGCCGGGCGGCTCAGTTCCCGTTGACCGTCGCGAGCGTGCCGAACGGGGTGACCGCGAGGTCGCCGCGACATGCCTGAACCCGCTTGCCGGAGCCGTCCGCCGCCGTCGCCGACACCCGGACCTGTCCCGGCTCGCCGGGCAGGCTCACGCCGAGCCACGCCGGCTGCTCGATCTGGTCCTGTGCGCAAAGCCCGGTGGAGCTCCGGAACGTGTTGAAGACGACCGTCGCGTAGCCGTGCGCCGGGTTCGGTTGCCCGGCGGCGATCGGGGCGCTGCCGGCTGGCAGGAGCACCTCGCGGTCCGGGTAGGACGGCCTGCGAACCACCTGCCCCCCGAGCGGACGTCCGGCGCTGTCCAACGCCACCACCCCCGGATACCCGATCAGGGTGCACGGCCCGGGCCCGGTGTTGCGGAACTCGAGGAACGCGGCCTGGTCCCCGCCCGTGCCGGCGGTGATCGCCGGCAACGCGACCTGGAGCCGAGACAGGGCGCACGCCGGCACCAGCACCGCCGTGGCACGCAGGCTCGGCGTCAGCCGAAGCGACGGCGTCTCCCGGACCGACGGCAACCCGGTGGCCAGGACGACCGGTGCCGGTGACCGGGTGGGAGTCACGGCAGGGACCGGGTGGCTGTGGGCACACCCGGCCCCAACGAGTACCACCGCCGCTCCCCCGGCCAGTCCGGCGAACCGCCTCACTGGTCGTGCATGATGTCCGTCGAGTACGGCAGCGCGGCGATCCGGGTCTGCGGTTGACCGGTGATGTCGTTCCATAGTTCCCACCAGCCCTGGGCCGGGGTGTTCCCGGTGTCCGCGCAGCCACCCTCCTGCTGGCAGGACTCCCACTGGGTCATCTCGCCGGCGAACGGCACCGCGGGATGCCCCTGCTGGGTCCCCCATAGCGAGATGTGCGCCCACTGGCTGCCCTGGGTGAGCTGGTCCTGCGCGGAGGTGTAGATCTCCGGCAGCGCCCGGGCGGTCGCCACCCCGTCGGACACCGACCAAAGCTGGCCGATCGTCCAGCCGTCGCCGCACACCGTGCTGGGGTCCCCGATCCCCGGGCAGCCGTCGGCGGATCCGTAGTCGTAGGACGGGAAACCGGTCGCGCTGTCGTAGCCCTGCGTCCAGGCCAGGGCGGCGGAGGGGACGCCGAAACCGGGCTCGATGTCGTTGGCCCCACCCACGCTGATCCCGGTTCCACCGTTCGACGCCGCGTAGCGCGCGACCGCGTTGACCACGTTGGTCGCCCAGTCGACACCGGCGGGACCGCCCGTCGTGCTCGCCGGTCCGCTGTTGTTCGTGCCGAGGGCGAGGATGAGACCGGGCTGCGCGCCGTTCGAGCACGCGACGTAACCGCGAAGGTAGCCGTCGGCGTGCGCCACGATGTCCGCGTCGGACAGGAAGACGCCGTAGGCGAGCACCTTCCAGGTGCCGTTCACGCCCTGCTGGATCGTCTGCGTTCCGTAGTCGAGCACGACGAGGCCGGACCCGCCGCTCTGCGCCCGGGCGCAGCCGTGGTCGTACCCGAGCCCGGCATCCGTTCCGGGATCTCCGGTCATGTCGTTCGTATAGTGGCTGGAGGTCCACGCCGGCGGGGATGTGCCGGGAAGGGCGATGAGCCGCCAGGCCCCCCATGATCCGGCGGTCGAGGTGCGCTGCCACAGGCCGGCCTGCGGGCCGAGCACGAACACGTCGATCCGCGAGCTCGTGGCGCCCCCCGCCGCGCCCGACTGCGGCGTGCCGGCCCCGGACGCCGCCCCGGCGCCGCCGCCGAGATTGCCCTGCACCGAAACCCACGGGCCGAAGCCGCCGGCGGGCCGGCCGGTTGCCTGCTGGAGGGTCCGGTTGCCTGCCTCGGTGAACACGACCGGCTCGCCCCCGGAGCTGACCGCGGTCGGATCGTTGATCGCGTAGCCGCCGATCGAACGCCAGCTTCCGAGCGCACCGTCGACCGTGACGGTCTCGGTGTACACCACGTGCGTGGTATGTACGCCGGCGAGCAGCAGCAGGCCCGTCCCGGCCCTGGTGATCGCCGGTCCGGTGCCGGCGAGCAACGACCCACCGGCCGCGATCCATCTCGACCAGACCCCGCCGGCGTGGATCTTGAGATAGACCGCGCCGCCCCCGCCGGCGACCGCGACCGCGACCGTGCTGGTGGCCGGGTCGGCGACCGCAGCCGGCCGCCCGGTCAGCCATCCGCCGAGGTTCTGCCAACCCGACCAGGTGCCGTTGCTGCGGACCTTCTCGAACAGCAGGTGGTCGGGACCCTGCACGAAGACGTCGACCGCGCCGGTCACCGGGTCGACTGCGACGGCCGGGCCGCCGGCGAGCTGCCCACCGAGGTCGGAAACACCGGCCCAGCCGCCGGACGCGGTCCAGTGCGCCGCCTCGAGATAGCCGGCGGTGTTCCGGTCGAGCACGTCGAGGGACCCACCCGGCTCCACCACCGCCGCCGGTGCGGTACCGGCCGTCACCGCCATGATCAGGTTGGGGTTGGCGGACGCCGGGACGGGCAGGGCCAGCGAGCTGCAGGCGACGGCGCTGCACACGGCGACGCCCAGGGCCAGCCGGGGCCGACGCCCGGGCACCGGACGGTCCATGGGTGGCATCGCGAATTCCCTCGGCAGGTGGCTGCGGAGAACCTTAGCCGGACCGAGGGGCAAATCCCGGAAAGCGGGACAAATCCCGCGTCCAGGTGGGGGTCAGCGCTGGGCGGGGATCGGCAGCGAGCCGTCCGGCAGGCCGGCAGCGCGGCTGCATGCCGGGCAGCGCTCGAACGGGTGCAGCCGGGTCCAGTCGGCGTCGAAGATCGCCACAAGGTCGCCCACCTGCTGCCCGCACAGGGTGTCCCCCTGCGCGGTGACGGCATGGGTGGCGCCCTGCCATACGGGGTCCGCACCCGCGGCCCGGGACCAGCGACCGCTCTCGCCGACGTGGATCGCCGCGCGGGGGCAGATCCGAACCGCACCGACGCTGAGCACCATGACGACCACTCCTCCGGCTGCTGTCGACTCAATGATCGGCCGTGACGCGGCCGCGGCACATGGCCCGTTGTGACCATTCCGCGCAAATGGGGCATCCCGCCCTGGGCTCAGGGCTTCCCGGCCAACTCGGGGACGAGAAGCGCCGCGTCGACCGTGCCCAGGCCGGTCGCCAGGTTGTAGCCCGGACCGGCCTGGAAGCCGGTGACGGTGACCATCCGGCCGCCGGCCCCGACGAAGGACACGGTGTTGTCGCCACGGGTCACCGGGACGAGGCCGGGCGCGTGCTCGGCGCCGAGCCGGTAGAGCGCCGGATTGAGCAACCCGAGGTCGTGCCCGGCCAGCTGGTCGGCGATGGCCACGATGCCGGCGAGCAGCGGGCAGGACTCGCTGGTCCCGTTGATGGCGACGAAGCCGGGCGCCGCCGGCGCCGCCCCGGGGGCGCCCGGCACCGGGTAGCCGAGGTACACGAGGACGCTGCCCCGCCCCGCCGCGGACAGCGAGATGTCCGGGATCCCGCGGTGCGTGCCGACGATTGCGGCGACCCCGTTCTGGTAAGCGGGCCGGGAGAACACCTTCGACAGACCGCCGCTGCTCGCCGCTGGTCCGCTCCTCGGGCTGGTGTCGTTCCACACGCTGTCCGGCGCGAGCCGGCGGCCCCGGGCGTCCAACTGCAGGTAGGTGCCGCCGACCGCGGTGACCAGCGGGTCGGTCGCCGGCCAGCCGGTCGCCCGGTAGGGGTAGTAGTGGACCGCGTCGTACTCGAGCCCGGCGGCGCCGGAGTCCCCGCTCGACGCCAGCACGCTGACCCCGTGCGCCGCGGCGTTGACAAAGGCACTGCGGAAGCTCAGCAGCGACGCCGGGCTCGGGAAGGTGTCTTCGGTGGCGTCGAAGCTCTGGCTGATCACGTCACCGAGCCGGTGGTCGACGACGTAGTTCTCGGCCGCCACGATCTGCGGGAATCCGGAGGTCCCCTCGATCTCGGCGACCGGCGTCTCGACGAGCAGCAGGTTGGCTCCCGGAGCCATCGCGTGCGCCCATTGCACATCCAGCGACGTTTCGGCCGCCGACCCGAGCACCTCCGAACCCTTGGGGTCGAACTTGGGGATCGGGCCGGCCGGCGCGATGATCCGGAACGAAGGCGGGTCCGGCAGGTGGAACGCGAGGTCGAAGACCTTGAGGTCGGCCGCCACGGTCGGCGACCCGAACGGGTCGACGATGACGATCGTGCGCCCCGCCCCGGTCAGCCCCCGGGCGAGCAGCGGGCCCAGGTCGTAGGCCGCCTGAAGCTGCTGGGGGTCGTAGCAGTCCACTCCGAACCAGCGTTCGCACTGCGCGGCGGTCGGGGGCACCGGGACCGGGCCGGTGGGGGCCGGTAGCGGGCTGGCGCTCGGGGGGACCGACGGCGGCGCCGGCCGGGGCGCTGCAACCGGTGAGCTCGAGCAGCCGACGACCGCGGCGAGCAGGCCCACCGCGAGGAGTCTCGGCCGGCTGATCACGCCAGGTACCGTAGCGGTAGGTTATTGCGAGTAGGTGGCAATTACACACGACAGGCTTTAGGGGCTGGAGGGTAGATGGCGACGCTCGACACACTGGAGACTTCCGCGGCCCCCGGACCCCCGGCGCGGCTGCGGGATCGACTGTCCGGGCCGGAGTGGCGAAACCTCGGCGCGATGTTCGGCGTCATCATCGTCCTGCACGTGCTGGGGTTCACCCTGCTCTTCGCGGCGGCAACCGGTCGCTACCACCTGGACGCGAAGACGACGTTCGGGATCGGCACCGGCATCCTCGCGTACACCCTCGGCCTGCGGCACGCCTTCGACGCCGACCACATCTCGGCGATCGACAACACCACGCGCAAGCTGATGGCCGAGGGGAAGCGACCGCTCGGGGTCGGCTTCTTCTTCTCGCTCGGGCATTCGAGCGTCGTGTTCGCGCTGGCCGTACTGCTCAACTTCGGCATCAAGGCGCTGAACTCGCAGGTGAAGAACAACACCTCGGGGCTGCACCACTACACCGGGCTGATCGGCACCACGGTGTCCGGCTCGTTCCTGATGCTGCTCGCGATCCTGAACATCGTCGTCCTGGTCTCGATCGTCAAGGTCTTCCTCGAGCTGCGCCGCGGCCGCTACGACGACGAGGAGCTGGAGCGGCAGCTGAACAGCCGCGGCCTGATGAACCGGTTCTTCGGCCCGCTGGCCCGATCGGTCGACACCAGCTGGAAGATGTACCCGATCGGGGTCCTGTTCGGGCTCGGTTTCGACACCGCGACCGAGGTCGCCCTGCTCGTGCTCGCCGGCTCGGCGGTGGCCGGCGGCCTCCCGTTCTGGGCGATCCTCTCCCTGCCGATCCTGTTCGCCGCCGGGATGAGCCTGCTCGACACGATCGACGGGTCGTTCATGAACTTCGCCTACGGGTGGGCGTTCTCCAGGCCGGTCCGCAAGGTGTACTACAACATCACGATCACCGGTCTCTCGGTCGCGGTGGCGCTGTTCATCGGCGGCCTCGAAGTGGCGCAGGTGCTCTCCCAGCAGCTCAACCTGACCGGCGGATTCTGGAACTACGCGCAGGGCTTCAACATCAACCACGCCGGCTTCGTCATCGTCGGCATGTTCATCGCGGTCTGGGTGATCGCCCTCGCGGTCTGGCGGTACGGCAAGGTCGAGGCGCGCTGGGAGACCGCCGCGACCCGGGCCCGGGAATCCGGCTCTAGCCGGGCCTGACCGCCGGTCGCCGGGCCGGTTTGCGCCGGGACAGACCCGAGGAGAGGTCGCCGCGGAGCAGCCGCCCCACCCCGAGGTGGGTCGCCAGCGTCGTCTCGTCGAGGTCGGCCACGCCGCCGCGGTAGACGATCCGGCCGCGCTGCAACAGGCAGGCGGTGTCCGCCAGGCGCAGCCCGAACCGGATGTTCTGCTCGACGAGCAGCATCGTGACGCCGGTTTCCTGCACCAGCAGCAGCGCCTCGAGCAACTCCTCGACGATCGCCGGCGCGAGACCCGCGGAGGGTTCGTCGATCAGCACGAGCTGCGGGTTCGCCACCAGAGCCCGGGCGACGGCGAGCGACGCCTGCTGCCCGCCGGAGAGGGTCCCGGCAGCCGCGTCGCGCTTCGCGGCGAGCAGCGGGAACGTCTCGTAGGCGGCGGCGACCCGGCCGGCGAGCTCCGCCTTGCGGCCACGCATCGGATAGCCGCCGATACGCAGGTTCTGCTCGACGGTCAGGGAGCCGAACACCTGCCGACCCTGCGGGACGTGCCCCATGCCGAGCGCCACCCGCTGCTCCGGGCCGGACCGGGTGATGTCGTGACCGGCGAAGACGATCTGGCCGGCCCAGGCCGGGACGAGGCCGGCGACGACCTTGAGCAGGACGCTCTTGCCGGCGCCGTTGAGGCCGAACAGGCCGGTGACCGAGCCGCGGGGCACGGCCAGGTCCACGCCGTGGATGACGGTCTGGGCGTTGAATCCGGCACGGATGCCGGTCAGCTCGAGGAGCGGTTCGCTCATGCCGGCACCGCCGCCGCCCCGAAGTAGGCCGCGATGACCCCCGGGTCGGCGGTCACCTCGTCGGGAGCCCCCTCGGCGATCAGCCGGCCGGCGTCGAGCACGTAGACGTGGTCGCACGTGTCGAGGACCAGGGGGATGTTGTGCTCGATCAGCAGGACCGTCCGGTCGAGGACGTCGCGCAGGTCGCGGAGCCGCTCGGCCAGGCTCTCCGCCGCGGCCGGCGCCATCCCGGCCGAGGGCTCGTCGAGCAGGACGAGATCGGGGGCGGTAAGGAGCAGCGCACCGATCTCGACCAGCCGCTGCTGCCCGCCGGACAGGTTGCGCATCGGGATGCGGGCGTGGCTGGTCAGGCCGAGCGCCTCGATCGCCTGGTCCGCCCGGGCCGCGAGCTCCCGTTCGCGCCGGGCCGCCCGGGGCAGCAGGAACAAGGCCTCGAGGTCGCCGTATCCGGCCAGCGGATGCTGGGCGAGCAGGAAGTTCTCCCGGACCGAGAGCTCCTTGGCCAGGCCGATCTGCTGGAAGCTGCGGGCGATCCCGCGCCGGGCCCGCTGATCGCAGCGCAACTGCTGGATCGGCCGGCCCTGGAAGTTGATCACCCCGCTCTGGGTGCGCACCAGGCCGGAAACGGCGTTGAACAGGGTGGACTTGCCGGCCCCGTTGGGCCCGATCAGCCCGGTGATCCGGCCGCGCGCGACGGTGAGGCTAACTTGATCGACGGCCACGAGCCCACCGAAGCGCACGGTGAGGTTCTCGACGGCCAGGACGGTCTCGCCGGCAAGGACGGTCTCGCCGGCCAGCCCGCCGCCGCTGCGGACGCCGGGCGGCAGCGAGAGCCGGGGCAGCTCGGGCAGCGCCAGGTCCGCCTCGTCGTCGTCGGCGCGGTCGCGGCGGCGGGGGCCATGGGGCACGAACAGGTCCGCGATGCCGTCCGGGTGCAGGGCGAGGGTGAGCATGAGGAGCAAGGAGCCGATGACCGGGGCCCAGTCCGCCGACAGGTGCAGCACGGGGGGCAGGATGAAGAAGGAGAAGCCCGCGACCGCGACGGCCACCCGGCGGCCCTGGCCACCGACGACGACGGCCGCGACGAGCACCAGCGACTCCTTGAACTGGAAGGTCTCGCCGTTCACGAACAGGAACGTGTGGCAGTACAGCGCGCCGGCGAGGCCGGCCATCCCGCCGGAGGTGGCGAAGGCGAACAGCTTGTAGCGGACGACGCTCACACCGAGCGACTGGGCAACCGACTCGTTCTCCTTGATCGCCCGGAAGGCGCGGCCGAGCCGGGTGCGGACGACGTTGCCGTCCACCGCCCACACCAACAGGAACCCGACCAGGCAGACGGCGAGGTAAACGCCGTTGCTGACGATGTAGTGGCTGCCCCACAGGCGGCGCGGCAGCGCCACGCCGGCGGACCCGCGGGAGAGCAGCTCGCTGTCGAACACGCCGTACTGCATGGCGGTGGCGAAGGCGAGGGTGACGACCGCGAGGTACATGCCACTGAGGCGGAGCGCGACGATGCCGAGGATCGCCGCGACCAGGCTGGCGACGACGATGGACAGCGCGAGTCCGACGAACATCGGGAGGTCGGCCCGGGAGGTGATGAACCCGCTGGTGAACGCGCCGACCCCGAGCAGGGCACCGTGCCCGAGCGAGAGCTGCCCGGTGTAGCCGAGCAGCAGGTTGAGGCTGAGCGCCCCGATCGCGAAGGCGGTGGCCAAGCAGAGGGTCTGGTACTGGCGACCGGTGAGCAGGTTCGGCATCGCCGCCTGGGTAAGGATCGGCAGGGCGATCAGCAGGGCGGCCGCGATCGCCAGGTTCGCCCGGCGCCCCCAGGCCCCGCTCATCCGGAGGTCCGCAGGCCGACGGCGATCCGGGGCCACAGCTGCCGGGCCAGCAGGACGAGCAGGATGATCACCAGCATCGCGATCGACTGCACGCCGGCCAGCTTCGTGGTCAGCGGGTGGGCGGTGAAGAAGGCCTGCGCGATCCCCACGATGAGACCGCCGGCCACGGCCCCGGGGAGGCTGGACAGGCCGCCGATGACGGCGGCGGTCAGCCCGAACAGCAGCAGGCTGCCGAAGACGCCGGGAGCGATCTCCCCGATCGACGGCTCGATCAGCAGGGCGGCCAGCCCGGCGAGCAGGCCGGCGGTGGCCCAGGTGAAGCGGCTCACCCGGGCCTGCGAGATGCCCATCAGCCGGGCCGCCACCGGATCGTCGGCGAAGGCGCGGACCGCGAGCCCGAAGCTCGTGTAGCGGAAGAAGAGGGTCAGCACGACGGTGACGACCAGCACGACGATCAGGGACAGCCAGTAGCTCGGCAGGATGACGACGCCGGCCAGCGAGAAGCTCCCGGTGGTCAGCGGCGGGGCCAGCTGCCGCGGCGACGGTCCGAACCACAGCGCCTCCAGACCGACCAGTCCGGAGAGCAGTCCCACCGTGGCCACCGCCACGGCCACCCGGGGCGCGGAGATCATCCGGCGGATGACGACCTCCTCGAACGCCAGCGAGATGGCCACCGAGACGACCAGTGCGGTCAGCGCTCCGAGCACCCACGGCAGGTGGTGCTCGGTGACCACGAAGGTCGCCGGGTAGAGCGCGAACGTGCCGATCTCGGCCTGCGCGAAGTTGATCGCCGACGAGGTCTTGTAGACCAGCGTGATCCCGAGCGCGTACAGGGCGTAGATCGCGCCACTGACGACCCCGAAGATCAGGATTTCGGCCATCGTCAGCTGACCGACGACACGCAGCGGTCGATCGGGATCCACGCCGCGTTGCCCTGCGGGTCGCGCACCACCATGTCGGCGTCGGTGAGGTAGCCGCCGTGGTGGTGGTCGCCCTGGCTGAAGTCGACGTCGCAGTTCGGCGGCACGGTCCGGTGGTAACCGGCGAGCAGGATGCCGGCCATCCGGTTGCGCGTGCAGTTCGGCCCGCACTCGAGGAACAGGTCGCGGATCCCGCGTTGCGCCTCCCAGTTGAGAAACAGCAGGTCACCGCCGTCCCCGCCCAGGTTCGCTCCCGGGTCGTAGGCCTTGTACTCCCGGTTGAACTCGAGGATGTCGCTCGTGTAGGACGAGTACGGGCCGCCCGACCAGGTGCTGTCGTAGGGGTCCCAGGCGGCGATCCCGTAGAGCGGCTGCTGGAGCGCGGCCGCGCCGAGCGTCTTGATCGTGAGGTTGAACGGGAAGACCAGCCACGAGGGGTAGTACTTCTGCCCCTCGGCCTGCTGGATCATCTCGGTCGCGGCGAGCGCGTTCTCCAGGGCGAAGACGGCGGTCACCCCGGCGGTCTTGAGCTGGAACAGATCCTGGGTGTAGTTGCCCTGGTTGATCTGGACCGGGTAGTCGAAGACCTGCACCCCGGCGGCGCGCAGCATCTGCTCGAAGATGTCCCGCGCCGGCTGCCAGTTCGGGCTGTCCCGCCAGATCACACCCACCTTCTGGCCGCGGAACTTCGCCAGCGCGAGCTGTCCGAACCAGGTGCCCATCTGCTCGAGCGTGGGCAGGGCGGTGAAGCTGTAGTGCAGTCCGGCCGACCCCTCCACGGTGGCGATGTGGTGCAGGTAGAGCTCGTGGTTCTGCTCGGCCCAGACCCGCACGGCCGGGATCTGGTCGAATCCGATCCCGCCGAGCAGCATGAACGTGCCGGCGTCCTTGCAGGCCTGTGCCGCCTGCACGGCGGTCCCCGGGTCGTAGTTGTCGTTCTGGTAGCTGGCGTTCACCGTGCGCCCGTACACGCCGCCGTGGGCGTGGATGTAGTCCCAGTACACGTTCAGGTCGCTCGCCTTGATGTCGAACGCCTGACCGTAGGTGAGGGCGGCGTGCGCGCACAGGGTGATCTGCTTCGCGGTGATGCCGATCGTGTCGTCGGCGCCGGAGTACATCTGGGCCACCGGCGGGCCGCCGTTGGACGGGAAGAAGACCCGGACGCCGTCGATGGTCTCGTAGTGCCCCGGCCCGGAGAACTCGCTGGCCTGGGCCGCCGTCGACGACGCGGTGGTCGGGGCACCGACCGACGAGGAGCCAGCCGCCCCGGTGACGGCCACTCCGGTGACGGCGCCGGTCGCGGTCCCGGACCGGGCGCCGGGCCCCGCGCTGGCACTCGCGGTGGGCCCGGGCGCGGGCCCGCCGTTCAGGGCGGTCGACGGCGACCCGGTCGCGGCGACGGTTCCGATCGTCGGCCTGCTCTGGTCGAGGGAGTACCCGGAGTACACGAGTCCCCAGACCACGGCGACCGACGCGACCGAATAGGCCCGCGGATGGGCCCGGAACGCGGCAACCGACGGCGGGCCGACCTTGGCCGCGAAGGCGGACAGCCTGGCCGGGACGAAGCGCAGCTGGTCGCGGTGCGCGGTCGCGATCGCGCCGGCCCCGACCAGGAGGCAGCCGAGCAGGACCCAGGGCCACCACACGGTGCCGCCGCCGCGCGAAGCCGGCGCAGCCGGGGCGGCGGCCGCCGGTGCCGGGGCGGGCGGGGCGAGGCTCGGCGCCGGGCTGGTGCCGGGCGGCGCCACCGCCGCCTGGCTGGTCGCAACGCTGGCCGGCGGCGGCGCGGGCACCGGCGCGGGTGCCCGGGTCACCGCAGATGCGCCCGGGACCGGTGCCAGGGTCGCGGGCGTCACCGGGGCGGCGGGCGCTGCCGGGGTCGCCGGGAACTCGTACTCGGCTACCGCGGTAGTCAGGCTGACGTAATACGCGACGGCCCAGGCGTCCGACGGGCCGGACGAGATCGGGATGAGGACGAGCCCGGTGTTGCCGTGCACCCGCCAGTACCCGACGAGCTCACGCAGGTCGAAGACCCAGGTGTCGTAGGCGGCGTTCGGCTTGCCGATCGCGGAGCCGTGCGCGCAGTCGTAGGCGGGGGCATTCGAGGCGGTCAGGCTCGCCGGGATCGGATGGACGAGGGCGCAGGCCTCCACGATCGCCGAGCTGGGATTGACGTTGTAGACCTGGTAGACGCTGGTGTTCGACGCGCCCGACTGATTGGTGAGGTGGAAGGTCGCAACGAGGTCGAGCGGGACCGCCCCGGCGGGCAGGTAGTCGAGCGCGAAGTGCACGTAGGAGCGGGCCAGTTCCTGGCCGGCGTTCACCGAGACGTGGATGGAGGAGGGGTCGCCGTTGTAGGGATCGACGGGAGAGTCGGTGACGTAAGACTGCCGGTCCGGCGGAATCGCGCTGGAGTCGGGTGCGGCGACCGCGGTGGTCGCGAGGCCGGAGAACAGTCCGACCGCGAGCAGTCCGCTCGCCAGGGTGCGCCTCTTCATCGGTGACCCCTTCCTGGACAGCCGTCCCCGAGCTGGTGAGAGAGGAAAAAGTCCACGCTGGCCTGGGTCACGTCCGGGCCCAACGGGTCGGTGTACGGGCCGTCCCCCGGCGAGTCGGGATAGGCGTGCTCCATCCCGTAGATGGCCCAGAGGTCGACCAGGTCGCAACCGCCGGCATCGGTGAAGTGGGAAACCGAGTACGGGTAGCTGCCCCGGAAGCCGATCGCCCCGCCCGGGCAGGTCCAGCTGTCGTTGTGGATGCAGAGGTCCCCGCTCCCCGGGGCCGGGGTCTGGCCGAACCCGTAGGTCGTGGTCGCCGCCGGGGTCCGCGGCACGGCCGGGCTCACCGGCGAACCGGTCTCGACCAGGCTGTCCACGCCGAGCCAGGACTGGACCAGGCCGGCGGCGAGCGGGAGCGGGTTGACCGTGTCGGCGCTGCCGTTCTCGACGAAGAGCGGGACCAGCCGGGCCCGCGGGCCCATCGCCTCGTACGCGAGCCGGCCGGTGGCGTCGGCGCAGGCGGCGTACGCGCAACCGGCGATCACCCCCGCGGCGGCGAAGACGTCCGGGTAGGCCGCGGCGAGGATCACCGACATGTCGGCGCCGGCCGAGATGCCCTCGACGTACACCCGGCGCGGATCCCCGTGCTCGGTGTCGACGACCCACTGGGCCAGCCCGGCGATCGTCGACGCCTCGCCGCTGCCGCGCACCTGGTCGGCCGGGAGGAACCAGTTCCAGCAGCCGATGCCGTTGCCGTCGGCGAGCGGCGCGGTGCTCGGCGCCGTCACGTTCTGCTGCGGGTAGACGACGACGAAGTCCCGCTGGTCGGCCAGCTCGTCGAGGCGGGTGGCCGCGGCCGCCTGGACCGCGGTCTGGTTGCAGCCGTGCAGGAACCCGACGACCGGCCGCGGTGCCGAGCGGTGCCCCGGCGGCACGTAAAGCCAGTACTGCCGGGCGCCCGGCGCGCCCTGCGCCGGGTAGTACCCGGAGGTGAAGGAGCCGGAACCGGCGGCACCGGCACCGGCGGCACCGGCGGGCAGCGCGGCGAGCGCCGTGCCGGCAAGGGCGATCCCGAGCAGCAGCCGGAGCGGACGGGTGCTCATTCGCCGAACCGGGCCCGCAGGGCCAGCTTGTCGAACTTGCCGACCGAGGTCCGCGGGACCTCGCCGATCAGCTCGACCCGGTCCGGTAGCTGCCAGCGGGCGAACCCGGCGCCGAGCAGATGCTCGTGCACCTCGGCGAGGGTGACGGTGGCGCCGGAGGTGGCCACGATGGCGGCGAGCGGGCGTTCCAGCCACTTGGGATCCGGGATGGCGACGACCGCGGCCTCGAGCACCCCCGGCATCGCCATCAGGGCGGCCTCCATGTCGACCGATGAGATCCACTCGCCACCGGACTTGATCAGGTCCTTGGTGCGGTCCGCGATCCGGAAGTAGCCGTTCGGCGACCCGACCGCGACGTCGCCGGTCGCGAACCACCCGGCCTCGAACTGCTCGGCGCCGGCGCCGTGCAGGTAGGAGTCGACGACCCACGGGCCACGGACGAACAGCCGGCCCATCGCCGCGCCGTCCCACGCCAGGTCCTCGCCCCGCTCGGAGCGGATCGCGAGGTCGATCGTCGGCAACGGCAGGCCGGCCTGGCAGGCCGCCTCGCTGACCATCTGCTCGGCGGGGTAATCGGCCATCCGGTGCTTCGGCCAGGCGACGCTGGCCAGCGGCGAGGTCTCGGTCATCCCCCAGGCCTGAAGGATCGGGATGCCGAACTCGCTGCGGTACCGCTCGATCAGCGCGCGCGGCGGTTGGGCGCCGCCGCAGACGATGTGGCGCAGGCGCGGCAGCCCGCCGCCCCGCCGGCGCAGCTCGTCGGCGGTTTCCAGCCAGATCGTGGGCACCCCGGCGGTCACGGTCACCTGCTCCTCGGCGAGCAGGTCGACGAGCAGCCGGGGCTCGAACGGGCCGGCGAGGAACACCTGTTTGGCGCCCATCATGGTGGCCGCGTGCGGCGCCCCCCACGCGTTGGCGTGGAACATCGGAACCACCGGCAGGACACAGTCGCTCGGACCGATCGCCAACCCGGCTCCGGAACTCACCCCGAGCGCGTGCAGCACCGAGGACCGGTGGGTGTAGACGACCCCCTTCGACCGTCCGGTGGTACCCGACGTGTAGCAGATCCCGAAGGGTGCGGACTCCTCGATGTCCGGCCGCGGGTAGGTGGCCGGCTGGGTGGCGAGGAGATCGTCGTAAGAGATCAGATGGGGTAGATCCGAATCGGGAACCTCGCCGAACACGACGATCTGCCGGACCCCGTCGAGGAACCCGGCACCGCGCGCCTTTTCCAGCAGCGGAACGAGATCCGCGTCGACCAGGATCACCTGGTCGCCCGCATCGTCGACGATGTAGCCGAGCTCGTCCGGCGACAGGCGCAGGTTCAACGTGTGCAGGACCCGACCGGCACAGGTCACCCCGAAGTAGGCCTCGAGATGGCGGTAGCTGTTCCAGGCCAGCGTGCCGACCGCCGCGCCGGGCGCCACGTCGAGCGCCTCGATCGCGTTCATCAGCCGGGTCGCCCGGACCGCGAAGTCGCCGTAGGTGTAGCGATGGCGCCGACCGTCCGCCCAACCGGTGACGATGTCGACGTCGCCGAAATGCCGCGCGGCGTGGTCGAACATGGTCCACGCGTTGAGCGGCATCTCCATCACCGGGTGCTCACCGGCCGCACGATTCCGCGAACTCGACTACGGCGTCCGCAACGACGGACGCGCCGGGATCGCCCAACGCGATCGTGTAGTGCGTGGTGCCCGGAACCACCCGATGCTCGAACGCGGAGACCAGACCGGCGCATTCGTCGACGACGTCGTCGGTCATCAGCGGCGGTTGCCCGGGCGCCATCCCCTCCGCGGCCCGCAGCAACAGGACCGGCACCGCCAACCCGGCGAGCCGCCGGCGCAGGACCGCGGTGTCCATCGCGTCCAGCGAGTCGGCGCGGACGGCCGCCGCGGAGGCCTTCGGCTGGAGCCGCGGCGCCTCCCCGCCGAGGTCGTAGCCGAGATAGGCCTCGACCCACGGCCCCCAGCGACCGCCGCGGAACGTCGGCAGCTCCCGCCAGAACTGGTAGTACTCCTCCAGGCTGCCGAACGTCTGGCTCAGGCGGCCGACCTGGGCGGAGAGCAGCGCCTCGAGCAGATCGTCGACGTCGATCCCCGGCGGCGGGTCGAGCGGCGGTCCGCCGTCGATCAGCACCAGGCCGGCGACGAGCTCCGGGAACTCGGCGGCGAGCGCGACCGCGACGTAGGCGCCCATCGAGTGCCCCACCAGGATGCTGCCGCCCAGGTCGAACGCGGTCATCGCGGCCGCGACGTCGCGGGCATGCTGGCGCATCCCGTACGGTCCGGCCGGCTTGTCGGCGTCGCCGCGCCCGCGCAGGTCCAGCGCCAGCAGGCCCCGGCGGCCGGCCAGCCGCTCGGCGATGCCGACGAAGTTCAGGTAGGACGCCGTTATGCCGTGGATGCCGACGATCGGCCGGCCCGAGCCGGGCCAGAAGCCGTAGCCGAGGCGGATGCCGTCGCCGCGCACCCGGCCGCGGGCCTCGGTCGCGATCCCCATCCCCACCCGCTCCCAACGAACGCCCGTTCGCCCCTTGCGAATTCGCGCCAGTCTGTGGTCCCCTGAGATGCGCGTCAAGGCAGGTTGGGGGCTCGATTCATAACGAGCGTTCGGAAGGATACCGTGTCGGACCAGACTCCCGCTCGCAGCGTGACCGTCCCGCTGACCCCGCCGCTCCCGCTACTCGACCGGGCGAACCGCAACACCGCGACCCCGACCCCGCAGGCCGCGTCGCTGCTGCCGCCCCGGGCCACCGCCGAAGGGACGCTGCGCCGGATCTATGAGACCGCGCTGCTCGAGTTCGGTCAGCGCGGCTTCCACGCCGTGTCGGTCCGCGACATCACCCGCCGGGTCGGCCTTCAGGCCAGCTCGCTGTACGCGCACGTGACGTCGAAGCAGCAGCTGCTCGCCGACCTGATCCGGATCGGCCACGAGGAGCACTACGACCGGCTGCGGCTGGCCCTGCTCGAGGTCGACAGCGACCCGCGGGAGCAGATCCAGGCGCTGACCCGTGCCCACGTCGGGCTGCACGTGACCTACCCGCTGCTCGCCCGGGTGTGCAACCGCGAGCTGGCCGCGCTGCCCGAGGACGGCCGGGCGGAGATCCTGAACATCCGGCTGGAATCCGAACGGCTGTTCGCCGACGTGGTCAATCGCGGGCAGCGGCTGGGGGTCTTCGCCCCGGTCGACCCGCTGCTCGCGGTCGCCGCGATCGGCGCCATGGGGATCCGGGTGGCCGAGTGGTGGGACCCGGAGCTCGGCCCCACCGCGGAAGAGGTCGCGGACACCTACGCAGGCTTCGCCACCCGTATGCTGACCTGACCCAACCCCAGGCTCGAACGGAGGGCGCGCGGTGTCCCGGCGGGGCTGGTTGCTGTTCGCCGCGATGTGCGTCATCTGGGGCCTGCCCTACCTGCTGATCAAGGTGGCGGTGCGGGACCTGTCGCCGGCCGCGCTGGTCTTCCTGCGCACCGGCATCGGCGCCCTACTGCTCGTTCCGGTCGCGGCCGGCCGTCGCCAGCTTCGCCCGCTCCTGGCCCGGTGGGGGCCGTTGCTCGCGTTCAGCGCGGTCGAGATCGTCGTCCCCTGGTTCCTGCTGTCCGCCGCGGAACGGCGGCTGTCGAGCTCGCTGTCCGGGTTGCTCGTCGCCGCGGTTCCGCTGGTCGGGGTCGTCCTCGCCCGGGCCACTGGCGCGCGGGATCGGATAGGCCCGAGCCAGCTCGCCGGCCTGGTGCTCGGCCTGTTCGGGGTCTCGGCGCTGGTCGGATTCGACGTCGGCGCGGCCGATCTCGGGTCGGTCGGGGAGATCGCCGTGGTGGTCGTCGGATACGCGACCGGTCCGTGGCTGTTCTCCCGGTACCTGGCCGATCTGCCCAGCCTGGGGGTGGTCGCGGCTTCGCTGCTGATCGCCGCGCTGGTCTACGCGCCGTTCGGATTGACCGAGCTGCCCGCGCGGTGGCCGTCGGCGCACGTCGCGGGCGCGGTCGTCGTGCTCGCGGTGATCTGCACGGCGCTCGCATTCATGGTCTTCTTCGCGCTGATCGCCGAGGTCGGTCCGGTCCGCGCGACCGTCATCACCTACGTCAACCCGGCGGTCGCCGTCGTCCTCGGCGTCGGCCTGCTCGGCGAGTCCTTCACCACCGCGACGGCCGTCGGGTTCCTGCTGATCCTCGCCGGCTCGGTGCTCGCGACCCGGCGCTCCGGCGCGATCAGGTCCGACGGTGGAAATCGTGCGGGTCGCTCCGGTAGTCCTGGCCGGTCGGGCTGGTCCAGGTCAGGGTGGCCTCGGCGCCCCCGCGCAGCTTCCAACCACCCAGGTGCACCGCGGCATGATGCCGCCCGCACAGGCTGACCAGGTTGTCCCGGCTGGTCGCACCGCCCCGGGCCCACCAGCGCATATGGTGCGGTTCGCAGGAGGTCGCCGCCCGGGCGCAGCCGGGGAACCGGCAGGTCCCGTCCCGCGCCGCGACGTAACCCCGTAACCGCAGGTCGGGGTCGCGGCGGCTCCGGCCCAGGTCGAGCAGCTTCCCGTCGACCGGGTCGACCAGCAGCCGGCTGAACCACCCGGCGGTGCAGGCGACCTGCTCCGTCGTCTCGGCACCGATCGGGCCGAAGCCACCGAGATCGCCCGGTTCGCGGGAGCTGCCGAACAAGGTGTCGGCACCGACCACGACCTGCACGGTGGCGGCCACCCGCGGGCTGCCGTCCGGTCTTTGCAGGATGAGCTCGACGAACGCGTCGGCCCGGCGCTCCTCGACGCTGCGGCCGTCCTCGGGCCCGGACCGGCCCGCGTGGGCCTCCACCGCCGCCTCGATCGAGGCGAGCGTGACCTGGTCGAGCTCGGCGTGCAGCAGCCCGAGGCTCCGATCGGTCCAGAACCGCGGCTGCGGCTGCCAGGGCTCGGGGATGAACTCCGTCGGGGCGATCACCGCGGGGGTGACCCGGAGCACAGCCCGGCGCAGGATCCGGGTCAGCCGGCCCGGGGTGCATCGGCGGGCCCGGTCCATCGTCTCCTCCGCGATCGCGGCGGCCACCGGGCCCGGCACGCCGGCCAGCTCCAAACCGAACGTCGACGCGTGCCCCCAGCCGATCTCCCCCGCCGCCAGCGCCTTGGCCACCGGCGGCAACCGGTCCAGCGTCTGGGCGAAGTCGAGGCGGTTGCCCATGCTCCGCACCGAGATCCGGATCCGGGTGGCCATCTGCAACTCGCCGGCGTCCGGGAAGATCTCGTCCCCGAGCCGCCGCTCGGCCCGCAGTTGCCAGCTCGCCGCGGACGCCGACACCCACGACGCCAGCCGCTCCCAGGCGGCGACCCCGTCGAGGAGCTCGGCGTCGGACACGCGCTCGGGGTCCGCGCCGGCAAGCAGCGCGGCCAGCTCCGGACCCGGCATCCCCTCGAACATGTGTTCGACTCTACCACACGTCACCGACGGCAAACGGACCCAACCACAGGTTGTGGGAACCCTGTGGTCCCCCGGCACGGCGACCGTTAGGCTTCGCGCTCGTGGCCAACGTGCTGACCCCGCAGGACGAGGACTTCCCTCGCTGGTACCAGGACGTGGTGGCCAAGGCCGAGCTGGCCGAGCCCGGACCGGTGCGCGGCACGATGGTGATCCGGCCCACCGGCTACGCCCTGTGGGAGCGCACCCAGGCGGAGATGGACGCCCGGATCAAGGCCGCCGGTGCGGAGAACGCCTACTTCCCGCTGTTCATCCCGGAGAGCTACCTGCGCCGGGAGGCCCAGCACGTCGAGGGCTTCGCCCCCGAGCTGGCGGTCGTCACCCACGCCGGCGGCAAGCAACTCGAAGAACCGATCATCGTCCGGCCGACCAGCGAAACCGTGATCGGCGAGTACTTCGCGAAGTGGATCCAAAGCTACCGGGACCTGCCGCTGCTGATCAACCAGTGGGCCAACGTGGTGCGCTGGGAGCTTCGACCCCGGATCTTCCTGCGGACCACAGAGTTCCTCTGGCAGGAGGGCCACACGGCGCACGCCAGCGAGGCGGAGGCCTCCGCGTACGCCCGCCGGATCCTGCACGAGGTGTACGAGGACTTCATGGTCGCGGTCCTCGCGCTGCCGGTCGTCGCGGGGCGCAAGACCGACCGGGAGCGGTTCGCCGGGGCGAGCACCACGCTGACCCTCGAGGCGATGATGCGCGACGGCAAGGCGCTCCAGATGGGAACGAGCCACGAGCTCGGGCAGAACTTCTCCCGGGCCTTCGACATCGACTTCCTCGGACCGGACGGCGGTCGGGAGCTCGCCTGGACCACCTCCTGGGGCTCGTCCACCCGGATGATCGGCGGCGTGATCATGGGCCACGGGGACGACCACGGGCTCCGCCTTCCGCCGGCGCTGGCCCCGGTCCAGGCGCTGGTCATGGTGGTGCGCGACGGGGACGGCGTCGGCGCGGCCGCACACCGGCTCGCCGACGACCTCCGGGCGGCCGGCGTCCGCACCCGGCTCGACGAGCGGGCCGACCTGGCCTTCGGGCGCCGGGCGATCGACGCGGAGCTGAAGGGCGTGCCGGTCCGGGTGGAGGTCGGCCCGCGGGAGCTGGCCGCCGGCGAGGCGACGCTCGCCCGCCGGGTGTCGCGGGACAAGGGCCCGGTGGCGCTGGCCGGGGCGGCCCGGGCCGTCGTCGATGCGCTGGCCGAGGACCAGCGGGCGCTCTACGACGAGGCCTTGCGCCGGCGCGAGCAGCGAACCGTCGACGTCGCCTCGGTCGACGAGGCCATCGCCGCGGCCGGCACCGGATGGGCCCGCCTGCCCTGGTCCGCCGTGGGGGAGGCCGGCGAGACGACACTCAACGCGCAGGGCGTCAGCGTGCGCTGCCTGGTCCGGCTGGACGGCTCGGTGCCGGACAGCCCGGCCGAGCCCGACCTGGTCGCCTACACCGCCCGCGCCTACTGAACGTCCGATATCGTCGGATCCGGCAGAGCCGGGCAGCCAGCAACGGGGAGAAGAGATGGGCTCGAAAGACAAGGGTGGCCGGGAGAGCCGAAAGCCCAAAGCGAACAAGAAACCGAAGCCGCCGATCAAATCCACCGTGGTCCCGACGACCGTCCGACCAGCAGCGACCCCGGACAAGTAGGTTGCCCGCAGCCACCGTTCGCGGGCCGTCCGCGGTGGGGCGGGGGCCTCGTAAAGGGGAAAGAACGGAAGGAAACGACACCAAATCCGCGTTGACACCGTGCGCGGAGTGGTTGGATCGGGCGTCGACATGGAGGGGACGCATGGGGCCCGACAAGGGCGACGAGGGCGGGTTCTTCGCCGACGGCATCGGGGTCGGCGCGGTCCGCGAGCTGGCGGCTCGGGCGATCGACCGGCGCCAGCTCCTGGCGTCCCTGGTCCTGCTCGCCGGAGTCGGGTCGGCCCTGCGCGGCATCCACGAGCCGAGCCACGACATGCTCGCGGTGGCGGCGGGCGGAGTTCTCGTCGCGAGGGGGGTCCTGCTCGGCCGGCCGCTGCGCGCCCGGCACGCGCTGATCGCCGTCGCCTTCCTGATCGCCGGGACCGCGGCGGACCTGGCCGGCCGTGACCTCGTGGCCTGGATCGCCACCGGCCTCGCCGGCGCGGTCGCCGTGCTGCCGTCGGGCCCGCCGCCGAGCGGCGGGGCGGAGCAGCGCGACCGGATCTGGCGGCTCGTCGAACGCACCCAGGGCGACACCCTCGCGCCGTTCGCGCTGCGCTCCGACAAGACCTACGTCTTCGCCCCGGACGGGCGGGCGGCGGTCGCCTACCGGGTGCGGTTCGGGACCGCCGTGGTCTCCGGCGACCCGGTAGGGGCGCTCGATTCGCAGGCCGAGGCGCTGGACGCGTTCTTCGCCCACGCCGCGGCGAACGGGTGGCGGACCGCGGTCCTCGGGGTCAGCGAGCGGCGGATCGGACTGTGGCGGTCCCGGGGCTACTGGGCGCTGAGCGTCGGCCGCGAGGTGCTGATCGACGTCCCCCGGTTCAGCCTGCTGGGCCGCAGGTTCCGCAACCTCCGGCAGGCGGTGCAGCGGACGAGGAACGCGGGGGTGCGGACGGAGGTTGTGGCCGAAGCGGACCTCGACCCCGGACTGCGTGCCGAACTCGAGAACGTGGTGCGCCACGCCCGCGGCGGCAGCCAGGTCCGGGGCTTCACGATGATCCTCGACCACCTGCTCGACGGGACGCACCCCGGCACGCTGATCTGCCTGGCCCGCGATCGGACCGGGCGGGTGGTCGGCTTCCAGCGGTTCGCCAGCGCCGACCGCGGTCGCGAGCTGTCGCTGGACGTGCCGTGGCGGCTGCCGGGTTCCCCGAACGGGATCGACGAGCGGCTGGCCGTGGACATGGTCGCGTGGGCCGCGGAGCACGGCGCGGCCCGGCTCTCGCTGGCCTTCGCCCCGTTCCCGGACCTGTTCGCGATCCGCCACCGGACCGGGCTCCAGCGACTCGCGCACTGGGGGGTGCACCGGTTCGACGCAGTGATCCGTTTGGAATCGCTGTACCGGTTCCTCCGCAAGTTCCACGCCATGGGACAGAACCGCTACGTCGCGCTGCGACCGCGCGAGCTGCTCTGGGTGGCGCTCGCCATGCTCACACTCGAGTTCGTGCCGCACCGGACTATCGCCCGACGACGGAGAGCCTGACTATGGAAGTGCAACTCGGTGACGTGTCGATCGACTACCAGATCGACGGTGCCGGCGAGCCGGTCCTGCTGCTGTGCGGCCTCGGGATGCCCGCACTGGCCTGGCAGATGACCGCCGTGCCGGCGCTGACCGCCGCCGGCTACCAGGCCGTGACCTTCACCAACCGGGGAATGGCCCCGTCCGGGTCCCCGCCGGGCCCCTACACGGTTGCGGACCTGGCCGCCGACGCGGCCGCGCTCATCGAGCATCTCGACCTGGCGCCGTGCCGGCTGCTCGGGATCTCGCTGGGCGGTTTCATCGCCACGACCCCTGGCCCGGACGCGACCCGACCTGGTCCGCTCGCTGGTCCTGCTGGCCAGCGCCGGTCGGACCACCGCCTACTGCCGACTGCTCGCCGAGGCCGAGCGGGACGTGATCCGCGCAAGCCCGTCGCCGCAGCGCTTCGAGCTGGCGTCCGACGTCACCCTAGCCCTGCCGCCGACGGTCCTCCAGAACGACGACGCCATGGTCCTGGAGACCGCCGAGCTGCTCGGGCTGCGGGAGGGCTGGGTCGACCCGGGGCGGCGCGGCCAGTACGAAGCCTCCTGGTCCTGGCTGCTCGACGGCCCGCCGCCGGACCGGTACCGCGGCCTGACCCAGCCCTGCCTCGTCGCCGCCTTCGAGCTCGACCTGCTCTTCCCGCCACGCGTCGGGCGCGAGGCGGCGGCGGAGATCCCGCGCGGCGAGTTCGTCGAGATCCCCGGCACCACGCACGGCGGGCTTTTCGATGCCGCGGAGATGATCAACGGCGTGGTCCTGGAGTTCTTCGCCCGGCACTGACCGCCCCTTTTTCTCAACGAGACACCCCCCGGCCGGCGTGCCTGCGACTGCCCACCACCGGGTCGGCGAGCAGCCCGAGGGCGTCCAGGACGAACCGGGCCTCGTCGACGCTTCCCGCCCGGCCGCAGACCAGCAGCGCGACCCGCCGTCGGGTCTCCGCGGAAACCGGCGGGACATCGGTGAGCCAGACCTCCCGCTGCTGGCGGTGGGCTGCCCGGCGACAGGCGAGGCTGCGGGCGGTTGCGGTCATCATGGCCGCACTTTGCGCGCGGAAGCTGAGCCGCAGCTGAAGCCCAGATCTGCGTCCGGTAAACAAAACGGTGGTGTTCCGCACCCACCGGCTGGTAGGACCGACAGGTGACGGGATTGACGATCGGGCGGGTCGCCGACCGGGTCAGCGCCGAGGACTGGCACCGGGTGGTCGCGGCCAGCCACCGGGCGGACTACGTCGCGCTGCCGGCCGATCCGGTCGAGGAGCTCCTGCCGCTGCTCGGCGGGTCCGCCGCCGGTGAGCGGGTCGAACTGTGGCTCGGCCGGGTCGATGCCGAGCCGGTGGCCGCGGTGGACCTCCGATTCCCGACCCACGACAACCCGGACGGCGCGACCCTCGAGCTGTTCGTCCATCCCGACCGGCGCCGCCTCGGCCATGGCCGCGACGTGCTGCGCCACGTGCTGGGCCGGGTCTCCAACGCGGGGCGGCGGAAGCTGTTCGCCGACGTCGCCGAAACGCCCGCCACCCCCGCACCCGGCTCGCGGCTGGCTCACCGGGCCGGGGCCCGGCCGGTCCTCGCCGAGGTCCGCCGGATGCTCGACCTGACCGAACTGAGCGCCGAGCGGCTGGCCGGGCTGCGCGAGCGCGCGGCGGCCGCGGCCAGCGGGTACACCGTCGTGGCGTGGGTCGACCGGGCCGCGGGGTCCGACCTCGAGGACCTGGCCAAGCTGAAGTCCCGGATGAGCACCGATGCCCCGCTCGGCGAGATGGCCTGGGAGCCGGAGGCCTGGGACGCCGCCCGCTACCGGGCCGGCGAGGACCTGGCGATCGCCCAGGGTCGCCGCCGGCTGGCGACCGCGGTTCGTTGCGAAGCGACCGGACGGCTGGTCGGGTACACCGACATCGGAATCAACCCGCGCCAACCCGACGTCGGCTACCAGTGGGACACGATCGTGCGCGCGGAGCACCGCGGGCACCGGCTCGGCCTGTTGCTCAAGACGGCCAACCTCCAGCTGCTCGGCCGCGAGGTGCCGGCCGCCCGTTCGCTCAACACCTGGAACGCGGCGAGCAACACGTACATGATCGAGATCAACGACCTGCTGGGTTTCCGGCCGGTGGACCGTTGGCAGACCTGGGAGCTGGAGCTGCCGGCCGGTCAGTAGATGTGCCGCCGGCGCAGCCGCCGGGGGCGGCCGTCGGGGTCGTAGATCCCCCGGTAGAGCGGGGTCGCCCACAGCCGGGTGAGCGCGCCGACCGGTGGCTCCGGCAGGGGGCGCAGACGGCCGGGCGGGCGCTCACCGGTCCGCCCGGCGGCATGCCAGGCCTCGAGGTCCCGAGCGGCCACGGTGAACGCCTCGAACGCGGCACGTGGGTCGCGGAGGTCATCGACGTCGCCGGGCGACCGGCCGAGGTGTTCCGCGGCGAGCGCGAGCCGCAACTCGCCGGCGAAGCCGCCGCCGAGCACGGCGGCGCTCAGCTCCGAGTCGTGGCTCCACGAGCGCCGGTTGAAGTTGTCCGAACCCACCGCCGCCCAGGTGTCGTCGACGACGCACACCTTGGCGTGCACGTAGACCGGGGTGCCCTGCGGGTTCTCCGGGCCGTAGAAGGCGACCCGCGCGCCCCCCGCGGCTCGGATCAGCGCCAGGGCAGCCTGCCGGCCGATGACGTTGGGCGGGTAGGAGATCCGCCCGTCCTCGTCCGGGTGCGGCGGCAGGACCGCGATCAGCCGCAGCTGCGGGCTGGCGGTCAGGGCCTCGGCGAATACCTCCGCGACCGGACGGGACCACAGGTACTGATCCTCCAGGTAGATCAGGCGTTCGGCCTTCGCGAACGCCTTGCGGTAGCTGCGGGCGATGCTTCGCTCGCCCTGCGGCGCGAAGGCGTAGCCGCCGAGGCGGCGCGGGTAGCTGCGCAGGATCTGCACGCTGGCGCCCCCGGCCGGGGGTGGGTCGGGCAGCTGCGGCGGCAGGGGCCGGGCCCGACGGTCGATCCGCCGCAGCCGGTCGGCGATTCGGTGCGCCGGGTTCCGGCTGAGCGGTTGCGGGTCGTCCCAGCGTTCCCGGAAGCTGGCCTCGACGTCGCCGACGGCCGGCCCGGACACGGCGATCTGCACGTCGTGCCAGGGTGGAGTCGGCCCGTAGACCGCCGCCATCGGTTGGCGCTGCGGATCGCCGCCGTGCCCGGCGTCGTCGCGGCGGCTGTGCGCCAGATCGATCCCGCCGACGAACGCCACGTCGGCCCCCGGGCGGCCGGGGTGGCGAAGCACGACGAACTTCTGATGGTGCGACCCGCCGGTGCGGACCCGCATGTCCAGGAGGCACTGCCCACCAGCGGCCTCGATCTCCTCGCCCAGATGCCGGTTCTCCGAGGCGGAGAAGGCCAGCCGGTCCAGATGCGAGCGCCACACCAGCCCGCGGACATTGACCCCCCGCTCGGCGGCCTCGCAGAGCACCCGGGAAATCTCCGTCGCCGGCTCGCCGGTCAACGATTCGTCGGGGTCCCCCCGCCAGTCGGTGAACAGCAGCAGATCACCGGCCCGCATCTCGGTGACCGCCCGGAACAGCTCCGCGAAGTACGTCCCGCCATGGATCAGCGGGCGAACCAGGTTGCCGTCCGACCAGGCGCGGCCGTCGCCGCGACGGGCGTCGATCCGGGTTCCCGGGTTCCCCCGCTCACCGGGGGCGAGGAACCAGTCGGTCAGCGCCACGCCGGGCCTCTACCCGTTCGGAACCGGACCAGCCGACCACATCCGGGGCCGAGGCCGGACCAGGCGCCGTCGGGGAGGTCGATGACGGCCAGCCCGGCGGTCGGGTAGCCCGCGGCCAACGCACGCGCCGGCGGGCGGCGATCCTCACCGATCAGGAACAGCGCGAGGTCCTGGACGCCGGGGTTGTGCCCGAGGAGCAGGACGGAGCCGGTGTCGTCGTCGATCTCCCGCAGCGCGGCGACGAGTGTCTCCAGGCCGGCCCCGTAGATGGCGGGATCGAAGCGCGTTGCGGGCGAAGCCGCGAACCCGGGCGCCACGTCGGCGAGGGTCTGCCGGGTGCGCAATGCGGTCGAGCAGACAACCAGCTCCGGCGACACCCCGCTGGCCCGGAACTCGCCGGCCAGCGCGGCCGCGGCCCGCCGGCCGCGCGGCGAGAGCGGGCGCTCGTGGTCAGCCAACTCCGCGTCGCCCCAGCTCGACTTCGCATGGCGGAGCAGGTACAGGGTGCGGGTCAGCTCGACTCCCCTCGCTCCGGACCGAGGCTACCGTCGTCCGGCGAGCGGCCGCCGCGGTCATGTGGCAGGGTGGCGGTCCGCCCGGGTTCGAATGGGACAGGCAGCACACTTGAGCGTCGACCAACCGCGGATGGCGCTTCTCGACGGAGCGTTCTACGCCGACGACCCGCAGCGGGCGTACGCGTGGATGCGCGACCAGGGCCCGGTGTGGTTCGACGACTCGAGCGGCGCCTGGGGGGTTGCCGGCTACGCGGCCGTGGTCGCCGCGTCAACCAAGCCGGCGCTGTTCTCGAGTGCCGGTGGGGCCCGGCCGGCGACCGGCCCGATGCCCTTCATGATCGACATGGACGACCCGGCGCACGGTCAGCGACGGCGCCTCGTCAGTCGCGGTTTCACCCCGCGCCAGGTCGCGGCCCGCGCCCCCCGGATCCGCCAGATCTGCGACGCGCTGATCGACCGCGTGTGCGACCGCGGCGAGTGCGATCTGGTGCACGAGCTGGCGGCGCCGTTGCCGCTGATCGTGATCGGGGACCTGCTCGGGGCCCGGCCGGAGGACCGGGCCGACCTGCTGCGCTGGTCGGACGCGATGGTCGCCAGCCAGTCGGCGACCACCGAGGACGTGACGGCGGCCGCCGGCCGCGCGTTCGGCGAGTACTACGACTACGCGCGCCGGGTGATCAGCGAGCGGCGCGAGCATCCGACCGACGATCTGATCGGGGTGCTCGCCGGGGCCGAGATCGACGGGCAGCAACTCGGCGAGAACGAACTGGCCTACGAGCTGCTCCTGCTCCGGGTGGGCGGTGACGAGACCACCCGGCACGTCATCGCCGGCGGCATGGAGCAGCTGCTGCGCCGGCCCGACCTGCGGGACCGGCTGAGCGCCGAGCCCGGGCTCCTCCCCGGCGCCGTGGAGGAGATGCTGCGGTGGGTCTCGCCGGTGAAGACGATGGCCCGCACGGTGACCTCGGACCTGGAGTTCTTCGGTGCGCCGTTGCGGGCCGGGCAGCAGGTGATCCTGCTCTACGAGGCGGCCAACTTCGACGACACGCACTTCCCCGATCCGCACCGGTTCGACATCAGCCGCTCCCCCAACGACCACCTGGCGTTCGGGGTCGGCAGCCACTTCTGCCTCGGGGCCAGCCTGGCTCGGCTGGAGATCCGCATCCTCGTCGAACAACTGCTCGCCAGGCTGCCCGACATCCAGCTCAGCGACGGCGCGGTCCTGCCGCGCCGGCCGAACAGCTTCGCCAGCGGTGTGGAACACGTCCCGGTGCGGTTCACGCCGGCCCGCGCACTCGGGGTCCCCCTCGACGCTGAGCCCGCCCGGTAGCCCGCCTGTGGACGAACCGGTGGACGAACCGGGTCCGCTGGGGATAACGACGGGCATCCTGTGGACATCATGTGGACGGCCCCGAAAATCATGAGATTGCTTGCGAAAAGCCCTTGTGCGGCGGGCGGGCATCCACTACAACTTGCACCTGTCACCGGAAACGGAGACCGAGCCGGGGGCGACTCCGGAACGCAGGAAGCGCCGGGCAACCGGCGCATCAGGTGGGTCTCCGAAGCCGGTGATGGGTAGCGCAACGCACGGCCGCCGAGCGATCGGCACGCCGGTGCAGCGCTACGAGCGAGGCCCCTCCATCTCATACATGGAGGGGCCTCGCACCATTTTGCCGAACATGCCGCCGTTTCGTCGTCGCGACACGACGGGGTCGGGGCGGTAAATCTGGTCCGGTCGGCAGGACATCCGGGTGCCTCCGGAGAAGAGGGTGCGTCAAGCGGCCGCTTCCGAGGGAGACGCCATGCGCGGATCGACTGTTCGCCTCGTTCTCGTCGCCGGTCTCGTCGCCACCGGCCTGCCGATCGTCGCGTACGGCGCGGCGCCGAGCAGCGACGCGACGACGTACACGACCTACCAGGACGTCGCCATCCCGATGAGCGACGGCGTGACTATCTCGGCGAACGTGTTCGTCCCGACCAAGGGCTGCCCGTGCCCGACGGTGTTGAGCCAGACCCCGTATCGCAAGTCGACGACGCCCGACGTGTTTCCGAGCCACGGCTACGTCGAGGTCGTCACCGACGTCCGCGGCACGGGTTCCTCGGGCGGGTACTGGGACGTGTTCAGTTCCCGGGAACAGCGGGACGGCGCCGAGGTGGTGCGCTGGATCACCCGGCAGAAGTGGTCGAACGGCCGGATCGGCACCTACGGCGGCAGCTATCTGGGGATCAACCAGTTCCTGACCGCGGAGCAGCCGGGGACGAGCGCGATCAAGGCGATGTTCCCGATCATCCCGATGTCCGACGCGTACCGCGACGTCACGTGGAGCGGCGGCGCGTGGGATTCCTCGTTCATGTCGTGGTGGTACGCCCTGGTCACCGGGGAGTCGCTCGAGCCGGCCGACAACGCGAGCACACAACCGCAGGTGGCTCTCAACACCGAGTCGCAGCACCTGGTCGACGTCTACTCCTACACCGCACCCGACCTCGCCGGAAACCTGCTCGGGGCCTACCAGCACGCGCTGTGCCAGGCCACTGGCGGTTCCGCCTTCTCCTGCAACTACCGCGACTCGGCATACGACAGCGCCCGGTACCGGCTGAGCTCACCGATCGATCGGATCGCCAACATCCACGTGCCTACCTTCATCATGGGTGGGACCTACGACATCTTCCAGCGCGGCGAGCCCGCGCTCTACAAGGCGCTCAACCTGCCGCCGAGCGAGAAGAAACTGATCCTCGGACCCTGGTACCACGTCACCGCCGGGACCGGGCTGCCCGCCAGGGACGTGACCGGCCGCGTCATCCCGGACAGCAACTATCTCGCGCTGGCCTGGTTCGACCGCTGGCTGAAGGGCAAGCACAACGGCATCGACGCCTTCCCATCGGTGGAGACCTACGTGCTCGGCCTGGACAAGTGGGTGCCGAACCGGTCGTTCCCGATGGCCGGCACCACCTACCACAGCTGGTACCTGTCGCCGGGGACCTCCGGATCCGGCGCGAACTCGCTGCACGACGGTTCGCTTGCCGCGGTGATGCCGGCCCAAGGGTCCAGCCTGATGCTGCCGTGGCTCCCGGCGAACGACGCCTGCTCACGTCAGACGGTCCAGTGGAGCGCGGGCCTGTCCGCGCTCGCCGTGCCCGGGACCCCCTGCGAGCAGGACAACCGCCAGAACGAGGCCCAATCGCTCACGTTCACCACCCCGGCGATGTCGCGCAACTACACGCTGTCCGGGCCGATGGATCTGCACCTGTTCACGAGCTCCCTGGCGAGCGACACCTCGCTGACCGCGGTTGTCACCGACGTCGCCCCCGATGGCACGTCGACCTCGATCACCGGGGGGTCGCTGATCGCGTCGGAGCGGGCGGTCACCACGACCCCCTGCGGGGCGCGGACCGAGTACTGCTCCGTGTACGCCGGCGGGCAGATCATCGAACCGTGGCACCCGTACACCTATGACGCCCAACAGCCGCTGGAGCCCAACATCGGCTACGACCTCCAGATCGAGATCTTCCCCACCACGGCGATGATCGCGAAGGGCCACCGGATCCGGGTCGTCGTGATGAGCGGGGACAGTCCGCACCGGCTGGACACCGCCTCGACGCTCAGCGGGGAAGCCAACGGCGCCGGGCTGGACACGCTCTACTTCGGTCCGGGCTATCCGAGCCGGCTCTACCTGGGTGTCGCGCCGCTCAGCTAGCCCTCCGCGCGGCGGGCGCCGGGCGGCGCGGGCCCGACGGCCGGCCGGCGGGGACCGCGACCACCGCCGTTCCGGAGGTCGCGACTTCCCGCACCGCCCGATGCCCCGGTCCGACCGCGGTCGAGGTAGCGGTCACCCCGGCGCGGTCGAACCGGGCGGCCGCGTCGCGGACCTGCTCCGGGAGCAGCAGCGACAGGACGACGCCGGACGCGCCGGCCCGCGCGGTGCGGCCCGAGCGGTGCAGGTAGTCCTTGTGGTCGGCGGGCGGGTCGACGTGGACGACGAGGTCGATGTCGTCGACGTGGATCCCGCGGGCGGCGACGTCGGTCGCGACGAGCACCCGGACCCGGCCGGCCGCGAACGCGTCGAGCGCCCGCTGCCGAGCGCCTTGGGCCAGGTTGCCGTGGATGGCCGCGGCCTCGACGCCGGCCCGGCCGAGCTGCTTGGCCAGCCGGTCGGCGCCGTGCTTGGTGCGGACGAACAGCAGCGTGCGACCGGGCCGGGCCGCGACCTCGGCGGCAATCGCGACCTTGTCCTCGGCACGCAGGGTGAAGGCGCGGTGGTCCATCGTCTCGATCGGCGTCGAGGCGGGCGCGACGGCATGCACCGCCGGATCGGTCAGGTAGGTGCGGACGAGCCGGTCGACACCGCGGTCGAGGGTGGCGGAGAACAGCAGTCGTTGCGCGTCGCGGCGGGTCATGTCGAGCAGCTTGGTCACTGCGGGCAGGAAGCCGAGGTCGGCCATGTAGTCCGCCTCGTCGAGAACGCTGACCGACACTTCGTCGAGTCGGCATTCGCGCTGCTCGATCAGGTCGAGTAGCCGGCCCGGTGTCGCGACGACGATGTCCACGCCACGGCGCAGCGCGGCGATCTGCCGGCCCATGGATGCGCCGCCGTAGACCGCGGCGATGCGGATGTCCACCGGCTGCCCCAGCGGGGCGAGGACGGTCGTGACCTGGTTCGCCAGCTCCCGGGTCGGGACCAGCACCAGTCCGCGCGGCGCGCCGGGGCGCCGCGATCCGCCGGCCAGGCGGGCGAGCAGCGGCAGGCCGAACGCGAGCGTCTTGCCGGAACCGGTCTGCGCTCGGCCCAGCACGTCCCGCCCGGCGAGCGCATCAGGCAGCGTGCGGGCTTGGATCGGGAACGGCGCACCGATCCCGGCCCGCTCGAGGGCGGTCACCAGGCGCTGCGGCAAACCGAGGCCGGCGAAGCTCCGGGCTTCGGGAGCCGGGGCGGCGAGAGCGGCGTCGAGCGCGCGCTCGAGATCGCTCTCCGGCTGCCGGCGCACGGTTGGTCTGTGACGTTGGGAAGAACGGGACAAGAGAAACTCCATCTGGTGCCGGCCGCGGTACTTGGACAGCGGCACGATCGGGGCGGGCGATCCCGCCCCGTACGGGGCACGTCACAGAAGCGACCTCGCGGGCGGCTCGCCCGCGGGAGTGCGACGGCGATCTGGCCGCCGCCTTGCCTACAACCTAGCAGGTACCGATGCGGTTCCTGCCTCATGCCAGACTGAGCGGGCCCACCAGAGGAGGCCTCGGGATGGCAGGCGACGGATTTCGCGGTTGGTTGAGCCAGCGGCGAGCAGCCCGTTCGGCCAGAGCCGAGACGGCCCTCGCGGCGGAGGCGTCCCGGGCGCACGATCCGCATCCGCTGGCCAGCCTCGATCCAAAACTCGGGCTCGTCGCCGGGCAGCGGCTGGGCATGCAGGGTCTGACCGGGACCCCGACCCACACCGACTGGTCGGGCGACTAGTCGGCACCGGCAGCGTCGGCTCGGGCCCGCCAGTCGGCGGTGGTGTTGACCCGCGGAAACGGGGTGTCGGGCACGTCCACGCCGAGCGCCGCGCACAGCGGGGGCCAGCCGTCCTCCGGGTGCCAGACGAGCAGGCGCCGCGGCGGGACCGCCGCCAGCACCTCGGCGTTGTGCCGCTCGTAACCGGCCACCGCCGGGTCGTGTTCGGCCCAGCGCGGGTCAAGTCGCCCGAGCATCTCGGCAGCCATCACCCGCCACTCGGCGAAGGCCGGGTCGGGATCGCCGCCGGTGCGCATGCCCGCGAAGATCGTCTGGTCCGCGCTGCGCCACCACGTCTCGGCGTCGGCCCGCATCGACAGCAACACCAGCGCGTCCGGATTGGCCGCCGCGAGCTCGCGCCAGCAGGCCGCCGCGGGCCAGTCGACCGCGGCCACGTAACCGCCCAGCACCGGCCCCCAGTCGACCGGCTCGCCGCGGTTCGCAGCGGTCCAGGTCGGCACGTGCTCGAGATGCTCGAAGAGCTCGAGCATGTGATAGCAGGGGCCGCCGAGCAACTGTTCGAGGGCCAGCTTGAGCGAGTTGGTCCCGGTCCGGCCGACACCCGCGCCCACGACCTGAAGCATGTTCCCTCCCCCGGGTTCGTCGTCAGCCGCGCTGGAGCGCGAGCACTGGGATCGTGCGGATGCCTGCGGTCTTCTGTGCGTACTCCGCGAACCCGGGGTAGCGGCGGGCCTGCTCCGCGAACACGCGGTCGCGTTCCTCGCCGGTGAGCTCGGTGACGGTCACGTCGTAGCTCTCGCTGCCCACCTCGATCCGGGCGACCCCCGCCGCGACCAGGTTGTGGTACCACCCCGGGTGGGTCGGCGCACCGCCCTTCGAGGCGAAGACGTAGATGGTGCCGGGAGCCCCGTCGGCCGCCAGGTACATCATCGGCGACACGCGATCCCGGCCACTTCGCCGCCCCCGGTGATGCACCAGGACCATCGGCGCGCCCTCGAACGCGCCACCCACCCGGCCTTCGTTCGCCGGGAACTCAGCGATGACCTTCGCGTTCCAGTCGCTCATTTCAGTCACGTCACTCCCCGCTCGCGAGCCGGCAACGCCGAAACGAAGTCCGCCCAGGTCTGATGGCCGGCGGCATGGTCCGGGCAGGTGTGCCGGCCCGCTCGGAACGCGCGGTAGCTGCGCCCCGGCACGCGCAGCGGAACCGTCCGGCGGGGGCGTCCCCGATGCGCCCGCCAGGTCTGGGTCATCGCGCCCAGGGTCAACACCTCCGGTCCGCCGAAGTCCTCGGCTCGGCCAGCCGGATCGCCATGGATCAGCTCTGCGATCCGTTCCGCGACCTCCTCCGCCGCGACCGGCTGGAACGGGAGCACCGTCGGCAGCGGCGCGACCGGCAGTCGCTCCGCGACCCGCAACAGCATCGCCAACAGTTCGTGGAACTGGGTGGCCCGCAGGACCGTGTGCGGCAGGCCGCTCGCCGAGATCTCCTGCTCGCAGCGCAGCTTGCGCCGGTAGTAGGGGAAGGGATGGTCGTCCACGCCGACGATCGAGATGAAGAGCAGATGCCGGCACCCGGCCGCAGTGGCCGCCCCGAGCAGGTGGCGGGTCTGCGCGAGATCCGCCTTGCCGAGACGTCGGGTATCGCTGCCGGCGTGCACGATGAGCTCGGCGCCCGCGACGGCGTCGCCGATCCCGACCCCGCTCGTCAGATCCCCGCGATGCGTCCCGGCGGAGGACCGGGACAGCACGCGCACGTCGTCGCCACGGGCCCGCAGCAGGGGCACGAGCTTGCTCCCGAGTCCACCGGTGCCACCGGTGACCAGCACGACGCTCATGCCGCCATTGTTCTCCGGCACCGGCCGGCAGGAAAATTCGGCTGCGCGCGGAAGTGTCCGGTATGAGAACTCGACGCCTGATCGCGACCCTGGGTGGCTTGGCCGCCGTCCTCGCCGCGGGCCCCGCCCAGGCGGCCGGCGCACCGGTCGCGCGGTTTACCGTCCCGGTGCAGCTCCTCGGCGCCTCGGGAGGTGAGCCGAGCATCGCCACCGACCGGCTCGGCAACGTCTACGTCGACGGGCCCCAGGGCATCCCCGCGGGCGTGAACGACGAGCCTGGCGTGGGCTTCTGGGCCTCGCACAACGACGGGACGAGTTTCGGTCCGGCCCAGCACATCGGCTCGTTCGCCGGCGGGGGGGACTCCGACGTCATCGTCGACCCGAAGGGCACGGTCTTCACCGACGATCTCGAGGCCGCCGCCACGGACGTCTGCAAGAGCACCGACAAGGGGAAGACGTTCACCTCGATCGGACCGGTACCCGACCCGACGAACTGCTCCAGCCTGCCCTACGGTCAGGTCGGCCCCTCCGACGACCGGCCGTGGCTGAACAGCGGGCCGCACGGTCGGCTCTACCTGACCTACCACGAGTTCGTCAGCGCCCAACCGTTGATCTTCCGCAGCGACAACGGCGGCGCTGACCTGTTTGGCGCCGGCCCGTGCGGATCGATCATCACCGATCCGACGATCGAGGCGAACGTGCCGACGGACATCACCGGCGGGACCCTGGTCTCGAAGCCGGTTACCGACGCTGCCGGGAACCTGTACGTCATGTTCACGACGACGACGCAGGCGGAGAACGCCGCGGCGGCGGCCGCCGGTAAACCGAGCGGCACGTTCAGTCAGATCTACCTGGCCGTATCCACCGACCACTGCCAGACTTTCACCGACCACACGGTCTTCGACGGGGCGACGCTGTTCGGGACCAACGACGTCCAGTTCGGTGACATCTTCAACGCGCTGACCGTCGACGGGGCGGGGAACCTCTACGCGGTCGCGGCCGGCTACGTCGGTCACAAGACGTTCGACAGTGTCGCGAAGCTCTACCTCTTCAGCTCAACCGACCACGGGACCCGCTGGACCGGGCCGATCGAACTCGGGCCGGCCGGCGCCGCCAAGATGATGCCCTCGGCGATCGGCGGACCGCGCTCCGGCCAGCTCGCGATCGGCTACTTCCGCACGGTGAACGGGGTCACCGATCCCAACCTCACGTCCGGTCACTGGACCTACGCCACCGCCGAGACCACGAACGCGACGTCGCCGAACCCGACCTTCGGCTACACCGACGTGCGTCCGGGCTACCTCTACCACGTCGGCGACATCTGCAACCTGGGCATCCTGTGCGGGGCGGTCCCCGGCGGCCCCAGCGACCGGAGCCTGCTCGACTTCACCTCGGCGACGCTCGACGGCCAGGGCTGCCCGCTGTTCACCTTCGCCGGCAACCCGCCGGCACTGGGCGGGGAGGCCAAGGGCACCTGGAACTTCGTCACCCGCCAGACCAGCGGCTGCTTCCCGGCAGCGGTTGCCGTGACGGTCCACCCGCCCGTGACGGCGACCCACCCGACCGCGGCAACCGCCCCCGCCGCCAACGGGGCACTCCCCGAGACCGGGCTGGACCCGCGGCTGCCGATCATCGCGCTCGGCGCACTGGCCCTGGCGTTGACCCTGCTCCGGCTTGGCCGGTCCAAACTGGCCCGGAGTCGGCGCGGCCCACCGGCGGGGTAGCCTCCGCCCAGCACGCAGCAGATCCCGGATCGGACGGGTGGCGCCATGGCATACGACCCCGAGCTAGCCGACCGCATACGGAGCCTGCTGGCGCAAGAGCCCGTGGTCGAGAAGCAGATGTTCGGCGGGCTGGCGTTCCTGCTGCGCGGCAACATGGGCGTTTCCGCGTCCGGACAGGGCGGCTTGCTGGTGCGGGTGGATCCCGCGCACCAGGACGGGCTGCTCGCCGAGCCGGGAGCCGAGGAGTTCGAGATGGGTGAGCGCGGGCCGATGCGGGGTTGGCTCCGGGTAAGCCCGGACGTCCTGACCGATGACGAGGTCCTGCGCGCCTGGGTGTCCCGCGGCATCTCCCATGCCCGCACCCTGCCGCCGAAATAGCGCACCACCCGGGAACGGAGTCGCGATCGAGCGCGCCCAGCGCGCCCAGCCGCCGGCGAGTGTGCAATTTCCGACCGGAGGTCACGCTCACGGGCGGGTACGGGGCGTCGGAAATTGCACACTCGGTGGTGCGGGGGGTGGGGGGTCGGGTCGGAATGAAGACCGAGCGGCGCCGTCATCACCGGGCGCGATCACTTGACAGCAGGCAGCAGCGGAACGGCTACGCGCAGGTGGTGGCGCCCGGTTGGGGGCATCGGCTAACGTCCGCTGATGCGGCAACTGAGCAGCCTCGACGCTCAGTTCCTCGCGCTCGAGGACGCCCGGCAGACCGGGCACGTCGCCGGGCTGATGATCCTCGATGCCAGCCGGCGCACCGACGGGCCGCTGGCGCTGGGCGACATCATCGGCCTGCTCGAGCAGCGGCTGCACCTGCTCCCGCCGTTGCGCCAGCGACTCGCGACCGTGCCGCTCGGCCTGGACTACCCGTACTGGGTGGAAGACCCCGACTTCGACCTCGAGTTCCATGTCCGTGAGCTCGGGCTCCCGGCCCCCGGCACGGACCATCAGCTCGCCGAGCAGGCCGCCCGGATCGTCTCCCGCCCGCTGGATCGGCAGCGCCCGCTCTGGGAGCTCTACCTGATCTCCGGACTGGACTCGGGACACGTGGCGCTGCTCACCAAGATCCACCACGCGGTCGTGGACGGGATGTCGGGCGCCGAGATCATGGGCCTGCTCCTCGACCTCGAGCCGGCGGGCCGCGAGCTCCCGCCGCCCGCGGGCGGGGCGCGGGCCCGGCGAGCCCCCGGATCGCTCGAGATGCTGGCCCGGGGCCTGATCGGCATCCCGCGCTATCCCCTGCGCGTCCTGCGCGCGCTGCCCAGCGCCGTGCCCAACCTCGACGAGACCAGCTTCGCGACGATCCCCGGCGCCGGCCTGCTCAGCCGCGCCGCCCGCCTGATCCCCGGGGTCGGAGCCGACGGGGACCAGGGGGTCCGACACGCGCTGAAGGCCCCGAAGACCACCTTCAGCGGGCCGATCTCGGCGCACCGCAGGTTCGCCTTCGGCCAGCTGCCGCTCGAGCGGATCAAGGCCGCGAAGAACATCCACGGCGGAACGGTCAACGACGTGGTCGTCGCGCTCTGCGCGGGCGCGGTCCGGCGCTGGCTGATCGAGCACGACGAGCTGCCGGACATCCCGCTGGTCGCCCAGATCCCGGTCTCGGTCCGCACCCCGGAACAGGCGGGCACGTTCGGCAACCGGATCCTGATGCTCGGCGTCCCGCTGTTCACGACGGAGGCGGACCCGGTGACCCGGCTCCAGCGGACCTCCGAGGCGCTGCTGGAGATGAAGGAGCAGCACCGGGCGCTGCCCGCCGAGCTGCTCCAGGACGTGAACCACTTCATCCCGCCGGCCGTGTTCTCCCGTGCCGCCCGGCTCTCGTTCGCCCTCAACACCTCCGCGGCCGGCCGGCCGGCCTGGAACCTGGTGATCTCCAACGTTCCCGGCCCGCAGTTCGACCTCTACTGCGCCGGCGCCCGGCTGGTCGCCAACTACCCGATCTCGGTGATCACCCACGGCATGGGGCTCAACATCACGGTGATGAGCTACTGCGGAAGCATGGACATCGGGGTGGTGGCGGACCGGGGGCAGATCAGCGACGTCTGGCCGTTCCTCGAGTGGATGGGCAAGGAGCTCGACGAGCTGGGGGTCTGACTCAGGCCTCGAAGGTGACCGTGGTCGCCGACGGCGAATCGCGGGCGAGCCGGGCCTCGACCCGGCTCAGTGGCCAGGCCCCGGCGTCGGTCACCCGGCCCGGCCAGGGGAACACCGCGGCGGCCGGGTCGAGCGGCGCCGGAAGGGTCACCGACACCTTCACCAGCCCGCGGCCGGATCGGTACACGAAAGTGCCGGTGAACCGCCAGCGGCCGTCCACCTGCCAGCCGAGCAGTTCGGCGACCCGGATGTCCGCGGCCGCCGCCGGCAGCCGCTGGCGCATCGCGGCCAGGACCGTCCGGGGTCCCAGGCCCGGTGGCGGCGGCGGCGGCGGGCCGAGCAGCGCGAGGGCGAGCCCGAGCCCGGCGACCAGCAACGCCCAGGCGGCCACGACCGGTCGGCGGAGCGGCCCCGGCCGCAGGCGGGGGGTCACGCCGGGGCGCGGGGCAGGCCGAATTCCAGCGCCCCGCCGGGCAGCGTCGCCAGGGCCCCGCCGTGCGCGGACACCGCCTCGACCGCGATGGTCAGGCCGAGGCCGCTGCCCGGCGCCCCCCCGGCCCCGCGGGCGAACGGCGCGGCCAGCCGCTCGAAGTCCGCGGCCGGGATGCCCGACCCGGCATCGCGAATCGTGAACCGCACCTCCTCCCCCACCACCCGCGCGGCGACGGCGACCGGTGGCGCGCCGTGGCGCAGCGCGTTCTCGACCAGGTTGCGCAGCGCGCGGATGAGCTGCCAGGCCACCACCTCCACCCGGACCGTCGCCTCGGGCAGGTCGAGCAACACCTGTTCCAGCCCGGCGGTGGCCTCCTCGAGGAGGTAGCCGACCTCGACGACCTCGCGGGCCGGTTGCGTGCCGGCGATCCGGGCCAGCAGCTCGGCCCCGTCCACTACCTCGAGCAGTCGCCCGACCTCGCGCTGGCAGCGGGCCACCGAGCGTCGCCCGGACTCGTCGAGCCCCGCCTCGGCGACCAGGCCGAGGTGGCCGAGGACGCCCTGCAGGCCCCCACGGATCTCGTGCTGGAGCAGCGGCACCAACGTGGTGACCTGCCGGTGCCGCCGGCTCAGACCGGGGTCGGCTTCGACGGCGAACGCGAGGGCGCCGCCCGGGACGCCGGCCAGCGCCACCGGCGTTCCGTCCGGTCCCGCCGTGCGGCGGATCGCGCCGGGCGCGGGCAACCGGTCCGCCGGCGGCCAGCTCACCGGCCCCGGTGGGCCGCCCCGCGCCCGGACCCGCCCCTCCCGGTCGAGCACGGCGCCGGGCACCGGCAGATGCCGCCAGACGTCGACCCGGCCCCGGCTGCGGAGCAGCCACCAGCCGAGGGGCAGCGCGAGCAGGACGAGCCACGCGGCGAGCAGCCCGATCCGGGTTCCGGTCACGAGAGCACCACCTCCCGGGGCATCACGTATCCCTCGTGCGGCCGGGTCAGGACGAAGCGGAACTCGCGGCCGCTGTCGCCGAGCGCCTCCCGGATCCGGGCGACATGCCATTCGACGGCGGACGGATCGGCGGGCCCGTCCGCCCCCCAGACGTGGAAGAGCAGCTGGTTCTTGCTCCACAACCGGCCGGGGTGCTCGCACAGGAAACGCAGCACGTCGAAGGACCGCGGGGTGAGCCGCACCCGCTCGCCGGCCCGGCGGAGCTCGCGCATCGCCAGGTCCAGTTCGAAGCCCTCGACCAGCCGGAGCACGTCGCGGGTGACGGCGCGGCGCTCCAGCGCGCGGACCCGAGCCAGCAGCACCTCCGGAAGCACCGGCTTGCGCAAATAGTCGTCGGCCGCCGCGGCGAAGCCGGACAGCTCGTCGGCGACGGTGTCCCGCGCGGTGAGCATGAGCACCGGCAGGTAGCCCGGTCGACGGCGCAACTCCCGGCAGACGGCCAGCCCGTCGATGTCCGGCAGCCCGAGGTCGAGGACCACGAGATCCACCCCCTGGCGGTCGAGCAGCGACAGTGCCTCGGTCCCGGACGCGGCGGTCAGCACGTCGTAGCCGTGCCGGCCGAGGTAGATGTCGAGAAACTCGAGGGTGGGCGGGTGGTCGTCGACGGCGAGGATCCGCATGGGGGAAGGGTGCCGCAAACTAGACCTTCGCGACAATGCCGGTGCTGGCCTCGGTCAGCGGGCGGCGGCGGTGCACCCGGGCGTCGTAGACGATCGGGTCGCCACCAGCCAGCAGGTCCGCGCTGACCGCCGCCAACAGCGCCACGTTCGCCTGGTTCGCCGCCGCGGCGATCCGCCCCGCCCGGTGCCGGTTCGGCGCCCCGACCAGGACCACCTCGTCCGGGCGCAGGCCCCGGTAGCCGTACAGCTTCCGGCGCCAGATCTGGTGGTTCTCGGTGCCGCGATCCGCTTCGAGCAGCCACCGGCCGGACGCCTCCCCGAACCGCCAGGTGAGCGCCGCATCCGGGCGGGGTTCGCCGGCGGTCGCCATGGTGCGCAGCTCGGCCTCGCCGGCCCAACCGGTGACCGGCACCGAGCACCGCCGCAGCAGAGCGACGACGAGGTCGGCGGTGAGCATCGTGTGCTGGATCTGCCCGGGACGGGGATGCCAGCCGTGCCCCAGCTCGGCGGCGATCGTGTCCACCGCCGGACCGATCCGGTACAGGTACGGGCCGTGGTAGCGCGGCCGGTCGCGCCGCAGGGCGCCCGCCACCCAGAGCGGGTGGACCCGGCTCTGCGCCGTCTGCTCCGTGAACCCGGCCAGGCCGGCGATCTGCCGGCGGGTGAGGCACCCGAACGACCAGACGGCACGCAGGATCGCCACGTCCTCGACGTAGCGGCGCATCACCAGTCGTCCTGCGGCGCGGCCGGGGTGGGCAGCGACAGCCGGGCCGGCCCGGCGACCGCCGCCGGGCGCAGGGCGGCCCGGAGCCCCGCGAGCGCCGGGTGGTCCCGGACCGGCGGGACCAGCGGCTCGGTGCGGGCGCTGGTCACCTCGGGGCCGCGTGGCCCGGAATGGCGCCAGTAGCACTCGAAGGAACCCTGCCCGGCCAGGTCCTCCGGCCGCAGCCCCGGGAAGGACCGGAACAGCCGCGCCGCGTCCCCGGCGGCGAGCCGGAAGGCGCAGTAGGTGGCGGCGTTGGCGAGCAGCGTCTCGAGCACGGTCGGGTTCAACGCGGCGACCGTGGCCAGGTTCTGGTTGGCCACCACCAGACCGAGCCCGTACTTGCGCGCCGAGGTGACGACTTCGGCGAAGCTCGTCAGCGAGAACTCCTGGAACTCGTCGATCACCGCGACCACCGGCCGGCGCTCCCCCGGCGCCAGCTCCTCCCTGGCCAGCACGGTCAGGTGCAGCATGGTGACGAGCAGGCTGCCGACCAGCGCGCCGGTGGCCGGCCCGACCAGGCCGCGGGGCAGGTCGACGAGGAGCAGCCGACCGTGGTCGATGCAGTCCTCCAGCCGCAGGCCCGGACCGGGATCGCCGAAGACGGTGCCGAGCACCGGATCGGAGTCGAAGGCGGCGGCCTTGTTGAGGATCGCCCGCACCGTCCGGGTCTTCTCCCCGCGGTCGAAGCCGTCGAACTCGGCCCACCGGGCGGTGGCCCGCGGGCTGTCCGCGAGCTGGAGGACGTAACCGCGGAACACCGGATCGGTGAGGAAGCGGGGGAGGTCGGCGAGGCATCCGGAGCCGGTCGCGACCAGCGCGGTGAGCGCGGCCTTGAGGAAGTGCAGCAGGTTCGGCGTGCTCGCCGGGTTCAACCCCCACAGGTCCGCGAAGACCTTGACCACCGCGTCGACCCGCCGGGTGCGCAACCGCTCGACGAGCTCCGGGTCCGGGCCCCGGTCGACCCAGAGCGGGTTCAGCGTCGGGAGCCCCCGGGTCGCGGTGAGGTTCAGCACGCTGGTCGCACCCAGCGCCGCGTCCGGGAGCCGGCTCAGGACCTGGCGGATCAGGTCGCCGTGCGGGTCGAGGACGACGGCGGCGACCCGCTGCTCGGCCAGGCCGAGGACGAGCCGGGTGAGCAGCGCGGTCTTCCCGGTCCCGGACGGGCCGACGACGTAGGCGTGGGTCATCAGCTGCGCCACGCTGACCCCCACCGGCTCGCCGGCGCCGGGGCCGTGCGACACGGCGAGCCGGATACCCGCCGGGTCGAGCGGGCGGGCCGCCGGTCGCCGGGCGGAGCCCGCCCGGGCCAGCGGCGCCACCGGCTCGTCGGCGCCGGGCAGGCGCACCAGCGCGGCGATCTCGGCCGCACCCAGCACGCATCGGCGCCGGGCCCGCCGCTCCGGCCGCCCGGACCGGATCGCCGCCCACACCTTCGCCCCATCCGCTCCGGTGCGTTCGAGGCCCCCCGCGGCCAGCACCGCGGCGAGCGTGGCGTGACCGGCGGCGGCCCGGTCCGGATCGGTCGCCGCCCACCCGGTCCGCAGCGTCACCGCCGCGCAACCGCCGGCCAACCTGGCCTGGGCGACCCGGGCCGCCGCCAGCTCGCTCGCCGTCGCCCGCGGGCGGGGCCGGGCGGCCGGCCCGGCCGGTGCCGCGGAGAGCGCCGCGGACAGCACCTCGCCGAGGGCGAGGGCGGGCGCGGTCAGGCAGCGGGACCACAGCGGTTCGGCGCCGCCGAGACCGGCCTCGAGCCGGGCCGCGCCGGCGGCGAGCCGGCGCACGGCGGCGGCCGGAGCCGGCTCGATGACCGCGGAGACCACGCCCGACTCCCCGAGCCCGACCTCCGCCAGCCCGGCGAGCAGCCGGGGCAGCAGGTCGGGCAGCGCGCGTTCGGCCGGCAGCCACCAGCTCGCCCCCACCGCGTGGCGGGGCGGATCGTCGTCGAAGGGCTCGGCGCCGGGCGCGACGTCCGCGGTGGGGTACCCGGCGCGTAGCAGGCCCGCCAGCGGGCCGGCCGCCGCGGCGCGGGCGTGCAGGCCGACCCGCCGCGGCCGGCCGACCAGCGCGAGCTGCACCGGTCCCGCCGAGCGGGCCAGGGCGAGCAGCGGGGCCAGCCGGCCGGCCGCCAGCTCCGGGGGCTCGGTCGGCCCGCTCGGGGCCAGGACGGTGAGCCAGGTCATGTCACGCCTCCGGGCGGGTGGTAGCCGTAGCCGGCCGCGACCCGAAGGACGAGGGCGACGTAGGCGGACGAGTGGTTGTAGCCGTAGAGCGCGCGGGCCGGATCGAAGCCGGTCGGCGTCGCGCCGGAGTAGGCGAGGTGGTGCGCGGCGGCGAGGATCGCCGGGCGCGGCTCGAACGGCGTCGCCCCGGCCACGACGTTGAACAGCGGCCAGCTCGAGGGCAGGAACTGCATGAGCCCCTCCGCCCGGCCGTACCGGGTGGGGGGCCCGACGGCCGCCGGGTCGAAGCCGGATTCGACCTCGGCGACCGCCTCGAGCAGCGGCGCGGGGACGCCGAACCGGGCCGCCGCCGCGGCGAACCACGGCCGGTACGGCACCGGCACGCCCGGAGCGCCACCGGTCGGGCCGGCCGGCACCGCGGACAGCGCGGCGGCGGCGAGCCCGAGCGCCACCAACCCGGCGGTCCTCAGCACGACACCCCGCCGATCCGCCGGGGCCCGGCCGCCGCGAGCGCATGTTCGCCGGGGGCCGCGGTCACCAGCACCGGCTGAAGGCCGCGCCGGCTGACCAGCAGGCCGAGCCCGGGGGTGCCCGCCACGAGCAGCCGGGCCGCCCCGGGGGACAGCCCCAGGCCGTCGGCGGTCGCCGCCCGTTCGTGCTCCGCGGCGCCGAGCAGCAGCAGCGTCGCAGCGTTGGCCAGCACGGCCTGACCGGACGGGCCGGCGAGGAAATCCGACAGCCGCTGGGTCACCAGCTCGAGCCCCACCCCGTACTTGCGGGCTCGCCGGGCGAACCCGGCCAGCACCTCGGCAGCGGCGGCGTCCCCGAGCAGCAGGTGAGCTTCGTCTATAACGACCAGCCGCGCCCGGACCGGCCCCGGCCCGGGCGCGGCTGCCCCGGTCCAGGCCCAGGCCAGCGCACAGGCGGTCACCGCCGCACGCAACCGGGCCGGGGTGCCCCGAAGATCGCTCACGACCAGCGGCGGCGGATCGTCGAGCCGGGGGTCGGCCCGGAACAGCCCAGCAACGGTGCCGTCAACGCTGCCAGCCCGGGCAACGCCCAGCAGCCCGATCAGTCCGACCGCACCCTCCGGATCGGACCGCAGCCGGGTCAGCGCCGAGTCGAGCTCGGCCAGCCGCCGCGGGCCGGGCGGTCGACCCAGCAGCGCGGTGACGACCGTGGCCAGCAGTTCCAGCGCCTCGCCGGCCGGGAGCCGCGGGTCGGCGGCGAGCCGCACCGGGTCGATCCCGCCGTCGACGACGAGCCCGCCGCGGTGGGCGGCCAGGGCACCGAACTCCCCCTCCGGGTCGACGACCAGCACCGCCGCCCCCCGGTCCAGCCAGCGGCTCACCTCGAGCTTCGCGGCGAACGACTTACCGGCCCCGGACGCACCGACGACGAGCCGGGTCGGGTTGGGCTCGGCGAACCGGTCATGGCCGATCACGGCTCCGCTGTCCGGGTCGGTGCCGAGGAGGGGCTCGTTGAAGGGAAGAAAGGCAGGATGCGGGAGCGGGATCGTCATCGCCGCGGTCTCCGCGTCCACGAACCGCACCCCGCGACCGCGGCCGGCTCGCTCGGGGCCGGTCAACGCGGCCCATCCCGGTCGCTGCTCGTAGCTGCACACCCGCAGTCGCGCCGCCGGACCGGAGGACGCGAGCAGCCGCCCCGTCCGGTCGGTCGCGTCGTCGAGCCGGCCCGGTTCGGTGACCAGCGCGACCGTGACGCGCACCCCGATCAGCGCGGTCTCGCCGGCGGCCAGCCGGGCGCGCAGGTCGCCGGCGGCGGTGATCGCCCGGTCGACCTGCGGATCGGCCAGCCGGCCGGCCCGGTCGGCGAGCAGCGCCGAGGCGCTGAGGGCGGCGAGCCGGCGGCGCAGCATCCGCTCCGCGGCGATCGGGGGCACCGGCAGCAGGGCGACGACCAGGGCACCCAGGGCCGGGTCCGCGGTCAGCCGGGCGAGCCAGTCGAGCCCGACGGCGGCCGGCCAGCCGTCCAGGAAGAGCAGCCGCCCGGCCCGGCCGCCGGCCAGGCGCACGGATCCGCGGTTCTCGCCGCACACCGCCGGCAGCCCCGGCAGATGCCCGTCGGTGACCAGGCGGACCAGATCGCCGTCGGGACCGGCGGCCGGCAGCGCCGCCCCGGTGAGCCAGGTCCCCCGCCCGGCGTTGCCGGCCCGCGGGCCGTGCCAGACCCGGACCGGTGCGCGGATCCCGGCGACGGCGGCGGTCAGCGACGCGGCCAACCGGGCGCGCTCCGGCTCGGAGAGCAGCCGAGGCCCGGCCCGCAGTTCTAGGGCGACCGTCCGGATCACCCGGTCACCCGGCGGCGCAGGAATCCGAGGCACGGTCCGACCCAGCCGGCCAGCGAGCGCCCCTGCGGACGCAGCCAGCCGCCGCCGACCGCGGCGAGGGCGAGCAGGACCCCGGGGACCAGCGCGGCCCGCGGCCCGGCGGTGGCCAGCGCGAGACCGGCCGCGGCGACGCTGAGATGACCGGCCTGGCCCAGGGTGCACCAGGTGGTGAGCCGGTCGCGCACCGCGAGGTCGGCCGGCACCGCCACCACCGGCCCGTCGGTCATCGCAGCGCCCCGGTGACCAGCCCGGCGATCAGGCCGGCGGACAGCGTCACCGCGAGACCGATCCCGGCCGCGACCAGCCCGGCCCTGGCCTCGGCCTGCCGGTGCGGGCTCCCGTTCGAGGCCGCCCAACGGATCCCGTTGACGGCGATGAACAGCACCGCGATGCTGCCCGCGACGGCGGCGACGTCGCCGGCCAGCCGGCCGGCGAACGCGGCGACCTGCCCGATGCCACCGGCCGCGAGCAGCGCGCTCACGGCCGCACCAGGTCGCGGCCGGCCCGCCCGGCGAGATAGGTGCCGCGCAGCCGCAGCGTGAAGTCCCGGAACTCGGCTCCGGCGGCGACCCCGGCCACCCAGGACGGCAGCTTCGCGACCAGCACGAGCACCGCCACGCCGGCGAAGGCACCGGCGACCGGGTCACGCGAGCCGAGGAACATCGCGACGTAGGCCGCCAGCGCGGTGGCCTGCGCGACCGGGAGGAACACCGCCGCCGCCTGCAACCGCCACCAGGTGGAGGTCAGCCGGGCCGCCCCGGGCCCCGGGAGCAGCGCGAATCCCATGGCGATCGGCGCCAGCGCGACGAGCAGCCACAAAGTGGCCCAGCGGGCGAGCGCGAGAACCGCGACGACCACGAGGATGCCGACGAGGAGGGTTGAGCCGACGGCGACCGCGAGGTTCCCGGTCGGGCCGCCGAGCGCCATCCGCTGCCACAGACCGTCCTGCTCCCCGGCCGGCAGCAGCGCGTCGACGAGCCGGTTGGCCAGCCCCACCTCGAGGGCCGTGGCCGGCAGCGCGGCCAGCGCGGTCGCCAGCGGCGCCAGCTGCCGCCCGGTCGGCGTGAGCGCCTCGCGCGCGGAGGCGCCGCCGCGGTGCCCGCTGATCAGGGCGAGTCCGGCCACGGCGAGCGGCACGACCAGGCACGCGGCCAGGCAAGCCAGGCTGGTCCGCCACAGCCCGACCAGCCGCGGGTCCGCGGTGAGGTTCCCGGTGTGCAGCAGGTAGCCGGCGAGCGGCCCGGCGAGGGCCCGGGTGAGGCCCAGCCGGAGCGCGGTCAGCGCCGCACCGGCGGCGCCCCAAGGGTCGAACACGGCGCGGCTCCTTCCGACGGGGGGACGTGCAGCATGCCCCGCGGTTGGCCGGTTTCCGGGCGGTTCGGGGGGCGCCCCCGCCGACCTGTGCGGAACCTGTGCGGACCTGTGCGGATCGCACGGCACGCGCACGGCGCGGGCACGGTTCGGCCGGGCACGGTGGCCCGATGACCTCGAGCTTCCCGACCGGCCCGGCGGCGGCAGCGCTGCGCCGCTACGCCGCCGAACGCCGCCTGTCCATCACCGAGGTCGCCGCCAGCCTCGGCCTCCCGCGCGGCGTGGTCCGGCACTGCCTCGAGGGGGTGTTGCTCCGCGCAGCCACCGCCGACCGGGTCGCGTGCGCGCTGGGGCGGCACCCCAGCGAGCTGTGGCCGTCCTGGTTCGCCGGGCTAGAGGCCGCCGACCCCGGCCCCGGTCGCCGCGTCCAGCGCGGCAATCGCCGCCAGGGCGAGCAGCACGGCCGCGGTCACCCGGCGGACCAGGCCCAGCGGCAGCCGGGTGAGCAGCCGGCCGCCGGCCACCGCGATCCCGGCCACCAGCCACAGCGCGGCGAGCGCCCCGACGGCGACCGAGAGCGGGTCCCGGTAGCGCGCCGCGAGGTTCGCCGTGAGCACCTGCGTCAGGTCGCCCCATTCGGCCAGGAAGATCACCCCGAACGCGGTGAGTGCGCTGTGCCGCCAGCGCGGGGCGCGCGCGACCTCCTGCCCGGCGACCGCCGCCTCCTCCGCCGGGGTGGTCCGGAAGGCGTAGACCGCCCCGCCCAGGAACATCGCCGCCGCGACCGCGTCGACCACGCGGCGCGGTGCGAGGGCCAACAGCCCACCCAGCGCCACGGCGATCGCCACGTGCACGGCGAACGCGGCGGCCGCGCCGACCCAGACCGCGCCGGGCCGCCCGCGGGCGGCGAGCACCAGACTGGCGAACATCGTCTTGTCCGGCAGCTCGCCGAGGAACAGCACCGGGAACACCGCGGCCGCCACGCCTAGGTTCACGTCTGCTCCTCCGCCCGACCCGAGGCGCCGAGTCTAAATTGGCCCGGCGGGCCCACCCAGGCTGCCAGACTGGCCGGATGGGACGCGGTCTGGCCATCGCGGCGGCAGCACTGCTCGGCGTCGTGGGGTGTGGGGCGGCGTCGCGGCCGACGACCACCCCGGCGCCGGTCACCGCGTCGCCTTCCCCGTCGCCTTCCGCGCGGCCTTCGGGGCCCACCCCTTCGGCCACGGCGGCCCGCACCGTAGCGCCCGCCGTCCCGCTCGCCGATGGCTCCCTCGCCGGGCGGGTGATCGTCCTCGACCCGGGACACAACGGTGACAACTACGCGCACCCGGACCAGATCAACCGGCAGGTCTACATCGTCAACGGCTACAAGGCGTGCGACACGACCGGGACGGCGACCGACGCCGGCTACGCCGAGTCCGCGTTCAACCTCGACGTCGCCGAGCGGGCCGCGGCGATCCTGCGCGCCCAAGGAGCCCGGGTGATCCTCACCCGCGACTCCAACGACGGGGTCGGGCCGTGCATAAACGAGCGGGCCGCGATCGCCAACCAGGCGCACGCCGACGCCGCGATCAGCATCCACGCCGACGGCGGCCCGGCCGACGGCCTCGGCTTCCAGGTCATCCTGCCCGGCGACGTGGGGCCCAACGCCGCGATCATCTCCCCGTCGCGACGGCTCGGTGCGGACGTGCACGACGCGTTCCGGGCGGCGGCCGGCGAGCCGTTCGCGAGCTACCTCGGGGGCGGCACCGGGTACACCACGGAGACCGACCTCGGTGGGCTCAACCTGTCCACCGTGCCGAAGGTATTCATCGAATGCGCGAACATGCGCAATTCGGCGGACGCGGCCCGGCTCACCGACCCCGCGTGGCGGGAGTCCGCCGCCCGCGGAATCGCCGCCGGCCTCACCGCCTTCCTGACCGGGCGCTGAACCCGGGGACACCCTGCGTTTGCAACCGGCTACCGCCGGGCACGGTGCCGTGGTGTCCGCGGTCAAGCATGCGAGACCGAAGCGAGCACCCCGGGGGGCACGGCCGTCGCAGTTGGACACCACGTCCAGCACGGCCTCGCGGGGCTGGCGCAGCTACCTGCGGGCGCTCGGCCCCGGGCTGGTCACCGGGGCCTCCGACGACGACCCGTCGGGCATCGCGACCTATTCCCAGGCGGGTGCCCAGTTCGGGCTCGGCCTGCTCTGGGTGTCGCTGGTGACGCTTCCGCTGATGGCCGGTGTCCAGGAGATCTGCGATCGCACGGCGCTCGCGACCGGGCGCGGGCTCGGCGAGCTGGCGGCGAGCCGGTTCACCGGCCGCGCGCGGCCGCTGCTCGTCCTGCTGATCGGGGCGCTGATCGTCGCGAACACCCTGAACATCGCGGCCGACCTGGTGGCGGTCGGCAGCGGGATGAACCTGTTGCACGCCGGGCCGACCTGGCTGTGGGCGCTGATCGCCGGGGGCATCCTCACCGGGCTGCTGCTGCTCGGCAGCTTCGCGGTGATCGCCCGGGTGTTCAAGCTGCTCTGCCTCGCGCTGTTCGCCTACTTCGTGGTGCTGTTCACGGTGCATGTGAAGTGGGGCCAGGTCGCCGAGCACACCCTGATCCCGCAGCTCACCTTCAGCAAGGCATACCTGGCCCTGCTGGTCGCGGTGCTCGGCACCACGATCAGCCCCTACCTGTTCTTCTGGCAGTCGGCGCACCGGCTGGAGGAACTGCGCGCCGAACCGGAGGGCGGCGACCGGGCGGTGCCGCTGAAGGGCCGCAGCCCGGCCGCCGCCCGGCACAAGCAGCGCACCAGCCGCGGCGACGTGTTCACCGGCATGACGTTCTCCAACGCCGTGATGTTCGCGATCATCGTCTCTACCGCGATCACCCTGCACGGCAAGACGATCAACACCGCCGCCGACGCGGCGGCCGCGCTGCGGCCGGTGGCCGGGCACTGGTCGGCGGGCCTGTTCGCCCTCGGTTTCATCGGCACCGGGATGCTCGCCATCCCGGTCCTCGCCGGCTCCGGCGCCGCCGGGATGGCCGGGCTGCTCGGCAAGCGGTGGGGCTTCTCCCGGTCGGTCCGCAAGGCGCCGGTCTTCTACTCCCTGCTCGCCGCCGGCACGCTGGGCGGAACCGTGCTGAGCCTGACCGCCTCCGACCCGATCCATCTGCTGGTGATCGTCGCGGTCATCAACGGGATCGCCGCCGCCCCGTTCCTCGTGCTGGTCATGCTGATCGCCCGGGATCGCTCGATCATGGGCAAGGCGACGAACGGGCGCCTTGCGAATGTGGTGGGCTGGCTGGCCTTCGGCCTGATGGCCGCCGCGGCGGTGGCCCTGCTGGCCCAGTACGCCGGACTCTAGCTCGGGGCGCGCCCGCGCTCAGGCGCGACGCAGGTGCAGCCGCACGACGCTGCCGTTCGGTCCGGACCGCACCTGGACCAGGTCGCAGAGCTGGTTGGCGAGCCAGAGCCCCCGGCCGCCCTCCTGCCCGCGCGGCGGCCGGCGCCGGCCGATCAGCGGATCGGCGATGAGGCCGCGGTCGCGGACCTCGCAGAGCATCGTGTAGGGCTCGGTCCAGATGCGCAATGTGCCGTTCCCGCCGGCATGGCGAAGGCTGTTGGTGGCGAGCTCGTTGACCGCGAGCACGAGATCCGCCACCCGGTGGGCGGGAACCCCGGCGGCTGTGGCGCGGTCGGCGACGAACCGGCGGACCGCGACGAGTGATCCGGGAAGCACCGGCATCTCCTCCGCGGCGACCGGCTCCGGCAGCGGCAGGTCGAACGGCGCGGCCACCTCGCCGAGGTCGCGGAGCGCGACGCTTCCCCGCCGCCGGCCGCCCTCGGCGATCAGCGCGTGGCTTCGGTGCGACTCCTCGATGACGTCGCCGCCGAGGGCGCGCGTGTCGTACGGGCAGAGCAACCGGAAGTTCGGGGTGTCGGCGAACGCCAGGTTCAGCAGCGCCTCGTGGCGCTGGCACTCGACCAGCTCGGCCGGGGTGCGGCCGGCCCAGATCGGCTCGCCGATCCCGCGCAGACCGCGGCCGGGCCGGGCGTGGTCGCTGACGAACCGCTCCCAGGCCGGGATGATCCGCGCCGGGTTGGCCCCGACCTCCGCCATGTCGGCGAACTGCACGCGGTCACGGTCCGGGCCCAACTCGGCCCGCAGGCGTTCGATCTTCTCGGCGCCGACGACAACGAGCGTCGGCTCCTGGGCCGCGATCCCGTCCCGCAGGAACGACACCGTCCCGTCGACGAACTCCCGTTCGCCCCGGTAGAGCAGCGCCTCGTGGCTGAACTCGCCAGCCTCGGTGCGGGCAGCTGTCACGCTGGTCATCGGCTCACCGCTGGGACGCGGTCCTCCTCGGTGCGGCTCCGCGCTGCCCGGCCGACAGCCGACCGGGCGGATCTCCAGGGTCGCACGCCGCGACCCTCCCGAGCGCGAGGTGACACCCCTGGTGATCCGATTGTGCGTCTACCCACCGGAAAGGCAGCCCAACCGTGGTGTTCGTGGTGAGCTCAGAGGCCCTCGACGAGGACGAATCGGGCGATGGCGGCGGACTGCCGGGCCCGGCGCGCAGCGGCGTACTCCGGAGATTCCCACCAGCGCCGGGCGGCGTCGGAGTCGGCGAATTCGGCGACGACCACCCGGCTCGGGTACCAGTCGCCTTCCAGGGTCGCCACCGCGCCCCCGCGGACCAGAAATCGGCCGCCGTGGAGCTCGAGGGCCGGCCCGGACAGCGCCTTGTACTCCTCGTAGGCCGCCGGGTCCGTGACGTCGATATCGCAGATCACGTATGCCTTCGCCATGCCGCGCCGCCCCTCACATTTGACAGTGGGGGGATCCGGACCCGCACACTTCCCGGATGACCGACTCCCCAGAAGATCCGCCCGACAGCGACCGTTCGGGTTCGCTACGCGACACCGAGGAGGCCGCCGGGGACGAAGGCGAGTTGGGCGACCTGTTCACGCTCGACCGGACCGAAGCGCGCGAGGCGGGCGTCGACCTCGACGACAGCGAAGACGAGCCGGTCATCGACTGAACTGCCCGACCGGGCCGACCGGCTGCTCCACCCCGAGGGTGCGGGCCGTTGCCGAAACCTGCACCGCGTCCCGGTCCGGGAAGGTGCCGAGCAGGTGGTCGGCGAGGTGGACGGTGATCCCGAACCAGTAGCGCTCGTTGCGGAAGTGATGCAGCCGGTGCGCCCGCCAGATGTAGCGGTAGTAGCGGGAGCGCGGCAGGTAGCTCGAGTGGATGAGGAAGTGCGTCCACTCGTAGCCGCCGAGCATCGTGAACGTCGCCGCGATCGCGGTGCAGGCGAGCTGCCAGGTCGGCATCGCCAACAGGAACCCGACGGCCGCGACGGCCAACGAACCGGCGAGCACCGGGAACGGGATCAGCACCAGCTCGATCACCTTCGGGTCGCGGTGATGCGCCCGGTGCTTGCGGGCGGCCAGCGGGTCAAAGCGGCGCCCGGCAACGAGCCGTGGCCGGAAATGCAGCACGAACACGTGGATGACCCACTCGGTGAACGACTCCAGCCCGACGACGACTCCGGCGACGAGCAGATCGCCGGGCTGCCAGTGCCCCAGGGCGAGCCGGGCTCCGAGCGCGAGCAGCGCCAGCGGCGCGATCAGCTGAATGTTGCGGTAGCGGAGGAAGATCCGGGCGGCGGGGCCCAGGGTCAGCCCGGGCGCGGTGTACCCGCCGGGTTGGCGGGGGACCGGCGTCGGCGGCATGGCCCCCTCCTCACCCCGGGTTGGTGTCGCGGTCCAGGGTACGTCCGGGGCCGCCTACACGAGTCGGCGCCGGGTCACCCGCCAACCGATCCGGGCGAGCAGGGCGAGGGCGGCGAGGCCGAGCAGGACGAGCAGCAGCGGGCCGAGCGCCGCGACGAGGTCCTCCAGGCCCACGACGAAGCTGTGCAGGGCACGGTCGAGGGCCTTGTGCAGCCCGGACGGGGGGCCGGCCGGGGCCGTGCCGGCGACCGAAACCGAGACCGTGAGGGTCCCGAAGTCGCTCTGGTCGCCGAGCAGCTTCTGCTGCCCCTGGAGCTGCTCGAGCTGCTGCTGCACGGCGTCGATCTGCTGCTGGACGGCGAGGATGTCGCCGATCGTGGTGGCCTTGGCGAGGATCTCCAGGTAGGTGCTCCGGCTGGCTTGCAGCGCGGAGATCCGGGCCCCCAGGTCCACGTACTGGGCGGTGACGTCCTGCCCGGACTCCCCGGCCGAGGTGACCTTCCCGAGCCCGCGGATCGCGGCTACCGCCGACTCGAACTGCCCGGCCGGGACCCGCAAGGTGACCTGCCCGGACGGGTCGGTGCCACCCTCCTGGCTGTCGCTGGAGGCGACGTAGCCCCCGTCGCCGGCGGCGACCGACTCGATCCGGGTCAGGGTCGGCCCGACCTGGGTCCGACCGACCGTGAGATCCACGCTTCCGGTCTTCACGACCCGCGGCCCCGCCACCGGCACGGAGGAGACCGAGCCGGGGCCCGCGCCGGAGTTGCCACCGCCGCCGGCGGTGCCCGCTCCCGGCAGCGGCGCCGCGGGGGCGGCGCCCGCTTCAACGCCGGCGCTTCCGCCGACCAAAGACAGGGGCGACGCACCCTTGATGTCCGACCGGGCGGCGCCGGGTGACAGGCCGGTCGCGCCGCCGGTTCCGGCTGTCGTGGCCCCCAGCTCGGTTCCGCCGGCCGGACGCGGCGAGCCGTGCCACGACCCGAGCGCGGTGAGTCCGACGGCGAGCACGACGCTCGCCGCCGCGGCGGCGAGCAGGGCCGGGCGTCGGGATCGGGTGGCCCGCGCCGGCGTGGCGTGCCCCGCCGCCGCCTCGATGATCCGTTCGGCACCGTCCGCGGGGACCGGATAGCCCTCGGCGGCCGCCGTCAGGGCCTCGCGCACCACATCTTCGCTGATCATCGAGCCTCCTCTTCGGGCTGCACCCAGGCGGCGAGCGCCGGGTCCAGGGCGAGCCGGCGACGAGCCTCGGCCAGCCGCGATTTCACGGTGCCGGGGCGGCGTTGGATCGCCGTGGCGATCTCCCGCTCGGCCAGACCGCTGTAGTAGCGGAGCACCAACGGCACGCGCAGGTGCTCCGGGAGGTCGGCGAGCGCGCCGAGTACGGCCGCGGCCAGGCCCGCGTGCTCGGCCGCCTGCCCCGGGTCGGGATCCGGCGCCGGCAGGTGAGTCACCTCCGCGCCGTCCCCGGTCCGCGGCCGGCGGGCGTCGGCCCGCAGCCGGGACAGGCAGGAGTTCACGACCACCCGGTAGAGCCACGCGTTCCGCGCCGGTGGCGGCGGGATCGCCGCCCGGAAGCGCCACACGCGAAGGAACGCCTCCTGGACGGCCTCTTCGGCGTCGGCCGGGTTCCGCAGGATGAGGCAGGCGGTCCGAAAGGCCATCGGGTAGCCGTCGCCGACCCAGCTCGCCAACTCGTCCACGCGCCCTCCCCGGTCCGCAGTCCCCGATATGACGCCGGCCGGCGCGATTCGGTTCACCGGACGAGGCATAACTACGCCCGGCCGTGGGAAGGAAACGCAGATGTCTTCCCGAACCGAACGGGTCGAGCGTCGGGCGCAGGCCCGCCGTCAGGAGTGCCAGCTGCGTCAGGCGGCCAGCCCGGCCCGTCCCCACCCGCACTGCCTGATCCCCGACTGCGGGCGGCCGGCGCCCACGGTGCGCCTCGGGCCGGTGGCGATCGCGCTCTGCGCCGTGCACAAGGCGTGGTTCGACCGCCGCTACGCCCAGGCCGGCCCGGCCAGCCGGGTGGCCTGAGCGGGACTCAGCCCGACCGGGCGTCCCCCGCGTCGGCGGTCTTGACGATCCGGGCCACGAGGTCCGGCCAGATCTCACGGGGCAGGTTGTGGCCCATGCCGGGGATCACAATGAGCTCCGCCCCGGGGATGGCCGCCGCGGTGGCCCGGCCACCGTCCGGTTGGACAAGCGGGTCGGCGTCACCGTGCACCACCAGGGTCGGGACCGCGATCGCCCGCAGCGCTTCGGTCCGGTCCCCGGACGCCTGGATCGCGGCGAGCTGCCGGACCACCCCGGCCGGGTCGAAGCTGCGGTCGAAGGCCCGGGCGGCTACGTCGCGAAGCCATGGCTCCTCCAACGGGAAGCCGGGCGAGCCGATGACCCGGTAGGTGAGCACGGCCCGCTCGACCGCTTCGGCTCGGGTGGTCGGCGGCGGGGCCAGCAGGGCCGCCATCGCCTCCGGGGTCGGCGCTCCGATCGCGGGGCTCGGGGTCGACATGATGGAGGTGAGCGACCGGACCTTGTCCGGGTGCCCGGCGGCGAGCGCCTGGGCGATCATCCCGCCCATCGAGGCCCCCACGACATGCGCCGCCGGGATGCCCAGTGCCTCGAGCAACCCGGCGGCGTCGTCCGCCATGTCCTCGACCGTGTAGGTCGCGACCGATCGGGGATCGGCGAGCAGCGTCTCGAGGTCGGGCGCGCCGGCCGCGTGCAGGTGGGTGGACAGACCGCAGTCACGATTGTCGAACCGGACGACGCGAAAGCCGCGAGCGGCCAGGTCGGCGCAGAAGTCGTCGTGCCAGGCGAGCATCTGCGTGCCCAGCCCCATGACGAGCAGCAACGGTCGGTCCTCGGCAGCACCGAACGTTTCGTAGGCGATCTCGACGCCGTTTGCTGAGACGGTTCGCGGTTTCACGCCGACGGTCATATCACGCCTTGCGCTATCCTGGTGTCACGGCCCAGCCAGTGGCCGTCCGGTCGCGGTTCCAGCACCGGTTCCCGATTGCTCCGCCACAGGGCGGACCTCAGACATCGGCGTCTTCCATGGAGTGCCCTTCGGGAGCACCCGGCAGACGCCAGGAAAGGACGGCGTCATGGATATCGACGACTACGGCCCCTGGGACGACTGACCGGGCTGCGCGGGCACCTGGAAGACCTCGTGGTCAGCCTCGGCGGCCGTGCGCAGAGCATCCAAGATCAGCAGCTCGAACACGAGACCGATCAGCCCGCTCGTCTGGTAGCTCGCGAACACGAAGATCTGCGTGAGCAGGACGGTGACTAGCACCGAGCGGAACAGCACCCGCAGCGCGCCGGCCCGGTTGCCGCGGAGCAGCCGCACCGCGCCGAACGTCGTGTACGCGGCGCTGAGTCCGGTGCAGAGCCCGGCCCCCCAGTCGGTGACGGTGGAGCCGGCGCTCCGGCCGGCGTGCGGCTGGAAGAGAACCAGCGCGAGCTCGGTCAGGATCCCGGCGATCTGAACGAGGAACACGACGACGAGCCCGTGGGTGAACCGCGGGTGCACGGTGGCGGCGCGGATCCGATGGCCCAAGGCGTCCCGCAGCCGGGTGATCCGCCCTTCCGGTCCGGCTGTCCGCGGCGATTCCGCGAGCAACGCGCTCCGCACCGCCGCGGTCAGCTGCGGATGCCCCGCGACCCCGTCGAGGACATCGAGCGCCCGGCGGCGGGAGTCGGCGTCGAGCTGCCCGAGCGCGAGGTCGGAGACCGCGGTCGCCCCGATGTCCAGGCGCTGGGCGTCGGTGAGGTCGCGGCGCAGGACGATCTCGCGCGAGGAACAACTCGAAGCGGCCTAGCGCGTCGGTGTTCCTCCGCTGGGCCCCGGTCATCGCGGCCGGCTACCCGCGGGTGGATTCCGCGGCCCGCGCGAGCGCGGCGAGCGTGCTCCGCATCCCCCGCTCGGTGTGCTCCGGGTAGGAGCGGACACCCATAACCGGACCGGCAAGGCGGCGCAGGAAGGACGGCCGCCGGTCCACCCACGACTCGGTGACCCGGCAACCCGCACCGTCGTCAGCGAATTCGTAACTCCACAAGGCGACCGGCATCGGACCGGAGGCCACCCGGAACGCGAACTGCCGGCCCGGCTCGGCTTCGGTGACGGTGCAGGTGGTCGACCAGCGCCGGAACCCTTTGCGGTTGGTGCCCTTGAAGCGTGCCCCCACGACCGGCCCGGGAGCGCCGGCCAGCCAGCGACAGGAAACCGTCTCCGGACTCCACTCCCCCATCCTCGTCACGTCGCTGACCAAGCGGTAGACGGTCTGCGGGTCACAGGCGATCGACTGGCTCACGCTGACATCGGGCATGTCCCGATCATGCCGTGCCCACCCCGGTGTTGCCCAGCGGAGGTGACTGGGTAGACCCGTCGGCGCAGATGGACGGTCGGTGCGTCGAGATCGTCGTTGTCGACGACGACGGTCGCGCGCCGTTCCGGTCGGATCGCATCGAGATACAGCCGGGCGGCGGCGTGATAACGCAGGTCGAATGCCCGTTCGGCCGCGGGGAGGCCGCCGAGCAGGTCGGCGTCGCGCTGCGTTCCGTCTGAGAGTGCGGGGCACCTCTATCTACCGGTAGGCCAGTATCGCGCTGGCGATGGACTCCACGTCCGCGGGATCGAGGGCGTTCCCTGACGGCAGAACGATCCCATTCGGGGCGAATCCTTGGCAGGCGGCAAAGTCACCGTGGCACATGGGCGGCCGGATGGGATCTACGGATGGGTGAAACTTACCGGCGAGGTGTTGGCCCAGACCGTCGCGGATCGCTTCGGGATTTCGAGGATCTGCTACCGACCTTTCACCGTCTACGGACCGGGCCAGGACGCCGACTACCCGATGGTGCGGGATTTTCTTCACGTCGACGACGCGGTGACCGGAATCCTGGCCACCCATGACCAGGCGACGCTCGGCGGCGCCATGAACTTGTGCACCGGGATCGGGACGGATTTTTATGCCGTCGCCACGCTCGCGGCCAAGATTATGGAGTACAGCCCACGGATTGTTGGCGACGCGAGTAAGCCATCGGGCGAGGAGTGCCGCGTGGGTTCTCCGGAGCTCCTGCGCAAGTGGGCAAGACCAAGGACGATGATCGAGGACGGCCTCGAGGCCGTGCTCCGGGGCTGAAGGGCCGGGTTCTCGTCCCGAACCGCCCAGGCCGCCGGCTCAGCTGGTGGTCGCCCGCTCGTCCTGGCTGGGGACGGTCACTGCCTGCGGAGCGGGCGAGCCGCCGATCACGGTCACCGCGATCCCGCTGTCGCCTCCCTTCGCTTCGTACATCGCGAAGTCCGCGGTCTGGATCAGATCCGAGTCCGGTGACGCGTCGGCGCCGAGGATTCCGACGCCCACGCTGATCGACGGGGTGTACGACGACGGGCCGAGCTGAACCGGCGCCGAGATCGTGCTCCGCAGCCGGCGCGCCAGCGTGAGGACCGTCTGCGGGTCCGTGCCGGCTTCGCAGAGGATCGCGAACTCGTCGCCGCCGAGCCGGGCAACCAGGTCGGTGTCGCGCACCGTCTCGCTCAGCCGCTTGGCGATCGTGGTGAGCAGCTCGTCGCCCCGGTTGTGCCCGAACCGGTCGTTGACCTGCTTGAACGAGTCGAGGTCGCAGTAGAGCAGCGCCAGCGACGTATGCGTACGGCGGTGCCGGGCAAGCGCGTCCTCGTAGCGGATCGTGAACAACCGGCGCTGGGCCAGGCCGGTGAGCGGGTCGTAGAGCGCCTCGTCGGCGAGCTTGCTCAGGGCCTCCTGGCGCTTGAAGTTGAGCAGGAAGAGCCCGGCGACCGCGACCACGAGGAACGCGAGCAGGGCAAACACCGTTCGGGTGAGGTCGGCCGTAAGCGCGCCGGAGAAGGCGCCGACCCGCTGCTCGGTGAGCACCGCCCACCCGCCGAACCCGGCCGGTGCGTAGGAAACGATGTAGTCCGTGGATCCGCGCTTGAACGTGGCGAAGCCGGAGTGCCCGGCCAGCGCGGCGCGCACGCCCGGGCTCGCCGGCGCCGGGTGCCCGACCAGGCTCGGGTCGAGCGCGGCCGCTACCGTGCCCGACGAGTCGATGATGAGCGGGCTCGCCGTCGCGCCGAGGGTGAGCCGTTGGGTGTAGCCCTCTAGCGGCCAGGTGCGGGCGTCGGCGAAGGTGACCAGCAGGGCCCGGTAGCTTCCCGCCGAGCCGATCGGCACCGCAAAGGCCACCACCGCCCGACCGTGCACGAGCATCACCGAGGACAGCCCGGGTTGGCCGTGGAGCAGGCCGCTCTCCAGCGGGAGCAGCCCCGGATCGGTGGGCGACGGGGCGACCGAAGCGTTCGGGTAGACGGTGAGCGGTGTCCCGTTGAGGCTGACCAGGGCCGCGCCGAGGTTGGTCAACGGCGAACCGGCGACGATCGCCGCCAGGCGGGCCCGGTCCGCGGCGTTGCCGGGTGAGAGCCGCCAGGAGCCGGCGGTCGCGTTGGCGGTCTGAAGCTCGGTGAACTCGAGGTACTGCTGGGTGAGCCCGGCCAGCACCAGCTGCTCACCGGTGCGGTCCGCCTGGTGCACAGAGGCGACCCGGTGGTCCGCGGCCAGCTGGGCGGCGATGGCGGCGGCGCCGAACCCGGCGACAAGCACGCCGGCCGCCACCAGCGGGGCGAAGCGCCCCAGTCCTATACGCATTGCGGTCCCCCAGGATGCGGCGCCCCGCGACGGTCGGAGGGCAGCATGCATCGTTATCCCAGGCACTATCGGCCGCGCCAAGCCCGAAGCGCACCGCTTTGAGCAGAAATGATCAGTCCGGGCCATGCCCCGTGACGCGAGGACCCCACCGGCCAAGCGGCCGGAGGGCGCAACGTGATTAGCCCGAACGGACCAGCGGCCGGCTCAGCGCGCGGCCCGCAGCCGGTGATAGCTGCGCGGCGCCACGGATCGGAGCAGCGGCGCCAGCATCGGGAGAGCCGCCGCGTTGATCTCCACCCGGGGAGCGCCGAGCCGGCGCAGGACCAGGGACGACACCTGCTCCTCGCTGCGCCGGACCGCCCGCGGCGGCATCGGCATGCCACCCTCGCGGACCGCCTCGAGACCCATCTCGGTCGGGACCCAACCGGGGTAGATCACATGCGCAGTCACGCCGTCCGAGCGGGTGTCGTAAAAGATGGATTCGGTGGCGGCGGAGAGCGCGGCCTTGCTCGCCGCGTAATCCCCGGCGCCCGGGCCCGGGGCGCGGCCGTCGTCGGAGCTCATGTTGGCGATCACCCCGTGCCGGCGCCGGCGCATGCCGGGCAGGACGGTCAGCATGCCCGCGTACGGGGCCACGAAGTTGATCTCGAGGACCTCGCGCAGACCGTCGAGGGTCGGCTCCTGGGTGCGGTCGATACCCCCGATGCCCGCGATGTTGAGCAGGATGTCGATCCGGCCCCGGTCGCGCTCGACGTCGCCGAGCAGCGCCACGAATGCAGCGACATCGGTGAGGTCGCAGACCTGGTAACGGCAGCGCGGATTGGCCGCCCGCATCTCCTCGGCGAGCGCGGCGAGCCGGTCCTCCCGGCGAGCTACCGCGACGACGTCGGCGCCGGCCCTGGCCAGGTCCAACGCGAGTCGCCGGCCGAGCCCGGACGACCCGCCGGTGACGACCGCGATCTGTCCGCCGTACTCCATCCCGCGCACTCTGCCGAATCGCGGCACGCGGCGCCAGCCCCGGCCCGAGGTGAGCCCTCCGGCTCGGGCAGTATTCAGGGCATGGCCCCGTTCCCTTCCGAGACGCGGCCGACGATCGGCGTGGCGGAGCGGATCGCGGTCCCGGCCGGCGGCGACCCGCTCCCGAGCGATCGCTTCCTCGACCGCGAGCAGAGCTGGCTGGACTTCAACGCCCGGGTGCTGGCGCTGGCCGCCGACCCGGAGGTGCCACTGCTCGAGCGGGCCCGCTTCGTTTCGATCTTCGCGACGAACCTCGACGAGTTCTTCATGGTGCGGGTGGCCGGGCTCAAGCGGCGGATCGCGACCGGGATCGCGGTCACCACCCCCACCGGCCTGTCCCCCCGCGAGCAGCTCGAGCTGATCGCGGCGCGGACGCACGACCTGGTCGCCGAACATGCCATGGTCTTCGCCGAACGGCTCGCCCCGCAGCTCGGCGAGGCCGGCGTCCGGCTGGTGCACTGGGCCGAGCTGGCCGACGCCGACCGGGAGCGGCTGCACATCCTGTTCCGGGACCGGGTGTACCCGGTGCTCACGCCCCTCGCCGTGGATCCGGCGCATCCGTTCCCCTACATCTCCGGGCTCTCGCTCAACCTCGCGGTCGTCGTCCGCGACCCGGCGGAGGACGAGGACCGCTTCGCCCGGGTCAAGGTGCCCCCGCTCCTTCCACGGTTCCTTCCGGTCGATCCGGGACGCTTCCTCCCGCTCGAGGACCTGATCGCCGAGCACCTGCCCCAGCTGTTCCCCGGTCTGGACGTCGTGGAGACGCACACCTTCCGGGTCACCCGCAACGAGGACCTCGAGGTCGAAGAGGACGACGCCGAGGACCTGCTCCAGGCACTGGAGCGGGAGCTGTCCCGGCGCCGGTTCGGCCCACCGGTCCGGCTCGAGGTCGACGAGTCGATGAGCGAGCGGGTGCTCGACCTGCTGGTCCGCGAGCTCGGCGTCACCGCGACCGAGGTCTACCGGCTCCCCGGCCCGCTCGACCTGTCCGGGCTGAGCGCGCTCGCGGACGTCGACCGGCCGGACTGCAAATACCCGGCGTTCGTGCCGGCCACCCATCCGCGGCTGCGCGGGCTGGACACGGCGACCCCGTCGGATCTGTTCTCGGTGCTCGACGGTGGCGACGTGCTCGTCCACCATCCCTACGACTCGTTCTCCACCAGCGTGCAGGCCTTCGTCGAACAAGCCGCCGCCGACCCGTCGGTGCTGGCCATCAAGCTGACCCTCTACCGGACCAGCGGCGACTCGCCGATCGTCGACGCGCTCATCGACGCCGCCGAATGCGGCAAGCAGGTCCTCGTCTCGGTGGAGATCAAGGCCCGGTTCGACGAGCAGGCGAACATCCGCTGGGCCCGGGCGCTGGAGCAGGCCGGCTGCCACGTCGTCTACGGCGTGATCGGGCTGAAGACGCACGCCAAGCTCTGCCTCGTCGTCCGCCAGCTCGCCGACGGCAGCCTGCGTCGCTACGCGCACATCGGCACCGGCAACTACAACCCGAAGACCGCGCGGATCTACGAGGACCTCGGCCTGCTCACCGCCGACCCCGAGGTGGGGGCCGATCTCAGCGACCTGTTCAACCACCTGTCCGGATACACCCGGCGGCGGAGCTACCGGACCCTGCTGGTGGCGCCGGACGCGCTCCGGCCGGCGATCGTCGGGCTGATCGACGCGGAGATCGAGCACGCGCGGGCCGGGGACCCGGCCGGGGTCCGGATGAAGCTGAACAGCCTGGTCGACGAGGAAATCATCGACGCGCTCTACCGGGCGTCCCGAGCCGGGGTGCCGGTGGATCTCGTCATCCGCGGGATGTGCGCGCTGCGGCCGGGCGTGGCCGGCCTGTCCGACACCATCCGGGTTCGCAGCATCCTCGGCCGCTTCCTCGAACACTCCCGGATCCTGCATCTGGTCGCCGGCGGCAAGGACCTCTACTACATCGGCAGCGCCGACATGATGCACCGCAACCTCGACCGCCGGGTCGAGGCGCTGGTCTCGGTGCGCGACCGCGCAGCCCGCCGGATGCTCGCCAACCTGCTCGACCTGGCCCTGACCGAAGACGTCGCCGCCTGGGCGCTCGGCCCGGACGGCCGGTGGGTGCGGCACTGCGGCGCCGGCGCCGTGGACTACCAGCTGGACCTGATCCGCGAGAACCGGCTGGCCATCGAACGGGCGGCGGAAGGCGCCCGCACGTGAGAGAGGTAGAGGTCAAGTTCCGGGTGCACCCGAACTTCGAGCTTCCGGAGCTGACCGGGATAGCGGGGCTGTCCGGGACCGGCCCACCGGCTCATCACGAACTCGTCGCCCAGTACGTGGACACCGGCGACCTGCGACTCGCCCGGGACGGGATCACCCTGCGCCGACGGGTCGGAGACGGCCAGGACGGATGGCAGCTGAAGCTGCCGGTCCTCGATGCCGGCGAAGGGGTACGCGACGAGCTGCACGACCCCGATCCCGGTGAGAGCCCGCCCGGCGCCCTCACCGCGCTGGTGACCGCGTGGACCCGCTTCGCCCCCCTGCTCCCGGTTGCCACGCTCGTCACCGACCGGCATCTGCTCCCGCTCCTCGGCCCAGCGGGCGAGCTCGTCGCCGAGCTCGTCGACGACCGGGTCGAGGTGCGCGAGGGGGACCACGCGGTGGCCCGCTTCCGCGAGATCGAGGTGGAGGACAAAGGCGGCGGCCAGGCCGTGCTCACCCTCGTCGGAGGGGTCCTCAGCGGTGCCGGCGCGGTGGGCGGCGAGTTCGTGCCGAAGGCGGTGCGGGCGCTCGGGCCGCGGGCCAGCGCACCGCCCGACCCGCCGGTCCCCGGCCCGGTCGGTCCGGACGACCCGGTCACCGACGCGATCGCCGCCTTCCTGCGCCGGCACGTGCGGGCGTTGATGGGGGCCGACCTCGGAATCCGGCGCGGTCAACCGGATTCCGTCCACCAGCTGCGGGTCGCCACCCGCCGGCTGCGCAGCGGTCTGAAGACCTTCGCGCCGGTGCTCGACCCGGAGTGGGTCGCCGGACTGCGCGAGGAACTCGGCTGGCTGGCCCGGGAGTTTTCCCCCGCCCGGGACGCCGAAGTGCTCCTGGCCCGGCTGGCGGCGGAGGTGGAGCGGCTCGACCCGACCGACGTCCGCGGACCGGTAGGGAAGCTGATCGAAGCGGAGCTCGGCCCCGAACTCGCCCGGGTCACCCCGCTGGTGGACGAGGTTCTCGGGTCCGAGCGCTACATCGCCCTGCTGCAGCGGGGGGTCGACGGCGCGACTTTCCCGCGGATGCTCGGGACGGGGACCTGCGCCGAGATCGTCCCGGGGCTCGTCGCCGAGGGCTGGCGCCGGCTTACCCGCCGGGTGTCCGCGCTCGACCCGGCCGGCCCGGCCGAGGAGTACCACCGGGCCCGGATCGCCGCCAAGCACGCGCGGTACGCCGTCGAGGCGGCCGCCCCGGTCTTCGGGAAGCCGGCCCGCCGGCTGGCCACCGCGATCACGTCGATCCAGGACATCCTCGGCGAGCACCAGGACGCCGTCGTCGCCGCGGCCCTGCTGCGCCGGCTGGCCAGCGCGCCGGGCGGCCGGGCGGCAACGTTCACCCTGGGCCTGCTCTGCGCCCGCCAGCTCGACGCCGCGAAACGGGCCCGCTGCGAGTTCGCCGGCAAGTGGCCGAAGGTGAGCCAGCCGGCCCTGCGGCAGTGGCTCGACGGCTGAACGAATGGCCTCGACGGAAACGCGGCCGATCGAAGCCGCCGGCGGAGTGCTCTGGCGCTCCGCGCCCGGACCGGTCGGCGTCGAGGTCTGCCTCGTCCATCGGCCGAAATACGACGACTGGTCTCTGCCCAAGGGCAAGCTCGGCAGCGACGAGCACCCGCTGCTCGGCGCGCTTCGCGAGGTGGAGGAGGAGACCGGTTTCGCGGCCCACCCAGGTCGACCGCTCGGAGAGATCCGCTACCTCAAGGACGGGTTGCCGAAGCGGGTGCGGTACTGGGCCTGCGAGGTCGTCGGCGGGCGATTCGAATCCTCGCTCGAGGTGGACCAGCTGATGTGGCTACCGCCGCGGGAGGGACAACTCCACCTGCTGCCCGAGCGGGATCGCACCATCCTGGCCGGCTACGCCGAGGACACCCGGCCGACCTGGCCGATCATCCTGGTCCGCCACGGCAGTGCCGGCGAGAGAGGCGGGTGGACAGGGGACGACCGGGACCGCCCGCTGGACGGGACCGGGCGCAGCCAGGCGCATGCGCTGACGCCGTTGCTGTCGGCGTTCGGGGTGACCCGGGTGCTCTCCGCGGACGTGGCACGCTGCCTGGAGACGGTGGCCCCGTACGCCCGCGAGTTCCGGCACACGGTCACCAGCGAGCCCCTGGTGTCGGAGAGCGGTTACGCCATGGCACCTGGACCGGCGCTCGACCGGATGGTCGAGGTGTGCGCGACGGCGGAAGCCACCGTCGTCTGTAGCCAGGGCAAGGCCATACCCGGCCTGATCACCGGGCTCGCCGAGCGGCTCGGCGCCCCGGCCCCGGACGAGGCGACCCTTCGCAAGGGCGGGTTCTGGGTGCTGCACGTGGCGGCCGGTCCGGACCTGGTGGCGATGGAGCGCTTCCCACCGCCGCTTTAGTTTCCGGGAGTGCCCGGCTCAGCCGTGCAGCGCCCGGGTCTCCGGCTCGGCTCGCTCGCCGGCCACCAGATACTCCTCGGTGAACGCCATGATCCGCACCCGCCAGCCGAGCAGGAAGCCGGCGACGATGATGGCGACGCCGGTCCAGAACATCGGCCAGCCGAAGATCACCCCGCAGCCGCCGACCGTGAAGCCGATGATCACGAGCACGGCGACCGTCCATGCCTTCCATGGCGCCGGGGCCCCCGCCGTCTTGCTCATCCTGCCGCCTCCCGCCGGTCGACTGTCGCGCCCGACCCCGCCGAATGACGCGACATCGGAGCCTACCCGGCCACCGGCCCGCACGCCGCGCGCAGCTCGCGCAGTGGTGGCTCGTAGGCCTCCGCGAAGGTCGGGAAGGCGTGCACCACCTCGGTCAGCACCTCGAGCGGGATGCGGGCGTGGATCGCTAGCACCGCCTCGGCCAGCCACTCGTCGGCGCGCGGCCCGATCGCGGCGGCTCCGAGCAGGACCCGCTCCACCGGGTCGGCGGTGAGCACCAGCCGGCCGAGGCCCTGCCCGTCGCTTGCCGACCGCGCGGTCGTTCTGAGATCCATCGCGGCGGAGCGTGCCGGCCGGCCCTGGCCGCGCAGCTTCGCGGCGGTCTCCCCGACACTGGCCACCGGCGGGTCGGTGTACACCGCGCGCGGGATCGCCCGGTAGTCGGCGCGGTGCGGCCGGCCGAGCAGGTTGTCGACGATCACCCGGCCCTGGTAGTTCGCCCCGTGGGTGAACGGGGCGATTCCGGTGACGTCGCCGGCCGCCCAGACGTGCTCCTGGCCGACCACCCGGCAGTACCCGTCGGTGCGCAGTTCCCCCTTGTCCCCGGGCTCGACGCCGAGCCGGTCGAGGCCGAGGTCGCCGGTGTCGGGCGAACGACCGGCCGCGAGCAGGAGCCGTTCAGCGCTGATCGGCAGGCCGTCGGTCAGGTCCACCCCCAGCCGGACGTCGATCCCGTCCGCGGCGAGGACCTCGGCCATCAGCGCGGCGATGCTCTCCTCCTCCGGGCCGAGCAGCCGCTCCGCGGTCTCCAGCAGGGTCACCCCGGTCCCGAACCGGGCGTACACCTGCGCGAGTTCGCAGCCCACCGCACCGCCGCCGAGCACGATCAGCGTCGCCGGCCGGTGCGGGCTGGACAGCGCCTCGTCGCTCGTCCAGATCGGGACCTCGTCCATGCCGGGGACGTCCGGGCGAACCGGCTTCGAGCCGGTGGCGACGACCAGATCGCGGTAGCCGAGGCGCCGGCCGTCGACGTCGACGACCCCCGGGCGGGCCACCCGCCCGATCCCGCGGATCAGCGTGGCGCCGTCCCGCTGGAGGCGATCCGCGGCGCCGGAGTCGGAGCGGTGCTCGGCGATCGCATCCCGCCGGGCCACCGCCCGGGCGAATCCGGCGGTGTCGTCGCCGAGGTTGGGGGCGGTCGCGCTGCCGCCCAGCTCGACGAGTCGGCGGGCCTCGCTGCGGGCCTCCGCGCTGCGCAGCATCGCCTTGCTCGGCATGCAGGCCACATACGGGCACTCCCCGCCGACCCGGGCGGCCTCCACGACGACCACCTGCCGGCCGGCCCTCGCCAATTCGCCGGCGACGAGCTCGCCGGCCGAACCGGCACCGAGCACCACGACATCGAAACTGTCCATGGCGGCAGGCTTACCACGCTCCAGACTGAGCAGACTTCGGCCATGACCGCCACCGGCACCCGCAAGACGATGCGGGCCGGCCGCCGGACCACGGCGCGGGTGGCGCGGAACAGGTGGGGCGACGGCTTCGCCCGATTCGGGATCGCCACCCGGGCGGCGGTGTACCTGATCCTCGGCTACCTCGTCGTCGGGCTCGCGCTCGATTCCTCGGGCGACCGCCAGGGCAGTACGTCTAGGGGGGTCAGTCCCCAAGGCGCTTTGCGGACCGTGGCCGACGAGCCCGGCGGCCGGATCGGGCTCGCAATCTTGGTGGTGGGGCTGGTCGGTTACGCGGTCTTCAGCGTGATCGACGCGGTCCTCCACCACAACGACGACCCCTCACCGATGCAACGCTGGGTGCTGCGCCTGCGCTCGCTGGGGGCCGCCGGCCTTTACGGCGGTCTCGCCGGCTGGAGCGCGTCGGTGGTGGCGTCCCCGTCGTCGAAGGGCAGCTCGGCCCGGTCGCAGCAGGCCAGCAGCGGCTGGACGGCCCGGTTGCTGTCCTGGCCGCTCGGCCCGGAACTCGTCGGGTTGCTCGGCGTGGTCATCGCGGTCGCCGGGGGGATCCTCGTCCACAACGCGCTGACGGAGAGCTTCGACGAGCGCTTCCCGCGGCGCCGGATCGGGGCCCGGACGTGGCTGGTCATCCAGGTCCTCGGGACCGTCGGTTACATCGCCCGCGGGGTCGTGTTCCTCATCGTCGGTGCGGTGATCTTCTCGGCCGCGGTTACCGGCAACCCGGCAAGGGGGCAGGGCGTCGACGGCTCCCTCCGGCTGCTCGCCCGGCAATGGTTCGGACCGTACCTGCTGTTCCCGGTGGCCTTCGGGCTTCTCACCTACGGCATCTACCTCTGCTTCGAGGCCCGGTTCCGGAAGGTGTGAGCCCGCTCAGAGTTGGCTCCGCAACTCCCACAGCGGCGCGAAGTAGCGCAGTCCGGCCCGGGAACGCAGGTAGGGGGCGGCGAGGCCTGGGGCGGCCCGCCGCTCGGCGACGGTCGAAACCGACCCCAGCGGGTACATGCCCATCCATGACGACGACCGCGACCCGGCCGCGGGCGCGGGGCGGGTCGCCGACCCGGACCCGCTTGCTGGTCGCCGCCGGCGCATTCGTCGCGGTCGCGACCCTGACCGCGCTGCTCGGCTCCCCCGGCCTGGCCCCGCTGGTCGGCTGGGATGTGGCCGCCGCGGTGCTGCTGGTGTGGACCTGGAGCCGGGTCTGGCCGCTCGACGGTGTGGGCACCGCCGCGCGGGCGGTCCGCGAGGATCCGTCGCGGGGGTGGACGGACGCCGTTCTGCTCGCCGCGGCGGTGGCCAGCCTGATCGCCGTCGGCGCCGTGATCTTCCGGGCCGGTCACGGCGGGGGGACCCACGAGATCATCCGGGTTTCCCTGGGCGTCGGGTCCGTGGTGCTCGCCTGGGCTGTCGTGCACACCGTGTTCACGCTGTCCTACGCCCGGCTGTACTACACCGGTGCGCGGGGCGGGGTGAACTTCAACCAGGACGCGCCGCCCCGCTACGCCGACTTCGCCTACTTGTCGTTCACCATCGGAATGACGTTCCAGGTCTCGGACACCAACCTGGAGGCCACCGATATCCGGGCCACCGCCCTCCGGCACGCGCTGCTGTCCTACCTGTTCGGCGCGGTCATCGTCGCGATCACCATCAATCTGGTGGCCGGCCTGAGCAAGTAGCCCGGCCGGAGTTCCGGTAGGCCAGACTGCCGGTGTGGCACCGGGCTGGCTCCGTCAACGTCGCTGGCGGCGGTTGCTGTACGCGATCGGCCTGGCGGGACTGCTCGGCCTCGCGATCTGGGCCATCGCGGGAAGCACCAGCCAGCTCACCGAGGCCAAAGATGCGCTGACCCGGATCGAGCCGGGCTATCTCGGGCTCGCCGCCGCGGCCGAGGCCGCCTCTTTCGTCGCCTACGCGCAGGGCCAGCGGACGCTGCTTCGGGCGGCCCGGCGCGCGGTGCCGTTGTTGCCGATGACCGGCATCGTGACCGCCGCCCAGGCGCTCGCCAACTGCCTGCCCGCGGGGATCGCCGCGTCGACCATCTACACCTTCCGCCAACTGCTCCGCCGCCGGATCGGCGTGCTCGTGAGCGGGGAGGTGCAGATCGCCCAGACCCTGCTGTACATGGCCACGCTGGCGGTGCTCGCCCTGGCCGGCGCGGAGATCGCCGGCAGCGGCGGCACCGTGCAGCAGATCCCCGACCTCCAGTACATCGCGTTCGGCCTGCTCGGACTCACCGTGCTGGTCATCGCGGCAGGGGCCTGGCTGCACCGGCGCGGGGCGGACCTGCGGGCCTGGCGTTGGCTGGCGAGGCGGATCGCCTCCGATCCGGCGGCGGCCGATCGGATGATCGCCGGCGCCGGCGAGCTGTCGCCGACTCGTGGCGAATGGGTCTCCGCCGCGCTGTGGACCGGCGGCAGCTGGGTACTCGACTGCGGCTGCCTCGCCGCCGGCTTCCTGGCGGTGGGCTCGGCCCCGCCGATGCGCGGCCTGCTGCTCGCCTACTGCGCCGGGCAGCTGGCCAACGTGATCCCGATCTCGATCGGCGGCCTCGGCGTGGTGGAGGAGAGCCTCACCGCCGCCCTCGTCATCTTCGGGGGCGCGGAGGGCAACACCCTGGCCGCCGTCCTGCTCTACCGGCTGTTCAGCTACTGGGCGGTGTTCCCGGCCGGGCTGACCGCCCATCTGCTCATCCGGCGGCGACACGCATCCGCCGCCGCGGCCGAGGATCCGGTGGTGGTGCCGACATGAACCGACTCCGGCGGAGCCCTCTGAACTTCGGCATGGCCGCGGCCCTGGGCGTGCTGCTGCTCTCGGCCGGCTGCGCCGTGCCGCGGGGCGGCCCGGTGCACCGCGCCGTCGACATCTGCGTCCCGGTCGTGCCGCTGACCACCGACGCCGTGCACGACCGCGGCCACGTCATCTACATCCGCCAGATCGACCGGACCCAGCTGATCGCGGACTTCCCGGCGCTGAAGAACCATGCTCGCCGAACGCCCCGGGCCGCCGCGGCACCCACGATCTGTCTCGTCGTCTACCTGGGGCCATACGCCGCCGGCCAGGTCTCCGGCGCCAGCGGCTCCGGCCGTTACGCGTTGTTCGCCATCAGCACCCGGCGATCCCGGGTGTTCGCGGTGGAGGTCACCGACCACCTGCCGCGCGGGATCCGGGCGAAATAGGGTCGGCCGGTGAAAGGAATCATCCTCGCGGGAGGCAGCGGCAGCCGGCTGCATCCGGTCACCAAGGTCGTGTCGAAGCAGCTGCTGCCGGTCTTCGATAAGCCGATGGTCTACTACCCGCTGTCCGTGCTGATGCTCGCGGGGATCCGCGACATCCTGGTCATCTCGACCCCGGACGACCTGCCGCTGTTCCGGCGGCTGCTCGGCGATGGGGACCAGTTCGGCCTGCGCTTCGGCTTCGCCGCGCAGGACGAGCCCCGCGGGCTGGCCGACGCGTTCCGGGTCGGCCGGGGGTTCGTCGAAGACGACTCCGTCGCCCTCGTCCTGGGTGACAACATCTTCCACGGGCACGGTCTCGGCGCCCTGCTCGGAAAGGCGGTCGCCGACCTCGACGGCGCGACCCTGTTCGGCTACCGGGTCAAGGACCCGCAGCGCTACGGGGTCGCCGTGCTCGACCCGGGCGGACGGCTGCTCGAGATCCAAGAGAAGCCCGCCGTCCCGCCGTCCAACCTCGCCGTCACCGGCCTGTACCTCTACGACAATGCGGTCCTCGACATCGCGGCGGAGCTCCGGCCCTCACCGCGGGGGGAACTGGAGATCACCGACGTCAATCTCGAATACCTCCGGCAGGGCCGGGCCCGGCTGGTCGACCTGGGCCGGGGCACCGCCTGGCTCGACACCGGAACCCACGACAGCCTGCTCGAGGCCGGACAGTTCGTGCAGGTGCTCACCCACCGCACCGGGATCCGGATCGCGTGCGTGGAGGAGATCGCGTTCCGGATGGGCTTCATCGACGCCGCGCAGCTCGCCGTCCTGGCCGACCAGCTGGGCTCCTCGGGGTACGGCCTGTACGTCCGGGAACTCGCCGAGTCCGGCCCGTTCTGAGCCGCCGGCGCCAACCGGGTGTGGCGGCGGAGTGAGCGTGCCCGGACGTCCGGCCAGCTCAAGCGCTCAGTCCGAGCCGCCGATGATCCGGGTGGAATCTCCCTCAAAAGAGCCGGGTTGTCCGATGAGTCTGGGTCCGAAACGGCGCGTGTCGAGCTGGTGGAACGGCCGGTCGCTGCGCGCCAAGGTGCTCCTGGTCGTGGCGACGCCGCTGCTCGGTGTCGTGGTCGCGAGCGGCTCGGCGGTCTGGGTCAACGCCCAGGCGCTGCGGGCGGAAAAGTGGGTGCAGCACACCCTTCAGGTGCGAGAGACGATCGCGACGGCCGACGCCGCAGTAAGCGCTGCCGGGACCGGCGCGCAGAGCTACCTGCTGACCGGGGATGCCCAGGGGCTGCTCCAGGCGCGCCAGACGGCGCAAAGCCTGCCCGGAGAGGTCGCCGTTCTGGCCAGCTTGGTCCGCGACAATCCGGCCGAGGCGTCCCGGGCAAAGCTGCTCAGCGGCCTGGTCAACAGGCAACTCGCCCTGGTCGGCGAGGTGCTGGCGGCCCGAACCCCGGGCGTCCCCAGCCGGGCTGGCAGCGCCCTGCTCGGACGGCTGCGGGTCGGCACCTCCTCGATTCGGGCCGGGCTGGCGGCGATGGACCAGGTCGAGCACCAGCTGCTACTGGCCCGGACCCGTTCCGACGCGGTCCTGCGGCACCGGCAACTGATCGCCGCCGCGAGCAGCGGCCTGATCGCACTCGTCGGCGGCTGCCTGGCGGCATTGCTGTTCAGCGCCGGTGTCCTCCGGCGGGTGCGCCGGCTGGACGAGAACGCCCGGCGGCTGAACCAGGGCGTGGACCTGCTGCCGATCGCCGGCGCCGACGAGCTGGGCCGGCTGGGCCGGACCCTGGCCGAGGTGAACACGCTGCTCGCGGAGAGCGAGCGGGGGCGCCGCAGCTCGGAGGCGTTCCTCCACTCGGTCGTCGAGAACCTTCCGAACATGGTCTTCGCCAAAGACGCCGAAGACTTGCGGTTCACCCTCTTCAATCGCGCGGGTACGGAGCTGGTCGGGGTGCCCGCCGCCGAGTTGCTCGGGAAGAGCGTCTTCGACCTGTTCCCGGCCGACCAGGCCGAGTTCTTCGAGGCGAAGGACCGCCAGGTGCTCACGGAAGGGACGCTGGTGGATATCGCCGAGGAGCCGATGCAGGACGCCAGTGGGCAGACCCGGATCCTGCACACCAAGAAGGTGGCGATCCTCGACGCCGAGGGAAACCCGGCCTACCTGCTCGGGATCTCCGAAGACATCACCGACCGCAAGCGGATCGAGTCGGCCCTGCACGGGGCGACGATGGATGCCGAGGCGGCCCGGCAGGCGGCCGAGCAGGCCACCTTGGAGGCCGAGCGGGCCAACCGGGCCAAGAGCGAGTTCCTTTCCCGGATGAGCCATGAGCTGCGCACGCCGCTGAACGCGATCCTCGGTTTCGGCCAACTGCTGCAACTGGACCAGCTCACCGCCGACCAGCGGGAGAGCGTGCAGCAGATCGACCGGGGCGGCCGGCACCTCCTGGCGCTGATCAACGAGGTCCTCGACATCAGCCGTATCGAAACCGGCAAGCTGACGCTGTCGGCCGAGCCGGTGGCGGTGGCCGAGTTGCTCGCCGAGACCCTCGATCTGCTTCGGCCGCTGGCCGGCGGAGCGGGGCTCCGGCTCGAAGCCCCGGACTCAGGTCCCTGGCTGGTCCAGGCGGACCGGCAGCGGCTCAAGCAGATCCTGCTCAACCTGGTCTCCAACGCGATCAAATACAACCGTCCGGGAGGCACCGTCGCGGTCTCCTGCCGGCAAAATGGCGAGGATCGGCTGGCGATCGCGGTGACCGACACGGGCCCAGGCATCGCGGCGGAGAACATGCAGCGGCTCTTCGTCCCGTTCGATCGGCTCGGCGCCGAGCAGACCGCGGTGGAAGGCACCGGCATCGGGTTGGCGTTGGCCCACCGGCTGGCCGAGGCGATGGGCGGCAGCCTCACCGCGGAGAGTCGTCCCGGCCAGGGCAGCACGTTCACCCTGGAGCTCAGCCAGGCCGCCGCGCCCTTCCACCTCCCCACTCAGGCACAGGCAAAACGGCCCCCGGCCACACGCGGGCCGACCGGTAAGGGCCGCACGATCCTCCACGTGGAGGACAACCCGGCCAACCAACGCCTCGTCGAACGCCTGCTGGTCCCCCGCGGCCTGCGGGTGGTCGCCACCGCCGCCGGGGAGCCGGTGGGGGAGCTCGTCCGCCGCCACCGCCCGGCCCTGGTCCTGCTCGACCTGCACCTGACCGGCATCGACGGGCAGGAGGTGCTCCGCCGGCTCCGTTCCGAGCCCGACACGGCGGCGACACCGGTGGTCGTGCTCAGCGCCGACGCCAGCGCCGGCCAGATCCAACGACTGCTCGACGCCGGTGCCTCCGACTACCTGACCAAGCCACTGGACCTGACACGGCTCGTCGACGTGATCGAAGCCATCCTGACCGCGGGCGCCGCCCTATGACGCCGATCATCCGAACCGCCGCCCGCATCCTGATCATCGACGACGAACCGGCCAACGTCACCCTGCTCGAACGGATCCTGCACCGCGAGGGGTACACCCGGCTGGAATCGACCTCCGACTCCCGGCAAGCGGCCGAGCTGTACGACACGTTCTCCCCGGACCTGGTCCTCCTGGACCTCCAGATGCCGTACCTCGACGGGTTCGCGGTCGTCGCGGCGTTCAAGACCGCAACCGCGGTCGACGGCTACGTCCCGATCCTGGTGCTCACCTCGGACATCACCACCGACGCCCGCGACCGGGCGCTGCAAGCGGGTGCGAACGACTTTCTGACCAAACCTTTCGACCGCACGGAGGTCCTGCTCCGGATCGCCAACCTGCTCGAGACCAGATTCCTGCACCAACGGCTGAGCTACCACAACCGCGCACTCCAAGACGAACTCCGCGAGCAGGCCGAATCGCGGCGGCGGGCGGTGGCGGAACATCAGGAGCGACGCCGACGGATCCAATCGGTGCTCGACCGCTCCGCGGTTCACATGGTGTTCCAACCGATCGCGCACCTGCGCAGCGGCGAGGTCGTCGGAGCGGAAGCTCTCGCCCGGTTCCCCAGCGAACCGCCGCGCGCCCCGGACCTATGGTTCGCCGAGGCGGCCAGCGTCGGCCTCGGCGTCGAACTCGAGCTCGCCGCGATCCGCTCCGCCGTCACCGAGCTCGATCGGCTCCCCCCCGGCACCTACCTTTCGGTCAACGCCTCACCCGCGGCGCTGCTCTCCGGCGCGATCCACCCCGTCCTGGCCGGCCAGCCCGGAGATCGGCTCGTCCTCGAACTCACCGAACACGCCCCGGTCGACGACTATGCGGCGATCATCCAGGCGATGGGCCCGCTGCGCGAGCGGGGGATCCGGCTCGCCATCGATGACACCGGGGCCGGTTTCGCCAGCCTCGAACATGTCCTGCGGCTTCGTCCGGAGATCGTCAAACTCGACATCGCCCTCACCCGCGGGATCGACACCGACCCGGTGCGCCGGGCACTCGCCGCCGCCCTGCTCACCTTCACCGCCGAGATCGACGCCACCATCGTCGCCGAAGGCGTCGAAACCGCAACCGAGCTGGACGCCCTGCGGAACTTGCAGGTCAACTACGGGCAGGGCTTTCACCTCAGCCGCCCCGGACCCCTGCCGTTGACCCGGAACCTCGCGCACATCGCCGTCGACACCCGAACGGCCGACCGACCCTGGCACCGCCGAACGTCCTCCGGGTAACCGCGGTCGTGCCCGACCGCGACGAGGCGTGAAACAGCCGCGATCCGGGTATAGACGAGTCAGTACCGACCGGAGAGGTCGGACACGACTGGGAGGCTCGCAATGGGTATCGGCATCGGCATCTTCCTGCTCGCGGTCGGGGCGGTGCTCACGTTCGCCGTGCACACCACGGTGTCCGGGATCAGCATCTCGACGGTCGGGGTCATCCTCATGATCGTCGGCGCGCTCGGCCTGGTCATCGACATGGCAATCTTCATGCCGCGCCGGCGGGTGGGGACGGCGGTCGCGGCCGACCCGTACACCACCGAGCGCACGGTTGTCCGGGACCGCGAAGTCATCTGAGCCATGCACCACTAAGGCCGGTGCCGTACGGCACCGGCCTTAGTGGTGTCCGGACCCCGATAGGGAGTCCGATTTGTCGGGCTGTTTGCGATCAGCGGACCCCGGGCCGGGTATGACCAGGGCGAGGGCGTTAGCGAGAGGAGGCCCAGGTGTGCCACCACCGGGCACTCGAGCTCCCCCCGCGCCCGGAGTCCGCTGCCCGCGCCCGGCAGTTCGTCGCCCGGGCCTGCGCCGACTGGGGGCAGACCCAAGCGTCCGACGCGGCGGTCGTCGCCGTCTCCGAACTCGTGACCAATGCGGTGCTGTACGCCCGGACGGACTGCCGCGTCACGGTCAGCCAGGTGGGCGAGATACTCGAGGTCGCGGTCGCCGACCGGGGGCCGGGCCGGCCCGACCCGAGACCCGGCCGGCTGGACCTGCTGGGCGATATCGACAGCAGCCTGCGCGCGGCGGCGGCCGACCCCCCGGACGACCGGGATCCGGGGTCGCACGTCGGGGCATCCGGGCCGATCACCGGCGGCCGCGGGCTCCTGGTGGTCGAGGAGCTCACCGACAGCTGGGGGGTCTCCCGCCAGGACAACATGAAGAGCGTCTGGTTCACCGTCGCGGCGCAGGCCCCGGGCGACTGTCGCTGCGGGCAGGGTGCCGACGCGCCGCCCGGCGAGCTGCTGCCCTCCGGGCACCGCGTGGTGGACCCGTAACCGAGCCCCGGTTCAGCTTCACTTCATCTGCCCGGGTCAGTCTGGTCGGGACGGACCGTGGAGGAACCGATGAACCCGACGAATGACGATCTGCCCGGCTGGCTGACCAGCGAGGGCCTGCCCGCTGCGGCGGCCGAGCCCACCGGCTGGCCGGACCAACCGGATCCGGCGCCCGTGACCCCCGAACCGACCCGCGGCTCACCGCGGCGCGGGCTGCGCCTGGTCGCCCTGGTGGCCGTCGGGGCGCTGGTCGGCGGGGCGGCCGGTGTCGCCATCGGGGCGAGCCTCGCCAACCCGCAGACCGTCGTCCAGGTGGGCAGCTCGACCGGCGCGATCGTCTCGCCGGCGAGCAACCCGACCTCGTTCGCCGCGGTCGCGGCGCACGTGCTGCCGTCGGTGGTCTCGATCACGGTCACCGGAGACAACCAGCAGGACACCGGCTCGGGCGTCATCCTGCGCGCCGACGGATACATTCTCACCAACAACCACGTGGTGGCCGCCGACGAGGACAACAGCGGATCGGTGAACGTCACGTTCAACGACGGCTCGACCGCACCCGCGACCATCGTCGGCTACGACGCCGCCTACGACCTCGCCGTCATCAAGGTCGCCCGGACCGGTCTCGACGCCGCCACCCTGGGCAACTCGTCCACGGTGCGCGTCGGCGACCCGGTCCTCGCCGTGGGGTCTCCGCTCGGGCTGTCCGGGACCGTGACGTCCGGCATCATCTCCGCGCTTAACCGGCCGGTGCAGACCTCGCAGTCCGCGAGCCCGTTCGGCGGCCAGGGCGGCGGCCAGGGCGGCGCGACCGCGACCGTCATCAACGCGATCCAGACCGACGCGCCGATCAACCCGGGGAACTCCGGCGGGCCGCTGGTCGACATGGCCGGCCAGGTCATCGGGATCAACTCGGCGATCGCCACGGTCAACGGCGGCGTCACGGGCCAGTCCGGCAACATCGGGCTCGGCTTCTCGATCCCGATCGACCAGGCCCGCACCACCGCCGCCCAGCTCATCGCCACCGGGCATGCCAGCCACCCGATCCTGGGTGTGTCGGTGACCGACGCCACGGACAACAGCGGGCTGACCCAGGTGCTCGTGCAGGCGGTCACCCCCGGCGGCCCCGCGGCGAGCGCAGGGATCCGGACCGGGGACCTCATCGTGCGACTCGACGGACACCCGGTCGCCGACTCCGATGCGCTGATCGCCACGATCCGCAGCGACGCACCGGGCCAGAATGTGTCCGTGACCGTCATCCGGGGTGGAACCCAGCGCACCTTCACGGTTCGCCTCGGCAACTCGGCGTCGAGCCAGGGCTGAACCCGACCATGGGTTCCGGGCCCGAGGCCGGGGGAGCCTCGGCGCTCGTTGTAGATGATGATCCGGCGCTGCGGGCGGCGCTGACCCGAGCGCTCCAGCTCGACGGCTACGTGGTTTTCACGGCGGGGAACGGGTCCAAGGCCCTCGATCTCGTCGCGGAAACGCCACCGGACGTTCTCGTCCTGGACCTGATGATGCCCTTCGTCGGCGGTCTGGAGGTCTGCCGGCGGATGCGGGCGGCCGGCGACCGGACACCGATCCTGGTGCTCACCGCGCGCGACCAGGTCAGTGACCGGGTGGAGGGCCTGGACGCCGGCGCCGACGACTACCTGGTCAAGCCATTCGCCCTGGAGGAACTGCTCGCCCGGTTGCGCGCGCTGCTGCGCCGGGCCAAAGACCCTCCCGTGGGCGAACCGGGTGAGGTGCTCAGCTACAGCGACCTCACCATCGACTCGGCCTCGCGGAGCCTGCGTCGGGGGGAGCGCGAGGTGGATCTCACCCGCACCGAGTACGCGCTCCTCGACCTGTTGCTGCGCAACGCCGGCCGGGTGCTGACCCGGGAGGTCATCATGGACCGGGTCTGGGGCTACGAGCTCGAGCCAGCCTCGAACTCGCTGGAGGTGTTCATCGGATACCTGCGGCGCAAGACCGAGGCCGGCGGCGAGCCACGGCTCATCCACACGGTGCGCGGCATCGGCTACCAGCTGCGCGAACGGCCGTGAATCTGTTTCGCCCGTCGCGGTCCTGGCTGGCGGAGGCGCGGGGGTGGGGGCGCGAGCGGCCGCTGCGCTGGCGGCTGGTCGGGACCGTCGGGCTCGCCGTCCTCCTCGCGGTGAGTGCCGCGGTGGGCATCTCCTACTTCGCCGTCCGGCACGAACTGATCGGCCAGATCGACAGCCAGTTGCAAACCGCGGCGACCGGTGCGCACCTCGACCCGCTGGGCCACCTGCGGATCGACACCCAGGCGTTCGGGCAGACCCGGGGCTGGATACAGCTCGTCTCGGCCGATGGGCAGACCCAGCAGCCGCTCGGCCAGGCGGTCATCCTGCCGGTGAGTGCGAGCGACGCGGCGATCGCGTCGGATCGCCGGCGTGACGCCAGCTTCGAAAACGGCCGGATCGCCGGCACCCGGGTGCGGATCCTCACCACCCAGCTGTCCCTCAATGGCCAGGTGGTCCCCGACGTCGCCGTCCAGGTGGCCCTGCCGACCGGCTCGATGGAGGGGCAGCTGCATCGACTGGCCCTGGCGTTCTTCGGGCTGGGGCTAGCCGCGGTCGCGCTCTCCTCCGGGCTGGCCGGGCTGCTGTCCCGGCGGGCGCTGTCCCCGGTCGGCAAGCTCACCGAAACGGCGGAGGAGATCGCCGCGACCCGCAGCCTGACGACCCGGATCAGCGAGACCCGCGACGACGAGTTGGGGCGGCTGGCCACGAGCTTCAACAAGATGCTCGACGCGCTGGCCCATTCGGTCACCGCGCAGCGGCAACTGGTCGCCGACGCCTCGCACGAGCTGCGCACGCCGCTGGCCAGCTTGCGGACCAACGTCGAGGTCCTGCGCCGGGTCGACGAGCTCTCCACGGTCGAGCGCGAGGAGGTGCTGGGCGGGATCGTCGGGCAGCTCGAGGAGCTCACCGCGCTGGTCTCCGACGTGGTGGAGCTCGCCCGAGGCGACGAGCATCCCGAGCATCTCGACGACGTCGGCTGGGATCGGCTCGTCGACCATGCCGTCGAGCGCGGGCGCCGGAACTGGACGGAGGTTCGTTTCGCGGTCGAGGTCGAGCCGGTCACGGTGGCCGCGGTCGCCGCCCGCCTCGACCGGGCAGTGACCAACCTCCTCGACAACGCCGCCAAGTTCTCGCCGCCCGCAGGGGTCGTCGAGGTGCGGCTGACCGCGGACGGTCGGCTGACCGTGCGCGACCACGGACCGGGCGTGCCGCCGGACGCGCTGCCGTACGTGTTCGACCGGTTCTACCGGGCCGACGAGGCTCGCGGGCTGCCCGGGTCGGGGCTCGGGCTGGCGATCGTCAAGCAGTTCGCCGACAACCACGGCGGGTCGGTGCACCTGGCGAACGCCCCGGACGGAGGTGCGGTGGCGACGCTCGTCCTGCCGGTGACCGCGTAACCTGCCGGTCATGGCCGGACCGAGGCTGGGGCGACCTGCGCTGGCCGCCGGTGTGGTCGCCGGTCTGGTCGCCGGTCTGACCGCCGGTCTGGTCGCGCTGGCCGGAGGCGCGGGTCCGGCCGGGGCCGCCGCGGCGGCGCCCCCACCCCCGCTGTCGTTCCTGCATGTCGGACCGGCCGCCGGACCGGCGGGGTTGCCGCAGATCCTCGACGGCGAGGGCCGCGAGGTCATGCTGCGCGGCGTCAACGTGAACGGTCTCGAGGACTACTGGCAGGACTCGTCCACCCCGCTGGCCGTCCCGTACCCGAGCGATCCGGCGGCGTATGCCGGCGGCCGCTGCCCCAGTCGCGACCCGGCGGTCGAGTCCATGGCGCTGTGTGCCCTGGACGCGCCCCAGCTGCACGCCTTCGGCTACGACTCGGTGCGGCTCGCCGTGAGCTGGTCGCTGCTCGAACCAACCCCCGGACGGATCGACCCGAGATACGTCGACCGAATCGCGCAGGCGGTCGGTTGGCTGGCCGGTCAGGGCATCTACTCGATCCTCGACCTGCATCAGGACGCGTGGAGCAAATACCTCTACACGCCGAGCGGAGCGCTCTGCCCACCGCCATTCACCGGGGTCAGCGGGTTCCACGAGTCGGACGGCGCGCCGGCCTGGGCAAGCGCCCACGATGCGCCGGTGTGCGCGCTGCACGGTGTCCGGGAGCTGGATGCCGCCGTCCAGGAGGACTTCCAGCGGTTCTGGTCCGACACCGCCGGGCCGGACGGGATCGGCCTTCAAGAACACTTCGCCGGCGTGGTCCGCGCGCTGGCGCAACGGTTCCACGACAATCCTGCGGTGGCCGGTTACGAGCTCTTCAACGAGCCCTCCCCCGGCTTCATGGCACCGGCTGTGATGGACGCCAGCGAGTTGTTTCCCTTCTACGCCAAGGTGATCGCCGCGGTGACCGCCAGCAGCCCGGGCTTTCGCCAACTGTTCTTCGTCGAGCCCGACATCACCCGAGACGTCACCGACCAGAGCTTGATCGTCGCTCCGTGGTCGGTCTACAGCAGCTACCCGAACGTCGTGTATGCACCCCACGTGTACACCCGGGTCTTCACCCCGGACGCCGACCTGAACGCGGCGGCGGGTACCCCCACGTTCCTGCCGATGTCCGAGGGCTATGCGAGTGCGGTGCGGGACGCGAAGGCGCTCGGCCTGCCGCTGTGGGTCGGCGAGTTCGGCAACGGCGTCCCCGACGACCCGGTGCAACTCGCCGCGCACTACACCAACCAGGACGGTCTCGGGATCGGCAGCTCGCTGTGGGTGTGGAAGGCGGACACCTCGGCGCAGTTCAGCGTGGAGCACGGCCCGTTCGGGGTCGGCGCGCCCTTCCCGAGCCGCGTGGAGTTCACCGATCGCGCCTACCCGGTGGCGACCGCGGGGGTCCTCGAACGGCTGAGCTACGACCCGCCCAGCGGCGACTTCACGCTGGTCGCCACGTCACCTGCGGTGCGGCCGGGGGCGACCGATCGGGCCACCGTTCTCCAAGTGCCACCGAGGTCGCGTGGTGCCCTCGTCGCCACCGGCGCCACCGTCACGGTGGTGTCCGACGGCGCCGGCCGGATCGCGTACGTCTATCCCACCGGCGGCCGGTACGTGGTGACGCTCGGTTCCGCCGCCGGCGGGTCCGGCGGGGCCGGGGGGGCCGGGGGGTCCGGGGGGTCCGGCGCCGTACGGGCGGTCGGTGCCGGCGGCCCGGCCGGGACGTTGGCGGACACCGGGGGCAGCTGGCGGACCGGCGCGGCCGGAGCGGCGCTGGCCGGGCTCGGACTGGCCGCGTTCGGGCTGCTCGCTCGGCGCCGCCGGCCCCACCCGTAGGCTGCCCCCGTGAAAGCGGTGTTGTGCACGACCTTCGGGCCGCCCGAGTCCCTGATCGTCGACGAGGTGCCCGACCCCATCCCGGGGCCCGGTCAGGTCGTCATCGACGTGCACGCCTGCGGCGTCAACTTCCCGGACCTGCTGATGATCCAGGATCTGTACCAGTTCAAGCCGGACCTGCCGTTCTCGCCGGGCGGCGAGGTCGCCGGGATCGTCTCCGCGCTCGGTCCGGACGTCGGCGGGCTGGCCGTCGGCGGGCTGGCCGTCGGCGACCGGGTGATCGCGGCAACCGGCTGGGGCGGGCTGGCCGAGAAGGTCGTGGCCGCCGCCGGTTCGGTGCAGCCGGTGCCGGACGGCATGGACCTGGCCACCGCGTCCGGGTTCCTCTACGCCTACGGCACCTCGCAGCACGCGCTGGTCAACCGGGCGCAGCTGGCCTCCGGCGAGACCCTGCTCGTCCTCGGCGCCGCCGGTGGGGTCGGCCTGGCCGCGGTCGACATCGGCCGGGTGCTCGGCGCCCGGATCATCGCGGCCGCGTCCAGCGCGGACAAGCTCGCGCTGTGCCGGGAGTACGGGGCGACCGAGACCATCAACTACGCGGAGGAGGACCTGCGGTCCCGGCTCAAGGAACTGACCGGCGGCCGCGGCGTCGACGTCGTCTACGACCCGGTCGGTGGCTCGCTCAGCGAGGCCGCGCTGCGATCGATGGCCTGGAACGGCCGTTTCCTCGTCATCGGGTTCGCTGCCGGGGAGATCCCGCGGATCCCGCTCAACCTGGCGCTGCTCAAGGGCTGCTCGATCGTCGGGGTCTTCTGGGGCGCGTTCGCCGCCGCGGAGCCGGAGCGGAACCGGCAGAACGTCGAGCAGCTCCGCCGCTGGTGGGCCGAAGGGGCGATCCATCCGCACGTCAGCGCGACGTACCCGCTCGAGCGCGGTGCCGAGGCCATCGCCGAGCTCGGCCGGCGCCGGGCGAAGGGCAAGGTCGTCGTGCTCACCGCCGCCGGCATGGTCTAGGACCTGCCGGTGTCGAGGGTCAGGCCGGCGGCCAACGTGGCCCCGAGCTCCCGGCAGGCGGACAGGTCCGCGGGTCCGGGCGCCCCGAGCACCGTCACCGGGCGGCAGGCCCGTCGCCAGGCCAGCCCGGTCGCGATCGACTCGATGGCGCGCACCGCACCGGTGACGTCGAGGTTGCCGTGGACGTAGCAGCCGTAGGGGCGCCCACCGGTCGCATCGAGACACGGGTAGTAGACCTGATCGAAGAAATGCTTCAACGCGCCCGACATGTAGCCGATGTTCGCCGGCGTGCCGAGCAGGTACCCGTCCGCGGCGAGCACGTCGACGGCGGTCGCCGCGAGAGCCGGGCGGCGGACCACGTCGACCCCCTCGATCTCCGGGTCGCCCGCACCCGCGACCACGGCGTCGAACATCGCCTCGAGGGCCGGGGAGGACGTGTGGTGGACGATCAGCAAGGTCGGCATCCCCGGCAGCGTAATTCCCCGGTACCACCCGGCCCGGGGGGGAACCGGTGACTGTCCGGCTCGGCGGCGGACAGGGGTTCTACGGCGACTCGGTGACGTCGACGAGCACGCTGCTCGACGCCGGGGTCGACTACCTCTGCCTCGAGGCGCTCGCCGAACTGACCCTGGCGATCCTCGCGAAGGATCGGGCGAAGGACGAGACCCAGGGCTACACCAAGGACCTGCCCTACTACCTCGGCCTCGCGCTCCCGTACGTCGCCGACGGGCGGACGAAGGTCATCACGAACGCCGGGGGGATCAATCCGGTCGCGGCGGGCCGGGCGGCCGCCCGGGTCGCCGAGCACCTCGGGCTGCACGGGCTGCGGATCGCCACCGTGGTGGGCGACGACCTGACCGGCCGGCTGGGCGAGCTCACGGCGCTGGACAACCTGGACACCGGGGAAGCCTGGTCGCAGTTCCCCGGCGAGGTGCTGTTCGCCAGCGCCTACCTCGGGGCGGCGCCGATCGTCCGCGCCCTGGCCGACGGGGCCGACGTCGTGATCACCGGCCGGGTCGCCGACCCATCGCTGTTCCTGGCCCCGCTGATCCACGAGTTCGGCTGGGCCGCCGACGACTGGGACCGGCTGGCCGCCGGGATCGTGATCGGGCATCTCTGCGAGTGCTCGGGGCAGTCGACCGGCGGCAACTTCTCCGGCGAGTGGTGGACCGTTCCGAACCCGTGGGATCTGGCCTACCCACTGGCCGAGTGCGAACCGGACGGCACCGCGATCCTCACCAAACCACCCGGCACGGGTGGCCGGGTCGACGTGGACACCGTCCGCCAGCAGCTGCTCTACGAGGTGCACGATCCGACGAGCTACCTCACCCCCGACGTGACCGCCGACTTCACCTCGGTGCGGCTCGAGGACCTCGGGGCGGACCGGGTGCGGATCTCCGGGGTCCGCGGGCGACCGGCGACGACGACCTACAAGGCGCTGGTAGCGCACCCGGCGGGCTGGTCCGGTGAGGCCCGGGTCGCGTTCGGCTGGCCCGACGCCCGGGCCAAGGCCCGGGCCACGGCCGCCATCTTCGCGCGGCGGGTGCGCATGGCCGGCCTCGCGACCGACGAGTGGCTCGAGGAGTACTGGGGGGTGAACGCCCTGCACGGGCCGGTGGTGCCGCTGGACGGCGCGGACGAGGCGCCGGAGGTGATCCTGCGGGTCGCCTGGCGCTGCGCGGATCCGGCGGTCGCGGGGAGGGTCGCCCGCGAACTGGTCCCGCTGAGCCTGTCCGCGCCCCCTTGGGGAATGACGACCACCGGGCGGGGCGGCGCAAACCGCCCCTCGCAGCTGCTCGGGCTGTGGCCGTGCCTGGTGGCCAAGGGCTTCGTCGACGAACACGTCGCGATCGACATCGTGCGGACCTGAGATGGCGCGGATCCAGCTCCGGGACTGCGCCGCGACCCGCGCCGGCGACAAGGGCGACACGTCGAACGTGGCCATCTTCGGCTACGACGAGGAGACCTACACGGCGCTGGTCGCGGGGCTGACCGCCGAGCGGGTGGCCGCCTTCCTCGGGGACCTCGTACTGGGCTCGGTCACCCGCTACGAGGCGCCCAACGTGCTGGCGCTCAACTTCGTCATGACGAGAGCGCTCGGTGGCGGCGGTCCCCGCTCGCTGCGCTCGGACGCCCTCGGGAAGACCCTGGGCGGGGCGCTGCTGCGGATGGACATCGACGTCCCGGACGCCGTCGCCGCCCGAGCGCACCGCCGGCGGCCGGACGTCACCGCACTCGAGGCGGCTGCCCGGGACGGGTAGGGCTCCCGCGGCTGCGCATGGTGACCGATGTGCCCGCCGCCACGGGACGGTCCTCCGGAGGATCAGCCGGGCTGCGGCTGCCGGCGCGCGTTCACCCGGGCGGGGCTCGACCACCGGACGTCGCGGACCCAGCCGATCCGCTCGAACAGGCGGATCAGCCCGGCGGAGACGTCGACCTGCCAGCGGTCCAGCCCGTGCCGAGCGCAGCTCGGGTCGGAGTGGTGACCGTTGTGCCAGCTCTCCCCGAAGGAGACCAGGGCCAGCGGCCACAGGTTGGTCGCCCGGTCGAAGCGTCGGGTGACGAACGGGCGGGTCCCGAGAACGTGGCACAGCGAGTTGACGCTCCACGTCACGTGCTGGAGCACACCGACCCGCACCAGGCCCGCCCAGATCATCGCCCCGACCGCCCCGTGCCAGCCGCCGGCCAACGCCCAGCCCAACCCGAACGGCAGCGCGAGCGACGCGACGCACAGCGCCGGGAAGGCGCGGGAGATCACCCGCATGTCCCGGCGGGCGAGCAGGTCCGGGGCGTAGCGCCGCGCCGGTGTCGGATCGTTGCGGAACAGCCAGCCGACGTGCGCGAAGAGCAGCCCGCGCAGCTGCGCCCAGGGTCCGACGCCGTACCGGTACGGCGAGTGCGGATCACCCGGCTCGTCGGTGAACGCGTGATGGCGCCGGTGGGCGGCCACCCAACCGATCACGTCGCCCTCGAAGCTCATCGAACCGGCGACCGCCAGCGCCCACCGCAGGGCCGGGACGGCCGTGAAGCTGCGGTGCGTCAGGTAGCGGTGGAAACCCACCGTCACCCCGAGCCCGGTGATCACGTAGAGGGCGGCTGCCAGCACGAGGTCCGTGGTGTTGACCCCGGCCCCCCAGAGCCACCACACCGCCACGCCGAGCCCGACCAGCGGTCCGACGACGAGCAGGACGGTGATCCCGACCTGGAGGCGCTGGGCGAAGCTGCGACGGACGCATCCGGGGTCCGGGAACGGTCGATCCGACGAGTACTGCCCGCGGGGCATGAGCTCCGCCGGTCTGGGTTCGACATCGACGACCATCGCGCACGCACCTTCGACTCCGAGCGGGAGTCCACGGCGCACAGTCGGGACCTGGACCTTCTTGCTTGCTTCCTTGAAGGTAGACCCGGACCTACCGGCGGGCAAGTCGCGCCCGGTCAGCCCTTCGCGTAGTCGGCCATCCCCTGCCAGTCGAGCAGGATGCACGGCTCGTCTCCGTCGACCCAGGCATCGTGACCGGGGCCGACGATCTGAACGTCGCCCGGCCCGAACGATTCCGTAGTGCCGTCGTCCATCCGCACCGTCATCGCGCCCGAGATGACGAACCCGGCGTGCGCCACCTCACACGACTCCGTGCCGGCCACCGGCTTCACGTGCTGCGACCAGCGCCAGCCGGGCTGGAAAGTCGCCCGCCCCACCACGCCCCGGTCGGTCTCGACGAGCTCGACCTGACCACTGCCACCCTCGAACCGTCTCGTCTCCCCGGAATCGATCGGCACCCGCTGAACACCTGCAGACATGCTGTCTCCCCTCGTCGGTCGGTCCGCCGAGTCTGGCCTCGGCGACGCCCCGCTGTCCAGGCCGCTTTCTCGACGGATTCAGGGTCAGGTGCCAGGGTTGGGTGCCACCACGAAGGAGAACCACGTTGACTCAGGACGAGCGCCTGACGGTGGCGATGCTGTCCGCCGAGCGGCGCCGGCTCGCCGAGGCCGCGATCGGCTTCATGCCGCCGGTCGAAGGGCTGGCCCTGTATGCCGCGGCGCACCGGGCGCCGGCCGGCCTGCTGCTCGAGGTCGGCTCGTACTGCGGGAAGTCCGCGGTCTACCTGGGGTCGGCGGCGGCCGAGCGCGGCGGGTTGCTCGTCACGGTCGACCACCACCGGGGGTCCGAGGAGAACCAGCCCGGCTGGGAGCACCACGACCCGTCCCTGGTGGACCCGCGGGTGGGTCGGATGGACACGCTGCCGTTCCTGCGGGCGACGCTGCACGATGCCGGACTCGAGGAGCACGTGGTCACCGTGGTGGCGCGCTCGTCGACGCTGTCCCGGCTCTGGGGCACGCCGCTCGCCTTCCTGTTCATCGACGGCGGGCATTCCGAGGCCGAGGCGAACACCGACTACGAACAGTGGTCCGGCTGGGTGATGCCCGGCGGCCGGCTCGCCATTCACGACGTCTTCCCGGACCCGGCCGACGGCGGACAGGCTCCGTTCGGCATCTACTGCCGGGCGCTGGACAGCGGTCGGTTCGTCGACGAGGAGCAGACCGGATCGCTAAGGGTGCTCCGCCGGGTTTCCGACGGCGTCGGCTGACCGGCGCGAACACCCGCAGCTGTCCGACTCGATCCGGATCGGTTCGGGCAGGTCGTTCGCCCGGAACACCCCGCTGCCGGGCGTGGTCCCCGACAGCGCGTCCACCGCGAGAATGACCGCCGCCGCGGTCCACGTGCTCTGCTCGGCCGGCCAGCGCACGTCGTTGTCGACCACGTAGCCGGTCCAGTACGAGCCGTCGTCCGCCCGCAGATGCTGCATCGAGGCCAGCAGGTCGCGGGCCCGGTCCGCCTGACCGAGCGCGTCGACGGCGAGTGCCAGCTCGCAGGTCTCCGCGCCGGTCACCCACGGCCGGTCGGCGACGCAGCGCGCCCCGAGATCGGGGTAGACGAACTCGGACCAGCGCCCGTCGATCCGGGCCCGACCGGCCGGTCCGCGAACGACCCCGCCGAGCACCGGGTAGTACCAGTCCATGGAGAACAGCGACTTGTCGAGGAACGCCTCGGGGTGCTCGGCGACGGTGTGTGCGAGCAGCCCGGCGGCCAGCTCCCAGTCGGGCCGTTCCTCCCCGACCAGCCGGGACACCGCGACCGCGGCGCGCAGGCTCTGGTGCAGGCTCGAGCATCCGGTGAGCAAGGCGTCGCTGACCGGATCGCCCGCCTCGTCGCGGCGCCACCCGATCTCCCCACCGGGACCCTGAAGGTCGACGACGTAGTCCACCGCCCGGCGCAGCGTCGGCCACAGCTGCCGGACGAGCGCCTCGTCGCCAGTGACCTGGCGGTAGTGCCACAAGCCGACCGCGAGATAGCCGCACTGGTTCGTCTCGCCCCCGGCATCCTCGACCACGCCGGCGCGGACCCGGGCGGGCCAGGAGCCGTTTGCTCGTTGAGTGGAATGAAGCCAGGCATAGGCCCGGCGAGCTTCCTCGATCCGCCCGGCGGCGGTCAGCGCCATCGCGCACTCGATGTGATCCCAGGGATCGACGTGACCGCCGGTGAACCACGGGATCGCGCCGGACGGCTCCTGGACGGCGGCGATGGTCGCGGCGGTGTCCGCGACCTGCGCGGCGGTGAGCAGCCCGGGCAGGGATGGGACGTCAGGCCGCACGCCCCGCCCCTTCCGGCTTGCGCAAGTAGACGACCAGCGACTTGCCGAGGATCGGGTTGAGCGCCCGCTCGGTGGTCCGCGTGATCCAGGGCCGGCGCACGATGTCCCAGACCAGCAGCCGATGGTAGAGCCGCGCCAGGGCGTGGTCGCGATCGACGCCGACCGCGCACTTCACCCACCAGTACGGCGAGTGCAGGGCGTGCGCGTGGTGCCGGGCGTAGCCGACCAGGCCGGTCGCGGTGAGTCGTCGGCGCAAGGTGCGCCGGGTGTAGATCCGGACGTGACCGCCCTCGACCCGGTGATACTGCTCGGAGAGGGCCCAGCACACCCGCTCCGGGAACCAGCGCGGGACGGTGACAGCCACCAGGCCGCCCTCGCGCAGCACCCGGAACAGCTCGCGCATCGCAACCTCGTCGTCGTGGATGTGCTCGAGCACCTCCGCGGCGATGATCCGGTCGAAGCTGGCCGTTGCGAACGGCAGGCGCCGGGCGTCCGCGCACACCGTCGTGGCCCGAGCCTCCGGTGGCACCTCGCCGGCCAGCCGCATGGCCGCGAACATCGTCGCGACTTCGGCGAGGCCGGCCGGGTCGTGGTCGCAGGCGACAACATCGGCCCCGTGCCGCAACGCCGCGAAGGCGTGCCGGCCATTGCCGCTGCCGAGGTCGAGGACGTTCTCGCCCGCGCGCAGCGGCAGCCTGTTGAAGTCGACGGTCAGCATGCGCCGTCCAGAGCGGCTTCCGCGTTTCGTGCGCCCCGGCCCTCGTGGCGCGCCGCCGCGGACGCGATGGCGGCCGCGTAGCACTCCGCGGTAGCCAGGGCGATGCTGCGCCAGGAATACAGCTCATGAACCCGGTCCCGCCCCGCCGTGCCGAGCCGGGCGCGGGCCGCCGGATCGTCGAGCAGATCGCCGATCGCGGCCGCCAGCGCCTCCGGGTCCGCCGGTGGCACGAGCCGCGCGCAGTCCCCGACCACCTCGGGCAGCGCACCGGCCGCGGTCGCGACCAGCGCGGTGCCGCAGGCGAGCATCTCGATCGCGGGCAGCGAGAACCCTTCGTACAGCGACGGCACCACGGCCACCTCGGCGGAGGCGAGCAGGCAGGCAAGCTCGGTGTCGGACAGCCCGGAGACGAAGTCGACCGCGTCGGTGAGGCCGAGCTCCGCGACCAGGCGCTCGGTGCGTCCGCCGCGGCGGGGATGCCCGACCAGGGTGAGTCGGACGTCGCGTTCGGTCCGCAATTTGGCCAGCGCCTCGAGCAGGCTGGCCGTGCCCTTGAGCGGCACATCCGCACTCGCCATGGCGACCACCCGGCCCGGGACGCGCTCACCGGCAGCGGCCGGCGTGAACACGTCGGTGTCGACCCCGACCGGGACGATCCGCATCCGCTGCTCGTCGATTCCGAAGTCCCGGGCCAGGTCCCGGCGCGAGTTCTCGGACACCGTGATGACGTGGTCGATGCGGCGGGCGACGCGACGCTGCATCCGGACGAAGCCGTACCAGCGCCGGGTGGTGATCCGCTTCAACCGGGTCGCCACCGCAAGCTCGTGCCGACGGTCGACGGTGATCGGGTGATGGATCGTCGCGACCACCGGAAGGCCCCGCCGGCGGATCCGCAACAGCCCGTAACCCAGGCACTGGTTGTCGTGGACGACGTCGAAGTCGCCGGCCCGTCGGACCAGCTCGCGCGCCGCCCGCAGGCTGAACGTCAGCGGCTCGGGGAAACCGGCGGTCCACATCGTCGCGACCTCGAGGACGTCGATGAGGTCCCGGAACTCGCGCGGGTGCGGCACCCGGAACGGGTCCGGCTCGCGGTAGAGGTCGAGGCTCGGGACCGGGGTCAGCGTGACCCCCGGGTCGAGGATCGGATACGGCTGGCCGGAGAACACCTCGACCCGGTGGCCGAGCCGGACCAGCTCGCGGCTGAGGTAGCGCAGGTAGATGCCCTGGCCGCCGCAGTGCGGCTTGCTCCGGTAGGACAGCAGAGCGATCCGAAGCCCCGGCACGCTCAAGCCGTCAGCTCAGCTCGAGGATCGTCGTGTTCGCCATCCCGCCGCCCTCGCACATCGTCTGCAAGCCGTAGCGGATCCCGCACCGGCGCATCTCGTGCACGAGCGTGGTCATCAGCCGGGCACCGGTCGCGCCGAGCGGGTGCCCGAGCGCGATCGCGCCGCCGTTGACGTTCGTCGCCTCCCAGCTCGCCCCGGTTTCCTCAAGCCAGGCGAGCACGACCGGGGCGAACGCCTCGTTGATCTCGTAGCGGCCGATCTCGTCGACGCCGAGGCCGGCCTTCTTCAGCGCCAGCTGGGTCGCCGGGATCGGTGCCGTGAGCATGAACACCGGATCGGCGCCGACGACCGTCATGGTGTGCACCCGGGCCAGCGGGGTCAGGCCGTGGCGGCGCACCGCCGCTTCGGACGCGACCACCAGCGCCGCCGCGCCGTCGGAGATCTGACTCGACACCGCCGCGGTCAGCCGGCCGCCATCGGTGATCGTCCGCAGCGCGGCCATCTTCTCCAGCGACGTGTCAGGTCGTGGGCCTTCGTCGCGGACCACCCCCGCGATCGGGGCGACCTCCGCCTCGAAAACGCCGGCGTCCCACGCGGCGAGCGCCCGCTGATGGCTCGCCAGCGCTAGCTCCTCCATCCGGGCGCGGGAGATGTCCCATCGCTCGGCGATGAGTTCGGCACCCCGGAACTGCGAGATCTCCTGCGTGCCGTACCGGTCGCGCCAGCCCACCCCGTCGAACGGCAGACCGAGCCCGTTCTGCGCGCCGAGGATGCCGGGACTCGCGAGCGGCACCAGGCTCATGACCTCCACCCCGCCGGCCACGACGAGGTCCTGCACCCCGGACATCACCGCCTGCGCGGCGAAGTGCACCGCCTGCTGCGAGGACCCGCACTGGCGGTCGATCGTCGTCCCCGGGACCTCCTCCGGGAAACCCGCGGAGAGCCAGGCGGTGCGCGCGATGTTGCCGAACTGCGCCCCGGCCTGGTCGACGCAGCCGAAGATGACGTCCTCGACGGCGCCCGGATCGACCCCGGCCCGATCGACCGCCGCCTTCAGGACGTGCGCCCCGAGGTCCGCCGGGTGCACCTCGGCGAGGCCACCACCCTTGCGACCTACCGGCGACCGCACCGCCGAGACGATGAAAGCATCCGCCACGACCGCTCCTCCGCTCCCCGTCCTGTGCCCGCCCAGTCTCGTGTACGCGCCCGCGCGGGACGCCACCGGGGCGGGATCAGCTGTCGGAGCAGCTGTCGGAGCAGCTGTCGGGGTCAGCTGTCGGAGCAGCTGTCGGGGTCAGCTGTCGGAGCAGCTGTCGGGGTCAGCTGTCGGAGCAGCTGTCGGGGTCAGCTGTCGGGGCCGGCGGCGATATAGACGTCGGCCGGCATGGCGGTGTTGTTCAGGACCCCGATCAGCGCCGGGGCCACATTGACGATCAGGACGTGCCGGCCGCGGCGGCTGAGCTCCGCCGCGCTTTCCGCCACCTCCCACAGCGCGCTCGGCGAGAGGGTCGTGACGTCGACGAGGTCCAGGACGACGGTCGTCACCAGCGGCCGGGTGGCGTCGCGCAACGCCGCCGCGAGCGCGCCGTCGGAGGGGGCGTGGGCCGATGGCCGCACGACGGCGACATGGTTGAGGACGCTCACCCGCACCCGAGCCGCTCGGCCCGCTGGCTCGTCGAGGTCGATCGGGGCGGGGTCGAGGCCGACGATGCGGGAGGTGGCGGTCTCGAGACCGTCGATCCGGAGCCGCTCCGCGCCGAGATCAGCCTGCAACTGGAGCAGGGTGTCAAGACCGGCTGAATCGAACCCGTTGAGCTGACCGACGTCGAGAACGATCCGGTGCGCGCCCGTCGAAGCGAGCGCCCGGACGCGCCCGGCGGCGGCCAGGTCGAGGTACCCGCCGAGCACGATCCGGCTGTCCGGGGGGGTAGTGCCGGGCTCGTCCCCGGGCGTTGACTGCTCGGGGCGGTGCCGGCGTAGCCAACCCACCGCACGCCCGAATGGCGATAAATCCCGGCCACCGTTCGGAGGAGCCACCCTCATCCATTCGGCGGAACGATTGCGCGCCTTTAGGGCAGAAGGGATGAACTTCCGAATCCGCCCTAACCTCGGAGGCTGCGCCGGCGGGACACCAGGCGGCTGCGGCTCGCCCCCACCAGCCCGGCGACGAGCAGCCCGGCGACCCCGATCTCGAGCAGGATCCGGGCGAGCTGCCCGACCGCGAACAGATGGCTCAGGTAGGTACCGAGGATCGAGCCGACCAGACCGACGACAACCGTCGCGATCAGCCCGATCGGCTGCCGTCCCGGAACGAGCAATCTGCCGAGTGCCCCGATCAACAGCCCGACCACGAGCGTGCTGACCAGCTCGGCGAGTGCGGCACCGGCGAGCGGGAGGACGACGAAGATCACGACCAGCACGACGAACAACGCCAAGATCACCTGTCGAGCATAGGCCGGATCCGGTCAGCTGGCATTGCTGCGTAGGGTGCCGCCGTGAGCCGTTCCGTCTCCCCCGAACCGCTCGCCCGGTTGCTGGACCTTCTCGGCCGCCGGGGAGCGCTCGAGGTGTTCCACGCGCTCGAGGCCGGGCCTCTCGCCGAGCGCGCGCTGGTCCGCCGGCTGCCCGGGTTCGCCCCCGGCACGGTCAGCCAGCGGGTGGAGGAGCTGCGCCGGCTCGGTGCGGTCGAGCAGGTACCCGAGAGCGGGCAGCTTCGGCTCTCCCCGCCCGGGCGGCGGCTGCAGGGCCGGCTCGAGGAGCTGGCCGCCTGGGCGGGCGAGTAGGCCCGGCCCGCCTCCCGCAGGACGCGAGTGCCCCCTCCCGCAGGAGGCGAGTGTGCAATTTCCGACACGGGCCGAGCGTGGAGCGACCGGAATTCCGTCGGAAATTGCACACTCGCCGGTGATCAAGGTGCGGCCCGGTCAGCCGACCGCCCCGGTGGGTTTGGACCCACGGTTCGAGGCGCTAGCGGAGGGCGAGCGGCCCGCGGGGCAGCACCCCGTCGCTCGCCCGGCCAGCGACGAGCCGCTCCGCGGCGGGGCTGCCGTAAAGCGTGGTGCGTTGCCGGGCCGGCCGGCCGGCCGCGACGGCGAGCGCCTCGAGTTCGCTGATCGGCTTCGCCGAGCCGTGCTCACTGCCGGCCATCCGGCTGATCGTCTCCTCCATCAGGGTGCCGCCGAGGTCGTTCACACCCCCGCGCAGCACCTCGACGCAGCCGGGTTCCCCGAGCTTCACCCAGGAGCACTGGATGTTGCGGATCCACCCGTGCAGGAGCACCCGGGCCAGTGCGTGCACCGCGCGGTTCTCGTCGAGCGTGGGCCCGGGCCGGGCCACCCCTGCCAGGTAGAGCGGCGCACTGTGGTGGACGAAGGGCAGCGCGACGAACTCGGTGAAGCCACCCGTTTCGGCCTGGATCCGGGCGAGCAACCTCAGGTGCGCCACCCAGTGCGCCGGGTTGTCGACGTGCCCGTACATCATCGTCGACGTGGTCGGGATGCCGAGCCGGTGCGCGGTCGTCACAACCTCCACCCAGGCGGCGGCCGGCAACTTGCCCTTGGTGAGCACCCACCGGACGTCGTCGTCGAGGATCTCGGCCGCCGTGCCGGGCAGCGAGTCGACCCCGGCCTCACGGGCCGCCGTCAGCCACTCGCCGATCGACAGGTTGCTGCGGGTCGCGCCGTTGACGACTTCCATCGGGCTGAAGGCGTGCAGATGCAGCTCGGGCACCCGCCGCTTCACCTCGCGGGCCAGCGCGAAGTACGCGTCGCCGGGCAGGTCCGGGTGGATCCCGCCCTGCATGCAGATCTCCGTCGCGCCGGCCGCCCAGGCCTCCTCGGCCCGGACCCCGACCTGCTCCACGGACAGCGTGTAGGCGTCGGCGTCGCTGCGCCGCTGGGCGAACGCGCAAAACCGGCAGCCGGTGTAGCAGACGTTGGTGAAGTTGATGTTCCGGGTGACCACGTAGGTGACGTCGTCGCCCACCGCGTCCCGGCGCAGGTCGTCGGCGAGGCGCGCGAGCGCGTCGAGCTCGGCGCCCCGGGCGGCGAACAGGGTGACGGCCTCGGCGTCGGAGAGGCCGGCCGGGTCCGCCGCGGCCTTGCCCAGCGCGGCCGCGACGTCGGGATCGAAGCGGGCCGGGACGGCGGTCCGCCGGGCCTGCTCGGCGACCGCCTCCCAGTCGCCGTACACCGAGCCGAAGTCGGCCCGGCGCTCGGTCAACCGGCCGGCGCCGTCGATCGCCGCGTGCAGGTCGATCCGCCCGGTCGGCGCCCACCCGCCGTCCGGCTCCTGCCACGGCCGGCCGACCGGGGCGACGTCGTCGCGGACCAGCCCGTCGGCACCGGCGAGCGCCCCGACGTGCGCGGCGAGCCGCGGGTCGAGCCAGGGCTCGCCGAGGTAGTCCGGGTAGGCGGTGAGCCGCGCGCGCAGCCGGAACCCGGCCTGCTCGGTCAACTCGCGCAGCGCGTCGAGAGCCGGCCAGGGGCGCTCGGGATTGACGTGGTCCGGAGTGACCGGGGAGACCCCGCCCCAGTCGTCGATCCCGGCGTCGAGCAGCCGGCGACATCCCGGCGGGTCGAGCAGGTTCGGCGGCGCCTGGAGCCGGATCCGCGGCCCGAGCACGAGCCGGGACACGGCGACGGTCGCGAGGAACTCCTCGAGCGAGGGGTCCGGGGCCAGCCGCATGGCGGTATCCGGCTTGGCCCGGAAATTCTGGACGATGACCTCCTGGATCCCGTGGTAGGCCCGGGCGATCCGGCGGATGGCGAACAGCGAATCGGCGCGCTCCGCGTAGTTCTCCCCGATCCCGACGAGGATCCCGGTGGTGAACGCGACCGCCGAACGTCCCGCGTCCTCGAGCACCCGCAGCCGGACCGCGGGATCCTTGTCCGGGCTGCCGTAGTGCGCTTCGCCCGGTGTCTCGAACAGCCGCCGGCTCGTCGTCTCGAGCATCATCCCCATGCTCGGCGCGACCGGCTTGAGTCGCTGGAAGTCGGCCCAGGACAGCACCCCGGGATTGAGATGCGGCAGCAAGCCGGTGCGCTCCAGGACCAGGATCGCCGTCGCGCGGACGTAGGCGAGGGTGTCGTCGTAACCCCGCTCGTGGAGCCAGTCGCGCGCCGCCGGCCAGCGGGCCTCCGGCCGGTCGCCGAGGGTGAACAGCGCCTCGGTGCACCCGGCCCGCTGACCGGCGGACGCGATCTCGAGGACCTCTTCCGGGGACAGGAAGGGCGCGGTCAGCCGGCCCGGTGTCGTGGCGAACGTGCAGTAGTGGCAGCGGTCCCGGCACAACCGGGTCAGCGGGATGAAGACCTTCGGGCTGTAGGTGATTACACCGGCCCGTCCGGCGGCTTCGAGGCCGGCGTCGCGGACCCGCGCCGCGCTCGCCGACAGGTCGACGAGATCGTCCTCGCGGGCATGGAGGAGGACCTCGGCCTCGACCCCGTCGAGCGCCATCCCGTCGCGGGCCCGGCGCAGGGAGCGGCGCATCGAAGCAGCGGTCGGGCGCACCGGGTCAGCCTCTCACGGTCGTTGCGCCGCCCGGCGCTCGGCGATCTTCCGCAGCACCGGGAGCAACGGCATCGCCGACCGCGGGGCGAGCCCGCTCCCCCGGGCGACCGCGCCGCGCCAGGCCGGCAGGCTGCGCACGATCCGCCGACTACCGACGAGGCCTACCGCCGCCTCGGCGACCTCCTCCGCGGCCAGCATCCGGGGCGCGCTGAACTGCAGGTAGGCCTTGGGGTTTCCCGCGACGGCGCGGACCATCCCGGTGTCCACCGGATCCGGGCAGAGCGCGTGGACCCGGACCTTGGAGCGCACCGCCCGCAGGTCCGCCGCCAGGGACACCGTGTAACTCGCCACCGCGGCCTTGGTCGCGGCATAGACGGCCAGCCCCGGGACCGGCCCGAAGGCGGCCATCGAGGCCAGGTTGACGACGTCCGCGCGCCCGGTCATCACCGAGAGCGCGGCCCGACAGCCATGGATGACGCCGAGCAGGTTGACCTCGACCATCGCGCGGACCTGCTCGTCCTCGCCGCCCCACCCGTCGGCGACCCAGAGCACGCCGGCGTTGTTCACCCACACGGCCAACCGGCCGGCCTTCGCGGCCCGCTCGGCCACCGCCCGGTGCGCCGCCGGGTCGCGCACGTCGAGCTCGACGTCCGCGCCGTTTCGATCGGTCGCGATGACCAGGTAGCCCCGCGCGGCGAGCCGGGCGGCGACCTGCCGCCCGATCCCGGCACCGGCGCCGGTCACGACGGCCACCGGCGGCCGGTCGGTGCTCAGCGGGGGGTTTCCCGGGCGCGCTCGTCCCATTCCCGGCGGCGGCCCTCCGGCCCGAGATCGTGCAGCCGCTGGCACTCCGGGCAGACCGGGTAGCGCTGCGGGTCCCGGTTGGGAACCCAGACCTTGCCGCAGAGTGCGGTTACCGGCGTGCCGGTCACCGCACTCTCGACGATCTTGTCCTTGAGCACGTAGTGCGAGAACCGGTCGTGGTCTCCGCCGCCGTGACTCGTCCGCGGTGCGGTCTCGACCTCGGTGGCATCACCGGTCCCGGTGACCTGCTCGGTCTCGGTAGTGGTCACCGCGGCACCCCTTCCTCGACGGATCGATCCGCACCCAGGATGCCATCCGCCACGCCCGGCGGGTAGGTGATCGGGACGGAGCCGTCGATGTCGACGTGCGGGAGGATCCGGTCCAGGAAGCCGGGCAACCACCAGTTGAGGTCGCCGAGCAGGGCCATCGTCGCCGGCACCAGGACCAGCCGAATGACCGTGGCATCCACGAGCACCGCGATGGCTAGCCCGAAGCCCATCATTTTCACGACGACCTCGGTCGAGGTGATGAACGAGCAGAAGATCGTGATCATGATGAGCGCGGCGGCCGTGATGACCCGCGCCGTGGCGGTGAGTCCGATCACGACGCTTCCCCGGCTGTCCCGGCTGTGCGTCCACTCCTCGCGGATTCGGGAGAGCAGGAACACCTCGTAGTCCATCGACAATCCGAAGACGATCGCGAACATGAACATCGGGACGACCTGCACGATCGGCACCGGTGCGGAGAGTCCGACGACGTCGCGCAGCCAGCCCCATTCGAACACCGCAACCGTGACCCCGTAGGCCGCGGCGATGGACAATACATTCATAACGACGGCCTTCAGCGGCACGAGGACGGAACGAAAAACGATCAGGAGCAGCAGGAAGGAAACCGCGAGGACGACGCCGACGAACAGCGGCAGGCGGCGGCCCACCTGGGCGGCGATGTCGCGCTGGCCGGCGATCCGGCCGGTGAGGTACAGCCGGCTACCGGTGGCCGCTGCCAGGCGCGGCAACTCCTGGGCCCGCAGCCGGCTCACCAGGTCGAGGCTGGCCTGCGCGGCAATCGACGTGGCGGACTGGACGGACATGAGCGCGGCGTCGCCGGCGGCGTCGAGCCGGGCCGGCCCGACGGAGGCGACGCCCGGTGCGGCGGCTACGCCGCGCCGGATCTCGGTGAGGATCGCCGGGATCCGTCCGGTGCCCGGGAGCGCGACGGCGAGGGCCATCGGGTCCAGCGCGCCGGCCCCGAAGTTGGCCACCGCGAGCTGGTAGGACGTCCGGTCCGCGCTGCCAACCGGAGCACTGGCGCCATCCGGTTGACCGAGCCGGATCGCGGCGAGCGGGAGGGCGAGCAGGATGAGCAACCCGGCACTGGCGACGGCGTAGCGCTTGGGCCGCCGCTCCACGTGGCGAGCCCAGCGGCCCCACCAGCTGGGGGTCGGGAGCCGGGCGTCCCGGTGGTGCACGAACGGCAGGTGGTAGAGCCGCAGGGCGTTGATCCGGTGGCCGGCCAGGGCGAGGAGCGCGGGCAGCAGGGTGAGGGCGGCGATCACGGTCACCGCGACGACCAGCGCCGCGGCGGCACCGAGGCTGGTGACGACGGGGATGCCGGCGAAGCTCAGCCCGACGATCGCCGCGATCACGGTGATCCCGGCGTAGAGCACCGAGCTGCCGGCGGTCGCGGTCGCCGCCGCAGCCGCTTCGATCGGAGGGCTTCCGGCAGCCAGCGACTCCCGGTGCCGGGTGACGATGAACAGGGCGTAGTCGATGCCGACCCCGAGCCCGATCATCGTCGCCAGCGACGGGGCGGCGTCGTTGACGATGTATCCGGTCGCGAGCAGGCGGACCAGGGCCAGCCCGACCGTGATGCTGAATCCGGCCGCGACCATCGGCAGCAGGGCAGCCACCCCCGAGCCGAAGCCGGCGGCCAGGACCAGCAGGGCGATGCAGATTCCGACGATCTCCGCGGTGCCGGTCGGAGCCGACGCGAGGTCATACGCCAGCAAGCCGGTCACGTATCCGCGCACGCCGTCGGCCTGACCGGCGTCGGCGGCCCGCTGCAGACCGGCCAGGGCGCTGTCCGGTACCTGGAAGCGCGGCTTGGTGTACGGCACGGACACCAGCGCGGTCCGCCGGTCCCCGCTCAACTCGACGCCGAGGCCGCCCGGGGCCACCAGCGGAAGCCGGCGCACCGCGGCGGTCACCGCGGCGAGCCCGGCCGAACCGCCGAGCGGGCGGGCGGCGTGCACGACGACGATCGCGCTCTCGTCGTTCGCGCCCGGGAAGTGGCGGGCCAGGAAGGCGTCCGCGCGTTGGGTAGCCGACCCGGGTAGCGAGCCGCCGGTCGTATAGGAGCCGCCGTAGACAGCCGCGACGACGGTTACGAGGACGGCGAAGGCCAGCCACCCGCCGATCGTCTGCCACGGGTGCTGCGCGCAGGCGGCCCCGAGCCGCCGTAGCCACAGAGTCATCGCCCGCAGGCTAGGCGGCCGGGATCGGAGAAGACCAGTACCACGGCCTACCCATTCGGCTACGGCGTGGAGCCGCCGGCCCTCGCGCTGGCCGGATTGTCGCTGGCGACGTGCCCCCGGGCCACGCTGTCCGGCTCCCCCCGCCCGCTGCCCAACCAGCCCTGACGGCCGGCCCGACGCGCGGTACGGTGGTGTTCTGGTCCGCTCCGCCGAGGAGGCCCGTCATGGTCGATCTGATCTTCCGGCTACCGCCGACGTTCGAGTCCGTCGAGATGGAGCGCCAGTACCGCAAGGAACGGCTCGCCGCCGGCTTTCGGCTCTTCGCCAAGTTCGGCTACGAGGAGGGGGTCGCCGGGCACATCACCGCCCGCGACCCGGAGCGCACCGACCACTTCTGGGTCAACCCGTTCGGGGTGCCGTTCGCCCATGTCAAGGCGTCGGACCTGATCCTGGTCGACCACACCGGCGAGGTCGTCGAAGGGCGCTACCCGGTGAACACGGCAGCCTTCGCCATCCACTCGCAGATCCACCAGGCCCGGCCCACCGCGGTCGCCGCCGCGCACTCCCACTCGATGGCCGGCAAAGCGCTGTCCACGCTCGGGCAGAAGCTCGAGCCGATCACCCAGGACGTCTGCGCGTTCTACGAGGACCACGCACTGTTCGACGACTACACCGGGGTCGTGCTCGACGTCGAGGAGGGCAAGCGGATCGCGCACGCGCTCGGCGAGAACAAAGCGGTCATCCTGCGCAACCACGGCTTGCTCACCGTCGGCGAGTCGGTCGACTCGACGGTCTGGTGGTTCATCACGATGGACCGGTCCTGCCAGGCCCAGTTGCTCGCCAAGGCGGCCGGACAGGTCGTCCACATCGACCCGGATCAGGCGAAGCTCACCTACACGCAGGTCGGCACCGAGCTCGCCGGCTGGGTGCAGTTCCAGCCCCTGTACGACCTGATCGTCCGGGAGCAGCCCGACCTGCTCGACTGAGCGGGGCAGCCGGCGTTAGCCCTTTCGGGTCCTTTTCGTCCGAAGAACCACCGGGGCGCTCAAGCGCACGGGTCAGCGGTCGATGACGCGGAGTGACGGATAGTCACCCAGCGTTAGGACTCCCGGCCCATGCGATTCCGGCGCCTCACCCGACTCGCCACCGCCGCCGCGCTCGTCGCGGCGCCGACGCTGGCCAGCGCGCTGCCGGCGGCGGCCGCCACCGGGATCACGCTCAACCCGTTCGAAGCCCGCCTCGTCGTCGACGTCAACGCCGCCCGGGCCCACGCGGGTCTGCCGCCGCTGACGGTCGCCGGGGGGACCACCGAGGTCGCCCGCACGTGGACCGGACAGCTAGCCGCGGCGGGCGCGCTGTCGCACAACCCGAACCTGGTCGATGACCTGGCGAGCCACGGCTCGCCGAACTGGACCTTCGCCGCCGAGAACGTCGGCTTCGGCCCGGCGAGCAGCGCCGACACGCTCTTCACCGCCTACATGAACTCCGCGCCGCACCGGGCGAACATCCTCGCCCCGCAGGCCCGCTACCTCGGCGTCGGCGCGGTGAGCACCAACCTCGACGGCGCGGCCACCGAGTTCAACACGCTCGACTTCGTCGACAGCTACAGCGGCCCGGGCGTCAACCTGGAGAACCCGCTCGCCACCCGCGCCGCGAGCAGCGCGAGCGACATCGTCGACCTGCGCGCCGGGATCGCCCAGTTCAGCACCCTCGCCGGCGGTGGGGCCACCAGCACGCAGCCGTACTTCGCTCCGACCACCCTGGGCACCGCGGTTCGCTGGGCGATGCGGGCCGGCCGCACCGGCGGGGTGGCCTTCCTCGGTCACGACCCGATGAACCTCACCGGCCGGGGCACACTCAGCCTGCACGTCGCGGCCAGCGACCCGCGGCACGTGGCGCTCCCCGCGATCGTCTACCTGGCCACCCCGAACAGCCGGGTCCGGCTCGGTGTCATCGACCTGACCCCGGGACCGAGCTGGGTCGGGCTCGTGGTGCCGGCCGCCGACCGGGTGTCCGGGGCCCGGCTGACGATCTTCATCCCGTCCGGCGAGCTCGCTGCGGTGGGCGGCTCGGCGACCGTCGCCCTGTACGAGGTTCGCGGCGAGTAGTCCAACCGACGGCGCCGGGCTCAGGCGCCGACGGCGTGCACCCCGCCATCGACGTGCACGATCTCCCCGGTCGTGGCCGGGAACCAGTCGGAGAGCAGGGCCACGCAAGCCCGCGCCGCCGGCCCGGTGTCGGCAACGTTCCAGCCCAGCGGGGCGCGCTCACCCCACACCGCCTCGAACTGCTCGAATCCGGGGATGCTCTTGGCCGCCATCGTCTTCAACGGCCCGGCGGCGACCAGGTTGACCCGGATCCCGCGCGGCCCGAGCTCCCGGGCCAGGTAACGCGCGGTCGACTCGAGTCCGGCCTTCGCGACCCCCATCCAGTCGTACCCCGGCCACGCCATGCGGGCGTCGAAGTCCAGCCCCACGAGCGACGAGCCGGGGCCGAGCAGCGGCAGGCAGGCTCGGGCCAGTGCGACCAGGGAGTAGGTCGACACGTGGACCGCCGTCGCCACGTCCGGCCAGCCGGTGTGCAGAAAGTTCCCGCCGAGCGCGGTGTCCGGCGCGAATCCGATGGCATGCAGGACCCCGTCGAGAGCGAACGAGCGCGCCCGCAGCACGTCGGCTAGCCCGTCCAACTGAGCACCGTCGGTCACGTCCAGTTCGAGCACTTCGGTGGGCTCGGGCAACCGGCGGGCCACCCGCGTCGTGAGCGAAAGGCCCCGGCCGAACCCGGTGAGCAGCACCTGCGCCCCCTGCTCCTGCGCGATCCGGGCCACCCCGAACGCGATCGAAGCCTCGGTGAGCACCCCGGTCACGAGCAGCCGCCTGCCCTCGAGTAACGCCACGTGCGGGTTCCTTCCGTGTGTCTAGTGCCCCATGCCCAGACCGCCGTCGACCGGGACGACGGCACCGGTGATGTAGGCGGCCGCGTCGCTGGCCAGGAAGGTGACCACTCCGGCCACCTCCGCCGGGGTGGCGTAGCGGCCGAGCGGGATGGACGCCAGCAGTTCCGCTTTGCGCGAGGCGGTCAGCCCCGCGGTCATGGCGGTGTCCACGTAACCCGGCGCCACGACGTTCGCCGTGATCGAGCGGGAGCCGAGCTCACGGGCGAGCGAGCGGGCGAAACCGACCAGGCCGGCCTTGCTCGCGGCGTAGTTGGCCTGCCCCGGGGAGCCCGACAGTCCGACGACGCTGGAGATGAACAGCAGCCGGCCCCAGCGGGCCCGGAGCATCCGGGTTGCCGCCCGCTGCGCGACCCGGTAGGCCCCGGACAGGTTGGTGTCGAGCACGGCGGCCCAGCTCGCCTCGGTCATCCGCAGCAGCAACCTGTCGTCCGTGACGCCGGCATTGGCGACACACACCTCCACCGGACCCTGCCCGGCCTCGACCTCGGCGAAGGCGGCTTCGACCTCGTCCGGCTTGGTCACGTCGCAGCGCACCGCGGGCAGCCCATCGGGGGGCGCCGAGTCGCGGTAGGTCACCGTCACCAGGTCGTCCTGGGCCAGGAAGGCCCGGGCGACGGCGAGGCCGATCCCCCGGGTGCCTCCGGTGACCAGCACCGAGCGTTGTCCCACCGGGCGGAGTCTAGGCGGCCATCCGGCGGCTGCCGCGCGGCATCCGGGGGGTGACCAACCGGAGCGGATCGGGACAGCCCGGACGGTTTCGATCCGCGGAATCCGCCGAATGGCGCCCCCCGCGGACCCCTCCGGTCGGCGGCACGGCTGCGGCCGGCCGGATCTCCGCGCCCGGCCGTGGCCCCGCCGAAACCAAGGTGAGCCCCCAGAAAGGACCCCGACCATGAGCCCGAGCCGCGCCCCAGTGTCAATCCAAGAGCGCCCGCACGGCACCTTCGTCCAGCTCCGTGGCGAGGTGAACGCGGGCGACGACCTCGACTTGCTCCGTCGCACGCTGCTCGGCGCTCATCCGCGCGGAGCCGAGGTGATCGTGGACGCGGCCGAGGTGACCGGTCTCACCGACGACCTGTTGGCGTTGCTGTGGGCGGGCCTGGTCTGGATCGAGGAGAACGAGGCCACGTTCACCCTGAGCGCCGCCTCCACGATCGTCAGCGCCCGACTGTCCGAGCTGGGCCTGGACGGGGAGCTCCCTGACCTCGAGCCGGCCGAGGTTGTTCCGGCACCGCGCCCGGCGACCGACTGAACTGTGGGCTCAGGCCGTGTCCTCGATCCGGAAGCCCAGCTTGAGCTGCACCTGGAAGTGATTGACCTCGGAGTCGCGGATGTAGCCGCGGGTCGCGACGACCTCGAACCAGTCCAGGTTGCGGACGGTTTGCGACGCCCGGGCGACGCCGTTGCGGATCGCCTGCGCGGGCGACTCCTCGCTGGTCCCGACAATCTCCGTGATGCCGTAGGTATGGCTGCTCACCGGACACCTCCATGTGCCTTGGGGTAGAGGACCGGACGCTACCGGCTGCCCGGCTGCCCTGTACGGGGCCCGGGGCGCCGTGTATAAAAAGTCTCAGTGCCGCCCGACCCCCGGACGCGGTGTCGGGCGGCTGCCCCCGTGGCCGCCCGACACCGCCCGGCCGCTTGACAGACTGGACCGGTGACGACGTCGCCGGTGTGCTCGGCACGCGGCTGCGGAGCCGCGGCGACCTGGTGGCTGGTCTGGCGGAACCCCCGGCTGCACACCGCCGGTCGGGAGAAGCGCTGGGGCGCCTGCGACGAGCACCGCGCGTCACTCGGCGCATTCCTGCGCGCGCGGGGTTTCCTGCTGCGGGTGGAATCCCCCTGAGGCCCGGCGGAGGCCGACCGCTATGGCGTTCTCCGGACGTACGGCGCATGCTGGAGCAGGCCGGATCCGAATCCCGGCCCGAGGGTGATGGACATGCACTTGGCAATTCTCGCGATCGGCATCGTCATCGGAGTGCTCGCGGTGATCGGCCTGATCAGCGTCGCGCTGTCGGTCCGGGTCGTCCAACAGTTCGAGCAGGGCGTCGTCTTCCGGCTCGGTCGGCTCCGTGAGGGCGTCCGCCAGCCGGGGCTGGCGGTCATCGCACCGTTCGTCGACCGGCTACAGAAGGTCAACATGCAGATCACGACGATGAGCGTCCCGGCCCAGGACGGCATCACCCGGGACAACGTCAGCGTCCGCGTCGACGCGGTCGTCTACTTCCGCGTGGTGGACGCCGCAAAGGCGCTGGTAAACGTCCAGAACTACCTCTACGCGGTCTCCCAGGTAGCGCAGACCTCACTGCGATCGGTCATCGGGCGCAGCGAGCTGGACGAACTGCTGTCCAACCGGGAGAAGCTCAACGCCGAATTGACCGCCATCATCGACGCGCCGACCGAGGGGCCCTGGGGGGTCAAGATCGAGCGGGTCGAGCTCAAGGACGTAGCCCTCCCCGAGACGATGAAGCGGTCGATGTCGCGCCAGGCGGAGGCGGAGCGGGAACGGCGAGCCCGGATCATCGCGGCCGACGGGGAGTTCCAGGCCTCGGAAAAGCTGGCCCAGGCGGCAGCGGCGATGGCCGCCGACCCCGCCGCGCTCCAGCTCCGCCTGCTCCAGACCGTGGTCGAGGTCGCGGCCGAGAAGAACAGCACCCTCGTGATGCCGTTCCCGGTGGAGCTGCTGCGTTTCCTCGACCGCGCCGCCGGTGGAACCGCGCCGCCGGTGAAACCGGCGGTGAGCCTGAACGGCGAGCCCGCGCAGGAGTACACCCCGACGTAAGCGGGGTACACCCACCGCATGAAGCGCGTGGACCGGGTGCTCGGCGCTGTCGACGGGTTCCAGAAGGCGCATCCGGCGCTGGGCTTCCCGCTCGCCGTAATCAAGAAGTACGGTGACGACCAGACCGGCAACCTCGCGGCGCTGCTCGCCTGGTACGCGCTGGCATCGGTGTTCCCGTTGCTCCTCGTCCTGGTCACCGTTCTGGGCATCGTCCTGCGCGGGGATCCCGGGCTCCAGGCGAGTGTGCTCCACTCGACCTTCGTGCATTTTCCGATCATCGGTACGCAGCTGCACAACAACATCCACTCGCTGAACCGGGCCGGGTTCGGACTCGCGGTCGGCCTGGTCGGCACCTTCATCGGGGCCCGGGGCATAGCCAACGCGGCGCAGAACGCCTTCAACAGCATCTGGGAGGTCCCCTACAAGCAGCGCCCGGGCTTCCCGAAGAACCTGCTGCGTTCGGTGGCGCTCGTTCTCATCGTCGGCGTCGGAATCATCGTGACGACGGCGCTGTCCGGGCTCGGCGGTGGCTCCGGAACGTTCGGGGTGGGTCTGCGGGTCGGCGCGGTCGCCGTGGCCTTCGTACTCAACGTCGGGCTGTTCCTGCTCGCCTTCCGGTTGGCAACCGCACCGGAGGTGGCGACCCGCGACCTGCGGCTCGGAGCGCTGCTCACCGCTGTGGTCTGGCAGGTCCTCCAGTGGCTGGGCGCCTTCCTCGTCGCGCGCTACCTCAAGCACGCCAGCGAGGTCTACGGACTGTTCGGCCTGGTGCTCGGGTTGATGTCGTGGATGTACATCCAGGCCCAGCTCACCCTGTACGCGGTCCAGATCGACGTGGTGCGCACCCGGCGCCTGTGGCCGCGCACCTTCCTCGGACCGGCCCGGACCGGCACCGACGAGGCGGCGCTCACCAGCTACGGCAAGGTCGAGGAGCGAACGGCGGAGGAAACCGTCGACGTCGGCTTCCAATAGCTCGGCGGCGCCCTGGCCCGGACAGGATGCGCCGACTAGTGGGACGATGCGCCGATCGATGGGAGGACGAGCATGGCGCGCTATCTCGTGACCGGGGCGACCGGATTCGTCGGCCGGCATCTCGTGGAACGCCTGCTCGGCCGCGACGACGCCGAGGTGATCGCCCTCGTCCGCGCCGGATCCCGGACCAGGCTCGCCGAACTGGCCCGCGGCTGGCCGGGTGGCGAGCGGGTCACGCCCCTTCAGGGGGACCTCACCAAGCCGCAGCTCGGCCTGACCCGGGCCGCCCTCGGCCGGCTCACCGGCCAGGTCGACCACTTCGTCCACCTCGCCGCCATCTACGACCTCACCCAGGACACCGCGACGAACGAGCGGGTCAACGTCGAAGGCACCCGACGGGTCGTCGAGGTGGCCGCGCGGCTCGCGGTCGGCTGCCTGCACCACGTTTCCTCGGTCGCCGTCGCCGGGGACCACCGCGGCCGCTTCTCCGAGGCCGACTTCGACACCGGGCAGGGCCTGCCCTCGGCCTACCACCGGACGAAGTTCGAGGCCGAGCGGCTGGTTCGCGAGCAGGGCACGGTTCCCTGGCGGGTCTACCGCCCCGCGATCGTCGTCGGCCATTCCCACACCGGGGCGATGGACAAGATCGACGGCCCGTACTACTTCTTCCCGACCTTCCGCCGGCTCGCCGGGCTCCCCGGCCGGCTGCCCCTGGTCCTCCCGGAGATCGGGAACACCAACATCGTCCCGGTCGACTACGTGGCCGACGCGATGGACTACCTGATCCATGAACCGGGCCTCGACGGCCGCGCCTTCCACCTGGTCGCTCCGCGAGCGCAGAGTTTCCTCGACGTCTACAACGCGTTCGCCGCCGCGGCCGGCGCGCCCCGGGTCGCGGTGCGGATCGGGGGCCGGGCGGTGGGCACCGCGCGGACCCTGGCCGACCGGGTCGGGCTCGGCCGGATCGTCGGCGGGCTGGCCGGTGGCGTCGCCGCGCTGCCCGGTGCCGACCTGGTCGCCGATCTCGTCGTGGACGCACTCGGCATCCCGGCTGAGGTCCTCCCCCACCTGACCTTCCCGTCCGACTTCGACACCGCGGCCACCGCGCGGGCACTCGCCGGGAGCGGCTTGCGGGTGCCCGAACTCGACAGTTACGCCGACCGGTTGTGGCGGTACTGGGCCGAACATCTGGATCCGGACCGGGCCCGGCGGCGCCGGCCGGGCGGCCCGCTCGCCGGGCGCACGGTCATCATCACCGGCGCCTCGTCCGGCATCGGGCGGGCCGCCGCGCTCGGCGTGGCCAGCGCTGGCGGGGTGCCGCTGCTCGTCGCCCGGCGGACCGAAGCGCTCGAGGAGGTGCGCGGGGAGATCGAGCGGTCCGGCGGGCGTGCCTACGTCTACTCCTGCGACATCACCCAGCCGGAGTCGGTCGACGCGCTGCTCAAGGAGCTGCTCGCCGACCACGAGGGCATCGACATGCTGGTGAACAACGCCGGTCGGTCGATCCGGCGTTCGGTCCAGCTGTCCTACGATCGTTTCCACGACTACGAGCGCACCATGTCGCTCAACTACTTCGGGGCGGTCCGGCTGATCCTCGGCCTGCTCCCGCACATGAGCCAGCGCCGCTTCGGCCACGTCGTCAACATCTCCTCGATCGGGGTCCAGGCCAATCCGCCCCGGTTCTCCGCCTACGTGGCCTCCAAGGCGGCGCTCGACGCCTTCAGCAAGGTGGTCGCGAGCGAGACCTACGGCGACGGAATCACCTTCACGACCGTGCACATGCCGCTGGTCCGGACTCCGATGATCAGCCCCACCAAGCTCTACGACGCGTTCCCGGCGATCAGCCCCGACGAGGCGGCGGACCTGGTCCTCGATGCCCTGGTGGGACGTCCCAAGCACATCGGCACGAAGCTGGGGACGACCGCCGAGGTGCTCTACGCGCTCGCACCGCGGGCGGTCGATGCCGTGCTCCACGTGGCGTACCGGACCTTCCCGGACTCCGCGGCGGCCACCGGGGATCCGGCCGGACGCCCGCCGGCCGCGACGATGCCGCGGGCCGCGCACGCGTTGATCCGGCTGCTCCCCGGCGTGCACTGGTAGGGGCCGACCCCACTCAGGCGCGCATGCTCCCGGGCACGTTCTGACACGACTTGACGGTGAAGGTGTGCTTCTGGGTGACCCCGTGGTAGGTGGCCCACAGCACGTAGGGCTGGCCCGAGGCGAGGGTGGAGATCATGTACGCGTCGCCGTACATCTGTGCGACGCCCCAGCCCTGCAACGGCTTCGAGCCGTCCGGGGTCAGCTGGCTCCACGCGTAGATGGTCCAGCCGCTCGAGGTCGGGTGGCCGGAGAAGTCGTACAGCTTGCCCTGCACAGTGCCGGCGGTGCCGCCGCTGACGCCGCACTTCAGCGGCGCGAGCAGGCGGATGTTGGACGTGCCCGGCTTGATCGCACGCCGGTTGACGAACCCGTAGCGGCTGGTGTCGATCGGGCCGTCGCAGGTGGCGCAGTTCTTCGGCTGGTTCGTGCGGGTCCATACCTCGATCCACACCGCGGCCGCGTTCGACGGCAGCGGTGGAGTGATCCAGGACTGCGACTTGCCGGGCGGGTTCGGCACGCCCTGCCCGGAGATCCCCTTGTTGAACCACAGATCGATTCCGTAGGCGCTGGTCGCGCAGCCGTTCAACCCGATCTTGTGGTTGTACCTGTCGACGATGTCGAACCCGACCTGGGCGTTGATGTCCCGACCGTCCTGGCCGGCGAGGATCCCGGACAGGCGCTTTCCGCTGGACCCCGCGCAGCCGCTGGCGTGCGCGGCGGGCGCCAGCGAGACAACGGCCGGCCCGAGGGCGGCAAGGGCGGTGAGCAGCACGAGCAGACGGCGACGCAGCACGGAAAGCCTCCTGACCCAAGGTCGACCCCGGGGACTTAATTGTTCATCGACAACCGGGGGGGCCGGTCTTCAGTGACCGAAGGGAGGAGCAGGTTCCGTCCGTTCGGCCGAGGCGGGGCGCAGACCGCCCGACAACCGCAGGAACCCGACATTCGACGTGCAGGTCGAACCCGCCGGCATGGGCTCCGCCGGGCAGCCGGAGCCCAGGCCCGGGGCTAGCGGGGCGGCCCGCCGCTGGGCCGCCTGGTATTCCGCCTCGCTGATCGTCTGATCCGGCGGTGGCGGCGAGACGCGTACCGCCTCGCCGATCCGGCTGATCGTCACGTCCGTCGACACCGTGACCGCCCCCGCGGTGGGGCCGGGCATCCGCTGGACCACCAGGATCCGCCGCACCAGGGCCGACCCGTCGAGATCGATGATCATCGTGGTGGTCGCCATTCCCGGGACCGCCGGCCCGGTCGGAGCCGCCGGTGGGACCAGGTAGCGCCGTCCGGTGCGGCTCACCATCCCGATCGGGATCGCGTCGAAGTCGCCGGTGACCGACCCGACGACGGCCCCGGGATCTGCGACCCCGACCTGCACCCAGCGGGCATCGGCGGCCAGCCCGTACGTGGCCCGCAGGCCCGGATCGATGCTCTTGTAGTACACGTTGCCCACCACCCGCTGCTCGGTCGCCGCGGCGCCTCCGACCCGCTCGACGATCCGCAGGCTGCCGGCCAGGAGGTCCACGTCGCCACTGGACCGCACCGGCGCCGGCTCACCGGCGGCGGAGGGGCCGGCCGTCGGGAAGGTCGTGGTCACCGTCGAGACGAAATGGAACGACCCGGCGAAGCTCCGCCAGAGCGCGGTCCGCAGTGACACGGCGGCGGCCGGGGAGGTGTCCGGCGGATCCGGCCGTTCCAGCCGTACCCCGAGGCTGACGAGCGCGACCAGCAGCGTCAGCGAGCAGAGGGCGGCGATCGGGCGGACCGGTCCCGACCGGACGGGCCGGGCATCCCCGAGGTCGACAATGTCCACGACCGTCAAGCCCGCCGGGCCAGGGCGGCCCGCGCGAGCGGGCGCCCACCGGTCAGCACCAGCCGGGGCCTGGTCACCAGCACGCCGAGCGCCCAACCGAGGGTGAATCGGCCGGCCAGCCCCTGGCTGAACTGGCGCGGGCCGAGCCGCCCGAGCAGTGCCAGGGCGCGATCCCAGTCGTCGTCCCGATATGCGCTGATCCGGGTGTGCAGCGCATAGGCGAGCTCCAGGTCGCGGCCCACGGCGCGCTGCCAGGCCGCCGGGTATTCGGCTTCCCGGCCGGCCGCGACCGCTCTTCCGGCCAGCTGCCCGGCCAGGATGGCGTAGCGGATCCCCTCCCCGACCAGCGCGGAGCCCTGCCCGGCGGCATCCCCGACGGCCAGCACGCCGTCAGTGACGAGCCCGGCCGCCCCAGGCGCGATCACCGGCATCAGCCCGCTGTGCAACTCGAGCGGGCCGGAGTCCGACGCCGCCAGTGCCGGGATCCGGCCCAGGAGCCGATCCAGCAGAACGCGGGGCTCGGCCGCGGTGTCCGGACGCAGGACGCCGACCCCGACCCGGACCCGCCCGGCCCCGCAGGGGAAGGCCCAGCCGTACCCGGAGGGGGCGGCCTCGTCCCCGACGATGAGCATCGCTTCGTCCTGGTCGTAGCGCGGCGCGTGCAGCTCGACCTCCATCCCCACCGCGCTGCGCGCCGCCACCCCGCGCAGCCCGGCCGCCCGCGCCACGAGGCCGGTCTGACCGCTCGCATCGATAACGGTGCGGGCGGGCAGGTCCTCCGCGGCGTGGAACGGATCGCGTACCCGTACGCCGCGCACCCGGCCGGCCTCGACGAGCGGCCCCATGACGTGCGCGCGGAGCCGGATGCCCGCCCCCGCGTCGAGCGCACGCTGGGCCAGCCACTGGTAGGTGCGCCGGACGTCGAGCACGCAGGCGACCGGCCGGCGGTAGCTCATGACCAGCTGGCTGCCCGGCCCGACCATCCTGATCCGCCGCACCGGCCACCAGCACTCCGCGGGGACACCGAGCCGGCGCAGCGGGCCGATGAAGCTCCCGCCGCTGGTCCGGACCGGCTCGCCGATCGCGGAGCCACGCTCGAACACGACCACCCGCCGGCCGCCGGCCGCGGCCGCCCGGGCCGCGGACAGACCGGCCGGGCCGCCGCCGACCACAGCCACGTCCAGGTTCCGCACCCGGTCAGCGTCGCAGACCGGTCCGCGGCATCGATAGCCTCGACCCCGGAGGTCGGATGAAATCCCCGGAACGGCGCCTGTTCGAGCCCGAACACCGGCTGTTCCGCGAGTCGTTCCGCGACTTCGTCGGGCGGGAGATCACCCCGTTCCATCGGGCCTGGGAGGCGGCGGGCATCGTCGACCGCTCCGCATGGCGGGCCGCCGGCACCGCCGGCTTCCTCGGGATCGCCATCCCCGAGCGATTCGGCGGCGCCGGGATCGACGACTTCCGCTTCAACGCGATCATCGGCGAGGAACTGGTGCGGGCCGGAGCCTCCGGGGTGATGTTCACCCTGCACAACGACGTCGTACTGCCCTACCTGCTGGCATACGCGACCGAGGAACAGCAGGCCCGCTGGCTACCCGCGGTCGCCGCCGGCGAGGCGATCCTCGCGATCGCCATGACCGAACCGGGGACCGGCAGCGATCTCGCCGGCATCAGGACGACCGCGGTCCGCGACGGCGACAGCTATCTGCTGTCCGGGGCCAAGACGTTCATCTCCAACGGGCAGCTCGCCGACCTCGTCATCGTCGTCGCCCGGACCGACCCCGCTGAACCCCACCGTGGGCTCAGCCTGCTGGTCGTCGAGCGCGACATGCCCGGGTTCGTCCGCGGCCGCAACCTGGAAAAGATCGGGATGCACGCCCAGGACACCTCAGAGCTCAGCTTCGACGACGTCCGGGTGCCGGTCGCCAACCGGCTCGGTAGCGAGGGCGACGGTTTCCTGGCGTTGATGGGGAACCTGCCGCAGGAGCGGCTGACGATCGCGGTCGCCGCGGTCGCGAGCGCGGAGAACGTCCTCGAGCGCACCCTCGAATACGTCAAGTCGCGCACGGCGTTCGGAAGGCCGATCGGCTCGTTTCAGGCGAATAGATTTCTGCTCGCCGAGCTGCACACGGAAGTGCGGATCGCCCGGGTGTTCCTCGACGACTGCCTGCGCGCGCACCTGGCCCGCGAACTCGATGTGGAGACCGCGGCTATGGCCAAGTGGTGGTGTACGGAGCTGCAGCTCAAGGTGATCGACCGCTGCCTGCAACTGCACGGTGGCTATGGCTACATGCTCGAATACCCGATCGCCCGAGCGTTCGTCGATTCCCGGGTGCAGACCATCTACGGCGGCACGACGGAGATCATGAAAGAGATAGTGGGCCGGGGCCTCGGCCTGTGATCGCGGCTGACCCACGGTGGTAGGGCATGATGAATCGGTGTCCACCGACGACGCCGGACAGGCCTTCGAGCAATGGCAGGGCGCCCGCCGCGCCCTCGATCACGCCCTCGACGACTTCCTCGCCGACCGCGGGTCAACCCGCACGGTGTTCGTGCGGGTGGCGGAGTTGCGGCGTTCGGAGGAAGTGGCCTGGGCCGCGCTGCAACAAGTCGTTGCCGAGGGCGGTATCGATCCCGATTCCGTGGCCTGACCCATCCCGCTTTCCCCGGTGAACTTCGATGCGGCGACCGCGGTTCGCCCCACGTCCGGCGGCGGCTACCTGGCCGAGTTGGACCCGCAGTGGTCGATCGGCGGCCGGCCGCACGGAGGTTATCTGCTAGCGGTCCTCGGCCGGGCCGCCGGGTCGGCGCTCGCCGCGGCCGGTGCCGAGCATCCGCATCCCTGGGCCGGGAGCGCGCACTACGTGTCCTCGCCGGCCGCCGGGCCGGCCGAGATCGAGACCGAGTTGCTGCGGGTCGGGCGCTCGGCAAGCCAGCTTCGGGCCCGGCTGAGCCAGGGCGGCCGCACCCGCGTGGAGGCCCTGTTCACGATGGGCCGGCTGGAACCGTCGGACCAGCCGTGGTGGGTGGACGAGCCGGCGGTCGAACTGCCGCCGCTCGCCGAATGCGTGCACCTGCCGGCGCCGGGCCCGGGGATCGGGGTGGAGCTGGCGATCCATCAGGTCGTCGACCAGTGGCTCGATCCGGCCTGCCTCGGCTTCGCCTCCGGTCGACCCACCGGGCGGCCCGAGATGCGCGGTTGGCTCGGTTTCGCCGACGGCCGGGCCCCGGACCCGCTCGGGCTGCTGATGGCCCTCGACGGGCTCCCGCCGGCCACCCTCGAGCTCGGCACGACCGGTTGGGTGCCGACCCTCGAGCTCACCTGCTACATCCGGGCGCTTCCGCAACCCGGACCGCTGCGGGTCCGGCAACGGGCCCGACTGGTGCAGTCCGGGTACGTCGACGAGGTCTGCGACATCTGGGACAGCTCGGGACGGCTGGTCGGCCAGGCCAGCCAGCTCGCTGGCGTTCGGTTGAGCGGGCCGCCGGCCGGCCAGGCCTAGGCTGGCCGGCATGAGCAACCCCGGGGAGATGCTGCTTTCGCTGGTGCCCTTTGCCCGAACCCTCGGGGTGAGCTTCGACGAGGTCTCCGCCGGGCGAGCGGTGGCGCGGCTCCCCGACCGCACCGACCTGCACAACCATGTCGGTGGCCCGCACGCCGGCGTCTTGTTCTCGCTGGGCGAAACGGCTTCCGGCGCGGTGATCCTGGCCGCCTATGCGGACCTGATCGAGCGGGCGCTCCCGGTCGCGGCGGGCGGGGAGATCCGGTACCGGGCGATCGCCCAGGGGGAGGTCACTGCCGAGGCGGTGCCACAACGGGGCCGCGCCGAGGTGCTCGCGGAACTCGATGCGGCCGCGGCCGGGACCGGCAAGCCGCCGCGGATCCCGGTCGCCGTGACGATCCGGGACCTGGCCGGGAACACGACCGCCGAGATGTCGGTGACCTGGGCGCTGCGGCCCAACGGCGCAGCGGCGCCGGCCGAGCTCAGTGTCCGAACAGCACGAACGCGACCACGACGATGATCGCCGCGACCACCGGCCAGACCGGGATGAAGGCGAGCTTGCGACGCTGATTTCGTTCCGCCACGGCGGGACTGGGGGCGCGATCGGTTGCCATACCCGGTTCCTCCCCCGGCGCGAGCGCCGTCAACCGGGCTCGACGTGGAAAGCCCCGCTCGCCCGGACCGGTCGCGGCGCCCCGAGGCCGGCCAGGTGGGGCATCTGCCAGCGTGCGAATCCGTCGGGACGGCGTCGCCATGCAGCGAGCCTCGAGCCGGATCACGGAGAGGTGGACAACCCCTAGGTGCCCCGTTTCGGGCCGCTGCCACGGGCCTGCTCCCGCTTGTGCCGGTACATGGCCAGGTCGGCGCGCTGCAGCAGCGCCGCCCCGTCGTCGGGATCGGCGTCGTCGGCCAGGGCGATACCGACCGGGAAGGTCACGAAGACCTCCTGGTCGTCGAAGAGCATCGGCTCGGCGAGTGCGGTGACGAGCCGCCCGGCGAGCAGATGCGCGTCGGCCGGGGCAGCCAGGTCGGGGCAGAGGATCGCGAACTCGTCGCCCCCGAGCCGGGCGGCGGTGTCGGCCGCGCGGAGATGGCTGGTCAACCGGCCGGCCAGCCGGGTGAGCAGCTCGTCACCGGCCGCGTGGCCGAACCGGTCGTTGACCTGCTTCATCGCGTCGACGTCGCCGTAGAGCACGGCGAGCGGCGTCCTGGTCCGCCGGCGGCGGCGCAATTCGAGGCAGAGCCGGTCGAGGAACAGGGCGCGGTTGGCCAGCCCGGTCAACGGATCGTGCAGGGCTCGGTGGCGGATCGTTTCGAGCTCGCAGGCGAGATCGGTGATGTCCCAGGCGTGCAGGTGCAGCAGCCCGTCCGGGTTGTGGGCGTGGTCGTAGAGGACGACGTCGAGGTGCCGCGGAGGCCCGTCGTGCATCCGGAACCGCAGCCGGCCCCGGGCCCCGCTGCCCGGCTGCCCGCAGGCGGCGAGGACGAGCTGGGCGAGCCGGGGGCGATCCTCGACGACGACGACGTCGATCAGCGGTGTCGCGACCAGGGTGCCGGGGTGCAGCCGGCGCGCCGACAAGGTCTCGAAGACGATCCGGCCCCGGTTGTCGATGGCGAGCAGCAGCTGCGGCATCGTCGCCAGTACAAGGTCGGCAGGCGGCGCCGCGCTCGCGTCCAGCTCGGACATCCGGTGCTCCCGGTGACCAGGGGGCCGACCCGCGGCCAGGCGGGCACAGCCAAACGGGCGGGCCTGGCTCGCCACTCGCTCCCCGAACGGTCTAGGCAACCGGATGTCTCCGCGCCGCACCACGGGTCTCTCCCGATGGCCGGCCGGTGAGGACCGTTCGGATCACAGCGTCCCAGGGCGGCGTGTCGGCCGCCCTGCCACCGACAGTTCGCCGGCGTTCCCGCTAACGGTAACCGTTGCGCGCCGCTGCCCCGATCCGGTATCCGGCGCAATCCGGGCGCCATCGGGTTGGTACATCCGGCGGAAGGAAGAACCCGGGCGGCGTCGAAGGGAGGCCCGCCCGTTCAGGTTCGGGTCAGGTTGGCGGCGCAGGCTGGTCGCCGTGAACGCATGGATCGACGAGGCCGCCTGCCGCGGCATGGACACCGAGCTCTTCTTCGCCCCACCCGGTGGCGGCGGGGTGGTCAGCAGCCGGCGAGCCCTGCTGGTCTGCGAATCCTGCCCGGTGCAGGCGAACTGCCTGCACCTCGCGCTGGACAACGGCGAGCAGTACGGGGTGTGGGGCGGGACGACGCCGGAACAGCGCGAGCCGCTGGTCCGCGCCCGCCGCGTGTCCTGAGCTATTCAGTCGGGTTCGACTCCCCCACGCCGACGACGCCGGGCTGCCGGTACAGGCATTCGAACAGCTGGTTGAGCTGGAAGTCGTTGGCGTGGTCGACCCGGAACCGCACGTCGTAGTACCGGCTGGAGCTCGGCGCGCCGGGACCCGGTAGCGGCTCGGCGGTGGTGCCGGGCAGCCCGCTGCACCGGCGCAGCGCGGTCACGTGATCCGCCGGGGAGGCCGACGGCGCGAAATAGACGACCTCCTCGCGCATCCCGAGGCCGCCGGTGAGATGGGAATTGCAGCCGCCGGTGAGCAGTCCCAGGGCCACCGCGCCGACGACCATCCGCAGACCCACACCTCTAGGGTAGGCCGCGCACCCAGGGGAGGACCGGTGGCCGAGCTCATCGAGGACTACGCCCTGATCGGCGACATGCAAACCGCGGCGCTGGTCGGCAAGACCGGCGCCGTCGACTGGCTCTGCGTCCCGCGGTTCGACTCGAGCGCGGTCTTCGCCCGGCTGCTCGGCGAGGCGGACAACGGGCACTGGACCCTCGCGCCCGCCCGCGGCGGCAGCTGCACCCGGCGCCGCTACCGCGGCGACACGCTGATCCTCGAAACCGAGTGGGACACCCCCGACGGGACCGTCCGGGTCATCGACTTCATGCCGCCCCGCGGCGAGGCGCCGGACATCGTCCGGATCGTCGAAGGGGTCTCCGGTCGGGTCCCGATGCGCGGTGAGCTCGCGCTGCGCTTCGACTACGGATCCGTCGTGCCGTGGGTGCGCCGCCAGGACCACCGGATCGTCGCGATCGCCGGACCGAATCTCGTCGCGCTGCGCACTCCGGCGCCACTGCGCGGTCAGGACTTCACGACGGTGAGCGAGTTCGACGTCAGCAAGGGCGAGCGGGTGCCGTTCGTGCTCACCTGGCGGGCCTCGCACCTCCCGGTGCCGACCGAGGTCGACCCGGAGCGCGCACTCAAGGACACCCAGCGGTTCTGGTCGAACTGGATCCGCGGTTGCCACTACGACGGCGAATGGCGCGAGCCGGTGATCCGGTCGCTGATCACCTTGAAGGCGCTCACCTACGCGCCGACCGGCGGCGTGGTGGCGGCGGCCACCAGCTCGCTGCCCGAATCCATCGGCGGGTCCCGCAACTGGGACTACCGCTACTGCTGGCTGCGCGACACGACGATGACGCTGCAGGCCTTCCTCTACACCGGCCTGATCAAGGAGGCCAAGGCCTGGCGGGAGTGGCTGCTGCGGGCGATCGCCGGGGACCCGGCCAAGCTCCAGATCATGTACGGCCTGGCCGGCGAGCGCTACCTGGTGGAGCGGGAGATCGACTGGCTGTCCGGCTATGAGGCGTCGACGCCGGTCCGGGTCGGCAACGCCGCCTCCGACCAGTTCCAGCTCGACGTCTACGGCGAGGTCCTGGACGGCCTGCACACGGCCCGGTGTTCCGGCGTAGCGCCGCTGGCCTCAGGCTGGACGCTTCAGCGCTACATCCTGGACTTTCTCGAGGGCAACTGGCAGCGAGCCGACCAGGGCCTGTGGGAGATCCGCGGTGACCCCAGGCATTTCGTGCACTCCAAGGTCATGGCCTGGGTGGGCTTCGACCGTGCGGTCCAGACCGTTGAAGCCAGCGGCCTGGACGGGCCGGTCGATCGCTGGCGCGCGATCCGGCAGGAGATCCACGACGACGTCTGCCGCAACGGCTACGACGCGGACCGGCACACCTTCACCCAGTACTACGGCGGGAAGACGCTCGACGCCGCGCTGCTGCTGATCCCGCAGGTCGGCTTCCTGCCGCCCAAGGACGAACGGGTCGTCGGCACGGTCGACGCGATCCTCGACGAGCTCTACGTCGACGGCTTCGTCCGCCGCTACGACACCTCGTCCGGCCTGGACGGCCTGGCCGGGCAGGAGGGCGCCTTCCTCGCCTGCTCGTTCTGGCTGGCCGACGACCTGCATCTCATCGGCCGGCGCCGAGAGGCCAGGAAGCTGTTCGAACGGCTGCTGACCCTGCGCAACGACGTCGGCCTGCTGGCCGAGGAATACGACATCGAGCGGCGTCGCCAGCTCGGCAACACCCCACAGGCGTTCAGCCACGTCGGGTTGGTGAGCACGGCCAGGCAGATGTCCCGGCACGGCGCCGGCTCCGGGCGCACCCACCGTCCCGCCCCGCCGCACCATGTGGAACACCGCAAGCGGACCGAGGGCTGAGGCCGGCCGCGCCGACACTAGGCTGTCGCTGGTCCGGAACGTGGAAGGAGTGACCGTGCTCGCGCTCGCCCCGGAGACCGTCTCGTCGATCGCCCTGCTGCTGCTGTCGCTCGGCGTCCTCGTCGCCGGCGTGGTGGTCGGGAAATGGCTGTCGACCGCGGCGAACTCGGTGGTTCGCTTCGCCTTCCCGCTGATCGCCGCCGCCACCCTGTCCGCGTTCGGCGTGCTCGTCTACTTCGCCCGGATCAACCGCTAGCCGCAGATGGCGTCGTCCGCACGCCACGCCCTGGCGCGGACCCTCGGCCGGGCGGCCGGTCGCGCCTCGCAGCTCGCCGGCCTCGGCGGTGGGACCACGGTCGGCGGCCGGATCACGCTCGCCCTGGACCCGAACGCGTTGCGGACCGCGGCGGCCGGGCGCGATCTCGCGGTCGTCAGCGGGACCAACGGCAAGACCACGACCCGCACCTTGCTCGTCGCCGCCCTGCGCACCAACGGAACAGTCGTCTCCAACGACGGTGGCGCCAACCTCCCATCCGGGCTGGTGGCGGCGCTCACGGCGGACCGGATCAGCCCGCTCGGTGTGCTGGAGGTCGACGAGCCGTACCTGCCTGCGGTGGTGGCAGCGGTCCGGCCACGGGTCGCCGTCCTGCTCAACCTGACCCGGGACCAACTGGACCGCTACGCGGAGGTCCGCCGGCTGGCCGGCATCTGGCGCAGCGCGGTGCCCGCGGTGCCGGTCGTCGTGGCCAACGCCGATGACCCGCTCGTGGTCTGGGCCGCCGAGGTGGCGCCGGCGGTGCGCTGGGTGGGGGCCGGGCTCGCCTGGCGGCAGGACGCGGTGGCCTGCCCCGCCTGCGGCGACGTGATCAGATCCGACGGGGCCGGCTGGTCGAGCGGCTGCGGCCTGCGCCGTCCGGAACCGGCCTGGGTGCTCACCGCGACCGGCCTGCGGGACCCGGCCGGCGTCGAGCACCCGTTGCGCCTCGCACTGCCCGGAGCGGCGAACCGCGGGAACGCGGCGCTCGCCGCCGCCGCCGCCGCCGAGCTCGGCGTGCCGCCCGCCACGGCGCTGCCGGCGATCGCGGGGGTGGCCGGTGTCGAGGGGCGCTATGTCGAAACGCGGCACGAGGGGCGCCTGGTGCGCCTGCTGCTCGCGAAGAACCCCGCCGGCTGGCAGGAGGCGCTGTCGCACCTCAGGCCGGCGCCGGCCGGGCTGGTCGTCGCGGTCAACGCCCGGGCGGCCGACGGCCGGGACCCGGCGTGGCTCTGGGACGTCCCGTTCGAGGCGCTCGCCGGCCGGCCGGTAATCGCCAGCGGGGAGCGCTCCCGGGACGTCGCCGTCCGGCTGCGCTACGCCGGGGTGGAACATGAGCGCGTCGACGACCTCCGACGCGCTCTCGCCGCCGCGGACGGCACGAGGATCGAGGCGTTGGGGAACTACACGGCGTTCCAGCAGCTGCGACGGGTCGTGCGGGATGCGCGCTGATTCGCAGCTGGCGGTGGCCCTGATCTACCCCACCCTGCTCGGCACCTACGGGGACGGTGGCAACGCCAGCGTGCTGGCCCGGCGGGCCGAGTGGCGCGGCACGCCGGGCCGGGTGGTCACGGTCGACGTCGACGACCCGCTGCCGGCGTCCGCCGACATCTACGTTCTCGGCGGCGGCGAGGACTCCGCGCAGACGATCGCGGTCGCGCGGCTCGCCGCCGATGGGACGCTCGGGCGGACCACCGCGGGGGTGTTCGCGGTCTGCGCCGGATTCCAGATCCTCGGCGAGACCTTCCTCGACGGGAGCGGCGCGGTTCACCCCGGGCTCGGTCTCCTCGACGCCCGCACCGACCGGCTGCCCGGCCCGCGGGCGGTCGGCGAACTGCTCGCCCGCCCACGCCAGGCCGGCCTGCCGATGCTCACCGGGTACGAAAACCATGGGGGTCGGACCACGCTCGGACCGCTGGCCCGACCTCTCGCCCGGGTCGAGCGCGGGATCGGCAACGGCGACGGCGGCGAGGGCGCCACCCAGGACCAGATCGTCGCCACCTACCTGCACGGCCCCGCCCTGGCCCGCAACCCGGCACTGGCCGACCTGATCCTCGCCCGGGTGCTCGGGCCGCTCGCCCCGCTCGACGACACCGAGGAGGATGAGCTGCGCCACGAACGGCTCGGCTTCGTCCGCCACCGGGGCCGCTGGCGCCGGCAGTACCGCCCGCCGGCCCGGGCCTAGCCGGCCGAGCGGCGCTTGGGCGGCGCTTGGCCCGCCGTAGACCGAGCCTTTACCCGAAGACAGGGAGCCTGGCGCAATGACCCCCGACTGGTTGCTGGGCCGTGAGTGGCGCACCCGCGGCTTCCGGCAGGCCGGCTGGCTGCTGCTGCCGCTGCGTGCCTTCCTCGGCGTCACGTTCACCGTGGCCGCGCTGCAGAAACTGGCCAACCCGGCTTTCTTCAACGCGCACGACCCGACCTCGATCCAGGCCCAGACCCGCTCCTTCCAGCACAACAGCCCGATCGGGGGCCTCGTCGGCATCGCCGCACATCACGCGGCGCTGCTCGGTCTGCTGATCGCGGTCGGCGAGCTCGCGGTCGGGCTGGCCACGACGCTCGGCCTGTGGGCCCGGGCCGCGGCGGTCGCCGGGGCGCTGCTCTCGCTGACCTTCTTCCTCACCGTGAGCTGGAACGCGACGCCGTACTACTACGGGGCGGACATCGTCTTCCTGTTCGCCTGGACCCCCTTCATCGTCACCGGTGCGGCCGGGGTGCTCTCGCTAGACACCGTCGTCGCCGCCCGGGCCCGGCGCGAATTCAAGCTGCGCCCGGAGGCCGCGGTGATCGGACTGACCGCGACCCGGGTCCGGGAGATCTGCCCCCGCCAGGAGCACTGCGGCCTCGGCCGGGACGGCAGCTGCAACCGGGTCAGCCGCTGTCCGGTCCTCGGACATCCGGAAACGCTCCGCGCGGACCTCGCGCTGGAGGTGAACCGCCGGACGCTGCTGCGCGGCGGCCAGTTGGCCGCGGTCGTGGCCGGGGCCGGCGTCGTCCTGGGCGGGTTGACCGCTGCCGCCGGCCGCGTGCTCGGCGGCACGCACGGGGGCAGCGCGCTCGGGAACCCGCTGGCGAACCCGCCCGGGTCGACTCCCGCCGCCACCGGATCGGCGCAGCCGTCGAGCCCACCCGCCAGCGGATCGGCTAACGCCCCCGGCACCGCGATCGGCCGGACCAGCCAGGTCCCGGTCGGCCAGGCCGCCTCGTTCACCGACCCGGCGTCCGGGCAACCGGCCTGGATCGTGCATCCGTCCGGGGTGAAGTTCGTCGCGTTCAGCGCGGTCTGCACGCACGGCGGCTGCTCGGTACAGTTCGACCAGCCCAGCCTGCAGTTCCAATGCCCGTGCCACGGGGGTGTTTTCGACGCGCTCACCGGCCAGGTCATCGCCGGTCCCCCGCCGAGCCCGTTGCCGAGCATTCCCGTCCACATCGTGGACGGGAACATCCGTGTCGACTGAGACCAACGGATCCACCCGCCGCCGGCTGGCGACGATGTTGCTCGGGGGGGCGGTCGCTGTCGCCGGTTGCGCGTCCGGGGCGACACCGGCCGCCGCGCACCACGGGGCGGGTCGGCCCAGCGGGTCGGCCAGCCCGGCCTTCGTTCCGACCGACGCGGTGCCGTTCGCCGGCACCCTGCTGATCGCCGACCGCGGCAACAACCGGCTCCTACAGGTGACGGTGGGCAAGCGCGTGCTGTGGGTCTTCCCCTCGCACAGCGCGGCGGCCCCGGCCGGCGGCTTCTACTTCCCCGACGACGCGTTCTTCATCCGGCAGGCGACCGGGCTGATCTCCAACGAGGAGGAGAACAACACGATCGTCGAGCTCGGCTTCCCCTCCGGGCGGGTGCTCTGGAGCTACGGGCACCCCCGGGTGGCCGGCCGCGCGCCCGGCTACCTCAACCAGCCCGACGACGCCTTCCTGCTCGCCGACGGTGACGTGATCGTGGCCGACGCGCTGAACTGCCGGATCCTCTGGATCGACCCGAGCGGCCACCCGGTCCGCCAGGTCGGCAACGGCAGCTGCGTGCACGACCCGCCGACCAGCCTCGGCTACCCGAACGGCGACACGCCGCTGGCCGACGGCGACATCCTGGTCTCCGAGATCATCGGGTCCTGGGTCACCGACCTGACCCCGCAGGGCGCGTTGCGCTGGACCGTGCACCTGCCGATCGCCTACCCGTCGGACCCGCAGCAGATCGGCCCGGACCGCTACCTGATCGCCGACTACGCCAAACCCGGCGCGATCCTGGAGTTCAACCGCGAAGGCCAGATCCTCTGGACCTACCGCCCGGTCGCCGGGCACGGCATGCTCAACCATCCGAGCCTGGCCGAGATGCTGCCCGGCGGCTTCATCGCCGCCAACGACGACTACCGGGACCGGGTCGTCATCATCGATCCCCGCACCATGACGATCGTGTGGCAGTACGGGATCGACGACCATCCCGGTGCCGGCCCGGGCCTGCTGCACACCCCGGACGGGTTCGACCTGCTCGCCCCGGACAACCGGACCGCGCCAACCCACCCGTGGACCGGCTGATCCGGCGCGCGGCCGGGGTCGGCGTGCTGGCCGTGACGGCGACCGCCTGCGCAAGCGCACCCCGGGCGCTGCCCTTGCCGGTCGCGACGCCGGTCCCCGCCGTGACCCGCAGCCCCGCCGCCCCGCCACGACCCACCCCGCCCCGGCTGGGGCCGCCGTTCGCGGTGGGCATCCGCACGGTCACCATCGTCGACCCGACCAGGTCGACGCCCGCCCGCGGCCCGTCCGGCGCCCATCCGGCCCGGACCCTCACGACCACCGTCTGGTACCCGATCGCCGGCACCGTGCCGCTGCGCCGGGCGTTCCCGCTCGTCGTGTTCGCGCACGGCTTCGACGTCACCCCCGACACCTACCGGCTCCTGCTGGCGGACATCGCCGCCGACGGCTACGTCGTCGCGGCCCCGCTGTTCCCGATCAGCGGCGCCGGTCTTCCCGGGCCGGCCCGGGAAGACGACCTGCCGAACCAGCCCGCCGACCTGTCCGTCGTCATCACGGCAATGCTCGACGCCGGCCGGCCCGGCGGGTGGCTCGCCGGCGCGGTCAACCCGGCGCTGATCGGCGTGGTCGGCCACTCGGACGGCGCCGAGACGGTCGCCGCCATGCTCGTCGTGCCCGCGGACCGGGACCGGCGGGTGTCCGCCTACGTCGTGCTGGCCGGCCAGCTGCCGACCTGGGGCACCGTGGCGCCCTTCCCGACGGCGGTGCTGGTCGAGCAGGGCCGGGCCGACACGATCAACCCCCCGTGGCTGTCCCGCTCGCTGTTCGCCGCCCTGCTCCGGCCCAAGGACTACCTCGACGTGCTCTACGGCAGCCACCTCGAACCGGTCGTGGGCAGCAGTGCCGACGCGGTCGCGGTGCGCCAGACCGTGATCGCCTTCCTGGATGCGGCGCTGCGGCCCTCGCCGACCGCCGGGCTGGCGCTGCGCCGGTGGGGAGACGACCCGGGGGTCACCCTGCTCACCGAGCTCCCCGCCACGGGCTAGTCCCGATCGGTCTCGAACCGGTAGCCGTAGCCGCGCAGCGTGGTGATCAGGTCCGGACTCTCGCCATGGTCGGCGAGCCGCCGGCGCAGCATGCCGACGTGCATGTCCAGGGTCTTGGTCGACCGGTACCAGTTCTCGTCCCAGACCCGGGCCATCAGCTGCTCCCGGGTGACCGCGCGACCGGCCTCGGACAGCAGGGCCTCGAGCAGCGCGAACTCCTTCGGCCGTAGCTCGACCGGCTCCCCACCGATGGTGCAGCGGCGGGCGGCCAAGTCGAGCACCACCGGGCCCACCCGCAGCGCGGCGGGCGCCGGTTCGCCCGGGTCGGCCCCGGTCTCCGCCGGATCGGAGAGGACCGCCTGCCGGCGCAGGTGCGCGCGCAACCGGGCCAACAGCTCACTGAACCGGAACGGTTTGACGATGTAGTCGTCCGCCCCAGCCTCCAGACCGACGACGACGTCGACCTCGGCGTCGCGCGCGGTGAGGATGACGATGACCGTCCCGGGCACCCGGGCCCGCAACTCCCGGCAGAGGGCGACCCCGTCGACGTCGGGGAGGCCCAGGTCGAGCAGCACCAGATCCGGGATGCTCTCGTCGAGCGCGCTCCGCGCCTCGGCGCCGGAGGTCGCCGACGCCACCAGGTAGCCGTGCGCGGCGAGCCCGCGCAGCAGCGGCTCGGCGATGCCCCGATCGTCCTCGACGAGGAGCACCCGCACCGGCGAGCCGGCGTTCATCGGTGGACCGCCGTGGCGGCGGGATCGACCGGCGCGACGGCGCCGTGGGCCGGGAACACGATGGTGAACACCGGCCGCGGCCCGGCGGTGGTCAGCTCGAGCCGGCCGCCGTCGGCTTCGACCAGCGAGCGCGCGAGGGCGAGCCCGATCCCGTGCCCGCGGACGCTCTGGCTGCGCCGGGAGAAGGCCGCGTCCGGATCCCCCACCACCCCGGGCCCTTCGTCGCGTACCTCGATCGCGACGGCGTGACCGGTGCTGCGGGCGGCCACCGTGATCTCGCCGGCGCCGTGGTGCAGGGCGTTGTCGACCAGTACGTCCAGCACGTGGGCCAGCCCGGCGGCCGAGCCGCGCGTCTCGGGCAGCGGGCCGCTCAGCTCGACGGTGAGACGCCGGCCGGCCCGGCGGGCCGGCTGCTCCCACCGGCCGCGCAGGTCGTCGAGCAGCCCGGCCAGGTCGACCGGTACCTGCGGGCGCTCGACGTCACGGGTCAGGGACAGCAGCTGGTCGACGGTGGAGGAGAGCCGGTCCAGCTGCGCGAGGGCCTGCCCGATCACCGGCCGGAGCTCGGAGCCGGGATCCAGCGGCAGGGTCTCCAGGTTGAGCCGCAACGCGGTCAGCGGGGTCCGCAGCTGATGCGAGGCGTTGCTGCTGAACGCGCGTTCCGCATCGAGCAGGGCGCCGAGCCGGCCGGCCGTCGCGTCCAGGGACTGCCCGGCGGCGTCGATCTCGCGGACCCCAGTGTGCTCGGTGCGCACGGTGAAGTCGCCCTCGCCGAGCAGTTGGGCGTTGCGGGAGAGGTTCTCCAACGGCCGGCTGAGCCGCCGGGCGAGCAGGAACGCGGTGCCGCCGGCCAGGAGCAGGATGGCGGCAGCCAGCGCGGCCATCAGCAGCCAGCTGGCCCGCTCGTCCTCCCGCACGTCCCCGGCGCCAACCGCCACCCGGACCGCGCCGGAGCTCGGCTGGTCCGACCGGAGCGACACCGCGACGACGAGCTGGCCGGCCTCCGTCCCGACCTGCTCGCGCCCGGTGGTGGTCGCCGTGGCGGCCAGCGCCGAGCCGGGGGGGCCGGCGCCGGAGATCCGGCGGCCCGCGACGTCGTAGACGCCGATGATCATCGACCGGTCGTCGACGTCCCGGGCAATGGGCAGCGGGGCCGGGATACTTAGCTGGTGCGAGGTCACCAGCGTTTCGTCCGGCACCACCGCGAGCACCCGGCTGGCCTCCCGCTCGAGACCCAGGACCACCCGGTCGTGCTCGATCCGGTTCAGGGCGACGCCCAGCGGAACGCCGAATCCGACAACGGCCGCACCGGTGATGGCCAGCGTCGCGATGAGGATCCGGGAGCGCAGGGAACGCCCAGCGGTCGGGGGCCGGGGTGCGCTCACCCCCCGATGGTAGGAAGCGACCGGGGAGAACGCCCAGCGTTGACCCTCCGTTGGCGCGCGGCTGGGAGTCGGTGGAACCGGCTCTGTCTAGCGTCGTGGCATGCCGGCCGGGACTGACCTCGACGCCGTCGGGGTTGAGGGGAACGCCCGGCTGACCGGGGCCACCGGCGCGCTGCTCCTCCTGCTGCTGTTCGCGGAAGGGGTGACCATCCTGGCGATCCGGCAGCTGATCGGCGTCCATATCTTCGTCGGGCTGCTCCTCGTGCCCCCGGTCCTGCTCAAGACCGGGTCGACCGGTTACCGGTTCCTCCGCTACTACCGGGGGCACAGGCCCTATGTGCGCAAGGGCCCGCCCAGTCTGGTCATGCGGGTCACCGGCCCGCTCGTCGTCGTGTCCACCGTGCTCGTGCTGGCCAGCGGGATCGCGCTGCTGGCCGTCACGCCCGGGGCGCCCGGGCGGCTGGTCGCCGCGCACAAGGTGTCCTTCGCCCTGTGGTTCGCGGTCATGACCGTGCACGTTCTCGGCCACCTCGCCGAAACCGGCCGGCTGGCGGCCCGGGACTGGCGCCGCGGGGGCGACCGGCCCGGGCGGGCGCTGCGCCGCCTCCTCGTCGCGGGCTCGCTGGCCGCCGGCGTCGGTTTGGCGGCCGCCGTGTTCCCGGCCGCCTCGCCGTGGACCAGCGGGCAGTTCCGGCACTCCGTCCACGACCAGGGTCGCTGATGTCGGTCGAGACCGTGCCGGCCCGCACCCAGGCCCGCCGCCCACGATGGTGGCGTCGGCACCGGATCCTCAGCGGGCTGCTCGGCGTCGGCCTCGTCCTGACCCTGGTCGCCGCCCCCTCGCTGATCCCGGCGCTCACCCGCCCGGGGACGGACAGCCTGGCCGCGCGGGTCGCCGAGTGGGCCCGAACGCACGGGTTCTCCTCGATCATCGACTTCGCCGAGCGGATCCGCTACGACCTGAACCCGCCCCAGGTCGGCGGGACCCCGCGCAACGGGCTGCCCAGCCTGCTGGCGATCCCGGTGGCCCCCGCGCGGACCCGGGACCCCCGGGCCCTGCCGCTGCCCGCGCCGATCCCGCCGCTCGCCACACCCGCCCTGCCCGGCGAGGGCAGCTGGCACGTCGTGGCCGGGGTGGCCGCCCTCCCGGCCATGGCAGTGGCCTTCGTCCGGCCGGACACGGTGCACACCAGCTACGTCAGCGGCCTCGTCTGGATGGACCCCAAGCTGCTGGTCTTCGCGCTGCATCCGGGGCTGGAGGACCCGCCGCCCGGCCAGTGGGGCCAGCCCGACACGCTGCCGCCCGGGCAGCGCCACGGTCTGCTCGCCGCCTTCAACTCCGGGTTCCGGCTCTACGCGTCCCAGGGCGGCTATTACGCCTACGGGCACGCCTACGGCGCGCTCCGGACCGGGGCCGCGTCGATCGTCATCTACCGCAACGGCACGGCGACCGTGGGCCAGTGGGGACGCGACGTCACGATGGGCGCCGACGTCGTGGCCGTCCGGCAGAACCTCGACCTGATCGTCGACGGCGGCCGGCCGGTGCCGGGCCTGGATCAGAACGTCCAACAGCGCTGGGGGGCCACCCTCGGCAACAAGTTCTACGTCTACCGGACCGGGATCGGGGTCACCGCGGACGGGGCGCTGGTCTACGCCGCCGGGAACAGCCTTTCGGTATCCACCCTGGCCCAGCTGTTCGTGCGGGCCGGATGCGTGCGGGCGATGGAGCTCGACATCAACCCGGCCTGGGCGAGTTTCGTCCTCTACGACGGTGCGGGCGACCCGGCGAGCCCCAGCCCGCGTAATCTCCTGCCTGACATGCAGGAACCGCCGAACCGCTACTACCAGCCGGTGAGCCGGGACTTCTTCTCGGTCTACAGCGGCGCCTGACGACGTTGGCCAACGACACGATCGCCGAGCCCACCGACCTGACCGTGGATCCCGCCACCCCGCGGTCCGCCGGACCGCTCGTGCTGCTCGCGGCCACCCGGCCACGCCAGTGGCTGAAGAACGTCCTGGTGCTCGCCGCGCCGTTCGCGGCCGGCCGTTGGCTGCAGCCGCACGTCGCGATCGGCGCCGCCGTCGCCTTCGCGGCGATGACGCTCACCGCCGCCGGCGCCTACCTGATCAACGACGTGCGCGACGTCGAGCCGGACCGCCGGCACCCCCGCAAGCGGCTGCGCCCGGTGGCCTCCGGCCGGCTGTCCATCCGGCGGGCCACGGTCGCGGGCGGCGTGCTCCTCGTCGCCGGCCCGACACTGGCCGGGACCGTCAATGGCTGGCAGCTCGTCCTCGTCGTGGCGGCCTACGCGGCGCTCACCCTCGGCTACAGCCGCTCGCTGAAGAACGTCCCGGGGCTCGAGCTCGCGGCGGTCGCGGCCGGGTTCGTGCTGCGGCCGCTGGCCGGCGCGGCGGCCACCGGGGTGCCCCCCTCGGGGTGGTTCCTCGGGGTGGTCTGCGCCGGGGCCCTGATGGTCACGCTCGGCAAGCGCTCCGCGGAGCTCAGCCTGCCGCGGGCCCGGCTGCACCGACCGGCGCTGCGGGGCTACACCGCCGCCGGCCTGCGCCGGGCCCGGCAGGCCGCCGCCGCGGTCATGCTCGGCTGCTACCTCGGCTGGGCGCTGACCCGGCCGTCGGCGATCGCCGTCTCCGCGGGCCTGTCCGCGGTCGCGGTCACCGGCGCGGTCCTGCGCTACGGCTGGTGCAGCGACCGCGGGCTCGGCGGGGAACCGGAGCGGCTGCTCCTCGCCGACCGGCTGCTCCAGGTCTGCGCCGTCGCCTGGCTGGTGGCGTTCCTCGTCGGCCCCGGGCATGTCTAGCCGTCCGCAGGAGTTCACCGGCTGGGGCCGAACCACGCGAAGCCGAGCGCTACTCGTGCACGCGGACAGCGAGGGTGTCGTAAGGCGGATGATGCACCGCCCCATGGCGCACGGTCTCATCGCGCGCGGCCTCGGCCGCAGCTACGGCGACGCCGCCGCGAACGCCGACGGGATCGTGCTCGCGCCGGTGGCGCCCGACGCCGGGGTGGAGCTCGATCCGGCCCGCGGGGTGGTCACCGCCACCGCCGGGACCAGCCTGGGGCGGCTGGTCCGGTACACCCTCCCGCGCGGGTTCACCCTGCCGGTGCTGCCCGGGACGGCTCAGGTGACGCTGGGGGGCGCGATCGCCGCCGATGTGCACGGGAAGAACCACGTCGGGGCCGGTAGCTTCGGCCGCTGGGTCGAGGGGCTCGACCTGGTGGACGGCGCCGGAGCCGCGCGGCGGCTGGGCCCGGGTGAGGACCCGGAGCTGTTCTGGGCCACCGTCGGCGGGATGGGCCTGACCGGGATCGTGACCCGGGCCACGATCCGGCTGCTGCCGGTCGCGACCAGCCGGATGCGGGTCGTCACCCGCCGGGTCGACGACTTCGACGAGCTGCTCGCCCGGATGGCCACCGAACCGGGCCCGGCGTACCGGGTGGCGTGGGTCGACTGCCTGGCGCCGACCGGCTACCGCGCGGCACTCGAGGAGGCCGACCACGCCGGCATCGACGACCTCCCCGCGGCCGAGCGCCGGGACCCGCTGGGGGTGCGTACCCGGCGCGTGCTGCCCGCGCCGCCGGTCCCGATCAGCCCGCTCGGCCCGCGGAGCATCCGGCTCTTCAACGCGCTGCGCTACGCCCGCACCGGGGGGATCCAGCTTCGAGCGGCCGACGCGTTCTTCCACCCGCTGGACGCGGTGTCCGGGTGGAACCGGCTCTACGGCCGGGGCGGATTGCTCCAGTACCAGTACGCGGTCCCGGACAGCGCCGCCGACCTGCTCCGGGCGTCGATCGACCGGCTCCGGGCGGCCGGAACCCCGCCGCTGCTCGCGGTCCTCAAACGGATGGGCGCCGCCACCCCCGGCCCGCTCTCCTTCCCGATCGCCGGCTGGTCGCTCGCCCTCGACCTGTCCCCGGCCGGTGGCCGGCCCGACCGGATCCTCGACGAGCTCGACCGCGAGGTGGTGGCGGCCGGCGGGCGGATCTACCTGGCGAAGGACAGCCGGACCGGGCCGGAGACGCTCTCCGCCATGTACCCGCGGATCCCCGAATGGCGGCGGGCGCGCGCCTGCCTGGACCCGGACGGCCGGTTCCGTTCGGATCTCGGCCGGCGGACCGGGTTGTGTTGAGGGCAGCGGCGCCGGCCGTCCGACGGGTGCTCCTGCTCGGCGGAACCAGTGAGATCGGCCTGGCGATCGTCGCGGCCCTCGGCCTGCCGGCGACCGCGGAGGTGGTGCTCGCCGGCCGGGATGCCGGCCGGCTGGCCGCGGTGGCGGGCGGCCTGCCCTGCGTGACCCGGGTCGAAGGGTTCGATGCCGGCGATCCCACCGATCGGCGGCAGGTCGTCGAGCGGGCCTTCGCCGCCGGGCCGGTCGACCTCGTCATCCCCGCCTTCGGCGTGCTCGGCGACCAGCTCCTCGCCGAGCGGGACCCGGCACATGCCGAGCACATCCTCGAGGTCGACCTGCTGGCCCAGGCCACGGTCCTGCTCGCCGCCGCCGCCCGGCTTCGCGAGCAGGGGCACGGGACGATCGTCGTGCTCTCGTCGGTGGCGATGGTCCGCCCGCGGCGGGCGAACTTCGTCTACGGCGCCGGCAAGGCGGGCCTCGACGCGCTGGCCCGGGGGCTCGCCGACAGCCTGCACGGATCCGGTGTCCGGGTCCTCATCGTCCGGCCCGGGTTCGTCACCGGGCGGATGACGGCCGGGATGCGTCCCGCGCCGCTTTCCTGCCGCCCCGAAGACGTCGGGCGCGCGGTGGCCGCGGCGCTGCGCAGCGGCCGGGCGACGGTCTGGGTCCCCCCGGCGCTGCGCCTGCTCGCGGTCGCGCTGCGGCTCGTCCCGCGACCGCTATGGCGACGGATCCGCCGCTGAGCGCTCGACCGCGCCGAAGGAGTCGAGCGGGCCGTCGAGGCCATCGGCGTCACCCACGACGACGCTGACCAACCGGTCCGGCAGCAACCGGGTCGCGGCCGCCTCGTTCACCGCGTCCAGGCCGACCGCCGCCACGTCGGAGCGCACCCGGTCGAAGTAGTCGTCGGGCAGCTGGTGGATGACCAGGTCGCCGAGCGCACCGGCGACCGCGTGCGGCTGCGCGAAGCTCACCGGGAAGACCCCCACCCGGTAGTTGCGCGCGATCTCGAGCTCCGCGGCGGTGATGCCGCCGGCGGCGGTGCGCTGGAGCTCGGCGATGGCCTCGCCGAGCGCCGCCGCGGTGACCTCGCGCTGCACCGCGGCCCGCAGCGCGAAGATGCCGCCGTGCCGACGGAGCTCGAACCCACCGAACATCCCGTAGGTGTAGCCCTTCTCCTCGCGGAGCCGGTAGTTGATCCGGGAGCCGAACATCCCGGCGAAAGCCAGCGCCATGGTGGACATCGCCACGTAGTCCGGGGTGGTGCGCGGGGGCGCCGGGTGGCCGAGCACCAGCATGGACTGCACCGAGCCGGGCCGGTCGACGACTACGACCCGGCGGCCCCCGTCCCGGGCCGACGCCGGGTCGGGCACCACGGCACCGGCCGGCGCCGCCGCGGTCCAGCCGGCGAACATCCGCTCGGCCAGCGCCGACGGGTCCAGGCCGGAGAGGTCCCCGGCGACGACCAACGTCGACCGTTCCGGCCGCACCCGGGCGGCGTGGAAATCGACGACGTCGGAGCGGCTGACGGCGGCGACGGTCTGCGGCTCGCCGCCATCCCGCCGGGCGTAGCGGGACTCCGGGGCCCACAGCGCGGCCGCGAACGCGGCTCCGGCGCGCGGGCCGGGCTGGCTCCACTCGACGGCCAGCTCGTCGACCCGCTCGGCGCCCACGCGGGCGTAGGCCTCCGCCCCGAACGCCGGCTCGCGGACCGCCTCCCCGAGCAGGTCCACCGCAGCCGGCAACTCGTCCGCCGGCACGTCGAAACCGACCCGCATCGAGTCGTAGTCGGCGTCCGCCGACCACGACGCGCCGAGCCGCTCGGCCGCGACCGCGAACGCGAACGCATCCCGGCGGGTCGTGCCCTCCGCGAGCATCCGGGCGGTGAGCAGCGCCACGCCCTCCCGGCCGGGCGGCTCGGTGACCGCCCCCGCGTCGACGACGAGCAGCGCGGTGGCCATCGGGCGCCCCGGCATGTGCGCGGCGATCAGCGTGCCGCCACCGGCGACGGCGACCCGCTCGAAGCGCGGGAAGTGGTAGGGCCGGGCCGGGCCGCTGGTGGGGGGCCCGGTCACGGCGCGTCCGGGACGAAGACGAGAACCGCCCGGTTGTCCGGGCGCAGCCGCTCGGCCGCGACCCGCACGACGTCGGCCACCTCGACCTCGGCATATCTCGGCAGGACGTCGTTCGCCAGCGCCGGATCCCCGAACAGTGTGGCGTACTGGCTGAACGCGTCGGCCCGGCCGTCCAGCCCGCTCACCTGGCCGAGCCAGTCGGCGGACACCACCGCCCGGGCGCGGGCCAGCTCGTCCTCGTCGACCTGCCCGGCGGCGACCTCGGCGAGCACCTGTTCGTAGGCCGCCTCGAGCGCCGCCGGTTCGACCCCTTCGCGGGCCACCAGGTCCGCCACCGCCACCGAGGCGCCGCCGACGAACGGCAGCGTGTCCATCAGGTTGCCCTCGCCCGGCTGCGCGATCTCCCGCTCGACGACCAGACGCCGGTAGAGCCGCGCCCCCCGGCCGGCGCCCAGCACCGCGGCGAGGAGCACGGTCGCGTCGTACTCCGCGGAGCCGAACGGCGCGATCCGGTAGCCGATGAACACCCGGGGAACGGGGACCGGCTCGCGCACCGTCTCCCGATGCTCGGTCCCGATCAACGGCTCCAGCGAAGCCCCCGGCACTCCCGGGACCGGGTCGACGCGGCGCGGTATGCGGCGGAACTGCCGGCCGACCGTCTCGAGCGCCTCCGCGGCGTCGACGTCACCGACGATCGTCAGCACCGCGTTGTCCGGCCGGTAATGCGCGGCGTAGAACGCCGCCACGTCCTCGAGCGAGGCGGCGTCGAGGTCGTCCATCGAGCCGATCGTCGAATGGTGGTAGGGATGCCCGGGCGGGTAGACCAGGGCGTGCATCCGCTCCATCCAGGTTCCGTACGGCTGGTTCTCGTAGCGCTGGCGCCGTTCGTTCTTCACCACGGCCCGCTGGTTGTCCAGCGTCTCCTGGGTCAGGGCCAGCTGCCACATCCGGTCCGCCTCGAGCCAGCAGAGCAGCTCGAGGTGGTTGCTCGGGACGGTGTTGAAGTAGTTGGTGCGGTCGCACCAGGTCGTGGCGTTGAGCGTTCCGCCGGCTTCGTTGACGTAGCGGAAATGCTCGCCCTTGCCCACCTGCGCCGACCCTTCGAACATCAGGTGCTCGAACAGGTGGGCCAGGCCGGTGCGGCCGGGCTGCTCGTGCCGGGAGCCGACGTCGTACCAGATGTTCATCGCCACCACCGGCGCGGTCGGATCCGGGCTGACGACGACCCGCAACCCGTTGTCGAGGGTCGACTCGGTGAGTTCGTAGACCGGGGCGCTGACGGGCATCGGGCCAGCATATGGAGCGGGCGGACCGGCCCGTGGTCAGGCCGCTGGGCACCGAGTGTGCAATTTCCGACACGGGCCCACGCTTGGACGCCGGCGAGAGGCGTCGGAAATTGCACACTCGCGGCTGGTCACGCCGTATCGAGGGGTTCCTGGCGGGGGTTAGGCTCCGACGCCATGGGGTCACGGGTGCGCGCTGCGGTGCTGCGGACCGCCGGCGATCCGTTGCGCGTCGAGGAGGTCAACCTGCCCGAGCCGGGACCCGGTCGGGTCCGGGTGCGGATCGCCGCCGCCGGCGTCTGCCACTCCGACCTGTCCCTGGCCGACGGCACGCTCACCCAGCCGATGCCGGCCGTGCTCGGGCACGAGGCGGCGGGACGGGTCCGCGCGGTCGGCGCGGGGGTCACGTCGGTGGCGGTCGGCGACCCGGTCGTACTCAACTGGTCGCCGTCGTGCGGCGAGTGCTGGTTCTGCGGTCACGGCGAGCCGCACCTGTGCGTGCACGGCGCCGACGCCGCGGCGGAGCCCTACGCCGAGCTCGCCGACGGCACCCCCGTGTACGCCGGGCTGGGCACCGGGGCGTTCGCCGAGGAGACCGTCGTCCCCGAGCGGGCGGTCGTCCCGCTGCCACCCGGGGTGTCGCTCGAGGCCGGCGCGCTGCTCGGCTGCGCCGTGCTCACCGGGGTCGGCGCGGTGACCGCCACGACGCGGGTGGCCCCCGGGGAGTCGGTGGTCGTCCTCGGGCTGGGCGGCGTCGGGCTGGCCGCGGTCCAGGGCGCCCGGCTGGCCGGCGCGGACCCGGTCATCGCGGTCGACGTGTCGGAGGGGAAGCGACCGCTCGCCGAGGCCTGCGGCGCGACGAGCTTCGTCTGCGGGACGGCCCAGGAGGTCGCGGTCGCGGTGCGCGCCGCGACCGGTGGGCGCGGCGCCGACCACGCGGTCGAATGCGTGGGCCGGGCCACGACGATCCGCCAGGCGTGGTCGCTGACCCGGCGCGGTGGCCAGGTCACCGTGGTCGGCGTGGGGGGCAAGGACGACCCGGTGACGTTCAGCGCGCTCGAGCTGTTCTGGTCCGCCCGCACCCTCCGCGGCTGCGTGTACGGCTCGTCCGCGCCGGCCGAGGACATCCCCCGGCTCGGCTCGTTGATCGCGACCGGCTCGCTCGACGTGCTCGGGCTGGTCACCCACCGGATCGACCTCGCCGGGATCGGTCTGGCTTTCGCCCGGATGCGCGCCGGTGAGGGCGGCCGCAGCCTGGTCGTCTTCGAATCCGATTGACCGTCGCTCCGCTCGGAAAGGATGCCGCCATGGCTTCGCTCACCGTCACCAGCAACTTGTTCAGCGAGGGGTCGACGATCCCGCGCTCCGCGGCGCACGGCTACGCCGGCGGTGACAACATCAGCCCCGATCTGGCCTGGACCGGGGTCCCGGAGGGGACGGCGAGCCTCGCCCTCGCCTGCCACGACCCGGACGCCCCCACCACGGTCGGCTTCACGCACTGGCTGCTGTTCGACCTAGACCCCGAAGCGTTCCTCGAGGGGGGAGCCGGGGCGGCCGGAAAGAACCCACCCGGCAGCGTCCTGGGTTTCACCGACTGGGGGGCCAGCGAGTACGGCGGCATGGCGCCGCCGGCCGGTGACCCGGCGCACCACTACCGGTTCACCGTCTACGCCCTGGACGTGGCGAAGCTGGACGGCGCCGGCCCGACCACCACCTACGCGCTGTTCCGCTTCCTCATCCGCGGGCACGTGCTCGCGGAGGGGACGCTCACCGGCCTGTTCCAGGCCTAGCCGTGGCCTAGCCGGGCCCAGGTGGCCTTCACCGGGTGGACCCGGGAGCCTCCCCGTTGCCTCACGTCAATAGGTCCGGCAAGCTCGGGTCGTTGCGTCATCCGGAAAGGTCCGCCTGACACGCGGGGGTGACGGGGGGCTTGTGGGCGGGTTGTCCCTTGGCGGTGGCCAGGGTCAG